>Ga0070706_100006866_pt1 | contig 10748 bp, 14 predicted proteins | sample KBSK5501metaG_FD_65476 | JGI IMG/M metagenome (GOLD analysis project Ga0070706, IMG submission 65476) | Corn, switchgrass and miscanthus rhizosphere microbial communities from Kellogg Biological Station, Michigan, USA - KBS K5-50-1 metaG | ecosystem: Host-associated > Plants > Roots >...
CGGCGCTCGCGCGGTACGAGCTGCAGTCCTGCGCCCGGCAGGCATTCCGCACCCTGTCCGGCGGCCAGCAGGCCAGGTTGCAGATCCTGCTGCTTGAGCTGGCCGGGTCGACACTGCTGCTGCTCGACGAGCCGACCGACAACCTGGACCTGGCCAGCGCCGAGGCGCTGCAGGAGGGCCTGGAGTCGTACGCGGGCACGGTGCTCGCCGTCACGCACGACCGGTGGTTCGCGCGGTCGTTCGACCGGTTCCTGATCTTCGGTGCCGACGGTGGTGTCTATGAGGCACCAGAACCGGTCTGGGACGAGGCCCGAGTAGCCCGGCCACGCTGACCCGGCGGCTTGCTAGGCTGCATGCATCCCAGCGAGTCCGGCCACCCTTTCCGGCCGGGCTCCGTAGCCGATGGTGGAGGGTGCGCACCCGTGAAGAAGCTGCTCATTCTGGCCCTCGTCGGGTTCGGCGCGCTGGCTGTCTGGCGGAAGGTCCAGGCAGACCGGGCCGAGCTTGACCTATGGACCGAAGCAACCACGAGCGACGATTAGCCCCTCGCGTCGCCCCGCCAGTCTGGCGCGCATGGAGGAGATCAGGTGAGCGACGCGCGGCCGGTCTCGCTCGTGTGCTGCGGCATGATCGGGACGACGGTCACCGACAACGGCATGGTCGAGCGTGCCTACGCCGAGGCCATCGCCACGCAGGGCGTCGTGACGGGGACCACCGCGTATGCGCGGTGCATGGCGGGGGTGCACAGGTCCAGGGGGCAGTCCACCATCGAGGTCCTGCGCAGCCTGTTCCCCGAGAGCCAGGCCAGGGCGCAGGCCGCGCAGCTTGCGTTCGACCGCTCTTACAGCGCCGCCGTCGCCCGGACCGGCGTGGTAGCCATGCCGGGCGCCGAGCAAGCGATAGAAAAGCTGCGCGGGACCGGCGCACGGGTATGCCTGATCAGTGGTTTCTCGCGCCGCCTGCTCGCCCTGGTGCTGGAGACCCTCGGCTGGTGGGACCGGATTGACCTGGCCCTGTCCCCCGACGAGGTGCCCAGGGGCTGTCCGTGGCCCGACCTCGTGTTCACCGCCATGCTCCGGCTCGGCGTCGATGACGTGCGGGATGCGGTCGTCGCGCATGGCACCGAGAGCGGCGTACTGAGCGGGCACCGGTCCGGGAGCGGCACAGTTGTCGGCGTCCTGACCGGGACACACACCAAGGAGCGGCTCCGCCGGGCCGGCGCGACCCATGTGCTCGGCAGCGTTGCCGAGCTACCCGACCTGCTGGCCGCGGGAACCGGCGCTGACTCGCCGGCGGCCGTCGGCCAGGCTGTCGTGCCTGGCGCCGGTGCCAGGGAGGACAGCGCTGCCGCGCAGGTACGCTTGGAGCGCCGCAGCACGGGGCTATAGCTCAGCTGGAAGAGCACCTGCTTTGCAAGCAGGGGGTCAGGGGTTCGAGTCCCCTTAGCTCCACCCAATCGTTCCTGGTATATGGCCAGGTCAGAAGCACTCAGGACTGGCTCAAGCCTAGTCGCCGTGGTGACGGCTTCCGGTCGTTTGGGAGGAATTTGGGAGATCATCTTCTTCCTGTCCACAGGTGCTGGTGGCTGCCGCTGGGTTGCTCGTGGTGTTGCCTGTGCTGATTGCCGGGTCGCGTCGCGGTGTGGCGCCAGCAGCTCGTCGAGCAGCGGCACCGGCGAGCGCGGGTTAATGGCGACGCGGGCGCGCAGGGAGTCTTCCCAGCGGACCTGGAGGGCGGCCTTGAGCTCGTCGCGCATCCGGTCCGATGCGTGAGCGTACAGGCCGCGCATCCCGGGTACTTGGTGGCCGAGTCGCTGCTCGGCGAGGATCTCGGGGATGCCGTCTTCGGCCATCCACGTCTTGTGGCTGTGACGCAAGCCATGCGGAGTAAGGCCGACCCTGACCGGGAGCCAGCAGGCGAGCGGGGTGTCGTCCAGGATGACCTGGATTCCTCGGCCGCGGCGCGGGCTGTAGCTGGCGCCCTGGCCTCCGTCGCCGGTGCGGGTGCCAGCCGGTGTTCGCACCTGCGCCTGAGCTGCCGGGCTGGTGCCTGGCCGGGCGGCTGGCCAGGCGGCGACGGGGATGCCTGGCCAGGCGGTTACGTCGGCGATGACCACGCGTGCGGGGCGGCTTGGTGTGGCTTCGTGCCGTCCGTCGCAGGCGGGGCGGAACACGCGGCGGGCGTAGTTGCTGCGCCGGTACTGCCCGCCGTCGCGGCCCAGGAAGGCATACCGGCCGCTGCCGCCGTGCTGCCCGGCGCAGGCGCATTGCCGGTGCGGGTGGTCCTGGATCTGGCGGGTAAGCAACTCGTCGAGGAACGGCGGCAGGTCGACGGGCAGGCCAGGTTCCCAGCTGGGGCTGCGGTAGGAATCATCCTTGGGCGGGAGCCGGTGGAAAGTGCCGTTGACTTCGCGGAGCTGCCACTCGACATGCAGCTCGCCTCGGCGGGCGTAGCCGCTTTCCAGCCCGATGGTCTCGCCCCACCGCAGGCCGGTGTAGCCGATCGTGACGATCATGGTGAAATCCTCGTCCCGGCCGGACAGCAGCGCGGCCCTCTCGGCGAGCAGTAAGGCCTGCAGCGGCGTTGCCCACATGTGCTGCGGAGCATGCTGGAGCCTGCGGACGGTCTTGCGGCCGCGGTTGCGGGGCCGGAGCGCTGGGTTGTACGGGATCAGCGGAGGCTTCATGGCGGCCGCGTCGCCCAGGATGGTGCCGAGCAGCGTGCGGGCAGCGCGGGCGGTTCGCTGGGAGATCCCGGTCCTGGCGGACAGGCCGTTCTCCCATCTGGTGATCTCCTCGGTGCTGAGGGAGTTCAGCACGCTGGCGCCCCAGGCGGGCCGGATGAACCGCCGGATCAGGTACTCGCGGTTGTCCTGCGTGCTGACGCCGACGTCCTGCATGGCCAGCCACCGGTCGATCCACTCGCTGACCGTGATCTTTCCCGCGCCCGGGTCGGTCCAGCGGCCCTCACGGATCCTGGCCTCCTGGTCACGGCCCCAGGTGAGCGCGGCGGCTTTGGTCTCGAACCCGGACTCGCTGGAATCCGTGCCGCTCGGCAGCTTGTACTTGACCCGCCAGGGCTGCGGCCCCTTCCCGCGCTTCTCCGCGTATGCCATGCGCTCTCCCTGTGGCCTCGCTGGCCGTGTCGGCCGGTCCCGCACCGCCCTGGCTCACAATGGCGGCTGCCGCGAGCGGCCGTCAGGCGGTCCTGCGGCTGGAGCCGCGCTCGCGTGCCGTGACCGGCTGGCGCGCCCCGGCCTTCATGATCTCCGCGATGTCGTCATCGCTGAATCGCAGGTGCTTGCCGATGAATGTGCAGGGAATCAAGCGGGCCGCTGCCTTGGTTCTGAGCCATGACTCGCGGACCTTAAGCATTCCCGCGGCTTCTGCAGCAGTATGGAGCTGACCCGCCATTCTCATCACACCTCGACTGCCCATGAAATGACCCGGCTCCCCAGATCGTCCCTCTACGCTGACCTGGTACGACGGGATAGCATCTCAAGTTATGCCAATCGCCCGCATCCATGTCAAATAGGATGGGCATGATCGAATAGTCGCTCTCCGTCCGCATGAGTACGCACAAGTTCGCTAGAGTTCAGTACAGCCCGTTCTGTACCACTAAATGCGCCAAAGAAATTTGCCTAAGGACGGGAAAACCCGTCACCTGTTCCGGGTCGACACGCTCTGCACGTCGGCCACGCTCGACCCCCGCTACCCCCAGCGAAGTCACGCGCCGCCGCTGAGAGAATCCGGCTGACAGGCGCCTGCATGGGGCACGGCCAACTTCGTCACTCCTGCGCGCCTGGCGGGTCCAGGAGCGCCCAGGTCACCTTTCCGGTCCCGCCTGGGCTGGGGGCGTACCAGTTCCACCGACTGCTGATGGCTTCCACGATGAGCAGGCCGCGGCCGGACTCGGCGTCGGCGGCCGGTTCGGTGCGGGCTGGCCGTTGCGGGCTGTCATCCTGGACCAGGATCAGCACACGTGCGATGTCGGAGAGGAGCCACAGCCGCACGGCAGGGCTGCCCGCGGAGCGAGACGCGGCGACAGCGTTGGTGATCAGCTCGCTGACCAGGAGTTCGGCATTTCGGGCTAACCCGGTCAGGTGCCATTCCCAGAGCGCCTGCCGGCAGTGGGACCGCGCGGATGGCACCGCGCCGGGCAGTGCGCCGAGTTCGATGAAGTCCCGCAGCGGCCACCTGGCCACCAGGGACAGCTCCTCGGGCCAGGAAGGCGGCATCGGCACAGGTATCGCCCTCTGCGCGACGCGGTGCGCGAACGGGCGTGGCTCAGCCTCGCGCATGGTGCCGGTTCCGCGTCCGGTATCACGAGGAACCCTTATTGGGACGGGTGGCGTGTGTGCGCTCGTACCGCCGTTCATCGGCCGCAGTCACCACGATCGTCAGTCCGCGATTCCCCTCGTGAGGCGCTGAAGAACGCCGTGAGCCGGTCTCGGATGAACCCGGCCGCTTGCTCGGCTGACCGTTGGTTGCACTCCACTCGGAGCACGTCGAAGCCGGCCTGGATTAGACGATCGGTGGCCTGCCGGTAGAAATGAACCTCCGCGTGGCTGCTGCCGGGCGAAAGCTGGAAGCGGTTATGCGGTCCGCGCTCGGCCAGGCGCTCAGCGATGACCTCGGGATCGGCTTCGAGGATGACCGCTAGGTCCGGGCGGTCCGCTTCAGCGTTAAGCAGCCACAAGAACGTCGGATCAACGCCATCAAACCGCTGCATGACGAGGCCGGAGGGAAGGTAGCGATCGCTGATGACCATGGAGTGCTGTAGGCGCGGCCGGATTTCTGTCTCCATGTGGAGATAGCGGTCTGCTGCGTACAAGCAGGCGAGCGCATGTCCGGTGACCGATTCAGTTAGCTCGCGGCACAGCGCGCCGATTGGCCCGTCGGAGGGCTCGGCGGTGACGTGCACATGTTCGCCTGCTGCCACGAGCATCTGGGCGAGGTGGCGGACGATGGTGGATTTCCCGGCGCCGCTCGGGCCGTCCACGCTGACGAACAGGCCGCGCTCGTGACTAGAAAAGGGACGGAGCATCGTTGCCGCCTCCCGGTTTGCGGCCGCGGAGTTCTTCGAGCGACAACGGGCCGCCGCCGTCGTGTGTGGCGAGCCGCACGAACAGGTGTGCTGTCACCAGTGCGTCGTAGGCGGCGCGATGCGGGACGAGGCCCTCGGGCAGGCCGTCAGCGAGCGAGAAAGCGGCGACCAGCGCGCCGAGCTTGTAGCTGGGTTCATCAGGCAGCAGCCGCCTGGCGAGCTTGAGCGTGTCGAGAACCTCGGGGCATTCCCAGCCGCCCAGGTGGCGTCGCAGCACGCCGACGTCGACGTGCGCGTTGTGGGCCACGAGCACGTCGGCGTCAAGTGCCTGCCGTACCTCGCCCTCGATGTCGGCGAAGGCTGGCGCCGCCGCGACGTCCTGATTCGTCAGGCCGTGAATGCGGGTGGCCATATAGCTGATCGGGCGCGGCGGCTTGACGAGCCAGTTTGCCGGCTCGCCGATGGCGCCGTCGGCGATGGGCGCCACGGCTAGTTCCACGAGGTCGGGTGGCTGCTGGCCATTTCCCTCCACGTCCGCCACCGCGTAGCGGAGACTCGTCCAGTCAGTCATCTGGCGTTGCCTTCCATCCGAGATCTGCGCGTCCGTGACGGCGTGGATAGTGCGGGTACGCCGCGTCGTGCACCTGGAAGTTAAGCGCGTGCTGCAGGTAATAGCGCGGTTGCTCCGCAGCCAGGCCCGACACGACCGCCGCTCGGCTGGTGATCCGAGTGACCACGAGGCCGTCGGCCTCGGGTAGCGCGCTGGCGACTTCGCGGATCCTCGCGGCGGTTGGCACGCGGTGTGCGCTGCGGCACAGATCGAGCTGACTCAGTGGGCAGATGTCGCAGAGCTCGCCGATACCGAAGTGCCCGTTGTAATCCGGCAAGCCGTGCGCGTACGAGACAGCGCACGAGGTTTTGCGGAACAACGAGGCTGAGTCCGCGAAGGCGATAAGCACGCGCCGTTCAAGCTTCTCAGGCACGATCTTCCGCCGGGCGGTCTGGTCATACGGTTCGCTGAGGCCGTTCGCGCGATAGTAGGCGGCGATCTGGTCGCGGTAGAACAGGCCGGTGAACACCGTGGCGTCGGCGTGCTGGCTCAGGCCGCGGGCACGCTGCAGGTGTTCGTCGCTGTCGTTGAGTCCTGGCACCAGCGGACGCCAGTACAAGATGGTGCGGTACCGGCGCGGTAACTGTGCGCTCATGAGCTTCAGCGACTCGGCGGCGACATGCGATGGGTAGGGTTCGATGCGCTTGTCATCGATGCCGGAGTAGGTGAACAGCAACGTGAGCTTGATGTTGACGAGTTCGTTGAGTGAGCCGATGTCTTCGGGCTTCATCTGGTGCCGCGTGATCACGAGCACATGATTCCGCAGGCCGCGGGCGTCAAGGTCGCTGAGCACGGCCAGGGTATGCGGCCTCACGCTCGGCAGGAATGGATCGGTTGCCCGATTGAAAATCTGCAGCGGCGTGACGTCTGCCTGGAAGTACCGGTGCGTCACGAGCTGCTCGACGGCCGCCTCGTCCGGCATCAGGGCGCGCGGTGCGCGGTGGTCCCATAGGCCGTATGTGTGCCGGATGCAGTAGGCGCAGTCCAAAGGGCAGCCCTGGATATGGTTCAGGCTCAGGCCGCTCTTTCGGTACTCGACGACTTCACGCGCGCGGGCTGGCAGATCCTCGATCTGCGCCCTGCTCAGCAGGGGGACAAACGTGCTCACATGCTCTCCCGGGTAGCCGCTGCCGGGGCTGTCCTCTCGGGAGAGTAGGACCAGGATCAGTCAATATTCAAGAAAGTTTCTCATAGTTTCTAGAAATTCCACTATTACGGTCGCGGCAAGAAACTACGAGCCATCCTCGCCGAGTGCCTCGACCGCGAGATCGTCGATCACGCGCGTGATGATCGCACGGGCCGCCATGCCGTAGCTGGCGACGGCGGCCAGCTCGTCAAAGATGCTGCCGTACAGCGCGATCTCCTGGGGCTGGACGAGGTTCAGCGCTGCCGAGTAGGTCTCGACCAGCACGCGGTCGTTATCATACAGCCAGAACCCGTGCCATGGGGAGGTTGCGTACCGCGTCTCGAAGCCGATGATGCCAAGGCGGACATTGGGCAGCGCCGAGAAGGAAACCAGGCGGTCAAGCTGCCCGAGCATGATTGCGGGCGGGCACAAGCGCATCCGCAGGGCCGCTTCCGTCAGGACGAAATGGAACCGCTTGTCCGGGCGGTACAAGATCTCCTGGCGCCTAACCCGGCCTTGGACGGCTTCGTTGATGTCATTCGGCAGCCTAAGTACCCGGATGCCCTCGGCGAACCGCGCCCGCGCGTACTCGGCGGTCTGGAGCAGCCCGGGAATGACGGTGGCCTCGAATGCCCGGAAGGTCCGCGTCTTCTGGTCTAGCTCGGCCAGCTCATTCTGGCGGGGCCGCAGGCCGGTGCGCAGGATGCGCCGCCATTCGGCGTGCTGCTCTTCAAGGGTGTGCAGCGAGGCGAGCAGGGCTTCTGTCTCGCCCTCGCCGTGGGTCGCCCGCACCCAGCTGCGGATGTCGTCATCGCTGGGCGTCTGGCGGCCGTTCTCCAGCTTCGATATCTTCGACGGCGGCCAGGACAGCGCCTCCGCGAGCTGCCGGCCGCTGAGCCGGGCTTGCTGCCGAAGCTCGCGAAGGCGGTTGCCCAGCGCGGAGCGTGCCTCATGGACGTTAGAGGCCGACGTGCTGTTCTGTCGCAAAATCATCCCGTCGTACTGCCTTGTGCCAGGCAGCGTCGCGCCAGTAGTTGTGCTGCACGACCACGGCTGGGTCATCGATGACCTCGCCGCCGAGGAAGCGGTCCGCGTCGTCGAAGTGCATCCTGACCAGCTTTCGCGAGTCAAACAGCCAGTAGTCGTGCGCGGGCAGCCTTGCGGCCTGCGCCTGCTCGCGACTCAGGTAACGGATATCTTCGCCCGCGCCGCCGGTGAACTGCGCGCACCACACGCCGAACCGGCCGTAATCGTTGAGCGGCAGGCTCGCCACGCGGACCCGGGAGAAACGGCGCCCTTTGGCGGTCTGATCGTGGAGCATGGCCAGCCAGCTCTGCATCCAGGGCAGGTCGTCCTGCTCGCCCGCGAGGAACTTCCGCAGCGAGTCATTCTCGTACGGCGCGTCGTAGCGGTCACGTACCTCCAGGCGGAAGACGGTGTATTCGAAGGTGTGAAAGAGCTGCCGGAAGTCAGGTCCCGCCTGGATGAGCTGAGTCAGCGCTGCTCCTCTTGCTGGTCGCGCTGGTAGAACCTCAGGACATCCTCAGGGATCTCGATAATCGCCTCGCCCTTGGGCACCGGGCCGATGTCAGCGAGCGCCTGGGGGTCGGTGACGATCCACCCCTGAGCGATGTAGGTCCTGCGGTCCGTGCGGTCCGTAGCGAATAACGTCGGCGAGTTGTCCACCTGAGACTCCGGGTCCTTGCCGAGGAACTGAGCACGCATGTTGCCTCCTTGCTAGAAACTAGATGAATCATTCTCATCATGTGGCCGGGGTGACTGATGGTCAAGGCATATCGGGGCGAGGGCTGGTCCTAGGATTCGCGTCGCAGACGACTGCCAGCGCAACATGGTCCGCACCCGATGGCTATCTGATACGACCACGCCGAGAGGGTGGTCCCGGACCGTGTGAAGGATGAGGACCGGGCTGAGCGGGTCTGCGCGCGCTGACAGGAGAAGCGGCCCCCGGCGAAAGCGGGCCGGGCGGCATGGGGAAATCGAGCCGGACGCGCTCGGCTGCTGTGTGCGCCCTGGTGCGCGTGTTCGAGACCGGAGGGGCGTAACCAGCGCTGGCGGCGTGCAGGTGCTCAGCCGCCCGACGCGCGGCGGCTGCATGGGCGGCGTGCCGTTGTGCCACGCGCAGTTCAGCGATGGCTTCGACCAGCGCGGCAAGGTGGGTGATAAGCGTGATCTGGGCGCCGACCGGGTCATTGCCGAATGCGGCGGCGGACAGCAGCCGGGCCGTATGGCGCAGGCTGTTCCCGACCGGCGTGGGGCGCGGGATGCGTCCGCAGGGGCCACGGGCGGCGCGGTCAAAGGAATCGGCGGCTTGACGGAGGACCCGGCTGCGCAGCGCGGACGCGGCGGCGTGCAAGGTGTCGGCAGCGGCCCATGCGGCGTCCGCTGCCGCAGCGGGGTCAGTGCCAGTCAGGTGGCGGATCTGCCCGGCAGCATCATTGGCAGCGCGGGCGGCATGTTCCCAGATCGCATTTTGTTCCGCTGGGATCAACCTCTGGCCTGACGCGGTGGGGCGGATTTCCACCGATGCCGGAGCCTGGGCAAAGTCAGGTCGGCGGCCAGCTTCCCGCCGCTGAACCACACCGGCGTGCCTATGCGGGTGGTGTCGCCGGGGAGGGCGACGGCGTACGCGGTGACCTCGCCGGGACTGCGCGTGCTGAACCGCTTGCGGACCAGCACGCCCGCGTGCGCGAGACGGACGAAGAACTCCTGCTCGCTAGATGCGCCAGCAGCGGCGGTGCTGACCGCCGCTTGAGCGTGATCCGGGGCGACTCCTTCCGGCGGTGGCGCTGAGCCTTCTCGGTCTCTGCGCGGGTTGGGCGCCGGGCTCCGGTCCGGTCCCCCGGGGCGGTTCGCCGCAGCCCATATAGTTCCTCGGCAGCCCGGCACGCATCCCGGACGCGGTATCGCTCGTTCGACAGACGGGGCTTCGCGCCGTCCTGGCGGGCGAGCATGGCGACGATGTGGATGTGGTCGCCGCCGTGGCGGACAGCGACCCAGCGGACGGCGTTGTCTTCCTGCCCGTACGGGGCGAGCCCGGTGCGGTGCATGATGTCACCCGCGATCTGCGCCCACTCATCGTCGGACAGCAGCTTGTCTTCTGGCGCGGCCCGGACCGCGCAGTGCCAGACGGGGCGGTCGAAACCGCGCGGCCCAATGGCGGCGTGCGGCTGCTGCAGAAGACCGATGATCCGCCGGAAATCGGCCCTCACGGTTTCGGACAGCCTATATGCTGTCCGGCCCGGGATGATGGAAGACACGCCCGCCGGCGGCAAGGATGAGACCATGGCCGACGACATCGACCGGCTGCACACCCGCTACCAGGCCACGGCAGCCCGCCTCGCCGGGCTCGGCTTCGCCGTCCCTGGCAGCCTGGTCCGCCGCTACACCTACTGCGGCAAGCCCGGCTGCCGCTGCCAGGCAGACCCGCCCCGCCCGCACGGCCCCTACTACCAGCTAACCCGCAAGGTGGCCGGCAAGACCATCACCCGGCGGCTGACCAGCGACCAGGCCGCCCGCTACGCCGAATGGATCGCTAACCAGCGCGAGCTGCGCCGCCTCGTCGCCGAGATGGAAGCCATCTCCGGCCAGGCCGCCGAGCTCATCCTGCGCAAAGACACCACAAACACCTGAAAACTCCGGGAGATCAAGCCGCCCAGCGCGGGATCAGCACCCCCGCATCCGGCCAAACCCGCTGGTCAGCGAGTTCTGTCGTTGACCCGCAACCAATCCGCAGGTCAGGGTCTTGTTCTCGGAGATGAGATTTCAAAGGGATCTCAGGGGGATCGATGAATATCCCGCCTCCTTCGCAAGCTGCATCCAGCCCGCGCACGGCATGCTCCTAAAGAGCGGAGAAGCGTACCATTGAGGACACGCAGAGCGGAGCCAGGGGTGCAGGAGGCTGCGATGAGGCTGCGACCGCATCGGCGGAACCTGGTGGTGTGGAGC
>Ga0070706_100006867_pt1 | contig 10748 bp, 10 predicted proteins | sample KBSK5501metaG_FD_65476 | JGI IMG/M metagenome (GOLD analysis project Ga0070706, IMG submission 65476) | Corn, switchgrass and miscanthus rhizosphere microbial communities from Kellogg Biological Station, Michigan, USA - KBS K5-50-1 metaG | ecosystem: Host-associated > Plants > Roots >...
GCGATCCCGGCACGTCCGCGCGAATTGCCCGTGCCTATAAGCTCATGGGAAATCCGGTCGCGGCATCCGAGCACTTTGCTCGCGCGGCCGCTCGCTGCGAGAATCCGCACCATCCGTTTCCCTACGGCCCGTTGGCCGCCCTCAAGCCGGTTTTCATCGCGCTCGCAGGGGATGTTGCCGGCTCGGAGAGGCTTTCGCGGAAGTTATGTCAAGAATTCGGGTTAGGTCTCGCAGATCTTTCCAATCCCCGGTACCCCGATGATTGCGCGGAGGCGATTGTGCGCCTGCAAGCGCGAGTAGCTGGCCGTGATCTGTTCGTGTTCGGATTCGGGCCGTCTGCGGCAGAGGTCACGGCGCGTCGGGAGGATGTCGCGTCCCTCGATTTTGCATCGATGACTTTGAGCAACTTCCCCATCATCGAGGACAGCATCCTCCGCCCAATCGGCAAGAGGATGGACCTCGTGTGCGTGAGCCACCTGACGGTTCTGAAGAACCAGGCCCCCGCCATCCGCGAATGGTTCTTCGCCGTTCCCAACGCGACCCTGATCGTCCCGGTATTCCTGCGGGAGTACGCGGCGATGACCGGTGGCCCGGATTTCTTGCTCGATCAATCGGATCATCTGTTCTGGTATGATTGCTTTCACGAGCTACTGCCGCCCTCTCCGGTCGATCCTTTGCATTTTCCTGCGATCAATACGCTGATCTCCACCTTGGGCGTAGCAATGCTGGCCCTACCTCGGCGCATCTTCCTGTTCGGCTTCGACGGACAGATCAAGGGCAACGACAGCCAACGGCCCGAGTCTCTCTATTTCAACGAGCATCATGAGCAGTATCATACGCCATGGCGGAAGGATTTGGAGGCGCGGCGCTTCACCCAGTTGTGGCTGTGGTGGGATTCACTGCGCTTCAACGAATTCGCGCCGGTGGTCCTGCGCCACGTGGCGCTACTGTTCGATTTGCCGCTTCCCCCGATCTATAACGTGTGCGTCGATAGTGCATTGGACACCTTTCCGCGCATTACGTTCGACCGCTTCTGCGACATCGTCGCCAGCGAAGGTGCGCAACCGTGAGGCATGCCGTGCTTAAAGAGCCTTGAATGCATGGGCTATGTGCCCGTCCATGCCCACGCGTGGCGGAGGCTTCAGCGGCGGGTGGCCGCTGCCGAGGCGCAAGGGCGGGGCCATCTCGTCTCGGACCTTGACAACTCATAGGCACATGCCGCCCAATTGAAAGGCAGTTGGCGGAGTGCTGGAACCAGCTGATTGCTTGCGCGAGCGAGCGGCAATCCCTTTCGTGCGAGTGGGCCGTGCCGAGGCCATAGTCCAGGTTCTCACACGCCGCCACGATCACCTGCAGGCCGAGTTGGGGCGGCCAGCCGGGAGTAGCTATGCTCGCGCCGGTCCGCGGGTCGGATCTGTGAGCTCGAACAGAGAATCGGCGGCTTGGGCAGCGGCTTGCTGATCTCAAGGTCTGTCTCGAGAGGAGCGAACGGGCCTTAGCCTCCCACTTCACCGCCGGCCGTGGTCATCATAGCATACACAGCTCTTTCTTTTTGCGGGCAAGTATGAGCTATTGGGGCGAACGGAGGAGGGGCACAGGCGTGCGGGCACCCGGCCTTTGGATTCGCGTCGCTTTTTCAGCTTGCATCATCGCGATTTTAGCGCTCGGGGGCGCGCTTTACGAGGTGAATAGAAAGGCTCGAAGCCTGTCCAGAATGGCAGCGGAGTATTACCGTCAGATCAAAGCCCTGCAGGGGACAATCGGCGCTCTCAATGCCAGTATCGAGGCCGACAAAACGACGATCGACAATCTCAACGCAGAGATCCACGGTCTCAGCGCCCGCGTTGCAACCTACGATACTGCCATCGAGAGCTTCAGGGGCCAACTCAGCACGGCCGCACGGCCTACGAGCGGCGGGGCCCTATGTGGTCCTCCGCCGCGCACTACTACGCCGCTCCGAACGGGAGGGATGAGAATGATTGCCTCTCGCGGGAGCAGCCCTGCGAGACCATACAAGCGGCGGTCGACAAGATCCCCAACGGTTCGGGCGGCACCATAACGCTCGCGCGTGGACGATATCCCAACACCGCCGTCAACGCGATGTACCGGGTCGTTCAAATCAACGGGGACTGCGACGATCCGTCCGAGGTCATTCTCACCGGAACCGGCGCGATCGTTCGGGCTCAGGACGAGGTCATCCTGGCACTACAGTGCTTCACGATCGAGGCAGCCGGCGGTATTGGAATTGCGGCGCGCCAGTTTGCGATCGTCGACTACTACCGCATTCGCTTTGGGACTATGAAGATCGGGGTCTCGCTGCAGGAGATGTCCAAAGCGAATTGCCTCGGGCGCATCGAGTTGTTCGGGGATCAGGCAAACTTTATCCACGCCGCCGACGGATCCTCTGCATACGTCAATTGCAGCATGAGGCTGGAGGGCGCCCTGCACTTCAATACCTTCGCCATCGCAGCGTGGGATGCGAGGATCTATGCCAGCGCCGCAGATATCGGATGGGATGTCCCCGCGACCGGCGTGAAGTACCGAGCGATCAGTTCCACGATTTTCACACCCTCCAACGGGTTCCCCGGAGATGGGCCGGGCATCGCCGACAAGACATTGACCGTCCATTAGAGTCGCCTGCGTCGGATCTAAGCGGCGAGAAGGATCGATTATGCGCAGTCAGCGTCGGCCCTCGCGGTCTCGCCCCCCCCCGCCGCCGCAGTCGGCTTGGGTTTCGGCCTCGGACAGGTAACGCACCTTGAAAATCAGTTGGTCGCGCGGACCGGCGGGCAACTCCGGAAACTCCTCGCCCGGGCCGGCGGTTTGGAACATCATCTCGACCGGCCGGATCTGATTCTCGATCGCCTCGACGCGCCGAAGCAATCGTTCATACTTATGCACTGCAATCTTCCTACCGCCGAGACGCCGCTCCCCGGCTCCAGCGACGCCGCCACCAGCCGCTCCTTCTCCGCCGTGCTCCAGCGGCGGCGACGTTGAACGGACGTGATGACTTCAATCGCGGTCTTGCTCATGTGACTATTCCTAGCAATAGTCACATGACTCACACGCCCCGACCGCCGGCAAGGCGGCCTTTACCGGGCGGATACATCTTCCTCGGCGAAGCGCACAATGATAATCAGGTTCTTACCGGGATATTTGTCGTCACTGACTTTGACGCCATAAGGCCGTTCGATCACCCGCCACGGGCTTAGCGCGCTGCTCAAGCTTCTCCACGCGGTTGAGGAGCTTCGCATACCGGGGTGCAATCATTGCAGCCTCGCTTCCGGCCGCTGATCCGATGGACGCAAAGTGTGCGGTTCCTCGAGCCGCTTCAGCCGCTCTTCAATACGCCGCAAGATTTCGACCTCGAGACAGGTGCGGATTTCCTTCAGGATGTAGGCGAAGCGAGTCAGCGAGTCTCCTCGCTCACGTCGATCTTCTTCGCCCAGGCGCGGCGGTAGAGCCGGCCGAGTTCCTGGCGTACCCGCGGCGAGGGTATCCAGGGCACCGACTTTGCTGGGGGCGTTCAATGGCTTGGTCATGCCGGACTGTACCCCTTCCGCAAGCCGCGATAACCCCCTGTTATCGGCCGCGTTCTGAACGGCCAGAGGTTGACCTGCGCAGTCAGCATAATTGCTAAGTTCGAGCAGCGATAAACTCCGTTGCGGTGTCGAACAGTCTGGGCGGCGAGGCCCGATCGGCCACATCCAGCCCATGCATCATGAGTTCAAACCTGATGCGCGAGTAAATGTGCTCGTTCGAGATGGCAAACCCGTCGCGTTTCAAGGCAAACATTTGCTGAATGCTGCGGTTGACAGCACCATCGGCGGCAGCGGCCTCCGCAATGTAACAGCGTTGGCAGATAGGGTGCAGATTCAAACCATCTTGATTGGCAAGCGCGCTCCGGTGCTTAGCGAGACCTGGACCGCTCCAGATTTTGTCAATCGTCTCTGCGCGAATATCGCCGACTATCGCCTCCTCGTTGAAATCGATCCAGCACAAGCTTACGCGGCCGTCACGCAAGATCTTTAGCAACGTGAATGGCACGTCGCAGGGCGTCCGGCGCACAAAGTCAGTGACACGATTTTCAATGATGTAGGCGTTCAATCCGGTTGGCGTGTTGCCGTTCACGACGCTGAAATACATGCTTTCGAACGGCACGAAGGGGCCGACCGCGTCGGCGAAATCGACAAGCTCGTGAATGCTCTTGCGGGTCATCACGTAGTTACTGCCGGTTTTCAGTTCTATACCGCGCTCCGCGCAGAATGAAGCCACGGATGCCATGCCTTCCAAGACGCGGTCGAAGTCGCCACCACGCCTGATTTCGTTATAGGTCTCTCGGCGGCCAGCATCGATCGAATAGCGCAAGTGCAGATGGCGCGGCAGCCGCTCTTGTCGCCGTGCCCGCGCCGGCACCGAGCGCATTTCGTTGGCGTTTGTCGAAATAACCGCCTGCATTCCGCTGTCTTCTAGCTACAAGAGGATATCGAAGATATTCGGGTGCAGAAGCGGTTCGTTCACATGATGCAGGATCATTGTATTGATCCCGCGTCCCTTACATTGGTCGATGATCGACTTGGCGAGACTATAATCCATGTTGCCTTTGGCGACATGGGCGTCTTGCGTTTCGCAGATGCGGCAGTTGATGTTGCAGATATTGGAGATGGCACACAGCACGGCGGGCGTCGTCACTTGGGTGAACTCTGGAACATTGAGCCGACGCGCCAGAAAAGGGGCCCGCATCGCAGCTTCAGCATAAAGGTGCTGGGCCGTTTCAAATCGCCGATCGCGACGGTCATCTCGGCAAGGCGCTGGCGCAACTCGGCATCACGACCATCGCGGTGTAGTTCCGCGCGGAGCTCGGCGACGTACGTTTCAAGCGTCGGCATTCAGCAAGCTTAGCAAGCAAGCCAGCCAGCCTGAGGGAATACCCGCAAATGACCCAGAAAGAGGCCGCTGGCCAGATTTCCCATGGCCGCTCAGGATCACTGTATTGATTCCCGCGTCCCTTACATTGGTCGATGATCGACTTGGCGAGACTATAGTCCATGTTCCCTTTGGCGACATGGGCGACAATTAACCGCCTGAACGCCAAACATACTGCACTGGAATTGCAGCTTCCAACGATCTTCTGCTGGGCAGTCGAGCGTATCGCGCCGCTCGCGAGCCATGTCGTCGGGATTCTCGCCGGAGAGAAGCGGCAGTGTGGAGTGGTAGTTTATGAATTCTATTTTGGTCTGCTCTACACCATAGCGCCTCAGCTTGAAAGTATACGCGAGTGGGTTCTCGCGAATGTTGAACGTCAGCCGCTCGGGTACTGTTGCGCGGGTTAGCAGCGCACTGGGATCGGAACCGACGATACGCGTGAACTCTCGATAGAACAAGTCCTCTTCTTCGTTCGTCATGTATGCGATGACGTTGATGGCGAGGAGGCAGTCTGCCGATGCGTCGGGAAGCTTTGCCAAGGATTCCAGTCCCCCCTGCGTGAATGTGGCAGGCGCTGGAACGACAAGCGCGGCCTTGGCGAGCATGGTTTCATTCTGGTCGATGCAGTGGACCGCACGCGCCCCCCGTTTGATCACTTCCGCAGCGAACAGTCCTTCGCCACAGCCAAAATCCACAACCGTTGCCCCCTCAAGTCCTGGAAAGAGCGAGTGAACCACCTCCGCACGATGGCGGTGATAAGCGCTGTCGATCGTATCGATATAACGCTTGGTTGCCTCGTTCCAACGATCTCGGGCTGAAATGTGTTTGCGACCCGCTGCATTCGCGCATGATATCAGCGGCCGCTCGGTCCCTCAACCCGATGGAGATACGGCTCCCCAGTGCGTATGTCATCGCGAGCTTTCTCCCGACTGGGCGACCACAACTGGCCACGGGCGCACATTCGCGACCTTCACGCTGTGGCGTTCGGGCTAATTACATGGCGGACGATGCCGCGCATTCGCCCGGGTCGCAACACGCGCGCATCGCACCCGGTCCGGGTTGTAACTTGGCAGGCCGGTATGTTAGATACCGTCGGCCGTCGGCCTTAGCCGGATGTCAAACTTGGCGGCGGCAATGCAAAGTCCCACTCAAATTCCGGTCTGTCGGGGAAGTTTCGGCCAAAATGAACCTTGCCGCCGCAAAGCGATATCTCCACACCCGGATCAGCCCCGAGGAACCCTACGAGGACCTCCTGACCTTCCCGCGCTATTTCGAGCTCGAGACGGTCAACGCCTGCAATGCGCGCTGCACGATGTGCACCATCGACGACTGGAACCGCCACTCGCCGGTTATGAAGGATCCGTTGTTCAAGAAGCTCGCCGACGAGATCTGCGCCCACGCCTCCGAGGTCAAGCGGGTGAGCCTCTATCGCGACGGCGAGCCACTGCTCGACAAGAAGATGGCCAAGCGCGTGGCCATGCTCAAGAACGGCGGCGTGAAGAAGGTTGGCATTTCGACCAACGTCGCGCTGTTGTCGGAGAGAGTTTCGCGTGATCTGCTCGAAGCCGGTCTCGATGAGATTGTCCTGTCGGTGGACAGTCTCAAGAAGGAGGTGTTCGAGGCCATTCGCGTGCGGCTCAATTTCGATGAGGTGCTGGAGAATTCGCTGCGCTTCATCGAACTGCGCAACCGCATCCGGCCGCAGACCTCGATCTGGATGCGGATGGTCCGGCAGAAACTCAACAAGGACGAATGGCCCGCTTACGAGGCATACTGGAAGCCGATACTGTCGTCCGTTGATCGCCTCTACTACACCAACGTTCACAATTGGGGCGATCAGTTGGCGAACTTCAGCCCTGTTTCGGAGAGCTATCAGCCGAAGCTTCCCTGCGTTGCACTGTGGTCGCTGATGGCGATCTTCGCCAATGGCGACGTGCCGATGTGTAATGTCGACTACAACAACAAGCATCCGCTGGGCGAGGTCCGCACCAACAGTATTGAGGCGGTCTGGCGCAGCCAGCTGGCCAACCAACGACGCGAGAAGCACCTCACGGGCCGAAAGGCGGACTTCGATATTTGCGCAAATTGCACGGTTTGGAACGACCCGCCAGACCAGAAAAATCTGTCCGCGCAGTTCGCCGAAGCGGCGGCAGCCGATCCGCGCTGACCCGATGTCAACGCGGCGTGAGTCTGCACCAGCGCAGATTCGGACAGTTTCGTGCGGTTAAAAATCGCCAGCTGGTCCGTGTCATCCCAGATCGAAAGCAAGCCGGTGTGGGCGTTGATGATGACTGTACCGCTCCTCATGTCGACCATGCGATGGTGGTCTGCCTCCGGGGAAACATCGCTCGGGTCCACTTGAAAACGAAGCTTTGGGAATCTCTACCGCTTCACCGAAAGTGGAAACCGCTCAAAGTTTCGGCCGCTCAAAGTTTCGGCCTTAGAGGCAAGCTGCGTCATCAAGTTTCGAGGATCGTCGAGGAGCTCGATGACTGCATCCGAGCCGCCACAAATCATGTCTTCTCTGTACTTGCTGACCGCCGGAAGCCATTGAAAGTGTCCGATGTGCGATACCGGTGGAGGCATTGTTGCCAGAACATCATCTACAAATTCTTCCAACGGTTTGACACGCCGCGCAACGTCCGCTGGAAGTTCGCTCTCATGAAAATATGCGGTCTGCGTTGCAGCCTGGCGGTGATCGGGGGTCGTCCAGGTGGCGGCATGCGCCGCGATCTCGGGCGCAAGTCTAGCCAGCCGCCTTTTCAATGTCCTATCTGGAGCGATCCGCAGCCAGTGGGATTCCGAGTCGCGCTCCTGAAGCTCGATCATGAGGTAGTCATCGGAATCGTTGAGTACGCAGAAGGGGCCTCCCGGAGAAACCTCGCTGATTACCCCATAATCCACCGGGCAGAGAACCTTGGACACGATTCGCTTAACCTGGAAGCACACTGGCATCAGCAAAAAGCCTCGCATAGCAAGGCAACTGTGCGATATACGCCAGTAGATTTGATGATAATAAGTACTATCGATCGGATGCATGTCATTGATGATGCGGCCGGTGATCGTGCTGTGTAGGTTGGCATTTGCGAGCCGCATCATGTCACGCGGTGAGATCGACAGAATCCCGGCTCGGTCGTCGAAATAGCTCTGCAACGCTAGCCGAGCGCCAGCATTGATGACCCTTATGCTGGCGGCGGCCATGCTCGTGAAGCCGTTACGGATACGCACCAGCAGGTTTCTTAGCGATCCCGACGCCACAACGAAATCCGCGTTCATCAGGATCACATAGGTCCCGATGCCGTCGTCGCCGAGATCCTGAATCGCCTTGCCATAGGCGAGCGTCAAAGGAACGCCATAGGTGACTTCTCCGTGCGGAGGAAAGAATTCGTCCATGGTGATGAATTTGACGCGAATCCCGGCCGTGACGGAGTTGAACTTGGGATCGGCCTGCATGAAGGCAGCGTCTTCCGATTTCGTGATGAGCGCCAATTCGAAATCGCTGTTCTTGTTCAAAAAGGGGATATTCCCCTCGCTTCGGAGCGCAGCGAAAGAAAGGTCAAGCCATCGATTGATATAGAATCGTCCCCAAACCGGGGTGATTAGTCGGATGCGCGGCTTCGCGTCGCTCGCGGGCAACGAGGCAGCTTGTGCATTCGATCCAGCGTTATGCTCATGCATCATTCGTGAGGGCTCACAGGTTCTGGTCGTAGGCCCATTGGATTTGGTTTCCCGGCTATCGAGCATTGAAGTTCTCACAAATCAAGTGGCATTGGCGCTTGTGGAGCTCTACCGATCGGCCAAGTCAGGGCTGTCAGGACCTGCGTGAGCTCACAGCGTGAAAAGTACCAATAATTGCAGTTGAAGCTGCGAAGGCGTCGGCGATAAGAATGTATCTATGATCGCAATCATCGACAGTGGCGTGTTCAACCTGGGATCGATCCAAGTTGCGTTCCCACAGCGCGTGCTGGTATCAGAATCGGGCTGGCTCGAGTGGCCGTTCCAGATGTTTCCCGTTCAGCGCGGACTGTTGTCGGACGTATGGCTTGCGGCGCGGCGTCATGCCTGATCGCAAGCCGCCGGCGACCGACCGCGAAGCCATCGAAGCTGCGGTGCGCGACTGCTATTCGACATGGAGCGCGCACTACTACGATGACTACTACCAGGGCGCAGGCGCCTACCCTCCAGTGCACACCGACATCGTGCGTGGCCTCCTGCGTGCGGCCGGCGTACGCACGGTGTTAGATGCTGGCTGCGGCCCGGCCTCGATGCTGCGCGATCTCGCCGAGCCCGGACTCGAGCGATGGGGCTTCGATCTGACGCCCGAAATGGTGGTCGAAGCGCGCCGAGTGCTCGCTGAACAAGGCCTGCCGGCGGAACGGGTGTGGGAGGGCAGTGTCCTTGACCCCGCCGCTTTCCAAGCCAGGGCTGGTGCCCCGCCAGAGGGGTTCGATGCGGTGGTCTGCTTTGGAGTATTGCCCCATGTGCCGGCGGGGGCGGACGCCCAGGTCCTAACCAACCTGCGCGCGGCGGTGCGGCCGGGCGGACTAGTCGCTATCGAGGCGCGCAATCAGTTGTTCGCTTTGTTTACGTTCAATCGCTACAGCCGCGATCTTTTCCATGACGTGCTGATTGGCGTGTCCGCCCTTGAGAAGAAGGCGGCCGACGCGAGAGAGCGGGCAGCGCTTGAGCGGGCGCTGGCGGTGCTGGATCAGCACTTCCGCATCGACCTGCCGCCCGAACGCATGGGTGACGCCGCTCGGCCGGGCTATGACGAGGTCCTCTCGCGGACCCACAACCCGTTACTTCTGCGCCTAGCGGCGGAGGAACGAGGCCTGACCGACGTTGAGGTACTATTTTACCACTACCACGCGCTGCCGCCAATGCTGGAAGGCGAAGCGCCCGAGCTGTTCCGCCGCACCAGCCTAGCGATGGAAAATCCGCATGATTGGCGCGGCCATTTTATGGCCTCCGCGTTCGTGCTGGTCGGACACAGACCGTTGCAGCGGCTACGCTAACACCATGGGCCGAATGGTCGGAACCCCGTGAACGCAGGGTCCTTGAGCTGGGCCAAAGCCGAGATGATAACAGCCCGAGCATTTCCTTCCGTTTTAAGGAGAGGGATGGGTAGGCGCTGTCGAGGAATTCGTGGACAAATCCTTGAGATTTGCCGCCACCAGGTTCTTCTATAGAGGATTTCAATGGCTCCCGATACCGCCTTGTCCAAGCGGCACATCATAACTGCTGCGTTGGCGCGGTTAGCACAATATGCGCGCACAGCAGTTCGCCCAGGCATCATCCGATATTTGGCGAGGAGGGTTCTTGAAGAGTCGCGGCTGCGGCTCCACAAAATTGCGGCGACAAGCCAAGAGATCGTGGCAAGAGTCCACGAAGACTTGCGACAGCTGCTGCAAAATCTTGTGACGAGGGCCCATGAAAAATCAGCATCTCTGATTCGCCTGTGCCGGCTCGAAAATCCGGACTCTATGTTGGTAGCTAGCAACCAACTAGCAAAGCTTGTCGCCAAGCAGGTTCGAATGAAACAAAAACCAATCGACATTGCTGTTATCAACACGGTTGAAGATTATGCGGTGGCGGCCGGGATTGCCGCACTACCGCGACTTGCAAGACGGATTTTTCAGGTCGCAGATCCTACTGAGTCAGGGAGCAGACGCGATTTTAGTGTAGCGATTCCCAGAGATCACACCGCGAGTGAAGCAAGCACGCTCATAATGTATGCGACTCCGGACTTTCTATCGTTATGGGATCGGGCGGAGGAAGATCTTGACCGATTCCTTGTGGAACGACTGCAAGTCATTCTTGTG
>Ga0070706_100006868_pt1 | contig 10747 bp, 6 predicted proteins | sample KBSK5501metaG_FD_65476 | JGI IMG/M metagenome (GOLD analysis project Ga0070706, IMG submission 65476) | Corn, switchgrass and miscanthus rhizosphere microbial communities from Kellogg Biological Station, Michigan, USA - KBS K5-50-1 metaG | ecosystem: Host-associated > Plants > Roots >...
GTGCTCGGCGATCAACTGCCGGCCGCGTTCGAGTGCTTCTTCGCTTAACTCAACTGCGTAACCGCCCTTGTCTTCGGTTTGAAGTCCGCCCAGATCGACTTCCAAAAAAGTTGCTCCCAGCGATCGCACCTGCTCGCCCGCAGCGGCGCGCACGTCGTAGGCTTCCACCACTGCGCCGAGACGTCGCGCGGTGGCAATCGCTTGCAAACCGGCAACGCCTGCGCCCACAACCAGCACACGCGCCGGAGGCACGGTCCCGGCCGCCGTCATCAGCAGAGGAAACATTCGCGGGATGCAATCGGCACCGAGCACAACTGCTTTATAGCCTGCTACCGTAGCCATCGACGACAACGCATCCATCGCCTGCGCGCGCGTGATGCGCGGAACTAATTCCATCGCAAACGTCGTCAGTCCGCGCTCCAATGCTGGAACTGACTCCGCAGGCTCATCGAGTGGACGCAGAAAGCCGAGCACGACCGCGCCTTGCTTCATCTGTTTGAGATCGTCGCGCCCAGGCCGATTAACGACTACCAGAACGTCCGCCGACGCCAGCAACGCATTTCGATCACTAGCAACATTCGCGCCCGCATTGCGATAATCGTCATCGGTGCGCGCCGCGCCCAAACCCGCGCCGCTTTCAATCGACACTGCCGCCTTCAGCGCGACGAGCTTCTGCACCGAGTCAGGCATCAGCGCGACGCGTGCTTCGCCGGCTCCGGTTTCGCGCAACACGACAATGTTCATCTTTTACGCGTGAGTCTTACCGAGTTGTTTAAGCTAAGAATTGCGAAGGCGAAGTATAACATTCGGCCCAATCTTCGTCCCAAAGAACGTCGCCCTCCCTCACGGTCGAGCTACCACCGATACTGGGTACCGACATGATCGTGTCAGAAGCCCGCGCGTCACCAAGGGCTGGCAACAAATCGGTACAATCGCAAAAAAGAACGCAACCTTGCACGTCAATCGACCGACATCTATAATCCCAAAGTCCGATCGTGGCGCATTGGTGTAGTTGGTTAACACGCTGCCCTCTCAAGGCAGAGATCACGGGTTCGAGTCCCGTATGCGCTGCCAGCAATCATCAGTCAACGGCCACCAAAATGCGGTGGCCGTTTTCGTTGCCAGCGACCGCGGCGTTGCAGTAAATTGACGAGCAATGAAGAGAATTTTCAGACACAGTTTTCGCAAACATCGTCTCGCATTCATCGTCGCTTTTCTGGCGACCGGAATAGGCGCGCTCGGTCCCCTTTTCCTCATCGCCGGCTGTCGCACGCTGCAGCAAACGCCGCAAGAGTTAAAGGCGCGCGAAACTCTACGCGCGATGACTCGCGGAGAGGTGTTGCCGGCGGAAGACGCTGTCGCGCGCATCGAATCCGAGTTTCCTCGAACTACGGCGGGTGCGCTGGCGCGCATCGTGCACGCGCGAATCAAGCTGAACGCGAAAGATTTTGCCGGCGCAGCCTCGCTGCTCGACACGAGCGCAATTCGCGATTACACAGTGATTGGCGATTACGCATTGTGGATGCGCGCCGGCGCGCTGGAGCAAGCGAACCGCCGCGTGGAAGCGCGCGCTGAGTATGAACAGGTCGCGCGCGACTATCCGAGCAGTTTGCGCGCGCGCGACGCAACGCTCCATGATGCACAGTTGCTGATGCAGGACGGACAAGCAGCAGCGGTGCCCGTTATTTTGAAGCAACTCTCATCAAGAGACGACGCAGCCGCGCTATTGCTGACCGCTAAAGCTTACGAGCAAACCGGTAACTCCGCGGGCGCGCTGGCCGCTTATCGCCGCATATATTTCTTCGCGCCTGCTTCAGCCGAAAGCAATGAGGCCGCCACCGCGATTCCGCGATTGAATTCAGCTCTCGCGGCGGCCTTAGCTGATGAAGCGATCGTGCGCGCGGAAAAACTTTTTGCGGCAAAACATTTCGGCGAAGCCTTCGACGCGTACACCGATGCATTCACACGGTTCCCCAGTGCCACCACTCCCGAACTACAAGCACGCCGCAGCATTTCTGCCGCTAACGCTCGCAGATTCGCAGACGCGTCCGCGGCATTGACCGCTTCGCCCGCACCGTCTGGCGAAGCGCGCGCGGAAGCGATGTTCAACCTGGCGCTGGCTTATGGTCGCGCGAAACAATGGGCCGAGGCACGCAGCGCCGCGGACGAATTGCATCGAGCGTTTCCGAGCAGCGCCTGGGCCGCGCGAGCTTTCGTGCAACTGGGCCAGCGCGCGGAAGAATTGAAGGACGACGTTAACGCAAGTTATTTCTATCGCGCCGCCGTCAACTTCTATCCAAACGCCGCCGAAGTCACGCCCGCGCAGTTTTACTTAGCCTGGCAAGCGCACGGCGCAAAGAACTTCGCTGAGTCGGCGCGGATGCTGACCGAACATCTCGCCAATTACGCCGACCGCAACACCGATTTTCGTGGTAAAGCTGGTTACTGGGCCGCACGCGACAGTGAGCGTGCAGGAAAGCTCGCTGAAGCGCGCGCTATCTATCAGGGTCTGCAGGCGCGTTACGATGCGAACTGGTACGGCTATCTGGCGAAGCAACGGCTCGACACGATGGCGCGAAACGGCAACGTGCCGCGAAAAGATTTTCCCGCAGAATCTCCGGTCGGTCGCGCCGTCGCGAATTTGCAAACCGTGAACGTCGCGGAAGAGACAGCCGGGCCGAATGAAGACGAACGGATCGGGAAAGCCGATCAACTTTCGATCATCGGCACAGACGATTGGGCTCTGGAAGAATTAAATGCTGCTTCGTCCGCCGCGCCGGCAAGCCCGCGCGTCAATCTGGCAATCGCGCGCATTTACCGGGCCAAGGACGACAACGTTCAAGCACTGAATGTTTTCAAGCGCAGCTATCCTGACTACTCGCAAATGAAACCGGAAGAGATGCGGCGCGACGAATGGGACGTCTTCTATCCGTTGGCTTATTGGGACATCATCATGCAGCAGTCTCGCGCGCGTTCGCTCGATCCGTATCAAGTCGCCGGACTGATCCGCCAGGAATCAGTTTTCAATCCCCGCGCAGTTTCATCCGCCAGAGCTTACGGCCTGATGCAGGTTGTCGTGCCTACCGGAATTTTGACGGCGAAAAAGTACGGCGTCGATCGTGCCGTCACAATGGAGTCGCTTTTCGAGCCGCGCTTGAACATACAACTCGGCACCGCCTTCCTGCGCGATCAGATCGACAAGTATGGTCGCATCGAATACGTCGCCGCGGCCTACAACGCCGGTCCGCATCGCGTCGAGCAGTGGCGCACCACTTTACCGCTGGAACTAGACGAATGGGCCGAAGCCGTGCCGTTTCGGGAAACGCGCCTCTATATCCAGGGCGTGGTGCGCAACACGCTGCAATACAAACGCCTCTACGACCAGCAAGGCCAGTTCCGGGCGAACGTCGGTGCGGACGCCGTTTATCCGTCACCGAACGCGCCGCCGTCGATGCAACCACCAAACTCCACTATTCGACTGCGCCGTTTTGTCGGCGAAGAAGAGGAATAAGAATGCTCGTCACTTTAAGATCCAAAATCCTTTTCGTATTTGCAGTACTCCTGATAATTATTGGTTCGGAAAACGTTTGGGCCCAGGCCGAGTCTTCACTTCATATTCTGAGGGTAGCTCCTTATAACCAGGCTGTGCCCGGGCAGATTCTTGATCTACAGGTTGAAGGTTTAGGCGCGGCGGATTATCTGATGATGCTCGCACCAAAGGACTTCAAGATTGAAGTAAATCAGGATGGCGTCACCCAACAACTCAACCCGCGCGTGGTATCTCCTATCATGACGCGCCAAACGAACCCAGACGGTTCGGTTGGGGAATTCAAGCGGCTGCAAAATATCAGTTTCGTAGTGCCGCATGGCTTGCATCCCGGAGAGGCCGACGTGGTTCTTTCTTATCAGGGCCGCCAAAGCAATCCGATCAAACTTGCGATCATAGAACGACCCATGCCGCCGATCCTGGGCAGCGTGTCGATAATCACCGTTAATCCGATGTCGCTGCCACCTCCGCCGCGACCTTTTACGCGGGTCGATGATTTGGGATGGAGACTCGAGCGAGATTCCAAAGCTGAATTACACGTTAGCCCACTGCCCGATCCCGACGACCCGGCCTCAGCCGTGCTGATTCGTTTCAAGCAGGGCGGCACATTTACGAGTGCAATTGCGCAGGTTGTCCATCGAGCTGAAAAGGCTGAACGGGTGAGTGGAGCTAACCGATTCTCGCCCGCCCGCGATTCTCTGGAAGTTGAAGTGCCATCGGCGCTAACCATGGGGCCCGCGGACATGGAAATAAGTCTACGCGCGAATGGACAAACCAGTGATCCGATTACAGTGAAGGTCCAAATCGTAGACTCGACGCGTTCAGCTGAGGCTCCGGCAGAAAACGCGCCGCGCCTGATGGCAGTCACGCCGGAAAAGATCGGCGCCGGACAGACGTTGATGCTGTCGATCGATTACTTGCGAACCCTTAATCCCGACCCGTTACAAACACTGGTTATGATCGAGCGCGGTACTGCACGCTATGTCCTCAAGCCGGATTACAACAGTGCCGCTCATGCGCCGAACTGGACCCCCGACGTGCCGGTCATGCTGATGGCCCGCGCGACGCAGCAGATCATCGGAACGGCACAGGTCCGCGTGTTCAATTCCTTGCGGGGCGAACAAGGCGGTCTCAGCGCAGCTAGAACGATTGAAATCGTGGACGAAGTCGTACCGCCAGAAGTTACCAGTGCGGCGGAGGCAACTGACGCAGACCTCGCTTCTTTGCGTCAGATGTACGACATTCAACATAAAGCCGGCCGACCATTCGCGGAATACGATCCGAGCCGCGTTTACTTCGCTATTCGTGGCGGCGGATTCGATCCTAATCCGAACCTTATGCGGGTCGCGCTTGAGCAAAATGGGCGGCGCGCAACGCTCGCTTTCGCGGACTTTTCGCTTTACGCGGGCAATCTTCTAATACTTCGCGTCCCTGAGGGTATTACCGCTGGGCCAGTAACAATGACGATCGAGAATCGAGGCGGGGAATCTTTTAGCACGCCGGTCATTCGAAAGTTCAATCTTTCGAAACCACGCTGAGAAAGACCAGTCTGAAATTAGATAGTACGAGACGGTACGGGCAGCACTGTGAATCCAGGTTTAGAAACGAGCTACCGCCCGCTTAGTCGGGCGTTAACCCGACTTTGAACAAATAGACAAAAATGTACACTCTCAAAGTCCGTTCTCATCAACGCGAAGAACTGGTTGAGTTCACCGAAGAGGTGCAGCGCAAGCTAAAGGAATCCGGCGCGAAAGAAGGCGTGGTCGTCCTTTACGTACAGCACACCACTGCTGGCCTGACCGTAAACGAGAACGCTGATCCTGATGTGCCGCGCGACATGCTGCACGCGTTCCGCACACTGATTCCGCAACACGGCATGGGCTTTCGTCATGGCGAAGAAAACTCTGACGCCCACATCAAAGCAAGCATTGTCGGTTCGAGCGTCACCATCCCTTTCAAAGACGGCGAGCTGCTATTGGGTCGCTGGCAGGGAATTTTTCTCTGCGAGTTCGATGGCGGCCGAGAACGAAGGGTGATCATGCTGGTGCGGTGAGATGCCAATCAGGATTTGCTCAGTTCCTGAACCGCGAATCGACATCTCGGCTTCCTCACTAATTTCCTTGTCAACAAGATCACCGAGATTGGATGCCCGTAAGAATGTCGCTTCAGGTGAAGGTAAATTTGGTCTTGAAGGCGAAGGAAAATTGGCGTAAGCTCGCCTTTCAATCATAATCAACCCCAGACCATTGCCGTAAACGATTTTCGGGATACCAAACCTTCATTAGAAGTTTCCCTTAGTCGTTGAATCAAGGGCATCCCCGGCCCGCCAGCACCGTTGAATGGCATGTTGCGGATTAAGTCCCCAGCCTGAAAGAAGTCTGTACTGCTCAGAGGCTGAAATGGCCGATGTGTTCTTTGCGCGACGTAAACAACGCGCTTGCATAGTCAAAAGCAAACGCGGTCTGATATCGATTTTCTTTTGTGCGCTCGCTCTCCAAGCTCTGGGGCTGTCTCGTCCGGCCCAAGCCCAGCGCGTGACCGGCAGCATCAAGGGCACAGTCAGCGCGACCGCGGGCGACGCTTCTGCTCAGCCGGAACTGCTGGGCGGTGCGAGCCTGACCCTCGTCAACCGTGACCTCCCAAGTGCCGTGTTCAAAACCATTACGGATGAAACCGGTAATTTCGTATTTCTGGATTTGCCCGCCGCTACTTATGTGCTAAGCGCCGAAGCTGAAAATCTGCCCCGCGTGACGCGCGAAATTCACCTGACAACCGGCGCTACGCTCGTCGTGGAAATCGTGTTGACTGCTACTTTGTCTGCGTCGGTTACCATAAAAGGCGAAGAAGGCCTGCTCAGTACCGGCGAGACGGCCACGTCCAACACGGTTCATGCCGAGAAGCTGGAAAAGCTTCCTTTGCGCGCCGATAATTACCAGGGCGCACTACCGCTAACACCCGGCGTTGTGCGTGGGGTGGACGGAATTGATCACATCAAAGGAACTCGGGCCGGTCAAAACGCCTACACAGTAAACGGCGCGGACATTACCGATCCCGTCAACGGGAATTTAGCTTTTGATATTCCACTTGAAGCGGCCGCCAACATGCACGTCGAGGACAGTCCGTATTCGGCGGAGTTTGGCAGAGCGACCGGCGGCGCAACCAACCTTGAGACCAAGACGGGCGGTGATAAGTTCAAGTTCCGGGCCGCGCGGGTTTTCCCCGTCTTTCACAAAATCATCGGGGGCAAAATCGATTCCTTCAGGCCGCGCTTGACCTTTGAAGGCCCTGTGATCCGTAAACGCCTGAACTTCCTGCAATCATTCGAGTATCGCTTTTCGCGCATCTATGTACCGAGTCTGCTGGCACCTCGCGATAATTCAACTGCTGAGGCGTTCAACTCGTTCACGCAGCTCGATCTCACCATCAACCCCCGCAACCGCGCGAAATTTGTTGGCGCTATTTTTCCTGAGAAGAAGCGTTACGTTGGACTGAACACCTTCAATCCGCAAGAAACGACTCCGAACACGAAGCAGCGGGGCGAACTTTTTTCGGTTTCTGAGCAGGCAATCTTTCACGATGAATCATTCCTTTTTTCACTATTTAGCTACAAGACCTTTGGATTCGATGTGCTTGGCCAGGGGACACAGCCGATGACAGTCCTCCCGGACGGCAACACGGGAAACTACTTTGCCGATACGCGGCGTTCCGCGCAACGCCTACAATGGCAGGAACAGTACTTCGCCCGAACCCTCAAGTTTGCCGGACAACATTCACTCAAGCTCGGTGCGGAGTTTGATTACACGAAGATGTCCGGCCGTTTTAATTTCCGACCGATTGTGATCCGTCGTCGCGATCAGACCCTCAGTCAGCGTATCGACTTTGCCGGACCAACTTTTATTGACCGACCGTTAGCAGAGTTCGGCACTTTCGCTCAGGATCGTTGGGTGATCAATAAGAGCCTGACCATCGACGCGGGATTGCGTTTTGACCGCAATACTATTTCCAGTCACAACAACGTCTCGCCCCGGCTCTCATTTCTCTTACTTCCTTTCAAGAACGACCGCACCGTTATTCGTGCCGGAATCGGAGTCTTCTACGATCGCAGCCCGCTGTCATCCAGGTACTTCGAGGCTGAAAACCTGGACGACAATGACGAGATTCTCGATGGCCCTGGATTCGGAATCGCTTCACAAACACATTTTCCCAGACGCATCGTCACGACTTACGCGCCTGACGGTCGAACCATCGTTGACGGTCCCCGCGAATTCGTTAACGTCATAAGAGCGCCTTTGCGTGACGCTCGCAGCACGCGCTGGAGCTTGCAGGTCGATCACAGCTTTACCAAACATCTGACGCTCCGTCTGGGCTACCTTCAGCGTGCCACCAGCAATGAACCGATCATTGTTCCGCGCTTGACCAAGACCGGCAGAGGAATCCTCGTGCTCAAGAGTCGTGGCCGGTCGCGTTACAAAGAGTTGCAAGTGCTGGCCATCTTCAACAGCCAGCGCTTTCATAACTGGAATCTTTCTTATGTGTGGTCAGGAGCGCGCGGCAGCCTGAACACCGCGGATAATTTCCTCGGGGATTTTCCGGCCTTTGTTGTTCGAGCAAACCAGTTTGGTACGTTGCCATTCGACGCTCCGCATCGTTTCCTTGCCTATGGGGAAATGAAAGCGCCGCATGGCATCACAGTCATGCCGGCCCTGGAAATTCGCTCGGGTTTTCCGTTCTCTTTCGTCAACGATCGGTTGGATTTCGTCGGCACGCGCAACCAGACCCGCTTTCCCATGTTCCTGTCGCTTGATGCGTCCATCCTCAAAGGCTTCACACTTCCGTTCCTCGATAAGAAGGCGCGTGCTGGCGTTGTCATTTTCAATATCACGAACCATTTCAATCCTCGCGATGTTCAGAACAACACCGGCAGCCGCCATCCCGGCCAATTCTTCAACAGTCTGGGCACATCCGTGCGCGGCAAATTTGAATTGGATTTCTAAGGTCGGATTCAAGCACAGGCCAACCTTCAAAGCAGTTCGGCAAAACAGAAGACGCAAGCCGCCAGCCATCACTTCGTTCCTTTAGACAAGACGAGCTTTCTCAGTCTGATCGGCCGAGTCGCCGCGGAACCGACAGAAAAGTTGTCGTGTCTAAGCTAACCAACCACTCCAAACTTCGGGAGGTCAAATAATGAGAAACCCAAGTGCCAGCTCTTTAAGAACCAGCTTCATGTTCTTGATGAGTATCGGCGTTTTGCTGTTTGCCGCAACCGGATGCGCAAAGAAATCCAACCCCACCACAAAGTTTGCCGGAATACGATTATCGCGACAATCGTCTGCCCAAGATCATCGGCTATGACGCGCGAAACAGCGTGATCGTTAGTGTTCGCCGATTTGCTTCATCATCTCAGTAAACTTCTCAATGTCCTCGCGTGTGTGCTCCAACTGGCGGCGGCTTTCGAGATAGGCCTGCCATTGCGGAGTTAGCGTCAGGGCTTTGGTGGTGTCCTGGTCGAGTGCCTGAGCCATTAGCGCGATGAGATCGCTGACAACACGCGTGTGCTCGAGCAGTGATTCGATGACCGAGTGAGCGAGTTCTGCCTGATTCTGCTCAGAAGCGTGTTCGTTTCCCTGGCCCTTGTCTGTTTTCTTTTCAGTCATGCGCTCGGCTGGACCCGTCAGCGACACTTCTTTGTCCCGTTAGGGAAGAAATATTTAAATTTATAGACCCGGCACCCCAAGCTTATTTCAGAAGCTCCGTAGGAGCAGGAAGTTACGGGTTGATTGAATTCAACATGTCGCTCCTACGGAGCTTCGTCTTGAATGGAGGCGGTAACTATAAATATCACGCTCCTGACGGAGCTTAAACCGAGTACCAACTTCCGCGGATAAACGGAAGTTTTGCAACTGCCGCTGGAAATTCCTTTTCAGAGGAGACCACTTTCACACGTGTTGCCGGCGCCAGATAATCGTACTTCACGTAGCCAAGCGCGATTATGCGGCGGAGCCGCGGCGAGAATGCAAATGAAGTAACTCGGCCGATCTCTTTGTCGTCCGGCGATTGAATTTTCGCGCCGCGTTCCAACTCAGTGGAGCCATTGGCTTCGAACTGTACTCCAGTTAGTTTTTTCGCCACGTGGCCGCGATACTTGATGCGAGCGATAATCTCCTGGCCAAGGTAACAGCCTTTGGTGAAACTCACGGCCTCATCAAGATTCGTTTCCGTCACCACGTTCGTTTCATCCATGTCGATGCCATAGCGCGGAATGCCCGCCTCGATGCGTAACGTTTCCACAACGTCAACGCCGACAGGTTGCGCGCCGGCTTTCGTTAGTGACTCCGAAAGCTGATGAGCGTCATTCGCATCGACGAATAGATCGAACCCGTCTTCGGCCGTGTGCGTCGCGCGAATAATAGTTACTTCGCTGCCGTTTCCAAGTTTTCTCTTAATAACTTCCTGGTGCTCGATCTTCGCAGCCTCATCGCCGAGCGTGGCGCGAACAACCTCGGCAGCTTTCTTTCCCTGGACCGACAGATGCACCGTCTCGCTCGTTAGATCCGTGACCCGAAAATCGCCTGCCAGGGTGAAGCGTTCAAGCAATTTCAGAACTGCATCGTGCGTCACGGTTTCCGTGTCGATCAGGAATCCATCGTCTCGATGAATCACTCGGATGGCGGCAAGCAGCCGGCCTTGCACGTTCGGAAACGCGGCCGGCATCCATGAATTCACGGCCAGCGTTTTCATGTCGTTGGTAATTAGGCCGTTGAGAAACGTCACCGCTTCCGCGCCGCTCACGAGAAGTCGCGCGCGCGATGAGAGATCGATTATTCCGGCGCCGCCATCGCGGACCGCGGCGTATTCGGCTGATGGAATCGCTTTACTCATCATTAATCATTCAGCTTTGCATTGCTGCTTGGCCGCTCGGCGGGGGCATAGCCGCAAAACCCTATCTCTGCTCGGCTTGCCTGATCGCCCGGGCGACAACTTTGTAATCACGCAATTGCGCTGCTTCCTTGCGACTGGTAATCAAAACCTGCGGGCTCGGATGATAAAGCGGCACCAGCAAGCGTTCATTCCAGCGACGAATCTTGGCAGCGTCGTTCTGCAAATTGAATTCATGATAGTGAATCAGTTTCAGCGCTTCCAGCGCAACTCCGCCCAGGGTCGCGATTACATGAGGGTCAATCAGTTCAATTGTGCGCCGCA
>Ga0070706_100006870_pt1 | contig 10744 bp, 8 predicted proteins | sample KBSK5501metaG_FD_65476 | JGI IMG/M metagenome (GOLD analysis project Ga0070706, IMG submission 65476) | Corn, switchgrass and miscanthus rhizosphere microbial communities from Kellogg Biological Station, Michigan, USA - KBS K5-50-1 metaG | ecosystem: Host-associated > Plants > Roots >...
GTTGGCGTCAGCTCGTGACCGCCTGATTTTTGGACAGGGGCAGCATAGGACGGTAGAGCGTTCCGTGATGCGGCACCGGTTTGGGGAGAAGCTGGTGGTTTCTGTTCTTCGGATCCGGTTTGAGACACGCCTGCTTCAGCTAGTAACGCACGAAGTCGTTGGTTCTCTTCTTTTAACTGTTGAACTTGTTTTCTTAATTCTTCGACATTCGAAGCAGAATCTGATGATGGGGACTGACCACACGACAGCGACGTGAGCAGAAGCGCACCGAAGACTACAAGGCAAGTGTGTTTAGCAGGCATCTAAACGTGACTGCAGCTGATTGATCCTGCGTTGGATGCTTCGAGCTTGCCTTAATTTTTTCTCAAGTGCTGCAATTTGATCTGACCCTAAAGTCCTAGTTGCCATTCGCCCGGTATAAGAGCTTACGTGTGCTAAGTCAATCAGTCATGACCCTTTGCGCTAGCTCTTAATCAGCCGCTTGCTGATGAGGTTGGGCTAATGCGTTAAGCGAGCTTCCACTGTTTTAGATAGTCATTCGGCAGCCAGTTGAGTGAACGATGCAGCCACTTCGCCACATCTGGAAATTGCCGCACTTGGTTGAGAAGCCATGTTGCGCCAAATGTCTTCGCGCCGATTTTGACATCTAACCCAATGAGGTAATCGACTGCATCTGAACAGGTCATTCCACTTTGCCATCCTTTCACCTGAACAGATATCCGGCTCCTCGGCTTAATCGTGATACCATCCAAGTGAATTGATTTAGCAGTATCGTTGTGTGTAACCACATCAACTGCCATCGTGGTTCCCCCACGATATGCAGCGACAAAACATCCCGCTGCTTCAAATAATTTCGCTACCAAAGTCTCCAACTCGACGCTGCTCAAACATTCGAGCAGTTGTTCAGGCCCCTCGTCCTTGTGCTCCTTGGGAATACCTCGGCCTAATACCATCTCGATAGCCTTGATGTCCCCCCAGTGACTGATTTCTCTAAAGGTTCCACGCCCCAAGTATGCGTTTGCTCCAATTCCAGCTAAGACTGCAGGGACATCCATCGAGTCTTTCTTGGCAAGAATCTTAACAGTCATAGTCTTGGGGATATATGGATCGCCATTTTCGTGTTTTCTGCGTTTTTCTTCTCTGACCTCACTTGCTGGTTGAAGTAGCCAGACAACCCCACGGCAAGTCAGAACGATGGTTGTCTTGTTCCGGTTTTTACTTAAACCTGCCTTGCAGAAGTCCTGTCCCTGTTTATCACCTTTGCCTGCTAAAAACTCTTTAACCCTTGTTTCACCAAAATAGATAACGGCAGTCGGAGTTTTGGCCTCAAGTCTATCGATTTCGGAGTTTTGAGTTCCGTTTTTCAAATAAAACCATCTCATATTATCCGCACGGGGATTAGTTGGATCACTTGTTCCTAGCTTTTGGTTTAAATGGTGTCGATCTCATAATTGCCTATCTGCTTCAGTAAACGGAAGTATCTGTTCTACGTTGCCAGAACGATCCAGAACTCGGATTTCGCCGGATCTAAACCAAGCACGATTCTCAGCGTAATTGAGAGCCTGCTCCTTTTGTTTAAAAACCGGTTCGACACCGGGACACTCAAAAACTTTCCAGCCACTGCGAACCGGTTTGATGTCGATGATGGTCACGCCCTCGCATTGTAAATCGACCATAAAGAGGCAGGGCAGGTATGTTAAATGTGCGTCTGCGCCGCTTTAGCCTATCTGAATTGTTAGTCCCAAGAGATATCCACTTGCGGATCATCCTTATGAAGTTTGTTCATTTCATCGCTGAATATTCGTGCCCGCTGTAACAACCAGGCACTTGGATTGGGACCGCTCATTTCCAATCGAAAATGGTCAACTATCAGGACGCAGAGTTTATTGGAATACTTCGTCGCCAATTCCACGACATCCATATGATGCCCATGTTCGAAATTGGCCGGTTGGTTAATATGTTTGTGAAGTGGTTCATCAGAAGGCCAAACGTCAAACTTCCCGATATGGTTCCAGATCGAATGGGTTCCATGGCTCCATCCGGTATAAGCGAAATCGTACAGATCGAGGCAATCTGCCTCCTCGGCCATTTTTCGCGTAGATATCCCAGACCAGCTCCCTAAGTCAACGTGCTGCAAGAAAGAGTAGTGCTGCCCATTTAGCCATGCCTCTTGAATTTGAATTCGCTGTTCCATCCTTTTGCGATCTTGCTCCGATTGTTCATGGAGAACTGATTTCAGTCGCTCGATCTCCAACTTTTCCTGTCCTAATCCGTAAAGGATGAATTTTCGCGCACGGTCTACTGGTTCTTTGAGAATCCATGCCGCTGTAATGTAGCAGTCTATCATAGGTCGCAGAAAGAGTGGACCAGCGTGGTAGTCCCAGAGATCGATATTATTAGCGATCTTGACGGCAAGACAGGATTGGCGTGCCAATAACGCAGCCAGCACCTCAAACAACTCACTGTCCAGCAGGTCTACTGGCAGCTTGGACCAAATTTCATCGACCAATGCCCAGGCGTATTGCTCGTAATCAATCCCAAATTGAACAACCGGGTGCCGAGGTTTATCCGGTTTTGGGCGGATAATCGCGTTGTCCGCTCTAAGTGGAGCCAACTCCTTACCCCGATTCCAAAAATACCGTGACCAAGCATCTCCTATTTCGGCCTCGTGAACATGATAAACAGAATTCACATGCATTCGCACATGAGCCGCCGTCTCATTAGCTCTCTCCGATCCGGAATCATCGATCAAAACGTTGAAATCAGTGAAGGGGTAATCTTGCGGCACGTGGTGTTTTCCCAACTTGAGGCCGACGCTGAACACGACAGACTGGACGATTGATGCGTGTTTGCTCCGTCGATCAAAAAGGTCTGATATTACTTCACGCGCCACTTGAATGTCGGCTTCGCAAGATCGCCCGCTTGGAATCTCCTCAAATACATTGGAAAATGGGTTATCGGTTGGATAACAGCGAACGAAGGGCGTGATGCTGTTAAGGCATTGCAAATAAATATCTTTTGCCTTTAAGCGTTTCCGAAGTTCCGCCCAATCACTGTCAATCAGCGACCGATAGCACGACAGCAGCGTGAGTTCTGGTGTGCGATTTAGGCGGCGGATGCAATAGGCTGCTTCAACCAACTGTGTGACTGTAAGTATGCCCGGTCTAGGGCCGAGCGTTCGTAAAAAATATCCTATCCAGGCAATCTCTGGAATGATTCGGTCGATGTAATTAATTTCTGTCCATCCAAGCCGAGCAGCTGGCGGAAAGAATTTTTTCCCGACTTGCTGGTGATCTGAGAGGATCTTCTTCTTCGATGACATGCTTTGGGATTGCGCCGATACAATCGACAGCAGATCGAATCAGACGATCAGTGCAAATCGGTTGACTGGATGGGAATAGAATAGTTCCCACCCGTATATTCGACGGTGACGGTTGACTCGGATTGGCTGACGACATGTAAACGCAGCCCGACAGGCAATGTCGCTTTGCCATAAGGAATAGTGATTTGGGTTGGCTTAGTGATTGTAACGAATTGTACAGGAGTAGCGGTTACAATTGGTGCAGCTGGAACTGGAGCTTGTCTCCAACCCGACCGCTTCGATCAGGGTTTTGCTTCCAAATGGGCTGAGCTTTCGAATTTCGACGAGTTCGGCCGAGTCGAAGCCCGAAACAATGTCGCCGGTCGAAGTCGGATTTTTCACGGTGTTACCCTTAAATGAGGGAACTCAGAATGGCGATTGGATAATGACCGTCACTTCGGCAACTCCTTGCGAAGCCGATCCACGTTTTCGTCAAACCACTTTACCTCCGGCTTCCCGTCGAGGGCTCCTCCGCCGTCAAAACCACCGATTCGATCAAACGCTGCTCTTTCGAATCGAATGGCTTCGAGGTGGGACTCTTTATCGAGTGCGTCCCTTAGACCTTGAGCGATTCGAAATGTGATTGTTCTTTTTTGTAACAAGGCCGCCGCATGCGCCCGGGCAAGGGGCGCCTGATCGTGGAGCAATATTTCCAGCAGCTCATCGTCACTAAGCTCATTCTCATCGTTCTTTTGTGGATTTATCATCGAGACATTGAACTTGGCAGCGCCGGCGCGAGACGGCGAAAAGACTGAGAACGCGCTTACAACCCGAAATACTTCGGCGGACTCGGCCGCCTTTAAATCTTCGTCCACTTCCTCGTCCAGCATTTTCTGCAGCCGCTCATACTCAGCCAAACTTCCGTTTGCGATGGCTCGGTCGGCCATCCGGGTCAATTCGTTGCGCTTTTTTAAAACCTCCAGTTCTTTTCTGAACGCAGTAAGGTCTGCGTCATACTGAGCCTTACGTTCATCAAGGAACTTCTCAAAATTTCGCAGCCTCTCGTCGACTTTTCTTTCCGCGGGTTCGACATTTTGCGAGATGATTTTAGCGGCTTCATTTCCTGCCACGCGCTGAACTGTGTTTTGAATGTTCGGTTCTTGGAATTGGGTAGTCACCCGCTCAATGACGACACTTTGAAGCTTGGCGACCGCACCGTTGTATGCCTTCCACAGGCCGAAACATAATCCCAAGATCGAGACAATTCCGACAACACTTAACTCACCGAGAAAAACTCGGTAAACTTGTCGACGTAACCTTTTAAGTAATTGCTCCTCGTCCAGAGCGGACGCTACCGGTGCCTCCTCAAGGGGCGAGCCGCATTCGGGGCAAATATGTTTGTCCTCCAGCGTGCTGAATGAGCATTTCGGGCAACGTCTCATGAGCTGATCTGTCCAACAAAAATCCGATATTGATTACACTTACCAGCCTTTCTGATCACGGGAAAATCGACGCTCTTGTTGCGATGTCGATGCCGAAATCGATAGTCAGCCTGCAAATGAGTATCAAAACGGTGAAGATTTCAGGCCTTCGCGGTTTCGGTTCAGAGCAAACCCTTAATCTTGCTATTCCGAACGGAAAATTGGGCGGCGGGTTGACGATCTTGGTCGGCCCAAATAATGGCGGTAAGTCTACCATCATTGAGGCGTTCAAAGCATTATCGTCGTCCCAACCAAGTACCTTCGCGATCGGGCGTCGTAATCAGAAAACGAATAGCCGAATTCAGATTACAGCCAGAACCGAAAATGACGCCACTTTTGGCTTACGAACGGTTGATAGCGGAGGTAGTCAAACCGTTTGGGATAAGCCCGAAGGATTCAATGCTCCCAGCATATTCGTAGTTCCATCGCGACGATTTTTCAGTCCATGGTTTGGTCAGCAGAGTCACACACGGCAAAGCTACATTCAGGGATACCCATTGACACCAGTTCGCGGAGCGGCAATTGACCAATTCGCTGGTCGTTTGTTTGAGATTCAGAAGAGCCGCGCGGCTTTTGATGAAGTGCTAAAAAGAGTGCTCGATCCCCTCCCTACATGGACGATTGACCAGTCTGAAGCCGGCTACTTTCTACGGTTTGAGTTAAAGGGGGCATACCATTCCAGCGAGGGTCTCGGCGAAGGGCTGGTCAGCCTGTTCTTCATCGTAGATGCTCTTTATGACGCGCCAGATGGAAGTGTCATCGCTATCGATGAACCGGAGTTATCGCTTCACCCGTCGCTTCAGCGGAAACTTCGTGCTTTGCTTTCCGACTGGTCACAAGGACATCAGATAATTATCGCAACGCATTCTCCGTATTTCGTTGACTTCACCGATGTCATTGCCGGCGGTAAAATTGCTCGCGTGCATCTATGCGATGCAGACTCCACGATTAGTAATTTGTCTGATGCAGCCGTGAAGCAGATTGATGGTTTTCTAAAGAACCGCAACAACCCTCATATCCTCGGCATTGATGCCCGCGAGGTGTTCTTCCTCGGCGACAACGTGATTTTAGTTGAGGGCCAAGAGGACGTGATCTGCTACCCTGAGGTCGCAGCGCGGCTGAATAAGGAATTCGCAGGACGATTTTTTGGATGGGGGGTAGGTGGAGCGGAAAACATGACCACAATCTCAAGCCTGCTGCACGATCTTGGGTTCGCAAAAGTTGCAGGCGTCCTCGACAGCAATAAGGCGGAGGTCGCGAAATCTTTGCGAGCGCAGTTTCCGAAATACCGATTTTTTTCAAGCCCTGCAAATGATGTGCGGACAAAATCGGCCCAACCGGGAAGGGGAGAGGTTATCGGGTTGCTGGATGACAAGGGAGAGTTGCGAGGGGAATTCCGAGACGCTGCCTCCAAACTCATCGACGATGTAAACGACGCCTTGAAGTGATGCCAGTCACGGATCGCACTTGGCAAAACTTGGCAAAGTTTTAAGCCAGGCAACTCAGGGTGTCCAATAGGTGTCCTGTTTTTAGCCGTGCAGAACTGTGCGATATTGTGCGATAGAAAACGGCATAAGAATGATATCGCACAACTTAGGGAGCGATTTTCCCTCTGAAAACGGGCTGTCTAGAGGAGGCAAGGCTTATCTGCCGGCGGAGGGGCTCGAACCCACACGATCTTGCGATCACTGGATTTTGAGTCGATTGACTATCCTAGTTATTTTTTGCACAAGGTCGACGAGCTGCTCAACTTGGAGAAGAAAAGGTTGTAGGCCTCCACAATGTTCTAATCAGATCAGCTGAAGCCCGGACCTGCCTTATCAGTGTATCGAATTTGTAGAGGCCTTTATGAACGATGTATATTGCAGCTAGAACCGGAATCACAAGAAGCGCAATCCGGGGATTTGACGAACTTGCGCTGTTCCGCGGTCATATGCGGACGATGAGTATTGGCATCGTTACCCGAGGTGAACCATTTCGTGTTTCGAACACGCCGCGCTATTGGCGCCGGGCGTAACCAGCACTGCCAAGGGACGAGGCCGTGCTTCGATGGAATTTGCCTCGCCCATCCACAAAGCACACTGAATTCACCGGGTAATTTCTTATTGAGTTCTGCGAAACTCTTGCACAAACCAGGTCGCGAGACGTGCTGCAGGTCGGCGCTCGCTACCAGACGCGTCGGACAGAACAGTCCGGAGAGACGAGTCGACATGGCCGGCCAACCAAGACCGGTTAATCTTCGTCTCCGAAAAGGTTGTGAAAAATCGGAATTGTTGCGACGAACAAAGTTCACGAGATGTAACCATTCCGTGACCCAACTCAAAGCAAGCGCATCAAAACCGGCGACCCCACGTGTTCACCGTTGGGTAAACGGTCGGCAGCTATCCCGCGGATCTTATTGGCGTCGAGCCGGAGTCATTGTAGCGGCTCTGTATGGTCCTTTTCTCCTTATCTGCCGAGGAACCCACCCTCCTAAATTATCGAGTGATTTGTAGAGCCTGCAGTGCACGATGTATGAGAGGTTTTGGTCGGTGTCACAACAGCGATTGATTCTTCGGCATCGGCAATCGGCTACCTCGGTCAAATTCCCATTCAGTTGATCCTATCCTATAAGGAAGGTCACGTAGACAGTGTCGACTAAACCCACCACCTCAAAAAAGAGTGGCGCGTCTATAAACCCGCTTTATCGTGAAACCCTACGAAAAATCGCTGATGCGCTATAGGCGTCCATTCCCCGGACGGACGGGCCCTCGGATGTCACAACGGCCGTGTTGCCATTTGGGTTTGGCGAAAATGTGACAAGTTCCTTACCATCGATACCCCAGTACCACGTCATTGTTTTTCCATCGTTCGTTGCGTAACGCGGTCCCCACGACCCCAATCTAGACGTCTCACGCTCGACTGTTCCCGATTGACTTATTATTAGCGTAAACTGAACAAACCCAGCGTGCCCGTTAAGTGTTCCCACCCAGGTTCCATCGAAGAGGTTCCGATTTCGTCCTGGTTGACTTGTTATGGGTGGTAATGGCCCAGCAGGGGGACCAGTGACCTGAAAATTCCTGAGTTGAATCGTGCTCCCATAATATTCGATCAGTCCAAACTTCGACCCTCTGCGGTCGGCAGGTAATTCAATAGTGGCTTCCGATGAATCAACAGTGATCCTGACTTGCGAACCGACCTTCTGAATCACGAATTTAGCCCAAGTTTTGTTCGGCCACGCAAGTTGGACGCGCCCAAAGCTTGTCCTGGCTCGATCGGCATTCTTCCAATATTCAGAAGAATTGCCCGACGCGTACACGGACACAAATGTCCGAGAGGTATCTTCGAACCCTAAAACGAAGCCGGCGTATTGTCGCGAAATTAGCACCTCGCCAGTTGCGGTATAGTCCTCAGTCAAAGGTTGATCTAAAACTGCCACAGCAGGATCGCCAGGCCCAGAGAGCGTAACTTCGCCAGCGTTCGTTGTAACTACGCCATCAATTGCTCGGTGCCACCCGGTGATAGAAGCTGACCCTGCCGAAATAGCGGACTGATGAGGATTTGAAAATGAAAGCTGTTCACCCTCTCGAATATCGGTCCGGTACTGAACGCCATTTGAAGTGAATACAATGCTTAAAGTCTTTGGTTGACCGAAAATTGGGTCTTTGCCGAAAAGATGGTTCCCGACACGGACATTCGTTTGGCCACTTTGAACGAGCGACTGAACTTTTGCTGTCACGTCCATCTGTTGAGTTCCAGCACCATATGTTGCCTGTAAAACTTGAATTCCAGATGTCCACCCTGGAAAAGGCGTGGCCACGGAAACTGGACTCGAAGGTGCAATTGGAGGAGCCGGAGAACTATTGGCCGGCTTATACGCGGATGGGGTTTGCAGAGCAGTTTCTGATTTCTCAAGGCGTTTGGGTGCCCAATACCAAAGCGCTACCGCTACTCCGCAGATCAACGGAAGGGCAAACGCTGCTATTGTTTTCCAATGTTTAGAAACAACGATGTTGATCAGTTGCTTTTCGGTATGACGCGGATGCCGCTTGTCTTTTTGTTGCGCTTCACTTTTTTCGGCATCTGCAACTGTCGCTGCTGGCCCAACGAGAATCTCTTTAACCACTTTCGCCAGATATTGTAAGTGGATCTCCAACGGTGGCGTGAAGGCGTCCAACCAATGCGGTGTACTGATAAAGTACTCCAACGTATCTGTTGGTGCGACATCTTCGATTCGGAGTGGGATCACCGGAATCCCTTCGTTTACCGCCCGCTCAACTTCGCGTTTGATTTGTGCCGAACTATTCGCCTTAGCCGAAAATACCAGGACCATTGCGCGCGCGCCTTTGATCGCTTGAATTATCGAGCCGCCCCAATCGCGTCCGGGCAGAATATCGCGTGGCGCGACCCAGCAACGGATGCCGTGAGATTCTAACACTGCACAAACTGCATCGGCAGTTGCCTTGTCCTTGGAGGAGTAACTGACAAAAACATCGTGCGCCATTGATATCACATCAGCTGCACTGCTTCTCGGCGTATCCGCAATCGACATTAATTGCAATAAATTTCACCGAATTGATGGATTCCGCGGCAGCCGTGATCCGGTACCAGCCACGGAGTTCGGACGCCATTGCGCGATTGAGTTTCTGTCGTCCGGCGGAATAAATAATAGCGGATGGATTCGCCCGCTGCTGCCCCCGCCTGTTTAGCGCTGTTTAAGGCTCCCACGATTCAGAGGAGCTATCGATGCAAACGGTTACGACAATCGGTCTCGACATCGCCAAATCGGTGTTTCAGGTCCACTGCGTTGATGCCGCTGGCCAAGCAGTTATCCGCCGTCAATTGAAACGGCGGCATGTCCTGGCGTTCTTTCAGAAGCTGGCTCCATGCCTCGTTGGCATTGAAGCTTGGAGGGACACAGGACAGATGTTCGCCACGTCCGCCAGTGGACTGACTCGCCGTGGCGAGGTGAAATGGAGCGCGCTGGGCAGCCGCGACCATCTACGCCTGGCTACGACGTGACGAGTCGGCGGATTAGAGGTCAGACGCCAGACATCAGAGATCAGAGGCCAGAGATCAGAGGTCAGCGAACCATTAACGAATAACGATTAACTGATAACTAAAGCGGTTGAGTAGTTGAGAAGTTGAAGTGACAAGTAAACGCTCAACGCTCAACGCTCAACGTCCAATGAAAGGCGGGAGAGGGGACGGGGACGTCCGCTCAAAAAGCGTGATCAGTGATCAGTGAATGGTGAGACCACAGTTGAGTTGTTGAGAGGTTGAGATGCTCAGCCGTCCTCAGAGCTGAAATCTGAAATCTGACGTCTGACATCTGCTCCACGCTCTCCCACGAATAACCATTAAATATTAACTGATAACAAAAGCAGTTGAGTAGTTGAGAAGTTGAGGTGTTGAGGGTGACAAAGCAAACGCTCAACGCCCAACATCCAACGTCCAATGAAAGACGGGAGAACAAGCTCCCTGCCCGAGGGGGCCCAGGCTCCACGCGCTCCCACGAAGAACCATTAACTATTACTAATAACAAAAGCGGTTGAGAAGTTGAGGGCACGCATCCTCCTTCGTTCCGCAGCTGCGATATTACGGCGAGACGCGAAATGCTGGCGCATCATGCCGTGGCCGGGTTTCAGGGTTCAGGATTCAGGGTTCAGTTCATCAGCAATCAGAAATCAGCAGTGATCTCCGACATCTGACTTGGGACGTCTGACTTCTGTCATTTGACTTCTGTCATCTGATCTCTGACCTCTGACCTCTGATCTCTGACCTCGGATCTACTTCACGCTCCCACCGATAACGATTAACTGATAACTAATAACAAAAGCGGTTGAGTAGTTGAGGGCACGCAACCAATTTGAATGAAATGTAAGTCCTTAAAAGGTACATGCATTCAGGCGTTACATTCTCTAGCCTTCCCGAGGCCTATCACTTGCAGAAAATCACATGGCAACTTTTTGGGACCATTACT
>Ga0070706_100006871_pt1 | contig 10742 bp, 11 predicted proteins | sample KBSK5501metaG_FD_65476 | JGI IMG/M metagenome (GOLD analysis project Ga0070706, IMG submission 65476) | Corn, switchgrass and miscanthus rhizosphere microbial communities from Kellogg Biological Station, Michigan, USA - KBS K5-50-1 metaG | ecosystem: Host-associated > Plants > Roots >...
CCTGCGCCCGGGCCTCGGCCCCGAGGGCGGCGCCCATCTCGCGGGCCAGCTCGGTGTCCCAGGACGAGCCCAGCGCCGAGGCGGTCGGGAAACAGGTGGCGGGCAGGCTGTCCCGCAGCCCGGCGTGATCGGTGCGCCCCGGCTGCTTGCGCAGCCCGTGCGGGCCGTCCGACAGCATGACGGCCTCGACGCCGGCCTCACTGACCGGGGCGGTGTGCCAGAAGTCCGAGCCGAGGCACAGCGCCGCCTTCTGCGCCACGCTCAGCCCGGCCACCAGGGCGGCTACTGATTCGCTGTCGGCCATGCCGGTGCCCTTCCCCTCGCGTGCTGCCCGGTGACGGGCGCGTGCCGCACGAGCACGATCGCCAGCACCACCGCTACCGTGGCACAGCCGGCCGCGTACGCGGTGACGACGCGCATCGTTACCTCGCCGGGCGCCGTGGTGATCACGGCGAGCACCGCGACGCCCGCCACCCAGGACAGCAACTGATCCCGGTGGCGGGACAGGGCCATCGCACCCTGGCCGAGCACCATCGCCAGCATGTAACACAGCGTCCCGAAGGAGAGCCACGCGAACGCGGTGTTCCCGAGCACGGGGCGCGCGGCGAACAGCACGTGGGTCAGCCACGGCCCGAGGGTGGTGGCCACCAGCCCGCCGGCGACGCCGAGGACCACCACGACCCCGCAACTGCGGGTCAGCAGATGCCGGAACCGGGCTGGGTCACCCGCCGCGACGGCGCCGGCCAGGCCGGGCAGCAGGGAGGTCTGCAGCGAGGTGAACACGAACAGCGGGACCCGGGCCAGCACCGCCGCGGCCAGCAGCGCGCCGACCACCGCCGGATCGCCGGGCGACAGCAGCCGGGCGCTGATCACCGCCGCGTTGATGAGGATCTGGGCGAGCAGCATGGTGCCGATGAGCAGCGCCAGCCGGCCGCGCATCGCCGACGACGGCAGCGCTGGGCCGGGGCGCAGGTTCGCTAGCAGCGGGCCCAGGGTGGCGAGCACGGCGAACAGCGGCGCGACGGTAAGGATAAGCCCGAACGCCACCGCCGAGCGCGAGCTCGTCAGGCCGAGCGCGCAGGCCAGTGCCGCGCGCAGGCCGCCGTCGGCGGCGAGCTGGAAGCTGTAGCCGCGGAACGCGCCGAGGCCGGCCAGCGTGCCCCGGCTCACCGCGGTGACCGCGAGCGCTACGCAGGCACCGGCCAGCACCGCCACCATCGCGGTGTCGCCGCCGAACAGCCGGTCGGCCAGCGGCCCGGCGGCCGCGGCCAGCGGCACGAGGATGACGGCGAGCACGATCGCCGACACCACGCAGGCACGGCGGACCACCGGGCCGATGCCCTCGCCCATCGCGGCGCGCGCCGCCGCGAGCCGGATCAGCTCCTGCTCGATGGGCAGGAACACGCCCAGGCCGAGCAGGAACACGATGGACCAGAGCACCGACAGCGCCGCCATCCCGGAGGCCGTCAGGCTGTGCCCGGCCACCGCGAGGTGGGCGTAGTAGCCGGCGCCGAGCACCAGGAGCCCGGCCCCCACGGTGAGCGTCCCCGGCGGCAGCATGTCCAGGGCGCGGCGCCGCAGCTCCGCGCGGATCCCGGTACCCCGCCCGATGGCCGGGCGGTCCGGCGCCGGGCCCTGGCCTGGCATGTGAACGCGGTCCGGCGTGGAGACCGGGTCGCGCGCGGGGACTTGATCGCGCGTGGGGACCTGGTCCGGCGCCGGGACCCGGTCCGGCGTGGCCCGGTCAGGCGCGGGCACGGTGGTAACCCGCGAAGCGCTCATCGACCTGCTCGCCGGTGAGCCCGAAATCGGACAGTGCGTAGTGATGGCCCGGCCCGGCGGTCCCGGAGTTCTGCCCGCACAGCGCGCGCATGGCGTCCGCGGCCCGGCCGCTCAGCGTCAGCCCGAAATGGTGGTACACCGCCTCGACGGTGCCCATCGGCTTTGCTACGAAATCGTCATATTCGATGTCGTAGAAGCGGGCCGGGTCGTGGCGGGCCCGGGCCTCGGTGAACCGGTCGAGGCCGTAGGCCCAGGTTTCCAGCTGGTCCCGGCCGATCACCTCGCCGCGGAAGGTCGTGGACCAGCCGGCCGACGCCTGCGCCGCCATATAGTGCACGGCCATGAACTCCGGGTGGGAGACGTGTCGCCGCTCACAGCCCGCCTGAATGTACCGGAACGCCGGGTCGGCGGCCCAGGTCTCCCGTGGTGGCCGGGGCTGCGGCACCTCGGCCAGCCACAGTTCCAGGCCCTGGTGCCTTGGGTCCGCGGTGAGCACCCGGTGCAGCGCGGTCACCTCCTTGGCCACCTCGTCCAGCCGGGCCGCGGTGCGGGCGGCGAGCACCAGGTCCGCGCCTTCCCGCGCGCTGGCCAGGGCGATCGACCGGCCCAGGCCCGGGCCGACGCCGGAGATCACCACCACGGTGCCCGACAAAAGCGCCATCAGCCCAGCATCCTGGCAGCTACGGCCGCCTGCCGTGCGGCGATCCGCTCCGCGTACTGCGCGGGCCTCACCCGGGCCTGCTCGTAGTAAGGCAACGCGCTCGCCAGGTCGGCGAACTTGACCACATCGGCCCGCGGCCCGTCACCGGGCCCGAGTTCCCTGGTCAGCCGCTGCCAGCGGATCTGCACGTAGCCGCGGCGGTGCCCGGCAGCTGCGCCCGCACTTGCCCGGCCGTTCCGGGCGTTCTTCGCCCGGCGCGGCAAGAACGCGCGCACCCGAGCGCTTTGCGAACGCCGCTCTTCATAGTTTCGGCCTTGTCCCGGTCAAGACGACACATCGGCAGGAACGACATGGCTACATCATTTGGCGCGGAAGCTGGCCAGCGGCGGTGGGCGGTGCTGGCGGTGGTGTCGGCCGCTCAGTTCCTCGTCACGCTGGACCTGTGGGTGGTCAACATCGCGCTTCCGGCGCTGCAGCGTGACTTCGCTCCCGTGACGCTGTCGGAGGTCTCGTGGATCCTCGACGTGTACGCCATCGTCTTGGCCGCGCTGCTGTTGCCGGCCGGGCGGGCCGCCGACAACATCGGCCGCCGGAAGTGCTTCCTGGCCGGTCTGGTGGTGTTCGGCATAGCGTCGCTCGGGTGCGCGGTGGCCCCGGATCTCCTGGCGCTGATCGCCTTCCGTGCGCTGCAGGCGGCCGGGGCCGCGGTGCTGCTGCCCACCTCACTGGGGCTGGCGCTGGAGGTGTTTCCCGCACGTCAGCGGGGCACCGCGGTCGGGATATGGGCCGCGGTCGGCGCGGTAGCCGCTGGCAGCGGCCCGGTGCTGGGCGGCCTGTTGGTCGCGTCGAGCTGGCGCTGGATTTTCCTCATCAACCTGCCCGTTATCCTCGCCGCCCTGGCGGCAGGCGTGGCGATCTTGCCGCGGCGTCCCCACGCGGTGGACGGTCAGCGGCCCGCCAGGCGCATCGACAGGGTGGGAACGGTCTTGGTGCTGGGCGCGGTGGGCCTGGTATGCACCGCACTGACTGAGGCACCGCAATGGCCGCCGTCGCGCACCTGGCCGGTACTGGCCGCCGGGCTGGCCCTGGGGGCCTGGTTCGTGGCCCATATCCGCCGCCACCCTGATCCGCTGGTCACGCCCCGGCTCTTTTCGGTGCGCGCCTTCCGTGCCGGTGCCGCCGGAATCCTCGCCTACTACACGGGCTTTGCGGCCATGCTTTTGGGCATGACGCTGCTGCTCACCGGGCCGTGGCACTTTTCGGTCCTGCAGGCCGCCGCGGGCATCGCGCCCGGTCCCATCACCGCGGGAATCGTTTCACCGTTCTCGGGCCGGCTGTCAGCCCGGTTCGGAGTGCGGGGCACGGTCGTGGCGGGCGCCGTGCTTTTCGCGGCGGCCGGTGCCTGGCCGCTGGCCAGCGCCGGGGACAGCCCCGCCTACGCGGCGGTCGTGCTGCCGGCCATGCTGCTGTGGGGGGTGGCCAACGCGCTCATCCAGCCTTCGCTGTTCGCCTCCGCTGACGCCGCGCCGCGGGCGGAACTGGCGTCGGGGTCAGCGGTGCTGGCCACGGCGCGCCAGCTCGGTTCGGCCTTGGGTGTGGCGATCTTCGTGGCCGTGCTCGGCGGACATGCGGCGACCGGCCTGGCCGGGTTCGACCGGGCCTGGATCGTTGTCGTGATCACCGCAGCCATCACCGCCTTCGCCGGGCTCGCCACTGGCCGCCGGTCGGCCGGTGTTCCTGAGCTGGCGGTCACTGCCGAGACGACTGGCCATGCCGCGCAAGCGCGACTGCCCGCGAACCAAGCCGCCATCCCGCTGCCCGCAGGCCGCCGCAGCGCGGGATCGGCCCTTCACCGGGACGGGGGTGACCGGGTTGATTGCTGAGGGTTTCGACGACGGGCGAGCGGACGTTCCGGTGGGGGCGGCGGAGCCGGTCGAGCGTGTGGTGGTGGTCGGTGCGGGGATCGCCGGATTGACGGTCGCGAACGCCCTTGCCCATGGCGGGGTTGAGTGCGTGGTGGTAGAGGCCCGCGACCGGATCGGCGGCCGGCTGGACACGGTTGACCTGGCGGGTTCGCCGGTCGATCTGGGCGGGTCGTGGATACACACCCCGGTGGGGAACCCGATGCGGGCTTTCGCACGGCAGGCCGGGGTTCCCTGCCGCAGCGCGAACCCGCTGCCTGAGCTGGCCGGTTTTGACTGTGGCGAGGCACCGGTGATCGGGCACGACGCGTTCAGCGCCGGCCCGGTGCTGGTGTTTCACATCTTCCACAGTGCTGCCGGTCGCGTTCTCGCCGCGACCGACGACGACGCCGCCCGGTGGGCCCTCGGCCTGCTCGCCGAAGCGATTGGCGGTTCCCTCCCGGCCCCGGCAGCCGTGGCCGTGACCTCATGGGCAACCGATCCACACAGCGGCGGCGCCTACACCCACATCCCGCCAGGAGCAACACCAGCCGATGCCGACCTGCTGGGCGAGCCGATCGGCGGGCGCCTGCTGTTCGCAGGAGAGCACACCCAAAGCACACGGTTGGCCTACGCCGCCGGCGCGATGACCAGCGGCATCCGCGAAGCGAAGCGGCTTCTCGGCCGGCCCGGCGTCCACCTCGGCCCAATCCAGTGAAGGGCAACGCCATGACCAGGAAGGCAATCTCCACCGACACCGCGCCTGCTGCGCTCGGGCCTTACAGCCAGGCCATCGTCGCCGGCAACCTTGTCTTCTGCTCCGGCACGGCTGGTATCGATCCAGCTACCGGCGTGCCCGGTGACGGCATCGAGGCGCAGACCGAACTGGCGCTGCGCAACCTGGATGCGATCTTGGCCGCCGCCGGGGCGTCATTGTCGACCCTGGTCAAGACCACCATTTTCTACGCCAACGTCGAGGACTTCGCGGCCATGAACGCGGTCTACGCGCGCTTCATGCCCGACCCGCCGCCAGCCCGCTCCGCACCGGCCAACGTGGCGCTGCCGCGCGGCCTGCTCATCTCGATCGACGCGGTCGCCGTGCTCCTGCCCGCATAGGGGCGGTCTGACCTGGCGAACCGGCCGGCTCACTCGGATGTGCCGGCGGCTGGGCCGGTCGCGCCGAACGCCTCTCCCAGGCTGGTCAGGTCCAGGGGGAGCCGTTCATCCACGGGCACGTGCTCCAGGAACGGGCGCATCGCTTCGAGGGCGACCAGGATCTCGCGCCCAACCTCATGCGCGGAGCGCATCGCATCCACGGAGACCAGGATTCCGCGGTCGCGGTACCACGCGACGATGGGGAATGTCACTTCGCGGTAGAGCGCCAGGCGCTGGGCAATGACCTCTGCGGTGTCGTCGGAGCGATGCTCGAGCGCGGCCCGCGCCAGCAACCGGCGCGTGAGTTCTGCGTCGTCTGCCTGCAGGTGCAGCGCCACATCCGCGGTCATCCCGAGCTCGCGGGCGATCTCATAGGCCGCGCGGGCTTGCTCGATGTTCCGCGGGATTCCGTCCAGGACATACCCGCCGCCTGCCGCCTTAGCGGCGATCATCGCCTCCCGGACCATGCCGAGCACGAGCTGATCGGGCACCAGTTCGCCGCGGTCGAGATACGCCTGAACCGACTGGCCCAGAGCGGTCCGCCGCGCGACGTGATCGCGCAGCAGGTCACCGGTCGCGATGTGAGGGATGTTGAAATGCGCGGCGATCAGCGCGCCCTGAGTCCCCTTGCCCGCGCCAGGAGGGGCGATCATAAGTATCCGCATGCTCGTCTCCCCAGCCATCATCCCGCGCGCCCGCCGCTCCAGTCGATAGCTCAGCGCGCAGGTGGTCTCACGGCAGGAAAGCTGGTCATTGCGGGTCCCTGATTGCTCAGCTCGGTGGCGACGCCGCCGCCCGCGCGTCAGCCCAGGTGCGGGCGTCTATGGCATCAAGGACAGCCACCTGTGCCTGGTCGACTGCCCATGTGGCGTAGTCCAGGGCATCGGCGGCGTCTTGTTCCGCAGTCTCGGCATCTTCTTCGGCCATTTTGACGTCATGCTGGTCGCGTTTGCGGGCGATGCGGTCTTGCAGGTCCTGCATTTTCGCCGCAGCATCGGCCTGCATCGACTTCCACTGGCTTTGCGTGCGGCTGGCGGCCTGCTCGGCCTTCTCCTTGGCGGCACTGTCACGTGCGGAGATATCAGCCTTGGCCTGGTCGATGCGGGCCTTGACCTGCTCGTTTGTTTCGTGCCGGGCTTGCTCGAAGGAGCTTTTCAGATCCGCTGCCCGCTTTTGCAGGTTGTCTATCTGGTCAGATACGTTCATTGCATTCCTCCTCGGTCCGAGCCAGCAGGCTCCCTCTTCCGGCAGGTTCCCGGGCCGCGTCTCACACGACACCTTGTGCCGTACCAGGGAGTGTGCTTCACATTTCAGCCCACGGTGGCTTCGCTGGCTAATACATGGGACCAATAGTGCGATTGCTGCCCGCGTGGTCCATCGTCACCAAACGACGACGGCGGGCCACGAGCCGCCGAGCGGGTCCACCGCGGTGGGGCCGGCGCGTGCGTCAGCGCCACCATCCACCCCGGCCACCAGGTCATGCCGAGAAGGGGTGCTCTTGGTGCGATGGCACCTATTGTGAGTGTCGCCTGAACCTAGGCGTTGTCACTATGACTGCGCATACCGCTGGGGAAGACAAGCATGGGGACCGTGATCCGCCGGGCCGTGGCGGCCCCGGCCGCGGTCCGCCGGGCAGGTACGGCGGGCCCGGCGCTGGCCGCGCGCGCGGTCCCGGCGCTGGCCGGGCTGGCGCTGGGCGCCCTGGCCCTGGGCCCAGGGCTGCGGCGGGGGTTCCTGCTCAGCTACGACATGGTGCTGGTGCCGCGCCAGCCGTTCACCCCGTCCATGGCCGGGCTGGCCGGCGGGCCGCCCCGGGCGGTGCCCAGCGACGCCGTGGTGGCGGTGGCCTCGCGGGTGCTGCCCGCCGACCTGGTGCAGAAACTGCTGCTGCTGTCGATCTTCACGCTGGCCTGCTCCGGCGCGGCGGCCCTGCTCTCCCGTGAGCCGTGGTTCGCGCGGCTGGCTGCGGGCGTTTTCTACACCTGGAACCCGTTCGTAGCCGAGCGGCTCATTATCGGCCAGTGGGCGCTGCTGCTCGGCTACGCCGGCCTGCCGTGGGCGCTGCGCGCGGTCACCACGGGCAGCATGGCGTCATGGCGCGGCGCCGGGCGCCTGGGCGTGGCACTGCTGCCCGCCGTCGTCGGCGGTTTCGCCGCGATGGCCGTGACGGCCCTGGTCGTCCTGCCCGCCGCCATCCTCGCCCGGCCGCCTGGCGTTCCCGATACCGCGGCCGCCGCCACGACCTCACCCGGCACCGCGGTCCGCCGGCCTGAGGAGCGGGTGCGCGCGGGGCTTGCCGCGCTGGGGGTGCTCACCGTGGGCAGCCTGCCGTGGCTGATCCCGTCCCTGGCGCACGCCGTGTACGCCGACCAGGCGGGCGTCGCCGCGTTCGCCGGCGCGGCGGACACACCGTTCGGCACCCTCGGCAGCCTGGTGATGCTCGGCGGGATGTGGAACGCCCAGGCCGTGCCCGCGGGGTACGGCGGATGGTGGTCGGTCCTGTGGCTGGCTCTCGTGCTGGCGGCCGCGGCCGGGTATGTGGCGTTCGGGGCCCGGCGGCACCGCTGGCCAGGGCTGGGGGTCGCCGCCGGGGCGGGACTGGTCATCGCGAGCCTGGGGGTGACCGCGCCCGGCCGGGACCTGCTGTGGTCTCTGGACGGGGCGTGGCCCGGATTCGCCGTGCTGCGGGATGGCCAGCAGTTCATCGCACCGCTGGCACTGGCCGAGGCGCTCGGGGCCGGTCTCCTGGTGGCCTGGGCGGCCCGGCCACGGATGTCTCCCGCCACCCGGGCGGACCGCGGCATCGGGGCCAGGGCTGACCGGGCCGGGCTGGTCATCGCGGTGGCGCTGCTGCTCGCACCGGTGCTGCTGCTTCCCGGGCTCGCCTGGGGAGCGGCGGGACGGCTGCGCCCGGCCTGGTACCCGTCCTCCTGGCTGAACGCCGCGCGCCTCATCGATGGCAGCAGGCCGGTCGGCCAGGTCCTGCTGCTCCCCTGGACGGCCTACCGGCGTCCGGCATGGAATGGCGGACGGGCCATGCTGGACCCGTGGCCACGGCTGCTGTCGCGCCCGGTGATCTGGAACGACGGTCCCCAGGTGGGCACCGTCCAGATGCAGCCCGACGCCCCGGACGCCCGCCGGCTGAGCGCCGTCATCACCGCTCCCGGGCCGCTGACCACGGTGCTCGCGGCGGCCGGGGTACGGTTCGTGATCGTGGACAGCGCCGCCGGCGGCCCTGGCATCGCCGGCACCGGCGCGGCCCGTCTGCCTGGCTGCGCGGTGGTCGCCACCGCACCCGGCCTGGTGGTCTACCAGGTTCCATCGTGATTAGAACGTGTTACAGTCCTTTCTTGATTTCCGCACCCTGGATGGCCTGCTGCTACCGTCCGGCAACCGGTGTGTCCCCTCGCGCGGAAGGAGCGCCATGATCCATCTGATCATCGCCGTCGCCCTGGGGATCGTGCTGGCCGTCGGGGGTGCCTTCGCCGCCAGCGGCGCGCTGACGGGCGTGGCCAACGGCTCTCCGGCCAAGGCCTCGCTCTATCAGTACGGAAACCGCTGACCCGGCCGGGCGGTGGTGACCATGCCGCCGGGAGGCCATCCCGCCGCCTCTCCGGTACTGATCGAGATCGTTGTCCCGGCCCGTAACGAGGCCCGCCGGCTCCCCGACGGGCTTGCCGCCCTGTGCCGCCGGGCGGCTGCCCTCCCGGTCCCGGCGGCGATCCTGGTGGTGGACAGCGCAAGCACCGACGCGACCAGCGAGGTGGTGCGGCGCTGGCCCGCGGGCCCGGTGCCGGTCCGGCTGCTGCACTGCGCCCGCCCCGGGAAGGGGCGCGCGGTCCGGGCCGGGCTGCTGGCCACCCGCGCCCCGTTCGTCGGGTTCTGCGACGCGGACATGGCCACCGACCTGTCCGCCCTGGACGTGGCGATCGGGCTGCTCGCGGCCGGCAACTCGCTGGTCGTCGGCTCTCGCGGGCTGGCCGGCTCGGCCGTCATCAACCGGCACAGCGCGGTCCGCCGGGCCGGTGCGGCCGTGTTCCGCGCCCTGGCCCGCCAGGTCGTCCCTGGCGCCACCGACACCCAGTGCGGGTTCAAGTTCTTCTCCGGCCCGCTGGCGCGGGCCGCGGCGCTGCGGCTGACCACTCCCGGCTTCGCCTTCGACATCGAGCTGATCGCCCTGTGCCAGCGGCTGGGCGCGACGCTCACCGAGTTCCCCGTCTGCTGGCGAGACATACCGGGCTCCACGTTCTCGGTGCGCAGGCACAGCGCCGCGGCACTGCGCGACGTCGCCGCGATCTGGCTGAGCTGCCGGCCTGGGCGGGCCGGCGCCACCCGGGTCCTGGCACTGGAACCGGCGGGCAGCCCGCTGGCGCTTCCGGCCGCCGCCCACGCGCTCCCGGGCACCGGCCAGGCCCTCCCGGCCGGGGTCACCACGGCGTGAGCGCCACCGGCACCCGCGGCCCGGGCGGCCTGCCCGCCGACCTGGCTGGCCTGCGGATCGCCATCGCCAACTGGCGCGACCCGTGGCACCCGGAGGCGGGCGGTGCCGAGCGGTACGCCTGGGAGATGGGCCGCCGCCTGGTAGCGCGCGGCGCGCGGGTCACCTTCCTGACCGCGCGGGCGCCCGGCCAGGCCCGCCGCGGCCGCCACGACGGGATCACGGTGGTACGGGTGGGCGGCCGGTTCACCGTGTACCCGCTGGTGCTCGGCTGGCTGCTCGCGCACCGCCGCTCCTTCGACGCCGTGCTGGACTGCCAGAACGGGATCCCGTTCTTCACCCCGTGGGTGCTGCCCCGCCGGGTGCCCGTGCTGTGCGTGGTGCACCACGTGCACACCGCACAGTTCAGCGTGCACTTCCCGCGCTGGCTGGCAGCGGCGGGCCGGGTGCTGGAAGGGCCGGTGGCGCGGCGGGCGTACCGGCGCCACGCCTGCGTGGCGGTGTCCCCGTCCACGGTCACCGCGATGCGGGAACGCCTCCGCTGGACCGGGAATATCTACCTGATACCCAATGGCGCCCCGGCGCCTGCCGCCGAAACCCCGGCGGGCGCTGCGTACCGGTCCCTGGCCTGGGTGGGCCGCCTGGTCACGCACAAACGCGCCGAGCTCATCCTGCCCGTGGCGCAGCGGCTAGCGGGCACCGGCTGCACCGTCGACGTGGTAGGGCGCGGTCCAACCGCCCCGGCTCTGGCCAGCGCCGTCGGGGCGGCCGGGCTGGACGGCGTGGTCCGGCTGCACGGCTTCCT
>Ga0070706_100006872_pt1 | contig 10741 bp, 6 predicted proteins | sample KBSK5501metaG_FD_65476 | JGI IMG/M metagenome (GOLD analysis project Ga0070706, IMG submission 65476) | Corn, switchgrass and miscanthus rhizosphere microbial communities from Kellogg Biological Station, Michigan, USA - KBS K5-50-1 metaG | ecosystem: Host-associated > Plants > Roots >...
CCGCCGTTATCTCGATCAGCACTGTAGTAGGGCCGTGTCCGACGAGGACACGTGCGTGATTTACTCGTTGGGGGGAAGTAGCTGATGCCGGTCGCCATCGCAGGGATGCACCGCTCCGGGACATCGATGGTCGCAAAGGCTCTTCACCTGGCTGGGCTTTTCCTCGGCGAGGAAGCAGATCTCATCGATCCGACACCGGATAATCCGGACGGATACTGGGAGAACGCACGATTCGTCGACGTGAACGACGAAATCCTTGCTGCGCTCGGCGGCGGTTGGGATAACCCCCCGGTTGTGCCTCGTCGCTTCGAGGAAGACGCGCACCTTCACGGCCTCCGGCAGACCGCGAAGAAGCTCGGCAACGAATTTCGCACGAAGGAGCCGTGGGGCTGGAAGGACCCCCGCAACAGTTTGACCGTAGCGCTCTGGTTGCAGCTTTTTCCCGAGCTCAAGGTCGTCGTCTGCCTGAGGAACCCGCTTGCTGTCGCTCTGTCGCTCCACCAGAGGTACTTCTCATACTCGACCGCCCTCGAGCTCTGGGAGACCTACAACCGGCGAGTCGTGGAGTCAGTTCCGAGCGACCAGATTCTCGTGACCGACTACGAGGCGTGGATCTCGCGCCCCGCGGCCGAGATCCGAAGGACCCTGAGCTTCTTGGGCCTGCCGACGACGCGCGGGAGTGTCGAACGCGCCCGCAGCGCGATCAAGCCTGACCTCCACCACAACCGTTTCACGGATCGGGACCTCCTCGACTTGGAGATCGCTCCTGAGCTCGTCGAGCTCTACGCATGGCTTCGTCGTGAAGCGCGGTCGCGCGCGGGCACCAGGCGGGTGGCCGACGCGCTTCCGCCCGCACGTCAGCGCCAGTCGGCCGGTGCAATCGTCGACATCCGCCGCCTCGATGCGGAGCACCACCGGCGCCGGGCCGAGCGTCTCAACCAGGAACTGGCCAGGCGTGATGCCGCTCTCGAGCGGGTCATGAAGATCGAGCAGGAAGAGAGGCTCCGAAGGGTCGAGGTCTCGTCAAGCTGGGCGGCACTGCTGGAACGAGTTGAGCGACTCGACGATCCTCAGCGCTGGCACACGATGACAGAACGTGTCGAACGACTGGAAGGCCCCGAACGGCACGAGGGGCTTACCGAGGCGCAGGAGGCGCAAGCGCGACTGGTGCGGGCGATCGAGGACCTGCAGGGCTCCGTCTACAACCTGCAAGCCGGCGGGAGCCACGGCGCGCAGCCCGAGGACTCCGACTACCGTCAGCTAGTGCGGCGCATCCAGGAAGTCGTCCGCACGGAGGTCCCCTTCGACTCGACGGTCATCGTCGTCAGTAAGGGCGACGAGACGCTCGTCGACCTGTACGGGAGGCGAGCGTGGCACTTTCCGCAGAACGAAGAAGGGCGCTGGGCCGGCTACCACCCGAAGAGCAGCCTGGCCGCGGTCGCGCACCTCGAGTCTCTGCGAGCGAACGGCGGCGACTACCTGCTCTTCCCCGCCACCGCGCTTTGGTGGCTGGACGAGTACTCGGGCTTGCGGCAGCACCTCGAGCAGCGATACCGCGTGGCCAGACGGACGGACGGCACGTGCCTCATCTTCAGCCTTCGTGAGCGCCCGGATACCGGTCCCTCGTGGCGAGAGGAGCTCACGGACGTGATCGAGGAGTTCCGTGGCGGTTTCGGTCGCGACCCAGCGCTGCTCGACTGGCACACGGGGCTTGAGCTCTCAGGCGCGCTTCCTGAACACGCGGTGTTCTCCCCACCGGTCGAGGGCAACGGGCTTCCTTACGTCGACGGGAGCATCGACCTCGTCGTGCTGGGCGGGTTCGACCCGGCGTCGCTCGCCGAGGCCAAGCGGGTTGCGTCGGCGGCGGTGATCGCGATCCCCGGAGAGAACGAGAACGGTGAGGTTGCCGAGGTCCACTGGCAGACGAGGCCGGTAACGGCCACGCCGAGCGTTTCGATCGTCATTCCGTGTCACAACGGCCTGCGCCACACGACCGCATGCCTGCAGACGCTGTGCGAGACGCTCCCCTCGGCGTTTCGGGGCGAGGTCATCGTCGTCGACGACGCGTCTTCCGACGCCACGGCCGTTTGGCTCGAGGAGCTTTCGAGCCGAGACTCGAGGATCAGGGTGCTCCGGAACACGACGAACCGCGGCTTTCTCCACTCGGTCACGCGTGGCGCGGAGGCTGCCGACGGCGAAGTGCTCCTCTTCCTGAACAACGACACCGTGCTCCTGCCGGGATGGCTTCCGCCGCTCCTGCGCGTCTTCGCGGAGCGCGAGGACGCCGGAGCGGTTGGAGGCCGCCTCCTCTACCCGGACGGCCGCCTGCAAGAGGCCGGTGGTCTCGTCTTTGCCGACGGATCGGCATGGAAGCTGGGTTATGGCGAGCTCGACCCCGAAGCTTCGATCTACAGCTACCTGCGCGAGGTCGACTACTGCTCAGGCTGCTTGCTTGCGACGCCACGGGCCTTGTTCGAGGAGCTGGGCGGGTTCGACAAGCGTTACGCGCCCGGCTTCTACGAGGACACCGACTACTGCCTGGCCGTCAGGAAGCACGGGCTGCGCGTGATCTACCAGCCGGAGAGCACCATCGTCCACGCCGAGGGCGGGACAGCGGGCACAGATCTCGAGCGTGGGCCGAAGCGCTATCAGGTCGTGAACCAGAAGAAGTTCGAGCGGAAATGGCGAAAGGAGCTGAAGCAGCAGCCGCCCCGTCCCGATGTTCTCGACCCGCGGAGCCTGGAGGCACTCGCGGCCGCTCGCGGACGCGTGCCTGCGCGACGATGAGCCGGCGGGCCCTGGTCTGCGCGTACGGCGTGCCCCAGCACGACCGCGACAGCGGCTCCCAGCGCTTGTGGCACTTCATTCGCTTCCTGCTCGATGACGACTGGACGGTCGACTTCCTCGCTGCGAGCACGGTCCGCGACGACAAGAGGTACGTCCGTCAGCTTCTGAGCGAGGGAGTAACGGTCCACGACGGGACCCTCGACGATGTCCAGGAGCTAATCGCCGACGGCGGCTACGCCGTTGTGCTCTGCGCGTTCTGGCAGGTAGCAGAGTTGTATCTCCCGCTCATCCGGCGAGAGTCGCCTTCGACGTGCGTCATTCTCGATTCGGTCGACCTACAGTTCGTGCGTGATGCGCGACGGTTGCTCAGCCGGTGGTGGTCGGGCAGCCAAGGGTGGCTGCTCGACGCTGGCTACGGCGCCGAGACCGCCGCCGAGCTAAACGCATACGGGGCCGCCGATGCTGTGCTCGCCGTCTCGCCAGACGAGGCGCAGCTCGTTGGAGGCATGCTCTCGGACCCGAAGCGCGTCTTCTGGGTCCCTGACGCCGAAGATCTCCCCCGTTCGCGAGTCCCACTGACCGGGCGCTCGGGAATCCTCTTCGTCGGGAGCTTCAGGCACGCGCCGAATCTGGATGCACTCGAGTATCTGGTCAAGGAAGTCGCGCCGCTGCTCGACCCGACGCTCCTCGAACGCCACCCGATCACCATTGTCGGCGACGGGCTCGAACAGACGGGCGTCGACCTTGCGCTCAGCGTGCCGCATGTCCGGCTGGTTGGGTGGGTGCCATCGCTGGTCCGGTATCTCCAGCAGGCGCGGATCACCGTCGTCCCCCTCCGTTACGGCGCGGGGACGAAGCGGAAGATGATCCAGGCGCTGATGGCCGGGACACCGACCGTCGCCACAAGCGTCGGCATCGAGGGGCTCGGCCTTCGCCCCGGGCGCGACGTATTGCTGGCAGGCGACGCGCCCTCGTTCGCCGAGTCGATCGCCCGGTTGCTCGAGGACGACGCGCTCTGGCGCCGCCTCTCGCGCCGTGGAAGGAGCTGGGTGGAGGCCGACCACTCTGTCCCCGCCGTGCGGAGCCGGTTCCTGAAGGCAATCGAGGGTGCGGTGAAACTTCCGCGCAAGCCGCCAATGCTCGTCTCGAGCAGAGAGGTCTACGAACGTCGAACGCAGTACCAGCTGAACCAGAAGCTGATCCCGGCAATCCGTCGCGCTTGCAACGAAGCCGTCCCGCGCGGCTCGAAGGTGGCAGTCGTCAGTGGTGGCAGCGCTGAGCTCCTGCGCGTCGACGGCTACGACCTGCAGCATTTCCCGCCTCGGCCGGACGGCGAGGGCGTGGGACCGAACCCGCCGGACAGCGAGACTGCGATCGCCATGGTCGATGAGGCCATCGGCAACGGCGTCGACTTCCTCCTTATCCCGAAGACCCTCGTGTGGTGGCTCACGTACTACCCTGAGCTCGCCGCGCACCTCGAGCAGCGTTTCAGCCTCCGGCGGGAAGAGTCATGCACGCTCGTCGATCTTCGTCCGGCGCGCGCCGAGCAGCTGGGGAAGGTGGAGGGTGCAGCGCTGCGGACCGGCGCCGGGCCGCGCTCCGCCCGACTACCTGCGACGCTCGTCGCCTTCTACCTGCCTCAATTCCATCCGATTCCCGAGAACGACCAATGGTGGGGCGAGGGTTTCACGGAATGGGCGAACGTGGCCAAGGCCGAGCCGCTCTTCGAGGGCCACTACCAGCCGCACCTGCCCGCCGATCTCGGTTTCTACGACCTTCGCTCTCCCGAGGTTCGGCAGGCACAGGCCGACCTCGCCCGCGAGGCGGGCATCTCTGCTTTTTGCTACTACCACTACTGGTTCGGCGGCAGGCGGCTGCTCTCGCGACCATTCGACGAAGTGCTGGCCACGGGAGAGCCCGACTTCCCCTTCTGCCTCTGCTGGGCCAACGAGCCGTGGTCGCGGCGGTGGGACGGCCGCGACAAGGACGTGCTCCAAAAGCAGACCTATAGCCAAGAGGACGACGTCGACCACATTCGCTGGCTCATCCCCGCGCTGAGCGATCGCCGCGCCTTGAAGGTCGAGGGCAAGCCGGTCTTCGTTGTCTACCAGGCCAAGGATCTGCCCCAGCCGGCCCGGACCGCGGACACTTGGAGGCGAGAGGCTCGCAAAGCTGGGCTGCCCGGGCTCTATCTGCTATCGGTCGAGACCGGCTGGGATGCCGGCTGGGACGCGACGGAGGTCGGCTTTGACGCGAAGATCCTCTTTCAGCCCCAGTTCTCGATCCTGCAGACGGTGCCGCCGCTCGACGTCTCGGGGCCCGAGAGCCTGCGCGTCTTCGACTACGACGACGCTTGGCCGGTCCTGTCCAGGCCAGACCCGGTCTCCTACCGCCGCTACGAGACCGTGTGCGTCGGCTGGGACAATTCACCGCGCGCAGAGGAGCGCGGGTGGGTGCTCCACAACTCCACCCCGGAGGCATACGAGTCCTGGCTGCGAGCGGCGATCGAGCGGGCTCAGGAAGAGCCGCCCGAGCACCGGCTGGTCTTCCTCAACAGCTGGAACGAGTGGGCCGAAGGCGCCCATCTCGAGCCCGACACGCTGCACGGACACGCGTACCTCGAGGCGACACGAAGCGCGCTCGAGACCCTCGGCCGGAAGGGAATCGAGAAGGATGAGCCCCCCGACGAGGAGAAGCTCAACATCGAGGTCTCCGAGAACGTGCTCACGGCCTCGGCGCTCAACGTACCACCGGACGACAAGGGACGACGCGCCCGCGCGATTGCCTTCTACCTACCGCAGTTCCACCCCATTCCCGAAAATGACGAGTGGTGGGAAAAGGGGTTTACCGAGTGGACCAACGTCGCCCGTGCGAAGCCGCTGTTCGAGGGGCATTACCAGCCGCATCTACCCGCTCATCTCGGGTTCTACGATCTCCGTGTACCGGAGGTGCGGGATCGCCAGGCAGCGCTCGCCGCCGAGCACGGCATCGAGGGGTTCTGCTACTGGCACTACTGGTTTCTCGGCAAGCGCCTGCTCGACCGTCCGTTCAACGAGGTACTCGACTCGGGCCGTCCCGACTTCCCCTTCTGCCTTGCCTGGGCGAACGAGACCTGGTCGCGCAGGTGGCTCGGAGAAGACCGGGACATTCTCGTCAAGCAGGAGTACTCCGCCCAGGACGACGTCGAGCACATGCGCTGTCTGCTGACCGCGTTCGCCGATCCGCGCTACCTCAGAGTGAACGGCCGTCCTCTGTTCCTCGTCTACAAGCCGTACGACCTTCCCGACCCAAAGCGAACAACGGACGTTTGGCGGGAGACGTGCGTTCGTGCCGGTCTGCCTGAGCCGTTCCTGCTCGGCGTCAATGCCCACGCCGATCTGGACTTCCGCGATCTTGGCTTCGATGGGACGGTCGACTTCGAGCCTCACCTCGGCGCGGTCGCCGATCCGCTGGCCGATGGGCTCGAGGTCGTCGACTACGCGCAGGCCAGGCGCAAGATGTGGCGCCCGCGGGCTTTTCCCGTCTACCGGACCGTGCTCGTGGGCTGGGACAACACGCCGAGGCGCGGCGAGCACGGCGTCGTCTTCGACAACTCGACGCCGGAGGTCTTCGAGCAAGCTCTCCGCGCTACGGTCACTTCGTCGGCGGACCTGCAGTTCGAGGAACGTCTCGTCTTCCTCAATGCCTGGAACGAATGGGCGGAGGGAAACCACCTCGAACCCGACCGCCGCCACGGGCTGGAATTCCTCGAGGCTGTGCGACGCGTGATCGTCGCACCCAGCGTTGCCCGACCGCCCGTGCTCGTCGGGGGCGCTACCGAGGTGTGAGCCGTTTGGGGTTCGAGGAAGTGCGGGTCTGCGGCAGTCCAATCTTCGTGCTTGGTTCTCCACGGTCCGGCACGACCATGCTCGGCTGGTCGCTGGCTCAGCACAGTCGGCTCTGGACGTCGGGCGAGGCATCCGTGATCCAGGGGATCTTCCGAGAGGAGTCAATCGACTCGGTTCTGGAGAACGCGAGAGTCCTTGGGGACGGAGCGTTTCTGACCCAGGAGAAGGTTGATCGGGCCGAGCTCCTCCGCCACCTGGGAGTCGGCGTGAACGCCCTCTACACGAGCCGAAGCGGAGACAGGCGGTGGATCGACCACACGCCGTCGAACACGCTGCTGGTCGACCTGCTCGGCGACCTGTTTCCGAGCGCGCTCTTCCTCCATCTTCTCCGGGACGGGCGCCAGGTCGTGGACTCGATGGTCAACTTCCTGACTGCAATGCCCGAGGAGCGACGGGCGAGCTTCGAGCAGGCGGGCTGGACGATCTCGTGGCTCGACTTCACGGTCGCCTGTGAGACCTGGCGCGATCATGTGCAGGCCGCCTCGGCTTTCGCCGGCCGTCAGCCAGATCGCAGCCTGACCGTGGTGCACGGCCAGCTTGTCGCCGATCCCCAGCAGACGTATGCGAAGATCTTCGAGTTCCTGGGCCTTTCCTTCGAGGAGCCACCGGTTCGGTACGCGGAATCGCTCCGAGTCAACACGAGCTTCCCCGCGCGTGGCGGCCAGGCAAAGGTCGGCTACTTCTCAACCCCTTGGCAAGAGTGGTCGCGCGAAGACCGTGAGACGTTCGCCGAAATTGCGGGTCCGACCATGGTGCAGCACGGCCTGGCAACTGCGGAAGACCTCGAGCTCGCGGGTGTGCCCGAGAACGGCGCCCGAGCGAGCTCGCCGTGATGCTGTCTCTCCGCTTCGCCTTTGGAACGACTACGGCGACGCTGCCGGCGGGGCCGACTTCTGCGGAAGGCTCCGGACGTATGCATCGAGATCGAGCTCTCCATCGTCGGGCAGACCGAGGCCCCGCTCGACGGCGACGAAGTTCGGACAGACGGTCAGAGAGCCAACGACCTGGGAACTCCCGGTCAATCGGGCCAGGTCGGTCACGAGGCCCACGAGCCCGTCGGTTGAAGCCCAGACATGGCCGGGGTCGCGAAACTCGGGCAAGAGCTCCCAGTTCCAGTCCTCGATCACATAGACACCTCCTACACGGAGGCAAGGGAAAAGGGTCTCGAAGCTCGTCTTCGTTTCCTCCGGAAGGTGTGAACCGTCGTCGAGGACGAGGTCGAGAGGCCCGGTGAACTCACGGGCGACGATTTCACGGAGCCCCTCGGCATTCCCCTGATCGACTCCCCAGCAGGTCTTCACGCGATCCTGGGCGCCTCGTGAGCGGACGTAGTGCTGGAAGTATTCGCTGTCCTCGCGTTGGAGCCAGTCGATCGCGACGAGCTTCTCGGGCTGAAAGTACTCGGACCAGAAGACCGTGCTGCCGCCGTCCCAGATTCCGATCTCGAAGATGTTGCGGGGCTGGAAGTCGGGCCGCGCGGCGAAGAACTCATCGAACTTCTCCAGCAGCGGCCGAGGCTTGAAGAGAAGAAAGTGGCCTTCGTGGGGCGTCTTCCAGGCGTCAGAAGCGAGCTTGTAGCCCAGGCGGAAGACCAGGTCATCGATGTGGAGCTCGTCCTCGTTGAACCTGAATCGCTGATCCATGGGGTGCTCGCCCGAGTTCCTTATCGTGTCGCCGAAGGAGCACTAGCGTAGTCGCGGCGAAGACTTCCGATGCCAACGAAGGGCGTTCTCATTGCCGGTTCGGTGGCCCAGAGGCCGGGCCGTGCCGGGCATACCTGGGTTTTCCTCCAGTGGCTGCTGGGCTTCCGTCGACTCGGCTTCCAGGTGCTCCTCGTGGACTGGCTCACACGCGACATGTGCGAGGGGGTCATCGAGAGCTCGGCGCACCTGCGCTACCTCACCGGTGTAATGGACCGGTTCGGCCTGGCCGACTCCTTCTCGTTGCTGGACCGCGAGACCGGACAGGCCGTGGCCGGGCTTGGCCGCCGCGAGGTCCTGCGTCGGGCGCGCGAGGCGTCCTTCTTGCTGAACGTGATGGGCTTCCTCGACGACGAGGACATCCTGGGCCAGGCGCGGCGCCGGGTCTTTCTCGACATCGATCCCGGGTTCGGGCAAATGTGGCGCGAGCTCGGACTTGCCGACGTCTTCCACGGACACGACGACTTCGTCACGGTCGGCGGGAACGTCGGGAGGCCGGGGTGCTCGATCCCGACCTGTGGCCTCCCCTGGGTCACGACGCGGCAGCCTGTGGTGCTCGAGCTCTGGCCTGCACGGAACGGCGGCGGTGAGCGCTTTACGAGTGTCGGCAGCTGGCGCGGCCCCTTCGACCCGATCGAGTTCGAGGGCACGACATACGGTCTACGCGTTCACGAGTTCCGAAAGGTGCTCGCCCTACCGACGCTGACGAACCAGGCGTTCGAGCTCGCACTAGAGATCGACGAGTCAGAAACGCGAGATCTGAATCAGCTCTCGATGAACGGCTGGCGGCTTGTGGACCCGCGCCTGGTCGCCGGCTCCCCGGAGGCCTACCAGCGGTACATCGCCGGCTCGAAGGCAGAGCTGATGATCCCGCGAGGTATGTACGTCCAGACGAGGAGCGGCTGGTTTAGCGACCGAAGTGCCTGCTATCTCGCGAGCGGGCGTCCGGTGTTGGCGCAGGACACGGGCCTTGCCGCCCTTTATCCGATCGGGGAGGGCGTCCTCACGTTCACGACGCTCGAGGGGGCTGTCTCGGGTGCCGAGGAGATTGGACGCAGATACGACCTCCACGTCCGCGCCGCGCGCGCGCTCGCAGAGGAGAGCTTCGACTCCGACAAGGTACTCACCGAGTTGCTCACGCGTCTGGGGGTCGACTGAGCTCCGGCCAGCGGTGTATTGCACGGCTCTCTACTCTGCGGTCTTCGTGCCTGGTGTTCCCGACCAGGCGCCGGTGCTTCCCGGGTAGCGCTCATCCGGCACCATGAGAAACTCGTTCCGCCTCGGATCGCCTTGGCGGACAGCCTTCCCCGATGGTCGTTTCGAGATGACGCAGAGCTCGGGGTAGAACTGGACCGACTCGACGTCCGACAGCCTCGCCCCTCGCTGGTGCCAGTAGCTGTTCACGTCGTCGACAAGATCCTTGAGCACCTCGATTGTCGTTCCCGTTTGACGCCAGCCCGGACTCCAGCGGCCGAGATACGAGGTGTGAACGTCCTCGATCGCGTAGACGCCGCCGAGCTTCAAGTGCTCCCAGAGGTGAAACAAGCTCGTCAACTGCTGCTCGGGCCGATGGCCCCCGTCGTCGACGATGAAATCCAGGGGCCCGCTTGCGCCGACGACCGTGTCGAGGAACCCGTGGTCCATCTGGTTTCCGACGAAGACGGTGATCCGAGAATCGCCGTGCTGGCGCGCCGACGCGGCGAAGTCGATCGCATAGATCCTCGCGCGCGGGAAGTAGTCGCGCCACATGCGCACGCTCGCGCCTTCGAAGACGCCGATCTCCAGCATCGCGATCGGAAGCTCACGCAGCGGCTCGAGGAACCGTTCGTAGACGGTAGTGAAGGCGTGCTGCTCGCTGCTCTTGTCCGCACCGTGCTTCAGGGCCAGCTCATCGAGCGTCTCTCCCTGACTCATGACCCGCTCATTGTGGTGTTGCGCCGCGCGCTACGCCGAGGCCGCAAGACCTTCCACGAATCTCACGAGGTCCTCGATGTCGAGATCAAAGGCGAATCCGACCTCGCGCCGTTGGCCGTCACCCACTGCGACCGTCTGCACCGACTCGCTCTGGGTGCAGTAGTAGGGCCTCCAGCGGCATCCAACGATTGCGCACAGGTTGTAGACCCACCTGCCGCTTGTGGTGACCGGGGTAACCATCCTGCTCGGCGTGATCTCGACGACTGTGGTGCCGCGCCGACAATAGAGAACGTTGGCAAATGCAGCCCCGGCGCACCCGACCACGAGCTCCGCATTGCGAAAGATGTCGATCTGCTCGTCGATGGTGTGCTCCTCCGGAGATACAACGGAGAAGTCGAGCTCTTGGAGGCGCTCTTCCAGGCGTCGCTCGGACAGCAAGGTCCTGCTCGGATG
>Ga0070706_100006873_pt1 | contig 10739 bp, 10 predicted proteins | sample KBSK5501metaG_FD_65476 | JGI IMG/M metagenome (GOLD analysis project Ga0070706, IMG submission 65476) | Corn, switchgrass and miscanthus rhizosphere microbial communities from Kellogg Biological Station, Michigan, USA - KBS K5-50-1 metaG | ecosystem: Host-associated > Plants > Roots >...
CCGTACCCAGGAGATGCACCGGACGGCCGAGTACGGGATCGCGGCGCACTGGGTCTACAAGAAGGACGGCACCCGGGACGAGCTGGACCAGCACCTCGGCTGGTTCCGCCAGCTCCTCGAGCTCCAGCAGGACACGCACAGCCCCGAGGAATTCCTCGAGTTCCTCAAGATCGACCTCTATCAGGACGAGATCTTCATCTTCACGCCCAAGGGCGACGTGAAACGGCTGCCTAAGGGTTCGACCCCGATCGACTTCGCCTTCCACGTCCACACCGACGTGGGCCTCCGCACACAGGGCGCCAGGGTGAACGGCCGGATCGCGCCGCTCCACCGCGAGCTCAAGAACGGCGACACGGTGGAGGTCCTGACCGGATCGGCCGCCAAACCGAGCCGGGACTGGCTCAACCACGTCCGGACGGCGCGCGCCCGGCACAAGATCAAGCAGTGGGTCAAGCACGAGGAAGAGACCGTCAGCCGCGGGCTCGGCAAGGAGATCATTGCCCGCGAGGTGCGCCGGCGCCGGCTGGAGACGCCGGACGAGCCGCGGCTCGAGCGCGCGGCGGAGACGCTGTCGCTGGCCGACGGGCGGGGGCTCGAGATCGCCGTGGGCCGAGGGGATGTGGCGCTGGGGCAGGTGATCCGCGCGCTGTTCCCCGATCTCTCGCCCGACGCGCTCCAGGAGCCCAAGCCCACCGTTTTCGGCCGGGTCATCGATCGGATCCGGCTCGGCCGGGGCATCAAGATCCAGGGCGTCGACGGGCTCATGGTGCGCTACGCCCAGTGCTGCCAGCCGGTGCCCGGCGATCAGGTCGTGGGTTACGTGACGCAAGGGCGCGGGATCTCCATCCACCGGGCCGACTGCCCCAACCTGCTGACGCTGTCGGCCGACGAGCGGCGGGTCGAGATCGACTGGCAGGAAGTGGAGGGCGAGGCGTTTCGCGTCCGGCTTGCGGTGAACGCCGACGACCGTCGCGGCCTCTACGCCGACATCATGGAAGCCATCAGCCAGACGGGCACCAACATCAAGGGCGCCGACCTTCACACGAAGGACGGCTCCGCGTTCGGCACGATCTTCGTCGAAGTCGACAACCTCCCCCATCTCGCCAAGGTCCTCAAGGCTGTACGCCGGGTGAAAGGCGTCACCACGGTCGAGCGGCGCGAGACGCCGCCGGGCAAGTAGGCGGACTACTTTTTCACTTATGGCCGGCTGGATCCTCAAGACCGAACCGTCCGAGTACTCGTTCGAGCGCCTCGCCAAGGAGCGGCGAGCCGTGTGGGACGGTGTCACCAATCCACTTGCACTCAGGCACCTCCGCGAGATGGCGGTGGGCGACCCGGTGCTGATCTATCACACCGGCGATCAGAAGGCCGCGGTCGGGCTGGCCCGGGTCGCCCGGGCGGCATACCCGGATCCCAAGGCCAAGGACCCGAAGCTGGCGGTGGTGGACGTCGAGTTCGTCCGGCCCCTCGAGCATGCCGTGACGCTCAAGGCGGTGAAGGCCGACCCCGCCTTCGCCGACTTTCCGCTGGTGCGCATGGGGAGGCTGTCGGTGGTCCCCGTCAAGCCGGAGGAGTGGAAGCGCCTGATGGCGATGGCGGAGTGACCCGAACATTTCCCGGCACCCGGCTATATTGCGGCCATGCCCCCGTTCTCCGTCATCGCCCCGTTCTCGCCTGCCGGCGACCAACCCAAGGCCATCCGCGAGCTGACCGACGGGCTCCGCCGGGGTGACAAGTACCACACCCTCCTCGGCGTGACCGGCTCCGGCAAGACGATGACGTTGGCCCACGTCATCGCCAACTACGGCAAGCCCACGCTCGTGCTCTCCCACAACAAGACGCTCGCCGCGCAGCTCTACGGCGAGCTGCGTCAGTTCCTCCCGGGCAACGCGGTGGAGTACTTCGTGTCTTACTACGATTACTACCAGCCCGAGGCGTACGTCCCGGCGACCGACGTGTACATCGAGAAGGACGCGTCGATCAACCAGGACATCGAGATGCTCCGCCTCCGCGCCACGTCCAGCCTCATGGAGCGCGACGACGTCGTCATCGTCGCCACGGTGAGCGCGATCTACGGGTTGGGCGACCCGGTGGAGTACCGCCAGCTCATGGTCACGGTCCGCCGGGGCGAGCGGCGGGGGCGGGACGCGATCCTCTCCGAGCTGGTCCGCATCCAGTACGGCCGGAACGATGCGTCCTTCGAGCCCGGCACCTTCCGGGTCCGGGGCGACTCCATCGAGATCTTTCCGGCGTACGCGGAGCAGGCGGTGCGGGTGGAGCTCTGGGGCGACGAGGTTGAGCGGATCAGCAAGATCAACCCGCTCACCGGGCAGACCATCGCCCAGCTGGACCAGATGGCGATCTATCCGGCCAAGCACTTCGTCACCCAGCGACCCACCATCGAGCGGGCCGTGAAGCTGATCCGCGCGGAGCTGGCCGAGCGGCTGCACCAGCTCAAGACGGCGGGCAAGCTGCTCGAGGCGCAGCGACTCGAGTCCCGGACCAACTTCGACCTCGAGATGCTGCTCGAGGTCGGGACCTGCGCCGGGATCGAGAACTACTCGCGGCCCCTGTCCGGCCGGCGGGAGGGGGAGCGGCCCGCGTGTCTCATGGACTACTTTCCCTCCGACTTTCTGGTCGTGGCCGACGAGTCGCATGTGACGCTCCCGCAGCTCGGCGGGATGTACAACGGCGACCGCGCCCGGAAGCTCACGCTGGTCGAGTACGGCTTCCGGCTGCCGTCGGCGCTCGACAACCGGCCGCTCCAGTTCGACGAGTTCATGGGTCTCGTGCCCCAGCTGGTCAACGTCTCCGCTACGCCGGGGGAGCTCGAGCTGAAGCTCTCCGACGGGGTCGTGGTGGAGCAGATCATCCGGCCCACGGGGCTGGTGGATCCCGAGGTGGACGTGCGACCCGTGCGCGGCCAGGTGGACGATCTGCTGAAGGAGATCCGCGAGCGGGTGCGGCGCACCGAGCGTGTCCTCGTCACCACGCTCACCAAGCGGATGTCGGAAGATCTCACCGATTACCTCCAGCAGGCGGGGGTGCGGGTGCGCTACCTCCATTCCGACATCGACGCGATCGAGCGGATGGAGATCCTACGCGGGCTTCGTCTCGGCGACTTCGATGTGCTCGTCGGGATCAACCTACTCCGGGAAGGCCTCGACCTGCCCGAGGTATCGCTGGTCGCGATCCTCGATGCCGACCAGGAGGGCTTCCTGCGCTCCGACCGGTCGCTGGTGCAGACGATCGGGCGAGCGGCGCGGAATCTGAACGGGCGGGCCATCCTCTACGCCGACCGGATGACCGGTTCCATGCAGCGCGCCCTCGCCGAGATGGATCGGCGCCGCAACATCCAGCGGGAGTACAACGAGACGCACGGGATCACCCCGCGGTCGATCGTGAAGTCGATGGAGGAGGTGCGGCTCAGCACCTACGTCGCGGACGCGCGAACCGAGAGGCCGCCGTCCAAGGCGGACGCCAAGCGCGACGCCGACCTGCGGGATCCCGCCAAGCGGACCCAGGTGATCGCAGCGCTGGAGCGCCGGATGAAGGAGGCGGCTGCGAACCTCGAGTTCGAGCTTGCCGCGACGCTCCGCGATCAGCTCACCGAGCTCAAGGCGGTGGATGCCCCCGACGTTCGCCGAGGACCGTCGCCGGCCCGGCCCGCCCGCACCCGGGCCCGCTACCGCGCGTGATCCGGTCCCTCACGCTCCCCGAGCTCGAGGCCGAGGGCGAGGCGCTAGGCCGGGGCCTCCCGGCGGGGGCGGTGGTCACCTTCGAGGGACAGCTCGGCGCGGGCAAGACGACGCTGGTGCAGGCCATCGCGCGCGGGCTTGGGGTCCGGGGCGGGGCGACCAGCCCGACGTACGCGCTCGTGCACCGGTACCGGGGCGGGCGCGGCCCGGTCTTCCATCTCGACTGCTACCGGCTTCGCTCGCCCGATGAAGCCGCAGACCTGGACTGGGAGGGGCTGCTCCGCGAGGGCGACGCCGTGCTGATCGAGTGGCCCGAGCGCGCCGGCGCCTGGGTCCCGGCGCCGACACGGCGCTTCCGGCTCCATCACCTGGCCGATCCTGGCCGCCGCGGCCTCGAGGCGTTGTGACCTGGCTGGCCCTCGACACCGCCACGGACCGGGTCTCGGTCGCCGTCGGGACCGGGCGGGACGACGCCCAGGAGGAGTCGCTGTCGGGCGCGCGCAGGCACGCGAGCGCGCTGCTGCCCATGGTGGAGCGCGTCCTCGAGCGGGCGCGGGTCGCGCGCGATGGCATCGGCGGCGTCCTCCTGAGCGACGGGCCGGGGAGCTTCACCGGCCTGCGCGTCGGTGCCGCCGTCGCCAAAGCGCTCGCGCGGGCGCGCGGGCTCGAGGTCCGCATCGCCCCGTCGCTGATGGTGCGGGCGGCGGCGCACGCCCGGCCGGGGGAGATCACGTTGGCCGTCGCCGACGCGCTCCGCGGGGACGTCTACGCCGCCGCGTATCGCTTCGGACCCGGCGCGGTGGAAACCGTGCTCCCCGCCGCGGTATGGCGCCCTGAAAGGCTGATCGCGGAGGCGCCGCGGCCCGACCGGATCGTGGGAGATGCGCCCGCCGCAGCGCTCGCGGAGCTGGCACGGTGGACCGGCGGCGCCGTCGTGAGCGGTGCGGACGGTCTGCCTCGCGCGGTCTGGCTGCTGGACCTGTGGCAACGTGACGGCGCGACGCGCCGCGTCGAGAATCTCGATCTCTGGGAGCCCGAATATGGCCGCCCTGCGGAAGCCCAGGCCCGATGGGAGCAGGCGCACGGACGTCCCCTTCCGGATTCGGCAGGGCGTTCCGCGTGATGCGCGGGCGCTTGCGACGATCGAGCGCCGCGCGTTCGCCGACCCCTGGAGCGAGGGGAGCTTTCGCGAATCGCTCGGCGCCGCGTGGAGCTTCGGGCTCGTCGCGGAGCGCGAGGCCGAGATCGTCGGATACCTGATCGCGCGGGAGGCGGCTGGCACCGGCGAGATCCTGAACCTCGCGGTCGACCCGCCGCACCGCCGCGCCGGGATCGCGCGCGCGCTGCTCGAGGCCGGCCTCGTGGTCCTCCGGCGCCGCCGCGTGGAGGAGGTCTTTCTCGAGGTGCGTCTCTCGAACGAGGCGGCCCAGATGCTGTATCGCGCGGCGGACTTCCGGCCAGTGGGGCGGCGTCGGTCCTACTACCGCAATCCGGTGGAGGACGCGTTGGTGCTGCGCCTCGCTCTGGGGCCTGAGCAAATCGGTCCTGATGGCGTAAATATGCTTGACTGAACGACTTGCGATTCCTATACTTTGACGGGGTCCACCAAACCATTGGACCCATGGAACCCAGGAGGTGCGTGTGAGCCGGAGCTTGAACAAGGTCATTCTCATCGGGAATCTCGGGGCCGACCCCGAAGTGCGCAGCACTGCCAACGGGTCCCGTGTGGCCACCCTGTCGCTGGCCACGAGCCGGCGATGGAAGAATCAGGCGGGGGAGCAGCAGGAAAAGACCGAGTGGCATCGGGTCATCCTCTGGAACAACAAGGGGTCCGGGCTCGCCGATGTCGCCGAGCGGTACTGCAAGAAGGGCGACAAGATCTACGTCGAGGGAAGCATCGAGTACCGCTCCTGGCAGGACCGCGAGGGACAGACCCGCTACACCACGGAGATCACCGCGCGCGAGCTGATCATGCTGTCGGGTCGGAGCGGGGGGGACGGCGGCGAGGGCTTCACGCCGCCGGCCAAGGTCGCCGCGGCTGCGGGAGCCAAGGGCAAATCGGAGTCGATCGAGGACTTCCCGGAGGCGCTGGACGGCGAGGACGACGACCTACCGTTCTGATGCGGCCTTGGCCGCGGCCGATTATGCAAGACGCGGCGCTGAACGCGAGGGCGGCGCTCTGAACCTGGTCCGCCGCTGATGGCTTAAGCGGTTCTCCTGGCGCTTGTTGAGCCGTGCCAGGTCAGGTGCTTTGTGGTGGCGTTGATCTTGCACCCCCACCGGGATTGTGGCCCTCGTGGGCCCGGTTCCGTCGGTTCCGATCACTACGTCATTTCGCTTGCCCTCGCTGCCGGAGAGACCGATGTCGCGTACGCCTCGGAGTGAGCCGCTTCGACCCTTCCGCCGCTGGCCGGCCGGCCTGGCCGCCGGGGTCCTGTTCGCGTTGGCCCCCTGCAGCGCGCGCGCGCAGGTGCCCGACACGCACACGGTGAAGGCGGGCGATACGCTGTGGGATCTCGCGAAGCAATATCTTGGCGACCCGTTCCTCTGGCCGGAGATCTACCGGCTCAACACGCTTGTCGTCGAGGATCCGCACTGGATCTACCCCGGTGAGGTGCTCCGGCTCGCGCCCTCCGAGAAGGCGACGGCCGTTCCCCAGACCGAGGCGCCGGCGCCAGTCGCCGCCGATACCATCCCGGCCGCGCCAGGCGAAGCACGCCCTGGCCTCGCGGAGGTGCCGGCCGAGCCGGCGGCTCCGGCTGAGCAGGCCGCGCCCGAGGCCGAGCCGTCGGGCGCCGAGCACCTCTTCCCGCCCTCGCGCGGCCAGGCGCGGATCGCGCTGACGGCCGGCGAGGCGCCGGCGCTTCCGCCGCTCCGCCGAAACGATTTCTATTCCTCGGGCTTCCTCACGGAGAATGACCCGCTGCCCTTCGGGCGCGTGCACGGGCCGATCACGCCCTCCCAAATCCCGACCAACGAGCCGCGCAGCACGACGACGCTCTATACCAAGATCGCCGTCGATCCGCCCGAGGGCGCCACCTACCAGGTCGGCGACTCGCTCCTGCTCGCGAGCGTCCGGACGCGGCTCGAGGGCTACGGCCGGGTGGTCGAACCCAGGGGCCTGGCCCGCGTGATCGAGATCTCCGAGGGTACCCCCATCGCCGAGGTGATCGCGGTCTATGGCGAGATCCTGCCCGCGGAGGCGACCCTCCCCGCGGAGAAGTTCGCCGATCCGGGGGCGGTCGAGCCGGTTCCCGTTGCCGACGGCGTGGCCGCCAGCGTGATCGGCTGGCCGGGCCGGCGCGAGCTCAAGGGCGCCGGGGTCGTTCTCTTCCTCGACAAGGGCAAGACCGACGGTGTGGCGGCGGGCGACGTCTTCGAGGTGCGCCGCGTGCCGGGCCGTCACTCGGACGGCTCGGTGACGACCGCCGAGGTGATGGCGAGGCTTCAGGTGGTGCACGTGCGCGATCACAGCGCTACGACCCGTGTGGTCGGGGTCGCGTCTCCCGACATCCCCCGCGGCTCGCACGCGGTCCAGGTCGCCAAGCTCCCCTCCTGAGCCGGATTGCAAAGGCTGCGACTCCCGCGGCGTCGGTGCCCCTACGGGCCCCGGCGCCGCGGTCGTTTTGAGACTCGCCCAGCGGCCGCAGTTCCTTCTGCGCCAACGCTTTCTATATTGCGGAACGATTCGAGAGCGGGGTGCGGGCAGGCGAGGGCCGGCCATCCGGGGGAGTGCATGCGGGCATGAGCGGACGGGTACTGGTCACGGGCGGGGCCGGATTCATCGGATCGCACATCGCCGAGGCATTCCTCGCCCAGGGGTGGGAGGTCACCGTGCTCGACGACCTCTCGCGCGGTCACGAGCGGAACATTCCCAAGCGCGCGCGTTTCGTCCGCGCCGACATCCGCTCCCCCGAGGCGAAGCGGACCGTGGCCGAGGGGCGGTTCGATGTGCTCAACCACCACGCCGCGCAAATCGATGTGCGGGTCTCGGTGGACCAGCCCGCCCACGACGCGGCCATCAACCTCGTCGGGTTCGTGAACCTGCTCGAAGGAGCCGGGGAAGGCGGCGTGAAGCGCGTGGTCTTCGCATCGAGCGGCGGGGTCGTCTACGGCGAGACGACCGTCTTCCCGACGCCGGAAACCGACGGCAAGCGTCCGGTGTCCCCGTACGGGGTGAGCAAGCTCGCCGGCGAGCATTACCTCCGCGCGCTCGGGCTCCTGCGTGGGTTCGAGGGCGTGGCCATGCGCTATTCCAACGTGTTCGGGCCCCGCCAGGACCCGAAGTCCGAAGCCGGCGTGGTCTCGATCTTCGTCTCGCGGGTGCTCGAGGGCCGTCCCCTCACAGTCTTCGGCGACGGGACCCAGACCCGCGACTACGTGTTCGTCCGGGACGTCGCCCGCGCCAACGTGCTCGCGGCGACCGCGACCGTGCCGGCCGGCGACGGGATCGACGCCTCGGCGTTCAACATCGCCACCGCCCGGGAGCGCACCGTGCTCGACGTCGCCGAAGGAGTGATGGGTGTCATCGGGCGGCGGGTGCCGGTCGAGTTCGCGCCGGCCCGAGCCGGTGAGCTGCTGCGCAGCGTGCTCGACACCCGGAAGGCCGCGCAAGGACTCGGCTGGCGGCCGGAGCATCGGTTCGAGGACGGGCTGGCCGAGCTGGTGTCCTGGTTCCGAGAGGAGGCACGTTGATGCTGCAGGGTGCATCCCCCATTCCGCGGTCGTCCCTCGATCTGGTGCTCATCGCCAGCCCCGAGACGAAGGTCGTCCTCGCGATCACGGCGGTGTTCTCGCTGATCTCCTGGTTTATCATCGTGGCGAAATGGTGGCAGTTCCGCCGGCTCAACAAGCAGGCGGATCGCTTCTTTTCGGAGATGGAGCGGGCTACCCGCCTTCAGGAGGCGTACCACGCCGTGATGAAGCAGCCTCCGTCGCCCTACAATCGGCTGTTCCGCGAGGCCATCACGTTCTATTCGGAGCTCAAGCCGGGCGGGCTGCGCGACGACCGGTCCACCCAGGCCTCGTCGCTCACGCCCACCCAGCTCGAGGCGCTCAAGATGGTCCTGGGGAAGGAGGTGGCGGCCGAGCGCGACCTGCTCAGCCACTACGTCCCCTGGCTCGCGACCATCGGCTCGGTGAGCCCGCTCCTCGGCCTCCTCGGCACCGTGGTCGGCATCATGAACGCCTTCGTCGGCATTACCACCAAGGGCTCCGGTAACCTGGCCGCAGTCGCCCCCGGTGTCGCCGAGGCGCTGGTCGCCACCTTCGGCGGCCTGGCTGCCGCTATCCCTGCGGTCATCACCTATAACCTGTTCGTGAATCGCATCCGGCTCTTCGCGGGCGAGCTCGAGGGCTTCGCCAGCGAGCTGATCGGGACGATGGCCAGGGAGGGGCTGATCTGATGATGAGCCTTGGTGGAGGGCTGGGAAGCCAGCGGGGGGAGCTCGGTTTCAACGCCGACATCAACGTCACGTCGCTCATCGACGTGGTGCTGGTGCTGCTGATCGTCTTCATGATCACGGCCCCGATCATGCAGGGCGGCCTCGACGTCGAGCTTCCGAGGGCCGAAGCGCGCCCGCTCCAGCCAAAAGAAGGCATGGTCGTTTCGGTAAACCGGGACGGCAAGGTCTATGTGGACAATACGCCGGTTTCCTACCGCGATTTCCGCGCGACCTTCCGGGCGCTGGTGTCGCAGCGGAAGCCGGAGGGGGTGTACCTCCAGGCGGACGCCCGGGTGGCCTACGGCGAGGTCGTCAAGGTCCTGGCCGTGATCCGGACGGCCGGCATTGTGAACGTGGGTCTCGTGGCGGCCGATGAGGAGCCGTAGGAATGAAGATGCGGGTGGCCGTCCGGGAGGGGCCGAGCGTCCCGGCGGGGCTGATCGGCACGACGCTTCTGCATGCCGCGGTCGTGGCCCTCGTGTTCATGACGCCGAGCTCCACGATAAAGGCGGGTCCGCCGAGCTATGCCGTGGAGCTGCTCGCGGCTCCCGAGCGGCAGCCCCAGCTCAAGAAAGCCGCCCCGGAGGCCATCCCCACTCCGCCCGAGGAGAAGCCGGCGCCGATCAAGCCGCAGCCCGCGAAGCTGCCGCCCAAAGTGCCGCCCAAGCCGGAGCCCAAGCCGCCGCCGGAGCCGGAGAAGAAAGAGGCGCCGGCCAAGACGCGGGCACCGGAGAAGCCCTTGCCGGGCGAGACGCCCAGCACCGGCACCGACATCGCCACGGTGAAAACGCCCGGTCTCGATTTCCCGTACCCGGAGTACCTTCGCAACATCGTGTCGGAAGTCTACCGGCGGTGGGACCGGCCCTCGGGCGGCGGGAACCTCCAGGCGGAGGTGAGCTTCCTCATTCTGCGGGACGGTACTGTTCGGGAGATCAAGTTCCTGCGGTCGTCGGGGAACTTCGCCTTCGACCTGGACGCGCAGGGCGCGATCGAGGCCGCGGGCAACGCCCGGGCGTTCGGTCCGCTGCCCGACGGTTATCCGGCGGACGTATTGCCGGTCTCGTTCTACTTCACGCCCAGACCTCGATGAGACGACTGCTAGCGATCGGTCTTGCCGCTCTCGCCCCCCTGGCGTTGGCCCGGACGGCCCAGGCCCAGGACACGACCAAGGCCTACGAGGGCGTCCGGGTCGGCATCAACTATACGCCAGGCGCGCGGCCGGGCCTGGTGGTGATCCCGGGCGCCGGGCTCGACTCGGTACGCGCCATCGTCCGGCGCGACCTCGACTACAGCGACCGGTTCGAGATGATCGCGATCGGCGACCCGGCCGGCGGCACCACCGCGGGGCCGGTGAACTACGGGCTCTACAAGGCCCTCGGCGCCGAGTTCGCGGTCGAGCTGGTGGACGAGGGCGGCAAGGTCACGGCCCGGCTGCACGACATCGGCCGCTCGGTCCTCGCCAACCAGCAGAGCGCGGCGCTGCCGCCCCCCACCGACGCGAATTTCCGGCTCGCCGTGCACGTGCTGTCGGACGAGATCACCCGGTGGGCCACCGGCACGCCCGGCATCGCGGCGACGCGGATCCTCTTCGTCCAGA
>Ga0070706_100006880_pt1 | contig 10734 bp, 13 predicted proteins | sample KBSK5501metaG_FD_65476 | JGI IMG/M metagenome (GOLD analysis project Ga0070706, IMG submission 65476) | Corn, switchgrass and miscanthus rhizosphere microbial communities from Kellogg Biological Station, Michigan, USA - KBS K5-50-1 metaG | ecosystem: Host-associated > Plants > Roots >...
GTCGAACCAGCGCGGGCGGGGCCAGGAGCCGGTGACGGTGCTGGGAAGGGTGAGGTCCTTGGTGGCGGTGAACATGGGCCACTCCTGAGTTTGCTCTTGCGCCGACACTATCACGGGCGACGGAGGTCGGCAGGCCGGCGAGTAGAGTAGGCCGATTCGGAAGCGAGCGGGCTCCACATCGTCACCAACACCGGCTACTACGGTGCGGCCCAGGACAAGTACCTGCCCGCGCATACGTTCGAGGAGAGCGCGAGAGGCTCGCGGAGCGCTGGACGTCGGAGTGGCGGGACGGGATCGAGGGCACCGGGTGCGACCGGGGTTCATCAAGACGGGCGTCGATCCCGGCCCTCTCTCCCCGATCGATCGTAAGCTCATCGAGGCCGCCGTCATCTGCCACGGCCAGACGGGACTGCGGATCCATTGCCACACGGGCGACGGCCGGGCGGCCATGGACATCCTCGCGCCAGGCTGCCGACTTGTGCGGGGAGATCGAGCGGAAGAAGGTCAGCCGGTCCCGTAACGAGAGCGCGAGGGTTTCGGCATTCTCGTTCCTCGACGGCGACGTCATCGCCGCCGATCCGGGCTCGGTCGGGGAGGGCATCTCCATCAGCCTGCGCCGGGAGCACCTCTTCACGCCGCGGGCTTTTACCAGCCTCAAGGTGAACCAGGCGATCGTGAAGCTCTTCGACGGCGTGCGCGTTCTCGAGCCGTGGGTCGTCTACCTGAAGCCCATGCATGAGAACCCCGAAGTGTCGTGGTTCGATACCACTGGACGAATGTCGCCGGATCAAGCCGCCGCACGCCCGGCCAAGGCGCCGCGGCTTTCTCGGAGTCGCGCCATTTTCCGCGCCCTCGCGGAGGCCATCAGTAGGGGGCGTCGACCGAACGCCCGTGAGGCCGGTTTGGCCGTTGAGGGCGCCGGGTCCGACAGCGAGAGCGAGGTAGAGGAGGAGAGCGCTCATCGCGCCGCCTCCTGAGGAGCGCCAGGTTGTTGGGCTAGCACCAGCTTGGCCGCGCGCCGACGAGCGGATCCGCGTGATGTCGTCCGGCCGCCCTTGGGATGCCAGGGCAAGCCGCGGGTCCGCAGCTGCATCCATTCCTCGACTGCCTCGAGCAAGTATCCAGAGTTTCTCTCTGTGATTCGCACCGGGCGCGGGAAGCCGCCCTCTTGGACCATCTTCCACAGCGTCGTTCGGCCCACGCCGATCATTTCGAGTACCTGCCGCGTTCTGATGAACCGCAAGGACCACCTCCATCGTCAACACGCCAGCCGAGCTTCTGCAAGGCCGAGACCAGGGACGGCCGAGGGGTCAGACCCGCAAATCGTTGAGTCCGCGGCGCGGTCTGGCGCGAGCGCCTCTTACGGTTGAGAGATCGCGCCGCGAGCCTTCAGTAGTGAGAGCCGCTGGCACGCATGTGAACAAGCCAGCCGCGGTCTTAGTTGGTCCGCAGTCGCAGGATCGGCCGCTCAGGGCGCCGCGCTTGGCTGGGGGCTCGGCTCTAGTTCCTGGACTGAACGAACTCCTGAAGGTATTTGGTCAGCTTCGGAGAAATCTCGCCGCTTCGGAGTTGGTGCCACGTGACTCCGACTAGCGTCGCTGCGCGCTCGGGAACCCAGTGGTAGAAGTTCTCCTCGAGGCAAAGCACGCCGTCGCGCACCAACTTCGCCAGTAGGTCTCGATCTGGTGGCCCTTTGAGGACCGGTTGATGCTCGAGCTTGTAGCGGTACCGGGCAAGGCTGCCTCGGCTGGCCACGTGCACGGCGACAGGAAGACCATGGCGGTCGACGATCGCCGGAGAGTGGTGGACGTGAAGGCCACGGCGGGATGGGTTATTCGTCCAAGGAGCACGGACGGGAGACTACGAAGTTGTCCGGCGGCAGCCGTGATGTGGCTCGTTCTGCCTATTTCAAGGACTCACGTTGCCGGATCGCCCGCTCCAGCGCATCGTCCAGCGAGCCGCGGATGACGAGTAGCTTCAGCTCGATTGTCGCGCGCTGTCCCGGCGAGAGCGACGTTTGCGGATCGACGTGCTGACACGTCAGCTCAGGATTACTCCACACGTTGCCCGCTGTGCGGGCGAAGCTCGCAATCACCCATGCCTTGTCGGTGGACACCGTGGCGATGAAGGGCATGTCGACCGCTCGGGACTTGTTGTAGTACGGAATCCCGTCGTCGCGACGCTCGATCCGCTGCGCCGGGACCGGCCACGTGAACGACACGAGATAGCGAGCTGGGAGCCACTGATCCAGCGGGATCGTGAGTCGGCGTGGCGTCTCTGATGCCAGCAGGTCAAAGCCGTCGGCGTGATGGACGTAGGTGCGCTCCAGGCGGACGTCATGGAAGATCGACGTGAGTCGTGGATCCGTGGGGACATAGATCATGTCGTACGCCACCGGTGACTCGTTTGTGACTTCATAGCGGAAGCGCACGCCGTCGCCCTCCAGCGTGGCTCGCGCGAGCAGATGGACACCGTCTCCGAGGTCGCGCTCGTATTCGAGAGAGCTCTCGGAGCGGCGCCACAGCGGTCGGTCACCACGCCCTCCGGGACGGAACATATAGAGCTGTTGGGCAGAGCGCTGGCCTTGTTTGACGACGGTGACGTGTTCGGGGAAGAGGATCTCGATCGACCGATCTGACGTCGGGCGGCCAGGGAGAATGACGCGGAGAGCGGGCGATGTATGGTCGGCTGCCACAAGCAACCGTAATCCTGCGGCGTTCTGAATGGGCAGATGGACGTCGGCCGAGCCGACGGTAGTTTGCGCGCGTGTGGGCGAAGGGCCGACCGCGCACCAGATAGTCAGGATTGCCCCACAGAGGGCCGCCGCACGACAACATTCGGGTTTCATCTTTCCGTGCTCCTACGGCGCTCACTATTCCGATGATTAGATGCCTATGACTGGCGCAACGCGATCAGAGGATCCACGGCGCTGGCGCGGCGGGCTGGCACGTAGCACGCCACGAGAGCTGCGCCAAGGAGGACCAGACCGGCGACAAGCACCACGGGTACACTCAATGCACTCGTGCCGAATAGCATGGCTTGCATGGCGCGGCCGAGTGCATACGCTCCCACGAGACCCAAGGCCAGGCCGCCTGACGCGAGCGTCGCGCCTTCTCGCAGGATCTGAAGTCGCACCTGGTTCTGTCCAGCACCGAGCGCCATGCGGAGCCCGATCTCCGCTGTCCGCTGCACGACCGTGAAGGCCATCACCGCATAAATGCCAAGGGTGGCCAATACCAAGGCGAGCGCCGCAAGCCCACCATACAGCACGATGTTGAAGCCGTCGGGCGCCAGGCGCTCTCCTACGATCTGCTCCATCGTGCGGACGTCCACGAGCGGCAGCGCCGGGGCAACGGTGTTCACCGCCGTCGCAAGGCTCGCTCGCAGGGGCTCGGGGCGGGTCGTCGTCAGTACGGCCACCATGGCCTGCGCCCACGGGCTCTGTGCGAATGGGACGTACATCTCTGGCGCCTTGGGCTCACCGAACTGCTCGGCATTGCTGACATCGCGGAAAACTCCCACGATATGCCACTCCACACGAGAACCGGACGCAGGCCCGCTGGGGTCGTCCATCGCGACACGCTGGCCCATGGGATCCCGGCCGTCCAGGAAGAGCCTCACGAATCGTTCGTTGACAACGGCGACGCGTTGGGCCCTCATGCCATCACGATCGGTCAGCGCACGGCCCTGCACCATCCGGATCCCGAAGGTCTCGAAGAATTCGGGCGTCACCATTCGGACGCCCACGCTTGGCCGTAACGAGCGCTGATCCTCGGGCCGTCCGACCACGCTGAACGCCCTGTCGACGCCAAGACCCAGCAGCGGAAGACCGGAGCTCGCGCTGGCTGCGGCGACGCCAGGAACGGCCTGGACACTCTCGAGCAACTGCCGATAGAAGCCGTCAATTTCAGCGGCGGAGGAGAAGCGCTCGTTGCTCACCGGCAACCCAAACGTCAGGATGTGATCCGTACGGATGCCCAGGTCGACCCGCGTGCGGTTCCAGAAGCTCAGAATCGTCAGGCCTGCACCACCGAGCAACGTGACGGCGAGCGCGAACTCAATCACGACGAGTGCGTGAAGGAGACGCCGGCGTCCGTGCCCGATCTCGCTACGCCCCGCCTGTTTCAGCGTGTCATTGAAATTCGTTCGACCAGCCTGCCAGGCCTGCGCCGAGCCGCTCAGCGCGCCGGCGAACATCGTCGCCCCGAGAGCGAACAGTAGAACTTGCAGGTTCAGTTTCGGGTCGACTGAAGACGCCAGGGTGAAGGGCGGCAACATCGCGAGGATGCCCTGGAGAATCCACACGCTCGCGAGCACGCCCAATGCACCACCGATCGCGGCGAGCACCAAACCCTCCATCATCGCCAGGCGCACGAGATGTCCGCGCGTTGCCCCCAGCGCGGCACGGATGGCGGTCTCGCGCTCTCGCGTCACGCCGCGTGAGAGGAGCAGGTTGGCCACGTTCACGCACGCCATCAACACGACGAAGCTGACTGCCGCCAGCAGCGACCACAGGAGCGTCTGGAGATTCGCTCCCGCCAACGTGCGTCTCGAGTCCACGATCGCCGTATCTAGCGGCACGACGCGGGCTGTCCGCCCGGCGTTGGAGTCCGGAAACCGGCGCGCCAGATCTGCCGCGATGATGTCCATCTCGTGCTGCGCCTGTTCGATGGTCACGCCCGGCTTCAGCCGGCCGTCGACGATCAGAGGACGGAAGTGACGATTGGCGACCTCGCCCGGCGTCAACGAGATCGGAATCCAGACATTGGCCGGCGTACGATCCTCCCAGTTTCCCGGCGCAAGGACGCCGACGACGGTATATGGGACCGCATCCATCCGAATGTCACGCCCGATGATGTCGGGATCAGCGCCGAAGCGCTCGCGCCAGAGCCGGTGGGTCAGGAGCACGACGTACTGCTTGCCTGGCTGATCCTCATCGGCTCGGAAATCACGCCCAAGCCAGACCCTCTCGCTCAAGAGGCGATGCCCACCGGGCGTGACCTGTCGCGCGAGGACCCGTTCCGGCGCGTCCGGCGTGGCTAGATTCAGCGCACGGCCGGGCCAGAAGGCCTCCAGAGACTGGAACGATGTGGCGCGTTCTTTCCACTCGAGATACTCGGCCGGTGACGCTCGGCTCTGGCTCTCGCCCACCATCGGTGAGACCCTGACAAGTTGGTCCGGGTCTGGAAATGGCAGCGGCGCAAGCAGCGTGGCGTACACGATGCTGAAGATGGCGGTGTTCGGCCCGATGCCCAGGGCCAGCGCGACGACGGCGGCAGCCGAGAGCCCCGGCGCTCCGATCAGCCCACGGACGGCGAACTTGAGGTCAGACCACAGCATCGCGATACCCCAGAAACACAAGTGAATCCTGCTGCGCGACGATCGCGATGGTCGCGACATGCAAATATGTCGCCAGCGAGAGAAATGCGATGAATCCGCGGGACTCGGGTTGGCCCGGAGCGCCAGGGTGTGCGACTGTGGGACGCATGTGTCCGGGCTCGAACTGGAGATTCCTCGCCGCGACCCCATCCACCCGAGATCGAGGGTGCTGGCTGCTTCATCGACTGCTGTGAGCGGACATCTGGGGCGGTCGCGCGCCGGTGGCCTGTCCGTGTCCTGTCGCTATGGGGAACGCGGGCCAGCGCGGACGGTCGCGTGTGACGGCGGCACACTACGGATCACTGCTCAAGGACGATCGCGAGGACACGATCGACCGCGCGGCCGCGAGGTCTCGACCCTCGGCAGCCGCAACACGCTCCGTCTGCGCGGCTCGTGTCCGATACTCATCGTCACGGGCAGCGACAATGAGTTCAGCGCCGACACGACGCAGGGTATCCGCACGACCCGCGGTCGCAATCGTGTAGTCTGGACGTCCGAGCTCGACGACGACGCTACGCGTCGAAAACACGGGTCAGCAGAACCGCACCAGAAAAACCGACCGCAAGCCGGTCTCTCCATGATCACGAACAAGTCATCTGCTGGTCCGGCCTCGTCGCCTTGGTAGAACTCGGATGCGGGCTGTAAGGTAGCGTCGCGTCCTAGGTTGGCGCCGAGTCCTGTCGATGCAGCGCTGGGCGGGTAGACAATTCGCAAGGTCTTCAGCGCCGCGGGCGGACGCTTTCGCGGCCTGCTGCGAAGCGACGTCCGCGCATCCGCAGTTTGACCCGGGAACGGCCCAGTTCTCGCCCTCGCGGTTGCTCAGGGAGATGTTCGCGTGAACTCCTCGCCCTGGTAGGTCAAGCGCGAGGCCACGCCGCCTTCCGGAGGGAATCCCATCTCGACGATGGATCCCGACCCGGTCAATTCGACCCGCAACTTGTCGTGCGTGGCGTCGTAGGCCTCGACGGGACTGGCGAGGACTCCCATTCTGGCCATCAGCCGCCCGCCGGCGGTTTGCAGCTCGATCCGCCCCAGCAGGCGGCTCTCGTAGATGCCCGCGTACGCCTCGAGCGGCCGCGGCAACGTCTGCGAGCGAGAGGCGCGCTCCGCCTGGTCTGCGGCGAGCTTCGCCCGATACTTCACGGCCTGGTCGCGGAGCGCCTCGAGCTTCTGTGCGTAGCGCGCATCGATGTCGGGCCGACCCAACCAGAGCTCATAGGCGTACCCCGCCACCAGGGCCGCCAACTGGCTGCCGCCGTTGGCCTCGTTGACCAGCACAGCGACGCCGATGCCACGCTCGGGCATGAAGGACAGGTGGCAGTGATACCCGGGGAAGCCTCCAAAGCGGTGGACGAGCAGCTCCCCATCCATCCGGCCGAGATCCCAGCCGAGGCCCCAGCCAAACCGCTCGATTTCACCATATTTCCGATTCTGGTCCGCCTGCTTCCTGCGGGTCTCGGCCATCACCGCCGCCGGATAGACTTGGCGTCCCTCAATACGCCCGTCGTTCAAATGAGCCTCGAGATAGCGGGCCAAGTCGAGGATGGTCGAGAAGTGGCCCCCCGCAGCGTGCATGTTCGCGTCTGACTTGACCGCACGAAGACGTCGGAAGCCGGCGACGTCCACTTCATAAGGGACCGCCACGCGATCGTCCCGTACTTTCGAGCGCCAGGCGGACGTGGCTTTCATCCCCGCCGGCTGGAGGACCTCCCGCTGGACGATCTCTTTCCAGCTCCTTCCGTCGACGGCCTGGAGGACCAGCCCGGCCACGACGTATCCGAGGTTGCCGTAGGCGAAGGCACGCCCCGTGCTCGCCGGAGGGTGCTCGGCGAGCAGTTCCAGGAGCAGGGGATCCGTAAAGTCCCCCGTGAATGCCGTGCGAAAGACAACCGGGCCATCCTGAGAGATGCCGTGGGTGTGCGTCAGCAGGTCGCGGAGCGTGATGCTGTCGGCCGAGAGTGACGGGTGCAGGCGGGCTCCCTTCAGCGAGCGGCTGAGGGGGGCGTCGAGATCGACAGCGCCACGATGCTGCATGAGAGCCGCGGCGAGAGCCGTGAACGACTTGGTCGTCGACGCGATGTAGAAGAGGGTCTCCGGTCCCACGCGGCGGCGCGCCTCGCGGTCGGCGTAGCCGAACCCCCGGGCATAGCTCCTCTCCTTGCCCTTCACCACGACCACCGCCAAGCCGGGGGCCACCTCGAGCCTCATGGCCCTTTCCACGAAAGCGTCCAGGCGGGCGCGATCGACCTTGGCCTCCGCCGCCGAGGTGTGAGGCTTGGCGGCGGCCACGAGCGAGGAGTGCCCCTCGGAGGCGAGCACGACGGCCGCAAGCAGGATCCAGGCCCGGCGTGGCGTCACTGCGGCTCTCATCGCGATCTCCCCCAAGCAAGCGTCTCCCGCACGGCGATCAGCGTCGTCGCCACGAGCAATACCGCACTCGCGAACATCACCGCCGTCAGGGTGGCCGGCAGGCGCGCGGGTGTCGCGAGCGTCTGCAGATGACACCACATCCATCCAAGAAGGACGGTGGCTGCCACCAGTCCGCTGCCGATCTGCATTCGCTCGCCTAGCTCCATGCGAGTCGCCACCTTCCGCTGAGCATCCCATCGCCGAAGTGCCTGCGCCTTCCACCAGAGCGTCGTCGAGCTCAGTAGAGACGACGTACCCATGGACTGGCGGGCTAGCTCTCGCATGCCGTTCGCTATCGCGAGCGTCTCCCGGCATGCACCGCAGCTTGCCGCGTGCAGACGGATCGCCGGGACATCGACGCTCGCGCTCACCATCCTTCGGACCTCCGCCTCGCGCTCACATGTCCGCTCTCGTACCTTCACTCGCTTTCTCCAGGACCGCGACCGCTCGGAAGGAGCAACCCGGCCAGCTTGCGCCGCACTCGATGAAGGAGCACCCGTATGCTTCGCTCGCGAAGTCCAAGCGCCGCAGCAATCTCTCGGTGGTCGGCGCCTTCGACGTATGCCAGCCACATGAGCTGGCGCTGTTGCGGCCGCAGCCGCTCGAACAGCCGCGCCATATCCAGTTGAAGCGCGACATTCGGTTCGGATGTGTGGAGGACGTCCCCACGCTCGTCTGGCCCGCCCCGCTCGTGGCGTCCGCGGCGCCAGCTATCGGTAATCAAGTTGCTTGCGATGCGAAAAACGAAGGCTCGGAGCTCCCGGGTGTCGCGAGTGGCGGGCGGGTTACGCAAGAGCCTCAGGTACGCGTCATGCACGATGTCATCGGCCTGCGTCGCGTTCCCAAGCACGCGGCCAACGTAGGCGCGCAGCGGCGCCGCCGTCAGACGGTACAGCGCGTCGAAGGACTCCTCATCCATCATCTCGGCGATAGGCTCCAACGTTTCCGCTAGTGGCCCGCAGATGACCTCATCCGTCAGGGCACTCTTCATGATGGCCAATGCAGCCCGAACGCAGGGTCACCGGACGAGGGACTGGCGGCTCGCACGACCCGGCTCGAGATCAAGAACGCCGAGCGTCCTCGCCAGCCAGTAGGTGGTGCCCGACGAGAACAGGAAGCCGACTCCGAGCGAACACGCAATTGTCCCGAGGACGGCAAACGTGTCGTGGTTGGCGAACGAATAGCGCCAACCCAGGAAAAGAAAACCAAGGCCGAGCGTGAGGGAGACGACACCCGTTTGCGTGGCCCGCAAAATGCGGTCCCGAGCGTCCGTCAGGCCGCGCTCTACGGTCAGAGCGTCCATGAATTTCTTGCCTCCATCGGTCTGGAGGAAATCGCTGAAGTCCTTCGTCGACCCGAGGCGGTCGAGAAGCCGGTTGTTGAACTCGCTGACGAACCTGAACCGGTCGCGGCGCTGCCAGGCGTTCACTACCGCCCAGATGACAAAGCTGATCATTCCGCAGAAGGCCGGCAGCACGACCATTTCCGTATTCATGACATCCTGTCCTCTCTGGCTCGACCCCCTCTTGGGGTCATGCGTGTCACTACCAAAAACGCTTGGGAGCGGATTGAGGTTAACAGCCGGCGACCGCCAGGCCCGGGGCTCCGGCGAGCGTATCGCCCGTCATCCTCGAGATGCTTGCGACAGGGGCGATCCACCTGACCGCGGTGAGGCTCCTCTCGCCGCACCTGACTCCCGCGAACCACCGCGAGGTGCTCGACTCGGCTCGAGGGAAGAAGAAGCCGGAGATCGGAAACTTCCCGCCCCCCGCCCATCGGCGTTCCTTCCGGCGGAGGCTCCGGTTGCGCCGGACGAGTCCGCGACGGTTCCTGTCGCATCGGAGCCGGCCGCACCGGTTCCCACCGGCACGAGCCTCACCGCTGAGCCTTTGTCGGTGCCACGCGCCGCGGTGTCGCCGCTCTCGCCCGACCGTTACAAGCTGCACCTTACGATCGGCGGTGACACGCTCGAGAAGCTGCGGCTGGCGAAGGACATGCTCAGCCACGCCATTCCTTCCGGGGATGATGCCGCCGTCCTCGACCGGGCTCTCACTGGGCGTTGCGCATTTGTCGGCAGCAACGGCCATCGCTGCAACGAGCGCCGGTTCGTGGAGTTCCATCACGTAGACCTGTACGCCCTCGGCGGTGAGGCGACGGTGGACAAGATCGAGTTGCGCTGCCGGCGTCACAACGATTACGAGAGCCGGCTGTACTTCGGGAAGCGCCGCCGGGACGACACCGGAGCCGTGCGCGAGAAGGCCATCGCGCAAGGACCGCAGCCGTTCGATCCCGCGAGCTTGTTCCAGAACAAGTTGGCCGGTGGTGCCTCACCCGCCACTCGTTTCGCAGGAGTCGAGCCGCAACGGTGAGCTCACTTGCACCGTCTTCCTCGAGATGCCCGATTGAGCGCGCCGCGATCTCAGGTCGCCAGATGGCGGGCCAGCCAGGCCCAGGCCTCGGTCTGCATCTCCGCGTTGAACTCGTGGGGCGTGTCGTAGAGGCGCGTGCGCAGCCGCTCCGGGACGCCCGCCTTCGCATAGGCGGCGGCCAGCTTCTCGAAGCTGGCGCGCACGCCGGCCGGCTCGAACAGGGCGTCCTTGCTGCCGTTGATGACCAGGAGCGGCGTCGGGATGGCCAGGGTGGCCACGTCGGGATAGTCCATCTGCTGGTACAGCCCCGGAACCAGCTTGGTGTGGCCGATCGTGTTCTTGATGTGCTTCCGCAGCTGCGCCGGGAAGGACGCCATCCAGCCGACGGCCACCGCCGCCTTGATGCGATCGTCCAGGGCGGCCAGGTGGATGGTGCGCAATCCGCCCATCGACAGGCCCACGCAGCCGATGTGCCGCCCGTCCACCTCCGGCCGGCGGGCGAGGTAGTCCACGCTGCGGATGTCGTCCCAGAACATCACGCCGGCCCAGGTGAATCCCGCGGCAAAGATGGTCCGGC
>Ga0070706_100006881_pt1 | contig 10733 bp, 9 predicted proteins | sample KBSK5501metaG_FD_65476 | JGI IMG/M metagenome (GOLD analysis project Ga0070706, IMG submission 65476) | Corn, switchgrass and miscanthus rhizosphere microbial communities from Kellogg Biological Station, Michigan, USA - KBS K5-50-1 metaG | ecosystem: Host-associated > Plants > Roots >...
GGAGGCGACGGCCAGCCCCGAGGTCGGCAGCGGCCGCGGCGCCCCGTGCTGCGGGTAAAACCGCTCCTGATAGGGCTGCTGATAGGGCTGCTGCTGATAAGGCTCTTGATAGAACTCCGGCGGATAAGGCTGCTGCTGATGCTGGTGGGGCTCTGGCTGCGCAGGAGGCGTCTGATACACGGGGGGTCGTCCCTTCCTGGAGACAATGATTAGACGCACGGCGGTTGCCCCAGGTTGACCCCAGCTGGTCTAGCGCAGCAGCAGGCGGCTGATGCGCCGGCTGGACAGGGACAGCCCGGCCAGGCCCATCACCACCAGGTACAGCGCGTTCAGCAGCATGCCCGGGCCGACCACGCCCAGCGTGAGGCCGCGCAGCAGCGTGACCCCCTGGTAGAGCGGGGTGGCCTCGACCACCACCTGCAGCGGGCCCGGGTACACGCTCAGCGGGTAGAACGACGCGGAGAACAGGAACATCGGGAGCGTGGCCAGCGTGACGAACTCGAAGTGCTGCCAGCTCGTCATGTACGTCGTGCCGGCCATCCCCACCGCGGCGAACGCGAACCCGATGAGCAGCGCGACCGGCACCGCGAGCAGCGCCCACGGCGAGTGCACCAGGCCCAGCGCCAGCATGATCACCATGAACGAGCACGCGTACAGGGCGCCGCGGATCAGCGCCCAGGTGATCTCGCCAAGCGCCACGTCGCCCGGGCGCATCGGGGTCGCCAGCGTCGCGTCGTACAGCTTGGCGTACTTGAGCCGGAAGAACACGTTGAACGTCGAGTCGTACAGCGCGCCGTTCATCGACGAGCTGGCCAGCAGCGCGGGCGCCACGAACGCCGCGTAGGTCACCGGGCCGGCCGGCCCGTTGACGTGGCCGACGAGCCTGCCGAGGCCGACGCCGATCGACAGCAGGTAGAACAGGGGCTCGACCAGTCCGGACACGAGCATCAGCCAGGCGTGCCGGTACACCCGGGCGTGCCGCTCCACCAGGTGCAGGCCGCCGCGGGACCGCAGCGGCACCGGCAGCACGCGCAGCAGCCCGGCGGCCTCGCCGAACGCCGGCGCGGTCACGACGGTCCTCGCGGGTCAGGCATGGAGGCGCCGCTGGTACGTGATCCGGCCGACCGCGAGCCCGGCCGCGGTGACCGCGGCCAGGTAGCCGGCGTGCAGCGCGGCGGCCCCGGCGGTCAGCGTGCCGAGGCTGATCCCCCGGCACAGCGCCACCCCGTGCCACAGCGGGGTCGCGTACGCCACCGGCTGCAGCCAGCCGGGCAGCTGGCTGACGGGGAAGAACGTCCCGGAGAACAGGAACAGCGGGATCAGCACGAACCGGAACATCACGGCGAACCCGGAGTCCTTGTTCCGGGTGATCGCCCACGCCTCGACCGGCGCGGCGAACGCCAGCCCGGTGAGCACCGCGGCCGACAGCGCCGCGGTCACGGCCGGCGAGCGCACCGCGCCGAACGCCGCCATCACCGCGAGGAAGATCGCGCTGTTCATCAGCAGCCGCATGACCACGAACAGCTGGTGGCCGCGGAAGATGTCGCCCGGCGACAGCGGCGAGGCCGCGGTCGCCTGGTACGTCCGGTTCCACTTGACCGAGCCGAGCACCGGGTACGTGCACTCGCCGATGCCGGTCTGCATGGCCTGCGCGGCCAGCAGCCCGGGGGCGAGAAACAACAGGTAGCTCACGTGGCCGAGGTGCGCGGTGCCGTGCTGGTTCACCAGCTTGCCGAGCCCGAGCCCCATCGCGCCCAGGTAGAGCGTCGGGTTGAGCACGCTGGTGTAGATCGACCCGCGCCAGGTCCGGCGGTAGTCGGTCAGCCAGAACCGGAACTGGCGGACGGCGAGCGTGGCCGGCGTGGCGATCAGTCCTCCAGCCGGCGGCCGGTGAGCCGCAGGAACACGTCCTCGAGCGTGCTGCGGCGCACCAGAGAGGTCACCGGATCCAAGCCCAGCTCTCGAGCGATGGCTAGGGCATGGTCACCGTTCGGGATATAAAGCAGTATCCGGTCGGCGAGCACCTCCATCCGCTCGGCGGGCAGGGCGGTCAGCTTCTCGGCCGCCTGCTCGTGCGTGGACGGGTCGAACCGCAGCTCGAGCACCTCCGGCGTCGAATAGGCGTCGATGAGCTCGCGCGGCGAGCCCTCGGCGGCGATCCTGCCGTGGTCCATCACCACCAGGCGGTCGCACAGCTGCTCGGCCTCGTCCATGTAGTGCGTGGTGAGGATCAGCGTCACGCCCTGCTGCTTGAGCCGGAACAGCCGGTCCCACACCACGTGCCTGGCCTGCGGGTCCAGCCCGGTGGTCGGCTCGTCCAGCAGCAGGATGTCGGGCTCGTTGATCAGCGAGCGGGCGATGGTCAGCCGGCGCTTCAGCCCGCCGGACAGCGGCTCGACGTGGTCGGTGGCGCGGTCGGAGAGCTGCACGAAGTCGAGCAGCCGCGCGGTGCGCTCCCGGATCACCCGCCTGGGCAGGCCGAAGTACCGCCCGTAGATCAGCAGGTTCTCCTGCACGGTCAGCTCGACGTCGAGCGTGTCCTCCTGGGGCACCACGCCCAGCCTGGCCCGGATCCTCGAGCCATCGGCCACCGGGTCCAGGCCGAGGATGGTCAGCTCGCCGCCGCTCGGCGGCGAGACGCAGCCGAGCATGCGCATGGTGGACGACTTGCCCGCGCCGTTCGGTCCCAGGAAGCCGAACGCCTCGCCCCGGCGCAGCTCGAAGTCGATGCCGTCGACCGCGGTGAAGTCCCCGAAGCGCTTGGTGAGGCCGCGAGCGCGGACCAGGATGTCTGACTCGGGCACCTCCCGAAGCTACCGTGGAGTTCAGACAATTCCGAACGGGTTTCGCGGCCCATGGGCAACGGGGAGGACTGCGGCCAGGTGCAATACGCCCGCCTCCTGTACCGGCGCCACCGGCAGCTCACCGGCGAGGCGCTCCGGTTCCTCGTCGTGGGCGGGACCGCGTTCGGCATCACCGTGGGCGGGACCGACGCCCTGCACCTGGGCGCGGGGATGCCGCCGCTGCCGGCCGACGCGGTCGCTAACGTCATCGCGGCCTGTTTCGCGTTCGCCGCGCATAAATACTGGACGTTCCGGCACCGCCCGGAAGGCGGGCGCAGCAAGGAATTCGCCGTATTTTTCGTCCTGAACGCCGCCGGGCTCGCCCTCCAGCAATTGTCGATCGCGTTCACCCGGTACGTGCTGGATTACACCGGCGTGCTCGCGCTGAACATCGCGCTCGTCATCGGGATCGGCCTGGCCACCGCGTTCAGGTTCTGGTCCTACCGCAAGTGGGTGTTCCTGGCGCCGGCGCCGCTCGCGCCAGCGGTCGGGGCACGAGGCGAAGAGGCTGAGCAAGCGCCGCCCTGGCCTGCGCAGCCGTGAGCGCGCCGGTGGCCACCAGCCTGCCGAGCACGTGCGCCTCGCGCTCGCGCGCCAGCACCGGGTGCGTGAGCGGGTCGTACGCCGACGGCGCCTGCACCAGGCCGGCCAGCAGCGCCGCCTGCGTCCAGGTCAGCCTCGCCGGCGTGACGGCGAAGTACCCGCAGCTCGCCGTGCCCAGGCCGTAGTAATCCTGGCCGAAGTAGGCCACCGCGGCGTACATCTGCAGGATCTGCGGCTTGGTGTAGGTGAAGTTCAGCTTGACCGCGAGCGCGACCTGCTCGGCGACGCTGGCCACGCCCGAGCCGTTCGGGGTGTAGAGCATCTTGGCGAGCTGCTGGGTGATCGTCGCGCCGCCCTGCTGCGCGCCGTGCCCGGTCAGGTAGCCGAGCGCAACCCGGCCGGCCGCGATCGGGTCGATGCCGGGGTCGGAGTAGAACCGGTGGTCTTCGGTGGCGGTCAAGGCCGCGGCGAACCTGGCCGGCACCGGCGGACCGGGATAAGGGACGCCGTGCTCGCGTGCTAGTGCCCGGGCGATCGCCTCGGCCCGGCCGGCCTGCGGGGTCACGAGCAGCAGCACGCCGGACCCGGCGGCCGCGAGGAAGACGAGGATGCCGAGTGTCGCTGTCGTGCGGCGGAGCAGCGTGCGTCCCCGGCGCCGGCGGACAGGCGGCACGAAGCCCAGCGGGCCCTGCCCGGACCGGGTGCCGCCGGGCGGGGCGTCGCCGGGCGGGGGAAGGCCGGGCACGATGAGGTCGGGCAGGGTGTCGCCGGACCGGGCACGGAACGGGCGCGCCTGCGGATCCCGCTGCTTGGGGGCCTGCCCCCGTCGCGCCATCCTGCCCCTCTCCCAGTCACTGCCTCCGGCCGGAGAACGAACAGGGCATGCCGCGGGTGCCAGCGCAGCCCGCTCCCCCTGCCAGGCCGGCTACTATCTGAACCTCCGCGAGGATAGCGGGACGTGGCCCAGCTTGGTTAAGGCGCCGGTCTGGGGGACCGGAGAGCCCGGGTTCAAATCCCGGCGTCCCGACGCAAAGATGACGAGGCCGGCCGGCGTACATGCGGCCGGTTGATTTTTTCTTCGTCCTCGACGGCGACCTGAACATCTACCTGATACCTGCCCGCGTCATCGCTGGGAGAGTCACGATTGTCTTGCGCAGCTATTCTCGCTACATCACGGGCAATGCCGCCGGCCTCGGCGTGCCCGGTTTGTTGGTGGCGGTGCTGATCGGTACGACCTTGCCGGCGGCGGCGGCGTAGACGGTCCTCCCGTCGAGGGTGATCGCGATGTTGACAGCGACGACGATCTTCCCGGCGCGGATCGGCTTCCCGGCCCTGATCTTGCTACGGATCAGCCGGCCAGGAAACGCCGGGCGTCTTCCAGCCCGGTTGTCCCGCGGCCCGCTGATCCCCGTCAGGTCGTTGCTGGCGATCCGCCGGGCGAAGTAGTCCGCCTGCACGGCCCACCGAAACCGCGGCATTGGCGCTAGCCCACGCGGACCTCGGCGCGGTCCAAGACGTCCTCGCGCAGGTAGGCATCGATCTTTTCCCCGGCATGGCCGGGTCCACCGAGGTACATGACGGCCGAGGCCAGGTCGTAGAGCAACGGCCCGGACAAGAAGTAGCTCCAGTCGATGACACCGCACCGGCCGGTCGCCTGATCCAGCCGGAAGGCTTCGGGCGCGGGCGTCAGGGACCGCGGCTGCCTAGGACATCCCGTTCATCATCCCCACCACATATGCCACATGCCGCTGTCGCTGCCGATGGCGAACATGTCGATACGGTTGGCTGACCAAGTTGTCGCGGTGACCGGCGAGAAGACTGTTCCGCCTCGGCTTTCCCAGCCGCCCCAGTTCGAGCCGTCCCACCAGCGATGCCAGACGGCACTGTCAGTGCCGACTGTGAACAGATCGATCCGGTTGGGCGCCCACGAGGTGGCGGTGATCGGTCCACAGGTACCGCCGAGAGACTCCCAGCCGCCCCAGTTCGAGCCGTCCCACCAGCGATGCCAACAGGCGCTGTCGGTGCCTCGGGCGAACACATCAAGGCGGTTGCGGTTCCAGGAGACCACAGCGGGGTCGCCAGTCAGTACCCCGCCGAGAGACTCCCAGCCGCCCCAGTTCGAGCCGTCCCACCATCGGTGCCACAACGCGTGATCGGTGCCCACGGCGAAGACGTCCAGCCGGTCGGTGTCCCAGGCCACCGCCGCAGGGACTCCGTCCAGCACCCCGCCGAGAGACTCCCAGCCGCCCCAGTTCGAGCCGTCCCACCATCGGTGCCACAACGCGTGATCGGTGCCCACGGCGAAGACGTCCAGCCGGTTCGGCGCCCAGGAGACGGCTACAGGATGGGACTCCAGCACCCCGCCGAGAGACTCCCAGCCGCCCCAGTTCGAGCCGTCCCACCATCGGTGCCACAACGCGCTGTCTGTGCCCACGGCGAAGATGTCCAGCCGGTTCGGCGCCCAGGAGACGGCCGCTGGTTCTGACATGATCGTCCCACCAAGCGATTCCCAGCCGCCCCAGTTCGAGCCGTCCCACCATCGGTGCCACAAGGCGCTGTCGTCGCCCATCGCGAAAACGTCAATGCGGTTGGGCCCCCATGACGCTGCCACCGGTGGAGACTGAAGCACGCCGCCGAGGGACTCCCAGCCGCCCCATGAGGCGGGATTAAGCAGCGGATACGGATTGTCATTGGTCAGGCCTGAGGGCTGGCCAGGCGGGAAGTGCGCATCAAGCAGTCCTTTGAACTGGGCGAGGGCGTCGGTGCCCCCGGTCAGGTTCTGATAAGTACCTGCGAGTGTCGGGGCGCCGGCCGGGACGATCTGAGCCCAGGTAAAGTGGAGCTGGTAGCGGAGCCAGTTCAGGAAAAGCGTGGAGCATCCGATCGACACGTAATTCCGGTCGGTCGGATCAGTGGCGTTAACGTAATCGGGGCGTCCCCCGTCCAGCCACGAGGCAGCGCTCGCGAAGCCATCCAGCTCCGCCGGGTAAAGTTCCGTGGCGAAGACACGAGAGAGCCCTTCACCCGGACTCGCGCCGCAGTTCCAGCCACCCTGAGCCGCCTGGAAGACCTCGACCTCCTCAGCCACCTGGAGCATGCGCACGAGGTTGGCATCGGTGCCGTTGAAGGCGGCGCAATGCTCTTCGGTGGCGGCGCAATTTGCGTGGTAGGCGCCGAAATTTCCGGTGACAACGTACGCGCTGAACGGCTCGTTCGGCGGGACGATCTCGCCGAACCAACCCTTGATCTGCGCATACTCGGCTTCGCAGGAGGTGAGAACGGCGTCCGCCAGGATGGGGCCATTCGCGCCCAAGGCGTCCTCGTAGTACACGGTGAAGTGCGCGGTGGAGCCGCGAAGAGTGTACGGCCCTCCATCAGCGGCGAGCGCTGGCCGCTCTGCCGGGATGGCCTCACCTGGCTTGACCAGGACATGGAGGTCGCGCGGGTCGCGTCCTTGCGATTCCGGGGTGAATGAGCTCATGGAGACGGACGGCATGTCCTTGGTCGCGACAGCTGTCTGCTTCTTTCCCTTCATGGTCTTCGATGCCATGGCAGACTCTTTTTGCGCGGCTCTCTGGTTATTCATGGCCCGCTCCTCGGTTTCGTGGCCGTAAGCCTCTGGTCAGACTGTAGAGCCGACGCTGTCGGGAGGAATCCGTGAAGCACGCACATTCGTCCTGCTGGAGGCACGCGGGGGGGCGGGCGGCGTCAGCAGTCGGCATAGTTCGGTCCGGGAGCGCACGTTGAGTTTGCGGTACACCCGGGACAGGTGCGCTTCGACCGTTCGCTGGCCCATGAACAGATCCCTGGCGACCTCAGGGTTGGTCCGACCCGCCGCGACCAGGTCGGCGACTCGCTGCTCCGCCACGGTGAGCAGCGGCGCGGCCTGATGCTCCCCGTGGTGCGTCCCCACCCGTCCGAGTTCGTCGGTGACACGCTTTTGCCACTGGGGGGCGCCGAGCCGCTCGAAGACCGCCAGGGCAGCCTCGAACAGCAGCAAGGCCCTGCGCTTGCTCCGCGCCCGCCGGTGGATCTCCCCTGCAATGAGAAGCGTCCGTGCTTCCTCGAACGGCATCGTCAGTCGCTGATGTATCGTCAGCGCTGCTTCAAGCGCCTCTTCGCCGTCGGCCAGGTCGCCTCGGGCCGCGAGCAGCAGCCCGCGGCACCGGCCGGCCACAGCCATAGCCCAACTGCGGCCTAGCTGGGCCGACCGGGCCTCGAACGGGCCGAGCATAGCTTCCGCTGCGCCGAGATCACCCAGCCTGATGAGCGCCTCGACCTCGTCCGGGAGGAACCGGCACAGGGCTGGTTCCGCGATCCCGGCGGAGATAGTCGCCGCCGCGAGCGGACCGAGCTGCTGGTGGGTGCCCAGGGCGTCTCCGGTCGCTAGCGCGGCAATCCCGTACCCCTGAGCCGCCATGGCGGCGAGCAGGGGCATGCCGAGGTGCTTGGCGAGATCGGTTGCGCGCGTCGCATCCCGTAGGCAGGCGTCGATCCGCCCTCGGCATGCGTGCAGCTGCCCTCGTGCCGCCGACATGAGCGCGATCGCCACAGGGCTGCCGGAATCCTCGGCCAGGCCGAAACCTTCTGCTGCTAGCTGCTCGGCCCGCCGCCAGTTACCCGCCCACCCCTCGGTCTCCGCCAGGGCCCAGAGCATGAAGGGCAGTCCCGTTTCGACGCCCTGCTGCACCGCCCGGGCATACTCCTGCTCATAAAGCACTCGGGCGCCGTCGAGATCGCCGGTCCAGTGCCGGATGTGGCCGACCGCAACGTTCGGGCGAAGTTCCATGCTTAGCCTGGATGACTGCTCGGGGCCGGCGAGAGCACGGCTGATCAGATCTTCCCGCGGGCCGTTGCCCAGCACGAACGTCGCAAATGCCAGTCCCGCACAGCACTGGGCCTGCAGGGCCTTGTCCCCTGCTCGTTCGGCGAACTCAAGGCATAGCTCGCCGGACCGGATTGCCGCGGGAAGGTCGCCCGCATTGGTCGCGGCCACGGCCTGGTCCATCATAATGACAGCCCGGAGGGCTGCGTCGCTTCCGGCCTCCTGCAGCGCGCGGTCCAGAGCCGCAGTCCACACGGGCAGCGGCTCACCACGGACCGCGCGATACCTGGCCAGGCGCCGCCACAGCTCAGCGCGGGCAGTCCCGGCCGGGAGAGCCTCGACAATGCTCTCCAGCAGGCAACATGCTCGAGCAGGGTCGGATGCTTCGAAGCACTGCTCCGCAGCCAGGAGGACGCGACGCCATTTCCTTTCGGGCTCGGCCAGCGGCGTGAGGGCAACAGCAAATTCAGCGAGGTCGCCGGCCGTCTCGCAGGCCCCTCGGCGGGCAGCTGCCCGGGCGGCGGTCTCCAGTTCGGCCGCTACCACCTCGTCCGGGCCCCTGGTGCCCTGGGCGCGGTGACGGGCCTTCGCGGCCGAGCCGCGGACTGCGACGGCCAGTCGGCGGTGTGCAGCGTAGCGGTCGGTCGGCCGCGCCTCCTCCGCGACAACCGATCGGATCAGCGGATGAGCGAACGCGACTTGTTCGCCAGATATAGTCAGGAGGCCAGCCCGGATGCCTCCGTCGAGATCAGCGTGCGCGGTGGCTGGATTCCGGGTGGCGGCGCAAATGACTGGGAGCACCGGTTCTGCTGACAAGGAGCTCACCAGAAGCACATCGCGTGTCCCAGATGGCAGCCCGGTAATCCGTCCGAGCACCAGCCTCCGCAGTGAATCAGGCACATCGAGCCGGTCGTTCCGCCCCAGCGCGACGCCACAGTGAGCCCTCGCTGCCAGTTCTAGCGCAAATAGAGGGTTTCCTCCTGACGTGTCGTGGAGCTTGACCAGCAGTGATCGGCCGGGAGACAGCGCCATCCGGGTGGCGAGCAATTCCCGGATTGCGCCAAGGCTGAGCGGTCCAAGGGTTAGGCGATCTACCAGTCCCTCGGGAACATTATCGATGATCTGCGGAGGCGAGTCTCCGGACCAGCCAGTCCGAACCGTCGCCAATAGCCCTATGGGCTCCAGTCGCAGGCGGCGCAGTGCGAATGACAGCGCGTAGGCTGACGGAGCATCGAGCCAGGGCAGGTCATCGATGACTAGCGCCGCTGGGTTTTTCCTGGCTAGGCAGCGTAGCAATGTCAGTACGCCTGTTGACAGGGTCCTGGGATCCAAAGGTGGCAGGAGGGGCTCGACGCGGAGAACCGCCTGGCGAATTGCCTGCCTCTGGGGGAACGGCAGCCTGCCGACGAGGCCAGCCGGCACCGTTTCCAGCAAGTCGGCTAGGCCCGCGAACTCCAAAGGCATCTCGGACTCAACGGGATGAGCAGAAAGAACAGTGATCCCGAGTTGCCTGGCCGAGTCTTGCGCTTCTCCCAGCAAGGTTGTCTTTCCGAGCCCCGCTTCCCCCTTTATCAGAAGAACGCGCGGTCCTCGGGAAATCTCACTCAAGAACCGCCTGACCCTTGCGGTCTCGGCATCCCGGCCAATGGACATCAACGTTCATCCCCGACAAGGATCAGCCGGGGGTACCATTGTCAACCGAGGTAACTGTGGTAACACGGGTCCCCTCCCGTCCCGCCACACAAGGATTGCGCCCATCACGCCCCCGATCAGAGCAACCAATGTAAGTTTGGTCCTTCCAGATTGAGATCGCAAGGGCCGTCAGATTGACATGGGTAACCGCCTGACCTGTACATATATCACGTGGTGCACGAGTCAGTACATATGCACAGCACCGGTGTCCACTTTCCGTAACCACCGCGTGGCGGCGACGACGAGTGCGATGCCGAGCGGTAGAACGCCTGTCGTGTCATGGTCGTTTCCTCCTGGACTGATGGTCTCGCCGAGTTGCGTGACGCTAGCTTCGTCGGCCTGCCGACGATCCAACTGGCAAATGTGGTCCCCCCTGGGACCTCGCCGGGATCATAAGCGACGTCGCGAAGGCTAACGCTCCTCCGCCCGGACCGAGTTGGCAGGCCTCGTCTGGAGACATAGACGACGCTCGCTCGGATCAACGCGGAACTACGATGAGGTCTCACGCCGCGAGTGAGCATGTCGGCTACGGCGTAAGCATGCGGACAGGGCGACGCACTCTTCTCGGCAGCTGCGTGAGGTTCGCGGACGCGAACAAGGAGATCGCGCCTAGGCGCCAAGGCCCGGCCACGTGGCGCACTGCCCTGATGCCACGGCTGGGAGATCCGCGACCTGGCCATTGGCGGGCGGTGCGCCAAGCGTTGCTGTCCCGGCAGCTGAGCGCCCATATTGTCCTGTTCTCCCACACTATGCCGTCGGCGGCGGCGAGGATGCGCGGGAGCTGGCCGCCGGTGCGGCGAGGACGGTAGGTGCCGTGGAGTCGGCGAGGC
>Ga0070706_100006883_pt1 | contig 10732 bp, 9 predicted proteins | sample KBSK5501metaG_FD_65476 | JGI IMG/M metagenome (GOLD analysis project Ga0070706, IMG submission 65476) | Corn, switchgrass and miscanthus rhizosphere microbial communities from Kellogg Biological Station, Michigan, USA - KBS K5-50-1 metaG | ecosystem: Host-associated > Plants > Roots >...
GCGCGCAACAGCATCGGTATCATGCTGGTCAGCGGCATGATCATCGGCACGCTGTTTACCCTGTTCGTCGTGCCCTCAATCTACATGCTTGTGGCGCGGACGCATGCGGCAGTCTCGCTAGACACCGATGAAATGGACATTGGGTTGGCTGAGCCGGCTTTGCCGACAACCTAGGGCATCAGCTGTTTTCAAATCTGTCTCGGTGGATGGCGCCATCAAAGCTCGCGCGTCTTCCGCGCAGCGGGAGATGCTGAAACGGGAGAGAGACCTGTTGTATGGCCATGTCTTCCCGCACGCCATTCCTCATGGACTGCGTTTGCCAAATGAGCTGGCCGTGATTTCACCCCACCAGCCTATCCATCGCGGTAAGTGTCGAGATGATCGCAAGCGCCACTTCGGGCGTGCTGTGCTATCATGCGCCACACTTCGTTACTTGCGGCATCCATCTGGCTGAGGGGAGGACGACATCGATTATGTCCTGTAGTCGAGTGTCTTTGCTCGGGATTTGGCCCCCTGATTTGTTGCCTATTCTCCTTCCTATTTCAGCTTTGGTAGCATCGCTTGCACTCCTGGTGTGTCCGACCGTAGCGCAGACCCGGAATCCATTCTCGGCAGAGCCAAAAGCGGGCCAGGCTGGTGAATTCGAGTTCCGCATAAACTGCGCTTTATGCCATGGGCTTGGCGCTCGTGGCGGTGGCCGTGGTCCCGATCTTACGCGAGCACATAAACGTCACGGAGACTCTGACGGCGACCTCTTCCGAAACATCAGCCAGGGAATTCCAGGCACCGCCATGCCGGCCAACGGGACCAATGGACAAGGCGTCGGGATGACGGACGAGGAGATCTGGCAAATCATCACTTACCTACGCAGTATTCAAGCGGGCGCGTCCCCAACAAAGCTCGGTAACGCTGCGCATGGGAGACAGCTGTTTTTTGGAGATGCCAATTGTTCGACATGTCACATGGTGGAAGGAAAAGGAGGTCGCGTCGGGCCCGACCTGACGGCGGTGGGAATCTCGCGAACCGTGGAGTCGCTGGTGGAGTCCGTCCGGAACCCGAGCCAAAGGCTCGCATGGGGACTTACGGAGCCTACGAAAGAGTTTGCCCAGCGCTACGAGACCGTGACGGTCGTGACCCCGAACGGCAAAGAGATCAAGGGCGTAACTCTGAACGAAGACAGCTTCAGCTTGCAAGTGATGGACACAGCGGAGCAGATTCATCTGTTTGACAAGGACAAACTACGTTCGATCAAGAAAAGTCGCAAATCGCTGATGCCGGCCTTTGACCCCGGCACGTTGAGTGACCAGGATCTGAACGACATCATCGCCTACCTGCTCGATGTGGCTGAGAAATGAGGGTAGCCGACATGAAGAAGACGCTACACAAGGTCTGGATTGGCATCTTCCTGTTGTTGAGCTCAGTTTTCTTCGCAGTGAATGCGACGGGAAATGCCTGCGCGCAGGTCACGTTTAAGCGGCTACTCCATTCGTCGGAAGAACCGCAGAATTGGCTCACGTATTCGGGTGACTACGCCGGCCGTCGTTTCAGCGCGCTGGATGAGGTCAAGACTGCGAATGTGCGCTCGCTGGTGGTGAAGTGGGTCTTTCAAACCGGCGCCACGGGCAAACTTGAAACCACGCCGCTGGTAGTGGATGGGGTCCTGTACGCGACCGGCCAGGACGACCGTGCTCTTGCTCTCGATGCTCGCACCGGACGACCTCTATGGCTATACCAGCGTCAATTGCCGGCTGACATTCGACCCTGTTGCGGTCGCGTGAATCGCGGGCTTGCCATTCTGGGTGACAAGGTCTTCCTGGGCCTGCTCGACGCCCACGTTATTGCCCTCGATGCGAAAACCGGAAACGTCGTTTGGGATGTCGCCGCCGTCGAGTACGCCAAAGGATACAGCTTTACGCTGGCACCGCTGGTACTGAAGAACCTGGTAATTCTCGGCGTCTCTGGTGGTGAATATGGCATCCGCGGCTTTATTGACGCCTACGACGCGGATACGGGCCAGCGGAAGTGGCGGTTTTACACCGTGCCCGGCCCGGGCGAGCCGGGTCATGAGACCTGGGAAGGCAACTCCTGGAAGACCGGCGGCGCGCCGGCGTGGATGACGGGAGTCTATGATCCAGCAACCAACCAACTCTTCTGGCCGACCGGGAATCCTGCACCATCCAACCGCGGCGAGGGTCGCGCTGGCGACAATCTTTACAGCAACAGCCTGCTGGCGCTGGACCCGGACAGCGGGAAGCTGAACTGGTATTTCCAGTTCACTAAACACGACGAGCATGACTGGGATGCCACGCAGGTGCCGATCATGATTGATTCCGGTGGCAAGCACCTGATCGCCCAAGCCAACCGCAACGGTTTCTTCTATGTTCTAGATCGCTCCACCGGCAAGCTCCTCTCCTCCAACGCCTACGGAAAAATTACCTGGAGCAACAGCAAGGACAACGAGGGCCGCCCCGTCCCAACCAAAGAAAGCTCGCCGACCCCGACAGGGCGGACGGTGTGCCCAGGCGCGTTGGGTACCACGAACTGGATGTCACCAAGCTTCGACGCGCAGACTGGGCTTTTCTACGTGAGCGCGCGCGAGCAATGTGACATCTTCAGCACGGCACCGCAGCCCTATGAAGCGGGGCACGCCTACTACGGCAGCGCGTATTTTCCCTCTGACGAAGCGGAGCCGTATTGGGGCGCCGTGCGCGCGATCGATCCGGAAAACGGACTGGTGAAGTGGGAGTTCCGCCATCCTTCACCGACATGGTCGGGTGTCTTGTCGACGGCTGGGGGACTAGTGTTTACCGGCGATGCGGAAGGGAATTTTATCGCGCTGGATGCGGCCACCGGCAAGCCTCTATGGCACTTTCAAATGGGTGGAGCAGTGTATGCTTCGCCCATGGCGTTCGCCGTGGATGGAAGAGAATATATCGCCATCGCCGCGGGTAGTTCGTTGTATGCGTTCGGTCTCCCGTAGATCCGTAGGTTCAGCTCGTGGGGACGTCCAGTGGATCCGACGATTCCGGAGGTTGTGAGGCGGACCCTGCCGGGGAGCGCTGGGTCCGAGTAGGCGGTCACTCCGGAACCGTTGATTGGACATTTTTGACCTGAAAAGCTATTTTTTTGTTTACTCTATGCACCACTAGGCGGCGGCTCTATGTCGGCAAGTTCAACCAGAGGCGGAGAACGCCATCTCGGCGGGACGATGCGGCGGGATGCGTGGTGGCTTGAGTTATTGCCCGTTATTGCTCTGCTCGGCGCATTCGGAATTTATGCGACGCTGCGGGCCTTCGAAGGGACGTATTATGAGTGGGGGCCGTATCTTTCTCCCTTTTATTCTCCTCTGATTGACCCTCATCATCGCTGGTGGCCGTTCTCTCCGGCACTCCTGATTCTGATTTGGCCTTTGGGTTTTCGGGTCACGTGCTACTACTATCGAAAGGCTTACTACCGGGCTTTTTTCCTCGATCCCCCCGCTTGTGCGGTTAGCGAAGGTGGCAAACACCGCTACCGGGGAGAGACTGGGTTTCCGTTTATTCTGCAAAACCTGCATCGCTACTTCCTGTATGTGGGATTCATCTTCCTCATTTTTCTATGGCGTGACGCGCTCCACGCTTTCTTTTTTGACGGACGCGTGGGAGTAGGAATTGGCACCCTGGTTCTGCTCTTCAACGTGATCCTGCTTACGGTCTATGCCTTGTCTTGTCACTCCCTTCGCCACCTTTTAGGAGGGAAGCTCGACTGCTTTTCTTGCGTAGCTTTCGCCGGGCCGCGCCACACCGCCTGGCGGTGGTTGAGCATTTTGAACGAGCGTCACATGCTGTATGCCTGGATCAGCCTGATTACGGTGGGTCTCACGGACCTTTATGTTCGGCTGGTTGCCAGCGGCGCAGTTAGAGATCTGAGACTCTTGTGACCACAGAATACGAAACTCACGACCACGATGTCTTGATCATCGGCGCCGGCGGGGCGGGCCTGCGCGCGGCGCTGGGAGCCCTGGCGCAAGGTGCGAAAGTGGGCGTGGTATGCAAATCGCTCCTCGGCAAAGCGCACACCGTCATGGCGGAGGGTGGAATCGCTGCGGCGATGGCCAATGTGGACACCGCGGACGACTGGCGCACTCATTTTCGCGACACCATGCGCGGCGGCAAGCTGCTCAACAACTGGCGCATGGCTCAACTTCACGCTCAGGAAGCCCCCGAGCGCGTGCGCGAGTTGGAACAGTGGGGCGCGCTTTTTGACCGCACCCAGGACGGACAGATCCTGCAACGGGCTTTCGGCGGTCACACCTTTCGCCGGCTGTGTCATGTGGGCGACCGCACCGGCCTGGAAATGATCCGCACTTTGCAAGACCGCGGAGTGCAATTGGGGATCGACGTCTACATGGAATGCACCATCACCCGCTTACTGAAAGATGGCGATCGCGTCGCTGGTGCATTCGGCTACTGGCGCGAACAGGGCCGATTTGTGGTGTTTCGGGCCAGGTCGATTGTTTTGGCTACAGGCGGTATTGGCAAGGCGTGGAAAATTACCTCGAATTCGTGGGAGTACACCGGCGACGGGATGGCGCTTGCCTACGACGCAGGGGCCGAACTCATGGATATGGAGTTTGTGCAGTTCCATCCCACCGGCATGGTTTGGCCGCCGGGGGTACAGGGGATTCTGGTTACCGAGGCGGTCCGCGGCGAAGGAGGCGTTCTCCGCAACAAATTGGGTAACCGCTTCATGGAGCAGTACGATCCCAAAAAGATGGAGCTCTCTACTCGTGACGTGGTGGCCCGCGCGATCTATACGGAAGTACGCGAGGGCCGTGGCACGGAACACGGCGGAGCTTATCTCGATATCTCGCAAAAGCCCGCCGACTATGTGAAGAAAAAGCTGCCCAGCATGTATCACCAATTCAAGGAACTCGCAGACGTGGACATCACCAAGGGGCCAATGGAGGTCGGACCGACCTGCCATTACATGATGGGGGGGATTCGCGTCGATGCGGAAACCGCGAAATCGTCTGTGCCTGGACTCTTTGCCGCGGGGGAGGCAGCCGCCGGACTCCACGGCGCAAACCGGTTGGGCGGGAACTCTCTTTCTGACCTGCTGGTCTTCGGCCATCGCGCAGGCTTGGCGGCCGCCGAACATGCGAAGGCAATTCAGACTACGCCCATTAATTCCGGGCAGGTGGAAGAGGCCGGACGCGAGATTGTGGCTCCCTTCGAACGCAAAGACGGAGAGAGCCCTTATACGATTCATCGTGACTTGCAGGAAACCATGCAGAATCTGGTTGGCATCTTTCGTAACCAGGAAGATCTCACTCGTGCACTGGAAGAACTGGAGAAACTCAAGAAGCGCGCTGAACGTCTGAGCGTCGAAGGCTCGCGATTGTTCAACCCCGGCTGGCACCTGGCCCAGGACTTGCAGTCGATGCTGACGGTTTCCGAGGCAGTCACCCGGAGCGCGCTGGCTCGTCAGGAAAGCCGTGGAGCTCACAGCCGGATTGATTATCCCAGCCTCGACCCGGTCTGGGGAACGAAAAACAATGTGATCGTTCGCGAGGGAAGGGCTATGGCGCTTCGGCAAGCGCCGGTGCCGGAGATACCGAGTGACTTGAAGCAACTTCTTGCGGATGAGAAATGACTGGTCTTAGTAGCGCCGGTAATCCTGCCGGCTGTCCCGAGGGCCGTCTCGCCCCCGGCGCGGTGAGTGAGACGCGCTGCTCGACGGCCGCCGGGATGGCGGCACTACCCGGACCCCGATGAAAGAAAAATAGCGGAGGATCACGATGGCGGAAGCGATCTTTGAGGTGTTCCGGGGAAACCGCGAAGGTGGGCAACCCGCCACCTACCGTGTCCCGATTGCCCCGGGGATGGTCGTGCTGGATGCACTTCATTACATCCAGGCGCACCAGGCGCCCGATCTGGCCGTGCGCTGGAATTGCAAGGCAGGCAAATGTGGCTCGTGCTCGGCAGAGGTCAACGGCCGGCCCAGGCTTACTTGCAAAACCCGCATGGATTCGCTTCCCCTGGAAAAGCCCATCACGGTCTACCCGATGAGGGCGTTTCCGATAATCAAAGACCTGGTCACCGATGTTTCCTGGAATTACCGCGTGAACAAGAAAATTCCACCGTTCGAGCCCCGCCCCGGCGCCCTGTGGAAAATGTATCAGGAGGATGTGGATCGGGTGCAGGAGTTTCGCAAGTGCATTGAATGTTTCTTATGCCAGAATGTGTGCCACGTTCTCCGTGAGCATGACAAGCTGGAGCAATTCGGGGGACCGCGATTTTTTGTGCGGGTGGCGGGGCTGGAAATGCATCCACTCGACTCGAAGTCTCGCACCCCAATGCTGAAGGATGAGCTCGGCATCGGTCTGTGCAACATCACCAAGTGCTGTACGGAAGTGTGTCCCGAGGAGATCCACATCACCGACAATGCGATCATTCCGCTGAAAGAGCGCGTCGTGGATGAATTTTATGATCCCGTGCTCATGCTGGTTCGGAAGATTCGAGGCGCCAAACAAGAATTGAGCTGATGGTAAAGGAGGTCCCATGGAATTCAAGTTGAAGACCATCTCAAAGGCTGGTATCCCGGAAGCCATCTCCAAAGCAGAGCTTTATCGCTCACTCAACGAACCGGAAGAGGCGGAATCGATCTGCCGAGACATCCTCGCAGTCGAACCCGAGCACCAACTTGCGCTCCGCCTGTTGGGCCTCGCCATCACCGACCAGTTTTGCGGAGATGCATCAGATCGGTACGGGGAAGTAGAAGCTCTTTTCCTAAGACTCGCCGAGCGCTACGAACGCCTCTACTACACAGGTCTGCTGCATGAACGGCGAGCCAAGGCGCAAATGCATGTGGGGCGCTCTCCGTATACCCTCACTCCGCTCTTCGAGGAGGCCATGCGCTGCTTCGTGGAGGCCGAAACCATTCGTCCCCCGGGCAACGACGATGCCATTCTTCGCTGGAACCGTTGTGCGCGGCTGCTACAAAGCCATCCTGGTTTTCGTGAAGAGAAAGAGTCCGAAGCATTCGACGCATATGACAGCTCACCGATCTGACTTTCCCTTGGCACCGTCCCACTGCCGAGAATTGTCATGGTGGCCTCGATTCGCTTCGTCTTCCCGCGATGCCGGACAGAGCCGGAGCCGAATACCAGGGTCAAGAAGCCGTGACGAGGGCAGAAATGACCACAGATTGAAGCCTGAATAGATGGGGGCAGCCCCTCCTGCCGACCTCCTCCGGACGGCAGGCATGCCCCCATCGGCAGCCGATACTCTGGCCACCGGGGGATACCGTACCCGCTTCTCGGCTCTGCGTATATGGCTCAATCGGCAGAGCGAGGGGCCACTTAGGTGCCAGTGAAAACTTGTGCATTCGACTCCGCTCTTAGCCCAGCTCCTGCTGATTCGGAAATCCCTTAGTTTTTGGGCACGTTCGTTCGGGTCGACCAACCTGAACTCGGCTCGCGATCCCAGAACATCCTCTTGGAGGGCACATACTTCGCCGTCTCTCCCCTGGCCGAGGTCTTGACAAAAACCTGGAAGCGCCAATTCAGCACATCGGCGGCGTAGATTTTTCCATCTTTCCCCACGGCCATAAAGTGTCCCCACGCAAACCGTCCCGGCGCGTGTCCCGGCTCACCCAGTGCGCCCAGAATGTTCCCGTTTTGATCGAGTTCAATAATCCGGTCGAAGCCCCCATCGATCATCCAGACGTGTTGATCCGGGGTAATAAAAAGACCATAGGGATACTGTGCCGATTGTAGAACATGACAAGGTGAGGTCAACGACCCTAGCTGCGGCAATCGGACGATTTCAGAACCGGGTCAGTAGTGGCGATGATTTGGCGCCGCGACTCAGTCGACTTGGCGAAACGTCCCCGCGTTCCAGCAATATGCGGACCTGGGCGAAGGACAGATGTAACTTATCTACTCTCCTGCTTTCTTCTTCCTCTGCGGCGCAACATCTTCAGGTCGGACGGCGTCTCCCTTGTTGCCCCAGGAGTTACGAACATAGTTGAGCGCGTCGCTCACTTGCTGGTCGGTGAGGTCGATGCTGATCATTTCGTTGTCGTACTTCGCGCCGTTCACCGTGATTGCGCCCTGGGCGCCATTCACAACGGAGGCGATGGCACGAACCTTGTTTGCCATCAGGTAATCCGACTTGGCCAGGGGTGGATAAACGTCCTTCACGCCTTCGCCTCTTTCCTGGTGGCAGGTGACACACTGCGTGTCATAAATGGCTTTGCCTCGGGTGATGCTCGCCTTCAGGTCGAAGGCCGGTCGCGACTGCCAGGCCAAGAGCGAGGTGGCGGCGAATGCGCCGCCCAGCAGGATAGCAGCAATTTCCCAAACGTACTTCTGCGTAGAGGTTGTTATCTTCATATCGAGGTCACCACAATTGCGGAGCTAGACGTCGCTGCGGCGAAAACGGTCGATCAAATGGTCGCAGGCCCGAACCGTAATTGCCATCATCGTCAGAGTCGGATTTTGACACGCCGAGGACACATAACACGAACCATCGGTCACGAACAGGTTCTTTACATCGTGCGCCTGGTTGAACGCGTTCAGCACGAATTTCTTTGGATCGTTTCCCATTCGAGCCGTCCCTACTTCGTGGACTGCCATTCCCGGAATTCCAAAGCTGGTCTGAACGCTAATGCTCTTCGCCCCGGCCGCTTCAAGCATTTCTGCGGCGGTGACTCCCGCATCGCGCATGAGCGCGGCTTCATTCTTGCCATGAGCCATACTGATGCGAAGTGCGGGGATGCCCCAGGCGTCTTTCAGGTTCGCATCAATCTCACAGAAATTATCCCAGCTAGCGAGCGACTCGCCGAAAGCACCGAGCGATATCCGGTAACTTCCTTGTTTGACTGCCTTTTTGTACTCCGCACCCATGCCCGTCGCCTTCATGTCGAACTCAGGCCCGGAGCCGCCCTGAAAGCCGTAACCGCGGATAAAGTGTGGATGCTTGCCGCTGGTGGGCGTATTGCGGAAGCGCACCATGTAGATTCCGTTCGGGCGGTGGGGAGGATTGGCGCTAGGCAGAATATTGAAATCGTCAAAGGTGCCGCTGGCTCCGCCTCCGGCAACGTGGTCCATCAGATAGTGGCCGAGTACGCCGCTGGAATTTGCCAAACCGTGGGGATATTCCCGGGTTGATGAATTCAGCAAAATGCGGGTGGACTCGAGCGCTTGCGCGCACAGAATGACGGCCTTTCCCCGGACTTGCTTGGTCTCCTTGGTCAGGCGATCGACGTAAGTCACACCCCGCGCCTGGTTGGCCTCGTTGTCCATATCGACATGGCTGACGACCGCGTTTGTAATCAGCATGCAGTTGCCGGATTTCACCGCGTCCTTCACCGTGGTGAAAGGGCTGCTGAAGTAGGAAAACGTGCTGCAGCCGCGCTCGCAGGGGCCGCAATAGTGGCAGGCGGCGCGTCCATTGTGGGTCTGAGTCACAATGGCGGCGCGCCCGATGGTGAGTGTCCGACCAAATTTCGCTTTCGCCCGCTCCCGCAGGCGCACTTCGCCGCAGGTCATTTGCATAGGCGGGAGGAACTGGCCGTCCGGCAGCATTTCATTGCGCTCAGCGGCCCCCGTGATGCCGACATAGCGCTCGACGATATCGTAATAAGGAGCCAGATCGGCATAGGACAGGGGCCAGTCGTCCCCGTAACCGTCACGGCTGGCGGCTTTGAAATCGGTATCGCTCAGGCGATAGCTCTGTCGGCCCCAAACCAACGAGCGCCCACCTACAATCCGCAGCCGCTGCCAACTGAATGGCCGATCAGCCGGTGTGCTGTAGGGATTTTCCAGGTCGTTGACGAACCACTCGTAGTTGTATTCCATGCAGGCGTAGCACTGCTTCTGGACGGCGCGGGTACGTTCGATTTCGGGCGAGTGGCCGCGATATTTGAGCCTGTAGGCGGGCACGTGTTCGGTGAATTCTTTCGGCGACACGGCACGGCCCGCTTCCAGCAAGGCGACCTTCAATCCAGCTTCGGCAAGCCGTTTGGCGGCCCAACCGCCGGTCGCTCCCGAACCGACGACGATGGCGTCGTATGTCTGCTGTGGCACGTCTTGTGGCATGAAGGTTTCCTATTTGTGGCTAGTAGGGGGGTGCTCACAGCCCTGGAACGGACCATGCGTGAAACTGCCATCCCAGCCGAGTTCGCGTTGCCCGACCTCGGAGGTGTAATACGCCACCGCGATCATAGACTTAAGCCGGTCGAAGTGGGTCACTCCAAGGTCGGGATGATCTTCGTTGCCCCAGTGACTGGGCCTCAGAGGATAGGCCAGGGGCCGCAGAAGGTCACTTTGGTCTTCCGGCGTCAGGGCGCGGAATTCTTTTGTGAACAAACGCTGGCTCTCGCTGTCGATGTAATTCAGGCTGTCCAGGAACTTCTGCTGGGACTCCGCTGGTTCACCCGCAAGCACCAGATCCAGATAGCGATTAACCATGGCTTGTTTCGCACCGGGTGTATCCGTGGCCGGGATGATCAGGTCACTCACCGCGATCAGAGTTTCGTTCTGCCCGTCGTTCAGAAACGCCGGCTTCCAATTCGGGTCCGCCAGGTTTTTGGACTCATCCCAGCCGCGCTGGGCCGGAGTGAGTTCGGGTACTGCTGTTTGGGCAAAAGAGAGTGCGGGCCCCAGAGCACAAGACGCACCCGCCAGAAGAGCGGCGCGAATGAGGTCCCGCCGATTGATCAGCGGGGAAGTGGGCCCTGGGGCTGG
>Ga0070706_100006885_pt1 | contig 10727 bp, 12 predicted proteins | sample KBSK5501metaG_FD_65476 | JGI IMG/M metagenome (GOLD analysis project Ga0070706, IMG submission 65476) | Corn, switchgrass and miscanthus rhizosphere microbial communities from Kellogg Biological Station, Michigan, USA - KBS K5-50-1 metaG | ecosystem: Host-associated > Plants > Roots >...
CGACAGGATCGGGCCCGCGCGCGTTTTGAGCCACATCGGCTGGTCGTCGCACGGCCAATCCGAAAAATAAATATATCCCGCCTCCTTCAGCAGGTCGGGCGTCCACGTGTGTTCGTACGACCCGCCGGAAAGCCAGCCCTTCGGCGGTCTGCCCTCGTTGCGCGTGAAAGTCGCAGTCACTTCCTGGATGATGCGCGCCTCGTCGGCTTCCCAGCGGAAATCGTTGAAGTTCTCGGAATTGACGCGCCCATGCGCAATGATTTCGTCACCGCGGCTGCGAATGCGCTCGAAGATCTGCGGAGCCTCGCCGTAGAGCATGCTGTTCACGTTGTGTACGAGCGGGATATCGAGCTCGTCGGCAAGGTCGAACAGCCGCCAGATGCCGATGCGGTTGCCGTAGTCGCGCCACGAATAATTGCGATTGGTCTGCGGCTCGCCGTGCTTGGCATTGTCGTGACCGCGGCCTTTGCCGAACGCATGCACCGCGATGTTGGTGGTGACGCAGAACGCGAGGCGCCTGCCGCCGGGCCAATCGTAATTCGCACGCTCGGTAATCGGCGAGTAATCGTAACGGCCGTGCTGCGGAAGCTCGAGAGTCATGGGCGCAATTTCAATAAAAATTCATGCAGGTGAAGCCCGCATTCGCGTATCAGTCAACCTTGGCTCCGGATTCCTTGACTACCTTCGCCCACTTGGCGATATCTTCGCGCACGTAGCGGCCGAAGTCCTCCGATGCCATCGGCATCGGCTCGGCGCCGAGCGATGCGAGCCGCTCCTTCAAGTCCGCAGCGCCCAGAACCGCGACGATATCTGCGTTCAGCTTCGCGACCAGATCCTTGTTCAGCCCCGCAGGCGCGAATACGCCGTACCACGAAGATACGTCGAAACCTGCCAGGCCCGATTCACTGACCGTCGGCACGTCGGACAGCAAAGGCGAGCGCTTGATGCTCGTCACGGCAATCACGCGCAATCTCCCGGATTTGACGTAGGGCATCGCCGGTGGCAATCCCATCGAGGCGAGCTGCACCTGCCCGGCGAGCAGATCGCTCACCATTTGCCCCGAGCCGCCTTTGTACGGAATGTGCGTCATGTTCACCTTTGCCATGGTTTTGAATAGTTCCATCGACAGGTGATTCGGCGAACCGTTGCCGGCCGAACCGAAGTTGAGTTCGCCCGGACGTGCGCGCGCGAGTGCAATCAGTTCCTTCACCGATTTGACGGGAACCGAGGGATGCACGGCAATCAGGCTCGGGAAAGTGGCAACCGACGACAGCGGCGTCAGGTCTTTCGCAAGATCGTAACGCAGGTTATGGAACAGACTCATGTTGATGGCATGCGGGGCGCCGGCCATCAGCAGCGTATATCCGTCAGGCGCGGCTTTGACCACGGCCTCCGCGCCGATGTTGCCGCTCGCGCCGACGCGGTTATCCGCGATCACGATCTGTCCCCACTTATCGTACAGCTTCTGGCTGACGATGCGCGCAAGCACGTCGGTCGAGCCGCCTGGAGCAAACGGAACGATCATTCTGACGGTCTTGCTCGGATAATCCTGTGCCGGTGCAGCGCCCGCGATCAGCAGCGCGGCAAAAACAAATCCGAATCTCACCATCTTTACAGTTCCCCCGATTAAAGTGTGTTATTTTTGCACGATGATGCGCGTTGCAGCCGCGATTGCAAGGTCTCGCGCTGCGCTGCCTTCGATTCTGCCAAAAAGCCCGGCAAAATAACACCTGTATAATTCGCGCATCCGCGCCGGCGGTCTGAGCATGGCCTGCGCGTACGATCTATCAACACATAGACTGGAGAAATAATGATGGATGGCGCCCCGCAGCTTGCCCGCAACGTCAAACGCTTAGCACATCTCGATCTGCCGGGCGCCGGTCAGGTATACGTCAACGGCAATTATGCGTACCTCGGCCATCTGCCCAACAAGCAGGGACTGGGCACCAGCATCATCGATATTTCCGACCCGCGCAAGCCGCGCGTCGTGTCGCAGATCGATCTCGGCGATCCGACCTCACATAGCCACAAGGCGCGTGTGATCGGCGACATCATGATCGTCAACAGCGAGCGCAACATGACAAAGATCGGACGCAAAACCGACGAATTGCCAAAGCTCCGAACGCAGTTGCGCGAAACACTCGGACGCGATCCCAACCACGCCGAAATTGCCGCGGGGCTCGGCGTCGATGTCGCCGCTATACCGGCTGTCGAGGAAGCCGAGCGCAAGCCTTACAACATGGGCGGCTTCAAGATTTACGACGTATCAGACCGTGCCAAACCGAAGTTGCTCACGTTCCACAAGACTCACGGCATCGGCGTGCACCGTTTCGACATGGATGAAAACTTCGCCTACATATCGACGGAAATGCCGGGTTATATCGGCAACATTCTGGTGATTTACGACATTCGCAATCCCTCCCGACCTGAAGAGGTCTCGCGCTGGTGGCTGCCGGGACAGCATATCGCCGGCGGCGAGAAGCCTGCGTGGCCCGGACGCCAGCACCGCCTGCATCACGCACTGCGCATCGGCGACCGCTTATGGGCGGGCTGCTGGCACGGCGGCGTGCGCGTGATCGACGTTTCCGATATCCGCAAGCCGCGCACCATCGGCGAATACAACTACCATCCGCCGTTTGTGGAACCGTCGCATACCTTCATGGGCGTGCCGTTCCCGATCGGCGGCAGGCAGATCGCGCTCGCGATCGACGAGGAAGATCATGCGGCAAGCCCGGAGGAAATGGAACGGCGCCGCGGCCGGCCTCACGGCTGCCTGTGGGTGTTCGACGTCGGCGACGTGGCGAAAATCAAGCCGCTCGCGATCTTCCAGGTCAGCGAGCTCGACTCACCATATAGCCGTGCCGCGCCTGGGCGCTTCGGCGCGCATCAGTTTCACGAACGCATGGATGACGACACGCTCGTCTACTGCACGTGGTTTGCCGGTGGTCTGCGCATCGTGGATGTCGCCGATCCGGCCGCGCCGCGTGAAGTGGGACATTTCATCCCCGAACCGGCATCGGGACAAGCCGGCCCGCAAACCAACGACGTCGACGTCGACCAGCGCGGGATAATCTATCTCGTCGATCGCGGACCCGGTTTCAACATCCTCGAGTTCACGCGCCCGAACTAGCAGGCTGATGTAATCCCAAAGCGGATCGTACTCGCTTAGGTGCGATACATGTAGTCGCGCGTGAGCGGCAGCGGCCTGGCTTCCTTGTTTTTAGCCTTGCACGCGAGGACCTGATAGACGTTCATCCATCCGTTGGCGAATCCATAGGCGACGCCGGCGAGATAAATTTCCCAGATCCTAAGCCGCCGGTCCCCCGCGATCGCGGTTGCGCGCTCGCGGTTCGATTCGAGACGATTGGCCCACTCGTGGCAGGTGCGCGCGTAATGACGACGCAGCGATTCGACATCGGTGATCTCGAGGCCGGCGGCCGACATTTCCTGTAACGCGAAAGTAATATGCGGTAACTCCGAATCCGGAAACACATAACGGTCGATGAATTCGCCAGCGCCCAGGCCATTCTCATCCGTATTCGTGATGCCGTGGTTCAACACCAGGCCGTCGTCCTTCAGGAGCGTGCAAATCTTGCTGAAATACGTCGCAAGATTCTTCAAACCCACGTGCTCGAACATGCCAACGCTCGCGATCTTGTCGAATACTCCAACCTGTGGCAGGTCCCGGTAGTCGCGCAGCTCGACCGTACAGCGATCCTGCAGGCCTTCCGCCCGAATCCGTTCCTGGGCGTACTCGAACTGATTTTTCGATAGCGTGATTCCCGTTGCGATGGCGCCGTACTGTTTCACCGCGCGCACGATCAACGCCCCCCAGCCGCAGCCGATGTCGAGGAAACGCTCGCCGGGCTTAAGCATCAGCTTGTTCAGAATATGGTCGAGCTTCTGTCCCTGCGCCGTCTCGAGCGAGTCATTTTCGCTGCGGTAATACGCGCACGAATAAACCATGTTGCGGTCGAGGAACAGCGAATAGAATTCATTCGAGACGTCGTAGTGATATTCGATCGCCTTGCGGTCCTGGCTGTGGCTATGGCTGTGGCGCCTGATGCGTCCGAACCCTGCACGTGTGGTCGCGGCGACGCTGCGCGCCAAACTTTCGGCCACCCGAAACAGCTCATGGATCGACCCTTCGGCGCGGATATGGCCCTCGACGAACGCTTCGCCGAGCTTATTGAGATCGGGCGGAATGAAATACCTGAGCGCCGAAGGTTTTGGCACGACAACCGTGACTGTGGGTTTGGGCGAGAGACAAAACTGCTGGCCATTCCACAACTCCACCCGCAGGGGAATGGTTGCGCTGGCCGAGACGCGATCGATCAGCTTTTCAAAGCGATTCTCGAGAAACATGTGGTCACCTCAGCGCTGGGTTCAAATGAAAATCGGTTGCTCCACACGATATGCCGTCGGTATTTAGATTATTTTTATATACCTCATGCAAGAACGCAAATCGCCGTTGGACCGTACGCTAACGAACATACCTGGCAGCACGTGCGGCCATTTCACCTTGGCTGACGACAGAGCCGCTTTTCGAAACCCGGGAATGATCGCGGCTTTGCGGATTCATCAGGCTTTGGCCTTTTTCTCGCCCGTCTGCTTCGCTGCATGGTGCGCGACGGCAAAAGCCTTGCTTTCATCGTGCGCGTACTCTTCGTACGCATTGTTAAAGGCTTTCAGGAATGCTTCTTTCTGGTGGTGCGTGTACTGATCGACTTGCGCTTTGGGCAGATCAGCGATTTTCGAATAGGGCATGGCAGACCTCCATTTGCGTGATTATCTCGTGCGACACCATGAAAACGGTGCGCACGAAGAGCGGTGGGACGCATCTCGTGCGTCCCGTCCGCTGACGATTACTGTTTGATCTGGCCGCGAATCTCTCCGTCTTTGTGTGCGGCGCTGTGCACGTTGACGTAAAGTTTGCCGGCTTTGTAGTTGTCGTACTGGGCGTCGCTCAATTTTGAACCCGCCGGCACCGACCACACATTATCGGAGGATTTGGCGAGCGGAATGATCACGGGTCCATTGGATCCCGCTGCCGCTTCGTGTATATGCGCTGCGGTGCCTGCAATGCCCGAAGTCGTAACACTGCCGCTGACTGACTTGTCTGCACCCACGACAATGTTTCCGCTTCCGGACGCTGTAGTTGTGACCGGGGGTACTTCCTGGGCACCGCTTAACGTCACTTTGGTCCCCGACATTTCTGCAGCTGCTGCTAATCCAAAAACGGCCGCCACTACGATAGCGGTCGATAATCTTCCGGAAATTCTCGCCACCTTATTCATTTTCTGCTCTCCTTTGGTAAGAAATTGAAAATGCCAGCAGACGCCAGAACCACCAAGTCTCGCCCCTTCATCGATGCGGGCCAGTACATTATGTGACCTTACCGAATACCTGCGTTGTCGGCGCTGTCTGATTGAACCGTCAGATTAGTCTGTAAAGACAATTAGCCATGCGGCGCGGCGGTCGCGTGTACGTAGTGACAGATATTTCCTACACCAACTGGCGCAGATCTCCGGTTGCATTACGCCGCAAAACACGGATGCTTACATTGTTGGGAGCGAAAGTAGTTCCTAGTGAGAGCCGTGGTAACCATAGGAGGAAATATGCCCGAAAAAGCAACCCTTAATCGTGCGCGAAAAGAAGCGCGCCAAGGAAAATCGGCTTCGACCCAGGCCGGCGAATTCGTCCGCGAGGAAATTCACCATATCAGAGAAGGCAAGCACGGCGCGCGATCCGCCAAACAGGCGATTGCGATCGGCTTATCCAAGGCGCGCAGGGCGGGAGTGAAACTGCCTCCCAGAAAAGGCGATGGTAAGTCGCCCGCCCCGAGCCATCTTTCGACACACCCATCCCCGTCGCGCTCGAGGGCCACGCTGCGGGCGCTGCGCCATGAACCAACGTCGACGGTCAGCCACTCAGCGCTTGCGCGCCAAACGCACGCGAGCGCGGTAAAACGGGGGCACTCGAGCCTGCATCAGGCGGCGATGAAAGCGGTGCGGACGAAAGGCACGACAGGCTTGCGCGAAGCGGGGAAAAAAGCGGCACGTACGCGTGCGCGCCATCACCGCGGGCCAACGGCGTAATCGCCCGCGCTGTTATCGGTGCGGGAATTGAAATAACGAACCGGATTGCCGGTTTGCGGAGGCCGGACGACATGCAAGCGCGCATGCAAAGCGAGCAAGTTCAGTTCCTGCAGATCCATTCGGGATCGGCAGCGCTCGAGGGTGAACTAATCGTACCCGACGCCGCACGCGGCATCGTGCTGTTTGCGCACGGATCGGGAAGCAGCCGGCACAGCCCGCGCAACCAGCAGGTTGCGCGAGCGATTCGCGAAGCAGGCGTGGCAACGCTGCTATTCGATCTGCTCACGCGTGAAGAAGAGGCCCTCGAAGCTCGCACCCGCCATTTGCGCTTTGACATCGGGTTGCTCGCCTGCAGGCTCGCCGACGCGACGCGCACGATCAAGGCGCGAACGGCGCCTACCGCACGCTTGAAAGTCGGCTACTTCGGCGCAAGCACGGGTGGCGGCGCTGCCTTGGTCGCGGCGGCCGAGCTTGGTGAAGAGATCGGCGCAGTAGTTTCGCGCGGCGGGCGGCCCGATCTCGCCGCGGACGCATTACCGCGCGTCAGGTCGCCGACGCTCCTGATAGTCGGAGGGCTCGATGTTGCGGTGATCCAGCTGAACGAGCTTGCCTTCGCGCGCCTGACGTGCAAAAAAGAACTGCGTATCGTGCCGCACGCGACGCATTTGTTTGAAGAGGCCGGGACACTCGAAGAAGTTGCCAAGCTCGCGGCTGGCTGGTTTCGCTCGTATCTGAACGCGGATTCCGGCGGCGATGCGGGCTATCGCGCCGCATAAATGATCGCTGCCCTTAAGCTTGCACGGTCGAATTTCGGCGCGAGTTATTAAGGTCCTGGAGGAACAGATGCTGTTTCGAGACCGAACTGAAGCCGGCCGCGCACTTGCCCGGCGCCTGACCGCTTATGCCAATCGTTCGGATGTGACAGTTCTCGCTCTGCCGCGCGGCGGCGTGCCAGTCGCTTTCGAAGTGGCCAAGGCGTTGAACGCGCCGCTTGATATTTTTGTGGTGCGCAAGCTCGGCGTCCCCGGCCACGAGGAGCTTGCGATGGGCGCGATCGCGAGCGGCGGCGTACGCGTAATCAATGACGATGTGATGAATCACCTGGGTCTTCCCGGTGCCGTCATCGATGCGGTCGCGGCGAGAGAGGAAAAGGAGCTGACACGGCGCGAACGCGCCTATCGCGGCGTGCGCCCTGCGCCTGACGTACGCGGGCGTACCGTGATCCTGGTCGACGATGGTCTTGCAACAGGCTCTACGATGCGTGCCGCGGCGGCTGCGCTGCGCAAGCAACAGCCCGCGCGACTCATCGTCGCCGTTCCCGTCGCTGCGTCGCAGACCTGCAAAGAGTTCAAGACGGAGGTCGACGAGATCGTCTGCGGCGAGACGCCTGAACCGTTCCTGGGCGTGGGGCGCTGGTATCACGACTTTTCGCAGACGTCGGATGAAGAAGTACACCGCCTGCTCGAGCAAGCGTGGCATTAGCAGCGCGGCGCGCGACGATAGCAGGCTAGGGATCTGCGATGTCATTGATGACGAATACGGCACACGACGCGCTGATTAAGACGCTGCGCGAAGCCGCTCACCCGCTGGAGGGCACGCGCGCCGATTACGATCCCCTGATGGAGCTGATTGGCGACGCGCGCTTTGTCCTGCTCGGCGAGGCATCGCATGGGACACACGATTTCTATCACATGCGCGCCCAGATCACTAAGCGCTTGATCGAAGAGAAAGGATTTACGGCGGTCGCCGTCGAAGCCGATTGGCCGGACGCCTACCGCGTCAACCGCGACGTGCGAGGCGCGGGCGAGGATGCGACCGCCGATGAAGCACTGGCAGGCTTCAAGCGATTTCCCACATGGATGTGGCGCAATTCGGACGTGCTCGACTTTGTCGAATGGCTGCACAAGCACAACGACGGCATAGCCACGGACGCGCTGAAGGCCGGCTTTTATGGGCTCGACCTCTACAGTTTGCATACGTCGATGGAGGCAGTGCTCGGTTATCTTTCCAAAATTGACCCGCAGGCTGCGCAACGTGCGCGCTATCGCTACTCGTGCTTCGACCATTTTGGCGAGGACACGCAGGCCTACGGCTATGCTGCCAGTTTCGATCTGAACGCGTCATGTGAAGAGGAAGCCCTCGGCCAGCTCATCGAGCTGCGCCAGCGCGCCGGGGTTTATGCGAGCCGCGACGGCAGCGTCGCGGACGACGAATTTTTCTTCGCGGAGCAAAACGCGCGGCTCGTAAAAAATGCGGAAGAGTACTACCGCTCGATGTTCCGCGGCCGGGTCGAATCCTGGAACAAACGCGATAGCCATATGGCCGACACCCTCGCCGCGCTCGTTTCGCACCTGAGCCGCGAGCGGCAAAACGCCAAAGTCGCCGTGTGGGAGCATAATTCGCAGCTCGGTGACGCGCGCGCAACTGAAATAGGCGAAGGCGGAGAGCTCAATGTCGGTCAGCTCGCGCGCGAGCGTTATGGCCGCGACGCAGTGCTGATCGGATTTACCACCGATCACGGCACGGTAACGGCAGCGTCCGACTGGGATGCTCCCGCGCAGCGTAAGCGCGTGACGGCAGGACTCGCAGGCAGTTATGAAGCGTTGTTCCATGAGGTCGGCATTCCACGATTTTTGCTTACGCTGCGCGATCGCAGTTCAGCCGCAAGCGGGCTGCGCGAGCCGCGCCTGGAGCGGGCGATCGGGGTCGTTTACCTTCCGGAAACGGAACGCGTGAGCCACTACTTCCACGCGCGGCTCTCAGATCAATTCGACGCCGTGCTCCATCTGGACGAGACGCGCGCCGTAGAGCCGCTTTATCGCGTTACGAGTACAGACGGCGAAGTCCCCGAAACGTTTCCTTCCGGTGTATGAGCTGAAGATACCAGCATGCCCGCGCAAGAAATTCCACGTCACTCGTGGGTCGCATTCTTCGAAAGTTTCAGCCGCGAACACGATGGTTGGTTGAGCACGATCGAAGAGCTCGGAGCCGCTCGTTGCGCGCAGGCGGAACCAAGCGCAAAGGCGCTGTTGCGTATTAGCGCCGAGCTAGACGATCAAGATGAAGACATCATTTCGATTATTGCGCGCGAAAGACCCCACAACGATATCACTCGCATCATCAAGGCACCCACTCGCGTATCGTTGATCGCGACGGAAGAAGGGGCGCACGTAGGGCTACGGATCGAGTCGAAGAACGGGAGCGTGACGATCGTGCGGTTTCGTTCCCCAATACTGTCCGAGCTGGTCGACGGTGTCGTGCTGGATTGAATTAGCCGGAGTCCGCTCCCACCAATATGCGCGGGATCGCGGGGTCCAGCTCGTCGGAGCGGTCACGCATTTCCGAGTGCCCGGCGGAAGCGGCGCAATGGGCACAGCAATAAAATTTTCCACTGACCTCGGAGCCATGGCCGATGATGCGGCAGCTGCAATGCGCGCATTCGGGCGCCAAAGCGTGAATCGCGCACTCAAAGCTGTCGAAGATATACGATTCATTACCCATGACGACGGTGAATGACTTGTCATACTCATTTCCGCATAGTGAACATTTCGCCATGACGTTCTCCAGTCAGAGGAAATCAGCAAGCAGCACGAATGCTCTAACGAATGGCCGCGAGAAATCAGGGGGCGTTGTCCGAAACCTGCGTAGGACAATATGAGCTTGGGACCGCTTAAACTGAAAAGCACTGACGATCGGCGGGCACGATGTCCTTTTCGTAGGACTATGCTTACATAGCCTATAGGCGCAGGCGCCATCGGCGCTATGAATGTACGGCTTACTGGTCGTATGTACGGCTAGCGAATCCCGTTCGCGGCAAACAGCGCTTTGCCTTCCACCGACGCGAGATACCGCAGCAAGACTTTGGCCGCGTCGGGATTGGGCGCGACCATCGTCAGCGCGGCGACATAGCGCGTGTAATTCTGAATTTCTTCCGGCAGCGGGCCGACGAGCTGCAATCCTTGATCGCGGTAGAGCAGGATGTCGGTAATGCCACCAAAGCCGAATTCCCTGCCTTTTCCTTTCATCAGATGGTGCATTACGGCGACACCGTCGTCGTAGCGCGTGATTTTCGATTCGATTTTTTCGTAAACCCCGAGCTTCTTCAGCATGGTGTCGATGTAGACTCCGCTCGAGGCGCGGTTGTAGATCACGGAATCTGCGGCAAGCAGAGAGCGTTTGAGCGCGTCCGCGCTCGAGATGTCGGGTAATGGCGCGCCGTTGCGCGCGACCACGCCGGCGCCTACGCGACCGACATCGACCTGGCCGTCCGCCGCGACTTTTCCGGTCTGCGTCAGCTCGCGAACCACCGCCGGCGGCGCAATGACGATGTCGAGAACCTCGCCGCTCGCGACACGCCTGAGCAGCTCTGAACCGATCGCGTATCCCGCGTTGATCTCATGGCGGGATTCGCTGCGGAATACCGGAGCGGCCGCAATAAGCCCCGCCTGTACCGCGCCGCCCGCGAGAACTTTAATTTCGTCCGCCATTCCCATGTTCGAAACGGAGCATAAAACGAGGAGCGTGCCAATTGAGCGTATGACCGAATGCATGACGCCTTACTCGACTCCGGCGGAAACAAAAGCGGCTTTGCCCGCCGGAGTCGCGAGCTGGCGCAACACCGCTTTCGCC
>Ga0070706_100006888_pt1 | contig 10726 bp, 6 predicted proteins | sample KBSK5501metaG_FD_65476 | JGI IMG/M metagenome (GOLD analysis project Ga0070706, IMG submission 65476) | Corn, switchgrass and miscanthus rhizosphere microbial communities from Kellogg Biological Station, Michigan, USA - KBS K5-50-1 metaG | ecosystem: Host-associated > Plants > Roots >...
GCGAGCGGGAACCTGATCCCGATCTACGACCCCGCCACCACGCGGGTCGTGAACGGGGTCGTGGTCCGCGATCCCTTCCCGGGCAACATCATCCCGGCGAATCGCATCAGCCCGATCGCCAGGCAATTCCTCCAGTACCTGCCGACGCCCACGGGCGAGGGACCCCTCAACAACTACCTCGTTCCGACCGCGATCCCGGACACCATCCTGGGCGACAGCAACTACTATTTCGGCCGGTTCGACACCTACATCGGCCAGAACGACCACCTCGCGATCTCCCTCTGGCACCAGCGCGCCCCGGCGAAGTTCTTCGCGCAGCTTCCCCACGAGATCGCCAGCGAAACGTTGTCCGACCCCCAGAACTCCTGGGTCAACCGCGCGAACTGGGACCACACCTTCGGACCGAACCTCCTGAACCATTTTGCTTTCGGATATCTGAACCGGAATGAGGGCTACGGCTGCGTCAATGCCGACGCGGTGGACAAGCTGCCCAAGATCTCCGGCGTGGCCGCCAACAACATCGGCCCCCAGCTCCAGTTCAGCGACGGCTTCGCGCAGTGGGGGTGCAACGCCGGCATTCCGGTGGGCAACGTCACCACCCGCCCGACCTATGTCGCCAACGACCTCATGACCTGGATCAAGGGCAGCCACACGGTCAAGGGCGGCTTCGAGTACCGCAACATCGGCGGCAACATCCACTCCAACGGCAACCAGGCCGGCAGCTTCAACTTCGGCCGAGGCGCGACCGGGTTGCTCGGCTCGAACAGCGGCAACCCGATCGCCAGCTTCCTGTTGGGCGCCGTGGACAACGCGAGCGTGACGTTCCGCTCGGTGAGCAACGCCTATCCGCGTCAGGCGGCGTACATCCTGCACCTCGGCGACACCTGGAAGGCGACGAGCAAGCTGACCTTGAACTACGGCCTGCGCTGGGACTACTACACGCCGTCGAAGGAGAAGTACAACGTCTTCTCCTTCTTCGACCCCAACGGCGCCAACCCGGGAGCCGGGGGACGTCCAGGACGCCTCGCCTTCGCGGGCACGGGGTATGGGGCCGCCAGCTACGGCGCGGACTACCCGGAGAAACCCTACAAGAAGGCGTTCGCTCCCCGTCTGGGCGTCACCTATGCTTTCAACCCCAAGACCCTCTTCCGCGCCGGTTGGGGGATCTTCTACGACCGCGCTTTCTACCCGGGCTGGGGCGGCGGAATCAGCCAGGATGGCTTCAGCAACGACGCCTCCCTCAATAGCACCCTGGGGGGACTCCAGCCCGCGTTCCTGATCCAAGACGGCTTCCCCTCGAGCCGGTTCGCACCCCCGCCCTTCATCCGGTCCGACTACCGCAACGGTCAGGGGCTCAACTACCGCCCGCTGGACGCCAACGAGCGGCCCCGCTCGCAGCAATGGAACCTCACCGTCGACCGGGAGCTCGCCAAGGGCTTCATGGTGGGCTTGGCCTACGTGGGCAGCCGGGGAACGCGCCTGCCGTCCAACAACGTCCCGCTGAACGCGCTCGACCCCAAGCTGCTCTCGCTCGGCAATCAGCTCTACGACGAGTTCCAGCCGGGACAGACTTCACTGCACGGCGTGCCCATCCCTTATGCCGGCTGGCGCGAGCAGATGACCGGTTGCGCGCCCTCTCTCGCCCAGGCGCTGCTTCCTTACCCGCAGTACTGCGACAGCCTGCAGGGAGCCAACGAGAACCACGGCAAATCCATCTACCACTCGCTGCAGGCCAAGGTCGAGAAGCGCTTCTCGTCGGGGACGTTCCTGCTCGTCTCGTACACGTTCTCGAAGCTGCTCACGAGTGGCGTCGACAACATCCAGCGCGGAGCGGCCACGTGGAGCGGGGTCGGCGGCGTCATCTCACCCTTCGAACAGGGGCGTAACCGGGCGCTGGCGGCGGACGACGTCACGCACCTCGTCTCGGCGGCGCTCGTCTACGACCTGCCCTTCGGGAAAGGGCGGAAGTACCTCGACCAGGGGGGGGCCGCCAACGCCATACTCGGCGGCTGGCAGCTCAGCACGATCGCCCGCTACTCGACGGGGATCCCGTTCTTCTTCCGGTCCGGCTTCTGCAACGTGCCCGGCCAGTTCCGGGCCGGCTGCATACCCGCCATCAAGGCCGGGGCCAACCCGTTTGCCCAGGACAAGGGCAGCTTCGACCCCAACAAGGGTCCGCTCTTCAACAAGGACGCCTTCGAGTCCGTCGACTCGTTCAACTTCTACTACGGGACCGGAGCGCGCGTCACGAGCTATCGAGGTTTCGGCTTCCACAACCAGGACATCTCCCTGGTCAAGAACACCAGCCTGGGCGGGCGGATGAACCTCCAGTTGCGCATCGAGGCCTTCAACGTCTGGAACTGGCACATCTTCGGCGGCCGGGGCGAGTTCGGGTCCGGGGCGAGCGGTTCCTTCAACACGAACCTGGCCAGTCCCGACTTCGGCAAGTGGAACGGCAGCGTCAGCAACCCGCGGAACGTCCAGTTGGCGTTGCGGCTGGAGTTTTAGGAACAGTCGCGCCCTTCCGGCCAGGCTGGCGGGATCTACCGAGGTCCCCCGGCCTGGCCTTTTTCTTTCTTGAGGGCGAGGAAGCGCTCGAGGGCGCGGTCGGCTTTCTCCGTGTTGCCACTGCGGCGGTAGAGGCGGGCCAAGGCGTAGTGTGGCTCGGCGTATGACGCGTCGAGACGCGCCGCCTCTTCCAGCTCCTTGACCGCCTCTTCCGCGCGGCCCCTCTTCTCGAGCGCCGTGCCGAGGTGGTAGTGGCCCTGCGCGAAGCGGGGATCGAGGCGCACCGACTCGCGGAAGAGCGGCTCCGCCTCGTCCGTCCGGTCCAGCCGGGCGAGCAGGATGCCCAGGTTCATCGGCGGCCAGGGTGAGCGTGGGGTGACCTCGCGGTTCAGGCGAACGGCTTCCTGGTAGCTCTGCATCGCCTCGTCGTACCGGCCGAGCGCCTCGTAGGACAGGCCGAGGTTGTCGTGCGCCTTTACCATGCGGCGGTCTAGCGCGATCGCCTCGAGCAGGCCGCTCACCGCGGCCGCGTACTGGCCGTCGTCGTAGTCGAGGCGCGCGCTCCAGTAGCGGTAGACCGCGTTGCGAGGGGCCGATTGGGACAGCTTCTGAAGCTCGGGGCGCGCCCAGTCCCGGCGGCCGAGGACCACGTACGACATGGCCAGCGTGAAGCGGCTGCGCTCGTCGAGGGGCGCCAGCGCCTCGGCCTTCTTGAACGCGATCGCGGAGGCGAGGTATTGCCGTTGCACGAAGCGGACGCTGCCCAGCAGCCGCAGCAGCTCGGGCGAGCCCGGGTTGCGCTTCGCCTCCTCGACCAGCATCGCCTGGGCCTGCTCGTAGGCACCCGCGGTGAGCGCGTGCGCGATGTGAGCGCGCCGGTCGACCGTGACGCCAGCCGCATCCAGGTCGCGCGGGTCGAGCGGCACCACCGTCCCGTCGGGTCGCGGAGGCTCCTGGGCCGCAGCGGTCAGGGCGACGAGCGCCGCGAGGGAGGCGGGGAGGACCGCACCGGTCGCCCTCCTCACCGGCCCTCCAAGGCCTCGAGCCTCTCTTTCAGCGCCCGGGCGCCCGCGCTCTCGGGGACGATGGCGAACTCGCGGTCGATCTCCTTGCGCGCTTCGCCGTAGTTCCCCTGCTCCAGGTGGATCTGGGCCAGGGCGAGGTGGATCTCGGGCAGGCGCGGGTCGGCCTGCGCCGCCCGCTCGAAGGCGCGCACGGCGAGGTCGGCGCGGCCCTGCACGCGGTAGTTGTGACCCATCGCCTGGTAGATGCGGGCCGAGCCCGGGTCGATCTCGCGCAGGCGCTGCATCGCCCACTCGGACAGACGCAGGTAGGCGCGGCCGAGCTGGTAGGCGTACTCGGGATCTTCGGGGGCCAGCTCGCGCAGCGCCCGGTACTGCTCGATCGCCGCTCCCGGGTTTGCGCCGCGCGTGTACGCGCGAGCGAGCTGCTCGCGGGCCAGCCGCTCCTTCGGCAGCAGCTTCACCGCGTGCTCCAGCTCCGCGGTCGCCTCCGGCACGCGACCCAGCGCGAGGAGGCTGCCGCCGAGCACGATCCGCGGCGGTGCGTACGCGGGATCGAGCCGGATCGCCTCCCGGCTCTCGGCCACCGCTTCGGCGTGCTTGCCTTGCTGCTGGTAGACGATGGCGAGGTTGTTGTGGACGTAGGCGCGGTTGCCGCCCTGCTGCAGCACGCCGCGGAAGGCGGTTTCCGCCTCGCTGAGCCGCCCCGCCTTGAGGGCCTCCACGCCGCGCTCGAAGAGCGCGTCCACGGGGACGGGGGGCTCGGCGGGGGAGGGGAGGGCGAGCGCGACGAGAAGGAGGCCGAGTCCCACGGCCGAGGCCGGAAAGTGGCGCATGCGCGGATCCTCGGCGAGTATAGGACTGCGATGCCGGTGAGAGAAACCGTGCTCCTTCTTCTGTGCGCGTTGCCCGTGGCGGCCGCCGCACCGTCGCTCGCCGAAAGCCTCGCCCGCGCGCAGACGCTCCTCGAGCAGGGCGACCGGGTGAAGGCCCGGGCCGAGCTGATGCAGGCCCTGCGGGCTCATCCCTCGCACCCCGTCGCCCTGAACTTCCTCGGCGTGGTGGAGGCCCAGGACGGGCACTACCCGGCGGCGGAAGCCCGCTTCCGCGATGCCATCCGTGCCGCCCCCGGGCTCACCGATGCCTACCTGAACCTCGGTCATCTCTATCAGGACAACGCGGCCACGGACGCGGACGCGCTGCGCAAGGCGCTCGACACGTATCAGGCGCTGCTGCGTCGTGAGCCGGGCCACGCGGAGGCGCTCTACCAGAGCGCCGTTCTCCTGCAGGCGCGAGGGGAGTTCCAGCGCTCGCTCGAGCACGTCGCCCGCCTGCCGGACGCCCAGCAGCGCCGGGCGCAGGTCCTCGCCGTGAGATGCGCGGACGAGGCGGGCCTCGGCCACCGCGCGGAGTCGGACCACGCCGCGGAGGCGCTCCTCGCTCACCCGCAGCTCGCCGAGGCGGACGTCCTGTCGATCCTGCCCGTCCTGTCCGGCCACGAGCGCAACGACCTGGCGCTCCGGCTGCTGGAGGGCCTGCGATCCCGTGGCCTCGCCTCCGGTGACGCGCTGCAGCGTCTGGGCGCGGCCTACGAGGCCGCCGGTCGCCTGGACGCTGCGCGCGAGGCGCTCGAGGCCAGCGCGGCGGCCACCCCCGCGCCCGCGCCGATCCTGATGGAGCTGGCGCGGGTGGCGCGGGAGGCCGGCGACCGCCGCGGCGCCCTCGGCTACCTCGCCCACGCGCGCGACCTCGACCCGAAGAACGCGCGCATCCACTTCGTCTTCGGAATGATCTGCGTGGAGCTCGCCCTCGGCGTCGAGGCCTACAACTCGCTGAAGCAAGCGGTGGCGCTGGACCCGGAGAACGCGGCCGTCAACTACGCGATGGGAGCCGTCTCCCTGCACCGCCGCGATCCCTCGGAGGCGGTTCCCTACTTCCGGAAGTACGCCGCGCTCAAGCCTGGCGACCCGCGCGGGCCGCTCGCGGTCGGCGTGGCGTGGTTCAAGGCGCGGGAGTACGACTCCGCGCGCCCCGAGCTGGAGCGGGCCGCCGGCAGCGCGACGACGGCCGCCGCCGCCCACTATTTCCTGGCCCGGATCGCCCGCGAGGAGAACGACGTCGAGCAGGCGCTGGCGCACGTCGACAAGGCGCTTCAGGCCGAGCCGGCGTATGCCGACGCGTGGGCGGAGCGCGGGCTGCTGCACCTGCGCCGGCGCGAGCTGGACGTGGCGGAGAAAGACCTGCGCCGCTGCCTCGAGCTGGAGCCCGGGAACTACCTCGGCAACCTCCACCTGCTCGCGCTGTACCAGCGCACGCGGGACGCGCGCCAGGAGGAGCAGGCGCGGCGTGTGGAGGAGCTGAACGCGCGGCGCGAGGAGCAGGCCGAGGAGTTCCGGCGTATCATCGAGGTCCGGCCGTGACCTGGATCCGGCGGTCGGTGAGCTTCGAGACGGCGCTCGGCGCGGAGTGACGCCTCCGACCGCTGAGCGCGCTCACTCGCTTGCCTTCGCCCTCTACGCGCTGCTGGCGGTGGCGGCCTTCTTCCCGCAGTCGCTGCACCCGTCCGACACCGTCGCCTACGTCGGCGATTCGCTGGAGAGCGTGTACATCGTCGCGTGGAACGTGCACCAGCTCTTCCGCTCGCCGGCGCACCTCTTCGACGCGAACGTCCTTTACCCCCTGCCGCACTCCCTGACCCACACGGACCACCGCCTGCTGCCGTCGATCCTCGTGGCGCCCGTCATCTGGGCCACGGGCAACCCGGTGCTCGCCTACAACACCTCCGTGCTGCTGGGCAGCCTGCTGGCAGCGATGGCGGGGTGGTGGCTGGCCCGGGGATTGGGCATCGATGCGCTCGGAGCCTGGACGGCGGGGGCCCTGTACGCCTTCAACACCTACCAGGTGAACGAGGCGCCGCGACTGAACGTGATCTTCCACGGCTTCACTGCGCTCGCCCTCGGGCAACTCATCCTCTTCCTGAAGACCGGCGATCGCCGGCGCGCCGCGGCCGTCGCCGGTCTGATGCTGCTGCAGGGGCTCTCGTCCAACTACCACCTTCTCTACGGCACGCTGCTCCTCGGGCTCGTGACGGCGGGGGCGCTCGCGGCGCGGCCGCGCGAGATGGCGCCCCGCGTGGCCGTGCTCGCCGCGGCCGGCCTCGCGGCCGCCCTCGCCCTCACGCCGGTCGTCTGGCCCTACGTCCAATCAATGCGCGTCCAACGCCTGGCCCGCGAGCTGCCCGAGGGCGTCGACGCGCAGCACTACCTGTCCACCTCTCCCACCAACCTCATCTATGGGCCGATGGGGGCCGAGGTCCACCGGCAGCAGCGCGGCCCGCATTTCGTGGGCCTGCTCGCGCTGGGGCTGGCCGCTCTCGCGGTCGGCGCGTGGCTCCTCCGCCGCGGGCCTGCGGACCCGCCGGAAGCCTGGCTCCCTGCGCGCGTGTGGGTGCCGGCGGCGGCGGCGCTCGCTCTCCTCCTCGTCGCGCTCTCGCTCGGCCGCGACCTGGTGGCCTTCGGATATCACCTCGGGCCCGGTCCGTACCGGCTGCTCTACGACTGGGTCCCGGGCTTCCGGCTGGTGCGGATCCCGGAGCGGCTCGGGCTGCTGGCGATGCTCTTCGTCGGGCTCCTCGTCGGCCGCGGTCTCGTGCTGCTGCGGGCGGCACGCCTTCCGCTGGTGGCGGCGCTGCTGGCCCTGGCCGTTCCCCTCGAGCACCTCTCTCCGCTCCCGTTCACGAAGCAGGTCCCGGTGGGGCGCGCGGTGCCGGCGGTCTACTCCTGGCTGGGCCGGGACCGCGCTCGGGCGCTGGCCGAGCTTCCGGTTCGGGGCGAGGGTCACGTGCGCGAAGAGACCGTCGAGATGTATTTCTCCACCTATCACTGGAAGCGGATCATCGAGGGCTACACCGCGTACCCGTCGCTGCTGACCCGGGTGCTGCGGCGCCTGGCCGCGCAGTTCCCCTCCGACGCCAGCCTGCAGGCCTTCCAGCGGATCGGGGTCGACACCGTGGTGGTGCACCAGGGCCGGCCCGTGGGCCAGGAGCTCTACGCGCGCCTGCCGGGTGCGGTCGCGGCCGGCTTCCTGCACCGCGAGGCCCGCTTCGCGGGCGCGAGCGCTCGCCTCTACGAAAGCGACGCCGACGAGGTGTACCGGATCCTGGGCGCTCCCGCCGTGGCGGTGGCGCCTTTCCCTGCCGGGCACCGTCTCCGCGATCCCGCGTGGCGCTACCGGAGCAAGGTGGGCGACCCCTCGGCGGTGGGAGACGGCGATCTGTCGACGGCCTACCGCGTCGCGCGCCCGCTCGTGGGCGACGAGTTCATCGAGGTGTCGTTCGGCGCTCCGCTGCGCGTCGCCGGCCTCGTCATGCCGCTGCGCTGGGACAGCGTCTTTCCGACCCGCTTCCGGATCGCGGCCCGCGACCGCGCGGGGGGATGGTTCGAAGTGGCCCGGTTCGACGACGCCCATGCGCTGCAGCTCCTGGACCGGCTGCTCGCCGATCCCGGCTCGGCGGCGCTGGGCTTCGACCTCGGCGGCCGCGAGGCCTGGGGCCTCGTTCTGCTCGTGGAAGAGGGCGGCACGAGCTTCGATGGATGGTCGATCCCCGAGATCGAGGTGTGGGTCCCCTGAAGGGACCGGATGCCATGGTGGCGGGCTCATGACCGGGGAGCGCGAACGCCTCTTCACCCCGCGCTTCTTCGTGATGTGCGCGTTCAGCTTCACGGTCTTCCTCTCCGCCTTCCAGCTCCTGCCCACCGCCCCGTTCCGGATCCTGGCCCTCGGCGGCAGCAAGTTCGCGGCCGGGATGTTCCTCGGCTTCCTCACCTACGCCTCCGCGTTCTCGGCGCCGCTCACGGGCGCGCTCGCCGACCGGGTCGGCAAGCGCCGCATGCTCATCACGTGCAGCCTGGTCATCGCCGGCTTCTCGGTGGCCTACGCGATGAGCCGCAGCTATCGCGTCCCGCTGGCCCTCGCCTTCGCGCACGGGATCTTCTGGTCGGGCCTGCTCTCCGCCTCCGCCGCCTACATCACGGACATCGTTCCGGAGAGCCGGCGCGCGGAAGGCATCGGCTACTGGGGGCTGTCGACGATCGTCGCGATCGCCGTCGCGCCCACGATCGGGTTCTGGGTCTACGGCCACGGCTGGGCCTGGCTCTGCGCGGCCACGGGGGCGCTGAACCTGGTCATGGCCGCCATCGCCTTCAGCCTTCCGGAGCCGCACGCGCCGGCCTGGATGGGAGGAGAGCGCTTCTTCACCCGCCGCCTGCTCGAGTGGCGGGTGCTCGTCGTCTCGTTCGCGCTGTTCCTCTACTCCTTCGGCTACGGCGGGATCACCAGCTTCTCGGCGCTCTACGCGGCCGCGAACGACGTCGTCCCCCGGGGGATCTACTTCACCGTCCTCGCCCTCGTGGTCCTGACGACGCGTCCGCTGAGCGTGCCGCTGGGCGACCGCATCGGACACAAGAAGGTGTTCCTGCCGAGCCTGGTCCTGATCGCCCTCGGTTTGTCGCTGCTCGCGATGGGCGGGACGCGGCCGTGGCTGATCGCCTCCGCGGTGGTGTTCGGCATCGGCTTCGGGACCGCGTACCCGGTCTTCGCCGCCTACGTCATGCGCCACGTGGAGCCCGCCCGGCGCGGCGCGGCCTTCGGCGGGATCCTGGCCGCCTTCGACACCGGCATCGGCACCGGCTCCATCACCCTGGGCTGGATCATCGAGCACCGGGGCTTCCCGGCCGCGTTCGCCACCGCCGCCGCGCTGGCCGCGCTGTCCCTGCCCTATTTCCTCGTCACCGAGAGGCTGCTGGCGCCCGAGCCCTCGGGCGGCCAGAGCCAGGCCGCGCCCCTCACGCCGCTGGAATCGCCGTGGCGAGGAGAGACGAGCCGCGTGTCGACGCGGTCGGAGAAGACGTAGCGCGTCCACCGGCGCGGCACCGCCTCGTAGAGACGGGCGAGGTTCGACAGGCCGCCGCCGAGGACGACCACGTCGGGATCGAGGATGTTGACGACCGACGCCAGCGCGCGCGCCATCCGGTCCTCGTAGCGGCGCAGCGTCGCCTCGGCGGCCGCGTCGCCGGTCGCGGCCCGGGCCGCGATCTCCGCCGCGTCGAGGGACTGCCCGGTGGTGCGCTCGTGGTCGCGCGAAAGGCCGGGCCCGGACAGGTAGGTCTCGATGCACCCGGTCTTCCCGCAGTAGCACCGCGGTCCCGGTCCTTCGTCGAGGTTGGGCCACGGCAGCGGGTTGTGACCGAACTCGCCCGCGATCGCGTTGGGACCGGTCCAGATGCGGTTGTTCACGACGAGCCCGCCCCCGGTGCCGGTGCCCACGATCACGCCGAAGACCGCGCCCGCGCCCGCGGCCGCCCCGTCGACCGCCTCCGAGAGCGCGAAGCAATTGGCGTCGTTCGCAAAACGGAGGGGGCGGGGCACGACGCGGCGGAGGTCCTCGGCCAGCGCCTGGCCGTTCAGCCAGACGGAGTTGGCGTTCTTGACGAGGCCAGTGGCCGGGGAGATCGTGCCGGGCATGCCCACGCCCACCACTCCCGGCGCGCCCAGCTCGCGCTCCAGGTCCTCGACGAGGGCCGCGATCGACTGGAGCGTCGCGGGGTAGTCGTCCCGCGGCGTGGGCACGCGGCGGCGCGCGCGGATCGTCCCATCGTCGCCGAGCACGGCCGCCTCGATCTTCGTGCCGCCGAGGTCGATGCCGATGCGCGTGGTCAAGCGCGTGAGGCGGAGAGGCCGTCGCGGGCGCTCGCGTAGACGTCGCTGGCGGCGAGGACGGTCCCGACATGGATGCTGACGGTGTCGGCGGGAGTGGAGGCGTAGCCTCCGGCGAGCGTGACCGCCACCGGCACTCCGGCGGACCGGGCGGCGGCGAACACGCGTCGGTCGCGCTCCCGGAGGCCGGCGCGGGTGAGCGCGAGGCCGCCGAGCAGGTCGTGCTCGTAGGGGTCGGCGCCGGCCAGATACCACAGCAGGTCGGGCCCGAACGCGAGGGCGCGCGCGAGGGGAGCCTCGAGGGCGGCGAGGTAGTCCTCGTCGCCGGTGCCGTCGGCCAGGCCGACATCGATGCTGCTCGGCGGCTTGACCGGCGGATAGTTGTTCTGCTGGTGCAGGGACACCGTGAAGGTGTCCGGGTCGCGCGCGAAGATGGCGGCGGTGCCGTTGCCCTGGTGCACGTCGAGGTCCACGACGGCCAC
>Ga0070706_100006889_pt1 | contig 10725 bp, 11 predicted proteins | sample KBSK5501metaG_FD_65476 | JGI IMG/M metagenome (GOLD analysis project Ga0070706, IMG submission 65476) | Corn, switchgrass and miscanthus rhizosphere microbial communities from Kellogg Biological Station, Michigan, USA - KBS K5-50-1 metaG | ecosystem: Host-associated > Plants > Roots >...
TAGGGCTGCCCCAGCCAAGGCGCCGTAGCTGGCTCCGGCCGCAGCATTGAGCGCCGAACTCAGCTTCGGATCAGAAGGAGACCACTCAGCCCGCATGCTGCACCTCCCCAAGCCTCGAAGCTCTAGCCACCCCAGAACCACTTGAAGATACCACCAGCGAGGATCGCTGCACCAGCCAAGGCCGCTGACACGCCGGTGATGCGTCTCTTGCTTAGCTCCGCCGTTGCCGGATCCCGTATACGCGCCGTGATCGCGAGGGCCCAGACCACGTTCGCCAGGATCACGACCCAAAGCATGGTGCCACCCGCGGAGATTTTAACGGTAAGGCTTGCGGTCTTCGAGGCAAAGAGGCCGGAGGTCGTGACCACCGAGAGCGTCGTCGCGTAGAAGCAGAGCTGGCCGTCGCCAAGGTAGTCATGAATTCGGAATCGATTGACCACCGCCCAGTTCGCGATGTACGCGGCGGCCACTGGTAGGCCCGCCGAGAGCAGCACGTCGAAGAAGAAGTAGCGAAGGACGTTCTCCATCGCGTCTACAGGCGGTGGCTGCTCATCCGTGGTACCACCAGGCGCCCAGTTTACTCGTAACGAGGCAAGCGACACCCGCGCCTGCGATCAACCATCCCCACGGTCGTCCCGAGGAAACATGCGTCACCGGGCGCGCCCGGAGGATGAGTACGCCCACAACGACGAGGAGCCATCCCAGAACCCGGATCGCCTTCCATCCTCTTCTGGTCTTCTCGATGATCTGAGCTCGCCCGGGCGCCCGCATGGGATATCCGCAGTGCGGACACGCCGCCGCCTTGTCGGAAAGGTCACCACTGCACTCGGGACACTTTGTCAGGGCCATGCGTTCCTCCAACTCAGGGCACGCGTTACTCGTCTTCGTCGCCTTCCCCGCGGCCGAGCACGATGTCCTTGACCACTTCTCGCGCCTTGAAGGCGATGGCGGCTCGTGGGGCGGTGAGCACGCGACGGAGCTGAGCAATCTCGCGGGGCATCAGCCGATCGACGCCCCGTCCGATGCTGCGCTCCAAGAGGCCGAGGTTCGGTGCGTGCTTGAGCTGCTGCTGCAGCTGGCGCAGGCGTTCCACCGCGCGGGTCACGAGGCGCTCGGCCTCCCGGCGGGGCGCCTCAGCGGACTGCTCTGTCTCCCTCCCGGTCGCTCCCCGTTGTGCGTCGGCATGGTCTCCGTGCCCGCGGGCCGCCAGACCAAGCGCGTCGTGCGCCTCGGCCAGGTCGCGGGCGCGCCCGGCCGCGCTCGGGGCAGCGAGACGTGCTGGCCCGGCGTCCCGGGCGACCCCGAGTCCCAACGCGCGACGCCGATCGACGGTCTTGAGCGGCCCAAACTGCTCGGGTTCCGTCCCCAGCGCCGCGACCGCGCGCTCTACGCCGATCTCCACCGCGGTGCGGGTGAAGCGCACCCGGGCCGCCGGCGGATCTCGATAGACGCGGGCGAGGGCGGCATCGAAGCGCTCAGACGCGCGGCGGACGCGCTCCATCGCGCTAGTCAGGAGCTGCAGGCGCTCGCGGGCGGCGGCGAGCTCCTGATCGGCACGCGCGCGCTCGGCCTTGAGGGCGACGAGGCGCTCGTGTTCATCGAGAGCCTTCGTTACTTGCTCAACTGCGGGAGTCAGGGGCTCGCGGGCGCGCGCCGGTGTCTCCCGCTCGGGGTAGGGAACGCCAAAGCGCTGCTCGAGGCGCTTGAGCGAGAGATCGCGCGCTACGCGCGAGGCCTTGACTTGGTATTTCCCGTCCGTGATCACAAGCCCCTGGCCCTTGCGCTCGAGCCGGAGCCCATGGCGAGCAAGTGTTGCGTCGAGCTCCTCCCATGAGCGAGCGGCGCGAAGTTCGGGTAGGTGCGCGCGGACGCGGTCGGGGAACGCCGGATCCCCCGTGCGCTCGACCTGGCGGCGTTCGCCGTTCGTCAAGGTCGCGCGCTCCGGCGGCTCCTGCCCGTCGAGCTGGTAGAGGCGACCCTGGACCTCCCGCAGCCCGAGTTCCTGCTCCAGCTGACGTAGCGTCCGTTCGATCCGCGGCCGGTCCTGCCACCGATTCCACGCCAGGCCGGTCTCAGGGTGAACCCGGTTGACCATGATGTGTACGTGCGGGTGCGCCCGGTCCCGGTGTGCCACCATGAGGGCTTGGTGTTCCGTGAGGCCGAGGTCGGCGAGTACCCGGTCGGCCACGGCCTGCATCCGTTCCGGCGTGACCGGATCGGCGGCGTCGAAGTTGATCGTCAGGTGGTACACGGGGGCCTCGACCTGGAGGTTGGCGTTGGCGGTGGCTTGCATGAGCGCCGCAGCGATGTCGGGGTCGTCGCTGTCCAAGTTCCGCCCGACGGTCCACGCCACGCGCTCGAGTTCCTCCCCCGAGCGTCCGTACATGAGGTAGTGGGCGAGGGCCGCGAAGCGCCGACCGGAGGAGGTCGTGGCGATCACCGCGAGGAGTGGCGGGGGCCCCGGTGCACGTTCTGCACCAGCCGTTTGACGAGGGCGTGTTGCTCCGCGCGCGCCAGGGCGACGTGCTTCCCGAGCGCGGTAGCGGGGCCCGTCGGGGTCAGCCGCGCGACCTGTTCGAGATTGCGGCCGATCCGTGCCAGGCCGCGGAGGAGGTGGTCGGTTTCCACGTGGTGGCGGGCCTTGGGGCTCTGGCCGAGGGCGGCTTCGCGGATGAAGCGTGCGGGCTTCAAGCCGCAGGCCTGCGCACGTTCGGTGATACGCGCGAGTTCCTCCGGGTAGAGGCGGAGAAGCTTCGTCGTGGTGCGGCGGGGAGTGGCGGGCATTGTGAGCTCCGAGGTGGCGGGACGCCGGGACGCAGGCCCCTCTACAAGGGAATAGTCTGGTATGGGGCCGAGCGTGCCCGCAGGCAGCTTCCGTCGGGGTGGGGGATGGACGAAGGGTTGGGTGGAGGGGGAGTTCTCGGCCCTTGAGCGCCCCGGAGGGGCGCGAATGGGCGCATGTAGGGAGGATCGGGGCACGCGCACCAGCGCGTGCACCGATATCTCCCTACTTGCTTGCACGCCCGAAAACAACGCTTCAGTCAGTACAGTGTGGGGAATCCGGGTCCACTGTGGAAAACCGTCAGCGTTCGCTTATCACAGCGCACGGGGTCTGGCTCAGGGCAGCCGGCCGCTTCGAGGCTTGCCCCGGCACGCCGGGGTTGCCTCAGAGCAACCCGGCTTCCGCGAAACTCAGATAGCGCGCTGCACCGAGGACGAGATGATCGTACACCGGAATGTCTAAGAGGCGCCCGGCATCGACCAGTTGACGTGTGATGGCCCGATCGTCCGCGCTGGGGGTGGGATCGCCGCTCGGGTGGTTGTGGGCCACGATGATGCCCGCCGCGCCGAAGGCGATGGCGAGCCGGAAGACTTCGCGAGGATGGACGAGCGAGGAATTGAGGATCCCTCGGGTGACTTCCTGGATGGCGATCACGCGGGACTGCGAGTTGAGTGCGATCACGTAGAACACTTCGATGAGTTCTCGGCCCGCGCGTTCGCGCAAGAGGTTGACCGCGTCTTGTGGGCCCCGCACCTGGACAGGCTCGGGCTGCGACGGGTCCACTTCCTTGATCAGGCGAACCCAGGCGGGCCGTAGGGCCTCGGAACGTCTGCGGTGTGGGCGATACATGGCCTGCCTGCCTCCCATCCTGTCGCGAGTGACGCGGTACTTATCTCGCTAACAATATATCACTGACGATATGTTTCTGTCAAGGGCTGGCGATATATTGCAGGACCGATATATTCCACGTCGACCCCACGCCAGGGTGGGCTATGGCCATTCGGGTGCGACTACGGGACCTGCTGGAGAAGCGCGGTATGGCGCAGACCGAGCTCCAAGCGCGGAGCCGGCTAGGCTATTCGACCATCAACGCGCTGTACCACGGGAAGACAGAGCGGGTGGAGTTTGCGACGCTCGAGGCGCTGTGCGAGGTTCTGGAGTGTGGCGTGGGGGAAATCCTCGAGCACGTCCCGGAGAGGAAGCGGGCGCGCTCCTGATGCCGGTGCTGCGCCTCAGTTCGTCCCGGTTGTAACTCCATGCGGTCACCCAACGTGGCGCCCGAGTGTGCCTCTGTCGTGCCATTCGGATCGTCGCCGGTCGATACCACCGAGTGGATTTCTCGCTTATTTCACCGAGCGAGTAGGTGACGACATCGGCGGCATTCAAGAGCGGTGCGATCCGCCACGCTGGACCGGGCTTCGGCATTCGGCACGTAGCCCGACCATGACGAGCCGCGCCGCAGTCGCGGAAGCCGTTAATAATCTTCAATTCGTAATGGGCTTGTCCAGAATTCCTCACACTCGTGCCTTAGGGCACAGACCGTAGGCCCACTACGAAGCTTCGTTGGGCACAAGGATGCTTGCGAGACGTAGAGGGGATGGAGAGCTACGATGGTCAATCATGGATGATGCGACCCCGCCGAACGATCGGCCGGAGCCACCAGAGGAGGGAGCGTCGGGCCCGGACCAGCGGTCGGACTCCGGCCTAGGACCGGCGTACGCGATCCTTCGAGCGGCCTTCGGATCTCGAATGCCCAAGGGCCCACTTGGGCCGGAGACCGTTTCCGCTTCAGTGCTCGCCTTGCCAATCACGATGGCCACTGACGAACTAGTTGAACATGCGAAGAGGTGCCAGAACCCCGAATGTCCTCACGTGCCAGCGCCGCTACGCCTCTATCGACGCGGCATGCGGGCGGAGGCGATTCGAAAGCTGGGCGATCAGGTGCACAAGGTACTCTGGACACACTCGAATCACGAGCTGGTGAAGAGGGTACGGACGGAAATCGTCGAGCGATACGCCGATCTTGCTCAGGAGATTTCGACGGGAAGCCTGCTTAACAGCGATCGACTGGGAGCGTTGCTAGACGAGCTTGGCACCGATGGCCCACGGATCGTAGCGGCTGTGCTCTGGGCTATCGAGTTCAAGGGGCCTCACGCGGAGGCTCTGTTCCGCAGTCTCGTCCCGCTTGTCCAGAGCGCCACATCGAGGCGGTCGAGTCAGCATGCGGCCAACGATAGCGACGTGAGTTCGCTCAAGACTCGAGTCCGTGACCTGGATAGGGCACGCAAGCAAGCTGAGCGTGCTGCCGATGAAGCAAAGAAAGCCTTAAAGCCGAAGGACGAGGGCCTGAGACAATTGATGCGCAACTTGCAAGATGTCCAGCAAAAGTACCAGCAGACAACTGAGGAACTCAGCCAGTTCCAGGAACGCCTTCGAGAGACGGAAGCCACCCTGCAGAGCCGCGAACGCGAGGCAGAAAAGACCACGAGAATCAGAGAGGAATTGCGCAGAGAACTGCGCGCTATCAGAGACTCGCAGCGTGACCTTGAGGTACAGCGAAGCGGCCTCGCCCAGCAACTTGCGGCAGCACGAGGGGAAGTGAAACACTTGAAACTCAGACCGAGTGGAGCGGACGCGGTTTGGGAGTTCTTGGGCGCGGAAAGAGAGCGAATCGACCAAAGCCGACTGATCCTCTCTGGAGGGGACAAACGACGGGCGGATCAGGAACAGACGATCCATAACAAGCTTGAGGAGGCGTTCCTCAGCGCCTATCAGGCGTACCGTCAGCCCCAAAGGATCAAGCTCTTGCCGAAGGCGCCTCTCCGACTTGTGGCGCTCGGAGGCTCAGGTGAGGTCGGGAGAAGTTGCTACCTGCTCGAACTGGGCAAGCACCGGCTTTTAGTCGACTGCGGAATCAAGCCCGGCGACTCTCGAGATCTTCATCCCGACCTCGCCGGACTGGAGTCCATCGACGCACTTGTCCTGACCCATGCGCATTCGGACCACATTGGTTGGGTGCCTGCCCTCGTCCGTAAGTTCGGCAAGTTCGACATCTACTGTACTGACCGCACTGCGGCACTGCTTCCGGTCATGCTGGACGATTGTCACCGCAACTACCTACGAGAAATGATCTCGCTCCGAGAGCGCGCGAGGTTCAGCCAAGGTGCTGGAGAAATCGAAGATGCGTACGACGAGGAGGATGTGCGGCTCGTGTCGACGTTGACGATCGGGTGTCAATTTGATCGGGAGGAGCCACTGCCGTTTGGTGGCATGTGGCTTCGGTTCTTTCGTGCAGGCCATATTTTGGGCGCCGCCAGTGTTCTCATCGGAGATCGGAGCGGCCGCAGGGTCTTTTTCTCTGGTGATTTTTCGTCCTTCGATCAATTGACAGTGTCCGCCGCAAGCTGGCCTGAAGACCACGAAGAGATTGACCTACTTGTGATGGAGTCCACGTACGGCGATCGGAATCACCCGTCTCTGGCGGACAGCAGGGAAGAACTCATCGCTTTCATACGTGATACGGTCGCTCGGGGCGGGTCGATTATTCTTGCTTCCTTCGCTCTCGGTCGTGCACAAGAGCTTCTGAAACTGATAGTGACGGCGCAAGAGACCGGGTTGCTGTCCGCGTCCATTCCTTTGCATGTCGACGGTATGATAAGAAGAATCAACCCTATATATCGGAACTTCGGGGCCTTCAGCTATAAGCCTGGCGACTTCAATGACGTATCTGGCGAGGCCGAACGGCAGGACATCATCCTGCGAGCGCAGCGTACACCTTCTGTCATAGTTACCACGTCTGGGATGCTAGCCGGAGGGCCAGCTGTGGTCTACGCTCAGCACCTGTTGCCGGACGCACGCCATCGGATCGTCCTCGCTGGTTACCAGGACGAAGGAGCGCCGAGCAGGGCTTTGCTGGAGCTCATACAACCGGGCCGCTCCCGCACTGTCCGGGTCCCAGATGAAAGGGGTGAGATAATTGAGTTCGAAGCGGCGATGCCTGCAAAGCATGTCTCTCTCTCTTCACATGCTGACCAATCCGGATTGCTGGGCTATGCCGGTCGCCTCCGGGCGAGGCACATCGCGCTGGTGCACGGGGAGCCGAAGGCACAACAGGAGTTGAAATCCCACTTGCTGCGAGTTCATCCCCGGACCGATGTAACGTGCGGTCCGTCGGAGCTTCCGGTGCCTTGAAGCTCACTACGGCTGAACTCGCCGAGGTGAGGAAGATCCTTGAGAAGATCGACCAAGGACTGATCCAGCCCCGAATACCTGACCGCATGGGGCGGTTCTTGCGCCAGTATGGGAGCGGTCGAGCTCAACTTGATCAGATACTGGCGGGACGAGGACTGGAGCGTCGGGCAGACGCCGCGGTCTCAGGCCGCGCCTTGGGGACCGTCAAAGTCCACCCCATCCTGCAGCCCGAGATTAGTGTCCTAGGCTTTCCGCTCGGGGAGGTCGCCGAGGCTCTCACAGTCTCAGAGGAGCTGGGCGGGCTCGTGAGTACAGTGATGTGGTTGAAGGGTCCGGTCGCCAACGCCGCGTACAACTTGCTCCGAACGAATACCGGGCTCCAGCTCCGCGGTGACTACAGATGGACACCGCCTGCTGGAATAACACCAGGGGAGGCTCTCCTGGAGACTAGCGATTCAGCGATCACCTGGCAGAGAGCAAGGTGCCTGAAGGCGGTTGCCGACGATCTTCTGCGGCCTCCTCACGCTCTTGAGTACGTGCCCGACTACCGTATGGGGCCGCCAGGAATCAAGTACTTCCGATGCGTTTTTGTTGTGAACGACGAAAAGGGGTGGCAGGTCCTTCCCGGGCTCACGGAACCGAGGCGACTTGAAGTCGCAGGTGTTCTTCCGAAAGTCCGGCGGAATCTGAAAGGAGTTGACCTAGCAGCACTCCTGATCTATCGCGAGCCGTGGTCAAGCGGCTGGACAATCGTCGATGCCGCGATCGTCGATGCAAATGATGTACTTGCGCACACCATCACGTGGGCGGATTTCCAAAGGGAGCTTGACGGTTCCGAGATCGACGAAACGATTGTCGCAGGGATTCGCCAGTCACTCCGCGTCAGCGGTCTGAGACCGACGGAGTCTGCCGAACCCAACCTGACACGAAGCCTGCTTCCCGTCGCCCGAGACGTCGTCCGTTGGGTCCGGGGATTGGGCTGAGCGCGGTTTCAATCGTGCCACGGTACGAGCTCGTGAGCAGCTATTAACTCGTGAATGCGGTCGTGTATTTCGGCTGCGGCATGTCCTGTCACATGAAGTCCCATCTCAATGTTGCCCTCGAAGCCGTGGTAGGTCAGGTTGGCGGAAGTAATTAGGCCATCCCTCCTGTCGGAAATAAGAAGTTTGGCGTGGATCGCAGCCTTTTCATCGTCGGCGGCGGGCCACGTAAAGATGGACGGGGCGGGTGCGCCGATGCGCCATGACCGAAGCAGCGCCTGGCGGTTCGCATCCCGGTGAAGCACAGCAGTAACCACCACGCCCCGTTCAGCAGCGCGCGCGATGGCACCAACGGTCTGCGCGGCGAGGCCAGTCAAGTTCGGATCAACCGTCACAGTATAGCCAACTACCAGAAGACTCATCCTGCTATCATCGATGATCTCTCGAGCCACGCCACCGGTGGTGCGAAGACCTGGGCGAGCGTTGCCGGGGTACGTCCACGCAACCTCAATCAGAGGCTGCGCGGTAGCCATTCTCGCGGCGGTTTCCGCCGAAGCCCTCAAAGCAAGAACCAGCTCTTCAACACTAGGGGCCGCAAGGAGCGTATCACGGTACGGTCGCAGTCGCGTCTGCGGTACGTCGAGGCTGACCTGGAGCGCACCCGCGGGACTAGAGCGATGAAGGTCGCCATTCGCCAGAGCGTCTGCGAACGCCGCCACTCTCTCCGGGCCTTCGAGAGTCACTAAGACGGCTACTGATTCGACAAGAGGCGGAGGATAGCTCAAAAGTAGTTGGTCCCAAGTTGCGCCAGAGTCTCAACGACGTGCGCCCTATCCAGGTAGCGATTGCCTCGTTCGCATGACGTTTCGGAAACGAGGAGGCAGGCGTGACAGGCGGCGCCGTTCAGCTCACCCATCTCACCCGGAGCACTATGCCCACACAAGGGGTCCGATGAGCAGAAGAGCGCTCGATCGAGCGCGTCGCGCAGCAATGGCTCGAATCGGCTCGAGTGCCCCTTGTCCGCGAGACCGCCGAGACTTCCGTCCGAATCCGGCGTGGCCGTATACAATAGGATTCCCGCCATCGGGTCATGCGGGCCGGGTGATGAATAGATGCGCTCACGGATCGAGGTCGACGAATACCCGCAGTCGAGGGCCAAGCCCTGAATGAGCATGTGGGCAAGTGAATGAAGAAGAACAAATCGAGCGCCTGGGTAGGGGGCCTCGGGAAGTTCGCGCTCGCGTCTCCAACGGTGGTGAACGTCCTCCATGGCCTCTGAGCGTTCCGTCACAGCCCGTCGAGCCTCCCAGCGCTGCACCGCGTTCTCCGGAAGCTCAAGGAAGATCCCTTCTCCCCTGAGTTCGACAGCCGGGCGCCAGTGGAGGTCCGTAGCGCTCAGCATCTGCACCCGGTAGCGCTCATGCTCTTCGTCCTCGTCGACGAGGAGATCGAACGGGCTGTCGATCCGCGTGAACCCACCGATCGCCCTTACCTCTCGCAGCCGCCGGACGATTACAACGCGCTTAATCAGATCTCGGAATGGTTTCGGCACCTCTACATGCTCGGTCTGGAACTCTCGTTCCGCAGCCCTCTCTGGGTTGGGAATGCTCCGCAGAGCGTCGAACTCTTCACGGCGGATGCCGAGTGCTGTGGGCCGCTTCTCAGCCTGCTCCCGTCGCCGCTGGAGCGCCTCGAAGACTCTCTCGGGCTCGAAACGATCGAGTTGAGGCAGGAAACCGCCTTCTATCCCGCGCTGCAGCTTCTCGACGGAGTCAACTTTCGAGAGCTGCTCCTCGCATTGGGCGATGGCCACGTGCACCGGGTCGTCCCATTCTGGAATGGAAAGGGCGCTGTGAACAAGGGCGAAGTAGAGGTTCGAGGCGCCCCGAAGCGTCGTCCTGGGGCCGTTGCTCGTGCAGGCCTCCGCGTTACCGTCGCCAAGCCATGGTCTCGCTCCCGAACATGGGCCAAGGGCAGCGGGGGCCCTGTTCCCGAACGCGTCCTCCATCGTGCGCCACTTGCCGCATAGCTCGCAGGCGACAATCAGGCCGGAAACCGCGGCGCTTTCCGCGGACTCCCGAAACACCAACTGCTCGGGCTTGCAAGCGTCGGCGCCCTGTCCTTTGTGGACATAGTTATACCAAGGGAAGTCGTCCAGATGCCCCTCCGAGCAGGCGACGACGAATCGGGCCGGGAAAACGACCGGACCGCCCCTCGGTACTCTCCCATCGTGCCTGGCCTTACACCGGAACCTGCGCCGGTCAAAGGAGAAGAGGTCCGTGCGGTCATAAGTGCCGAGGCGTCGGCAGCGCGGACAGCGGAGGTAGCGTGGAAACACGAACGAAGGCACGCCGGCCGCACCACCGTCGGAGCGGACAGCGGGGCGGTAGAACCGGCTGACCCGGAGCATACTTCGCAATCTTGGTTCGTCGATTTCCTGCTCGGGCCCGGTTGCCCAGAAGTCCGTTCCGGCCAGAACAACGGAGATGTTCGGGAGGTCCACCACCGACCCCGGCCCAAACGTGGTAATTATCTGGCTGGGACGCAGCTCGCCAAAGACAGGCGTCCGTGGGGTGCCGCTCCTACCTGCCATCGAGGCCTAGGACGCGGACAAGGCTCGTCTCCTCGACCTCGCGAAGCGATTGGGGAGCCGGCCAATGGCCGAGGCGACCTCCCTCCGGTACGCGCAGCAGGACATCCTCGACGGGTAATTGGCTTGGGTCCGGCGACCTCCAACCGTATCGTAAAGCACTCTGCCCGTAGCCCCACCAC
>Ga0070706_100006890_pt1 | contig 10725 bp, 6 predicted proteins | sample KBSK5501metaG_FD_65476 | JGI IMG/M metagenome (GOLD analysis project Ga0070706, IMG submission 65476) | Corn, switchgrass and miscanthus rhizosphere microbial communities from Kellogg Biological Station, Michigan, USA - KBS K5-50-1 metaG | ecosystem: Host-associated > Plants > Roots >...
CCGCTCCCGAGCCCATGGCCAGCAATTTCAGCGGCCGTCCCAACGCCGCCCGTAACACTTCCTTGCGCTTCGCGCCGAGGGCGACGCGGATTCCCAGCTCCCGCAGCCGCTTGCTCACCGAGTACGCGGCCATTCCGAAGATGCCCGTGATCGACAGCATCGCGCCCATCGTGCCCAGCACACCCAGCGAGATCGTCGCTACTCGCGCGGGAAGCAGAACCACGTCCAACGCGGTGTTCCACGTGTCGATGTCAGCGGGCAGCCCTGCGTCCAGCTCGCGCACCCTGCCCCTGATGGCCGCGGCAAGTTGCCGCGAATCGAGGTTCGAGCGCACCACGACGTAGGACTGAGTCGATGGCGATTGCAGGGACGGGAGGAATATCGCCGGCTGTTGATCCTCGGTGAGGCTCAAATACTTGCCGTCCTCGACGACACCCACGATCTGGACGCGCGTTCCATCCTGCAGCGTGAAGTACCGATCGATGGCTTTGGTCACCGAGCCGAACAACCGGCCGGCAAACTCCCGATTCACGACGCCGACGGCCGGCGCGCTCTTGTCGTCATGCCAGGAGAAAGTCCGGCCCGCCAACACGGGTGTGCCGGCGGCGTCGAAGTACCCGGGAGATACGTCGTACCTGTAGGGCATGGAAGCGATATTCGCTGGCCTCAGGTCCCTGGTTTCCTCCTTGAAGACATTCGTGCGGCTGCCGGCGCCATAGACCAATGGCGGATAGTTGTTGACCAGCCCCACCCGCTCGACGCCGGGAATCGTCTCCAGTGTATCGAGCATGCGCTTCTGCATTGAGGCCACTTCGCCGCCACTGTAACCGGCCATGGCCAGGTTCGTGCTCACGAGCATCGTGTTCCGCGTCTCGAAACCGTAGTTGCCGTCCAGCGAGCGCGCCAGTCCACGCACGGCGACCATCGAAGAAGTGACGAGAACGGCGCAAATCGCGATCTGCAGAGCCAGGAGCACGTCGCGGACCGTCGCCCGCCGACCCAACCGCCCCGTTCCCGCCTTGACGATCTCGTACGGATTCGCCCTGAGCACCTGACGTACCGGAACGATCCCGAAGAGGAATCCGCTCACCAAGGCCAGGGCCAAAGCGACCGCATAGATTCTTGGGTCCGGGTCGAGAAGCACGTGGATGGGAGCCCCGGGAAAGGGCTGCCACAGGCTCATCCGGCGCAACAGCGCGATGCTGCCCAGGAGTCCGACCGCACCCCCGGCGAAGGAGATCAGCGCGGCTTCGGTCAACAATTGCCGGAGGATGCGGGTGCGGCTCGCTCCGAGCGCGAGCCGCAGCGCGACTTCCCGGGAACGGTCGGCCGCGCGTGCGGCAAACAGGCTGCCCAGGTTGGCGCATGCGGCCAGCAGGATCAAGCCGGCGAGCACCATCAATCCCGTCATGAATGCCTGCACGGCACGGCCAAAGGAAGTCAGGCCGACACGTCCCAGGGAGTAGCTTTGTTGAGCAAACTCCTTGGGATGGGCCTTTTCCAGATACGCGCCCACGGCCTTCAAGTCGGCGAGAGCCTCCGCGGGAGTCACTCCCGGCTTCAGATGTCCGAAAGTTTCGAAAATGCCCTGGGTGCTCTTGCGCGCGTCCAGCAGGTTCTCCCCGTTCACCTGCGGCTGGTTGACGATCGGCATGAAGAAATCGGGAGAGACGAACAACACGGTGCCGCGGAACTCCGGCGGCGCCACCCCGATGATCGTGAAAGGATGCTTGTTCAGCCGAACGACACGGCCCACCACGCCGCGGTCGCCCTGGAAGCGGCCGTGCCAATATGCGTGGCTGAGCACGATATACGGGGCGCTATTGGGGCCGTGCTCGTCGGAACCGTGGAAGAAACGCCCGAGGTACGGATCGATCCTCAACTCGTCGAAGTAGTTCCCGCTCGTCGCATAGCCCGCGGCGCGGGAGGCGCTCTCGCCGGTGTCCAGTCCGACGAACGCGAACGTGAATGCGGCCAGACCATCGAAGCTGCGGTTGCGATCGCGCAGATCGAGGTAGTTGGGATACGACTGGAACCCCGTATCGACACCGTACTCGGTTCCGTAGAGGCTGTCGGGCTGCGGCACGTTCAGCGGGCGCAGGATCAGGGCATCCATGATCCCGAAGACCAGCGCGTTGGCGCCGATGGCCAGGGCCAGCGTCGCCACGGCGACCGCCGTGAAGCCGGGGGACTTGCGCAACAGACGGAGAGCGAAGCGCACATCCTGTACGAGGGTCTCGACGAGATTGCCGGCGAGCGCTTCCTGGCATTCCTCCCGGAACCGCTCCTGGCCGCCGAACTCGATGCGCGCGCGGCGTTCCGCCTCGGCCCGACCCAGGCCCGAACGCTCGAGATCATCGGCCCGGTGCTGGATGTGTGAGCGAAGCTCCTCCTCTATCTCGGCGTTCATCTGCGCGCGCTGGAAGAGAGCGGCGACGCGGAAGCGAAGCGATTCCAGGACTCTCATACCGACTCCGGCTGCCCGGAGAGCGCGGCCGCGATGGCCGCCGCGAGCCGATTCCAGTTGTCGGTCTCCTCGCGCAGGCGCCTCCGGCCGGCGGCAGTGAGCTCGTAGAACTTGGCGCGGCGGTTGTTCTCCGAAGTGCCCCAGCTCGTCCTGAGCAGTCCCTGACGGACGAGGCGGAACAGGCCGGGATAGAGCGTGCCCTGTTCGATCAGCAGGGCATTGCCGGAGATCTGCCCGATGCGGAGGAGGATGCCGTACCCATGCAGTGGGCCGAGCGAGACCGCCCTCAGTATGAGGAGATCGAGCGTGCCGGGAAGAAGCTGAGCCTGGTCGGTCATTCCAGCCCTCCTAGGATGCCTAGGAGTGTAGGCGATCACTCCTAGGCTGTCAAGGAGAAACCCCAAGAAGGCACGGCCCGTTCACCGGCCGCGCCAAGCGGTGAAGAAGGCGGCCGCAAGGCAGGCCGTGAGGAAGGCGGAAAAGACGGCCGGCTGCGGCAGGATGAATATCCAGGACACCACTGTGCCGGCGAGGGACGCCAGGACGAAGGACGCGATCATCGGGCTGACGCGCCGCGCGTCGGTACGGGCGAGCGAGGCGAGCTGCCACAGCAGGACCGCTTGCAGGAGAAGGGACACGGTCAAGCTGAAGCCGAACCCCCGATAGAAGTCCAGATAGGTCCGGCTCACCCCGAAGACGTCGAATCGATACGTCCTCATGGCCTCGAGCACGCCCGTTTCCCCGATCGGCGACCATGCCTTCCGGCCACCCAACGTATGTCCGGCCGCGAAGAGCAGGGAGACGACGGCGGCAACGCGAAGCAAGACGGTAGTTGTCATGATGCGGTCCTCTTTAACCTCAGGGCTCTGGGAAGCGCCCGTCGCGCCCGCGGGAGTACGTCAACATCATGAATCGCAGGCTCGCCAATCGTATCAAGGGTCGAGTGACATCATGACGGCGGTGAGGCGGCCTCCTCGGATGACCAGCCGCCGCCCAGCGACTTGTACACTGCGATCAGGCTCACGACCGCGTTCCTCTCGCTCTGGACCAACTGGTCCTGCATCACATGTCCTCCTGACCGGACCCGCAACGCTTCCTTAATTACGGTACGGGTACCGCGAGACACCGGTCGATGGATACCTAACATCTGCGGGATCGATGTGATCGATATATGCTCTCGCTGGCCCTGGCGCCGGGGAAGGTAGCCATGAACCTGACGACCATAGACACGAACCTTCTGGTGGCCCTGCGCGCGCTCCTCCACGAGCAAACGGTCTCCGGGGCGGCGCGGTCGGTGGGCCTGGCGCAGTCCTCGATGAGCCACGCGCTGGCGCGGCTGCGCGATCACTTCGGCGATCCGCTGCTGGTCCGTTCCGGCCGCGGAATGGCTCTGACCGAGCGCGCCGGGTCGCTCATCCTCCCTGTCGAGGAGGCGGTCGCCCAGCTCGAGCGCGTCTTCGAGCCCGCCACTACCTTCGATCCCGCGAAGAGCGACCGCAAGTTCGACATCGTGGCCACCGACAACATCGAGGTGTACCTGCTCCCCCGCCTGATGCCGGCGCTCTCCCGGGAAGCGCCGCATGTCCGGCTGCGAATGCACCACCTGCCCGAAGATTGGATGCGCGCCCTCAGCGAGGGTCAGGCCGACCTGAAGCTCGGGCGCGAGTACGCGATCCCGGACCGTTTCCACAGCGAGCAGCTCTACGAGGAGCGCTTCACCTGTGTCGTGCGGCACGGCCATCCTTTTCGCTCGCAGAGGCCGACACTGCAGGAGTTCGCGGAGCTCCGTCATGTCGCCGTCGTGCCCGGCAGCGTCGCCGGCGGCGCGAGCCGAGGCTTCGTCGACGACATCCTGGCGGAACGTGGCCTCCAGCGGCACGTCGCCTTGACCGTCTCCCACTTCCTCGTCGCTCCGCACGTGGTCGCGGCGTCGGACCTGGCGCTGACGGCTTCCGAGCGGCTCATCGCCCCGTTCCTCCGGTCGTTGAGGCTCCGGACCTTGAAACTGCCTATGCCGATCGAGACGTACCGGCTGACCCAGGTGTGGGCGCGACGCTCCCATGCGGAGGCGAGCCACCGCTGGCTCCGCGGGATGATTGCCCGAGCCGCGCGGGATTGAGCTGGTGCGGTTGAAGACGATCGACCGCCGCGCTCAAAGCCGAAGGTCCAGGGAGAAGAGAAGGAAATTGGTCGGCCGTCCTCCGGCGGCCCGGATCACCGCTCCGGCGGAGGCCCGCACCCACGCCGCTCTCAGGGCGACCTGGGCCACGGGCTGCCAGGTACCGTCGAGTTGCGTGATCGCCGTGACGAAGCGGGCAGCGGAGACTCCGGGCGGCACGAGGAATCCTCCACCGGCGCGGTAGACCGCATCGCTCCGCTCGAGGCGCCACTGGAAGTCGACGCCGAGCGAGACCGCCAGCTTCTTGACCGGCTGAGCCTGTACGTAGGGATGCAGGTCGTACCCGTTTCCGGGGGCGAAGATGGCGGCCTCCGAGAAGTAGTTCAGGGCCGGATAGGGAGCGCTGAAGGTGGAGAGGACTCCCCCATCGCCCTTGTCGCCGCTGGCAATATCCGCGCGAACGGCCAGACGCGGCCGGCCAGGAACGCGCGCGAGCGTGTAGCCGGTGTCAGACGCCGCGCCCCAGGCCCGGATGTCCGCCGAGCCGAACGATCCCACCTGGTAGGAAGCCTGCACCGAGTAGTCCCAGGCGACGGCAATCCCCCAGATCCGGCCACCGAGCGTGTGGCGAGCCTCGTCGGCCGTGCCGCCGGCGTAGACCGCGCGCTTCACGGTGCGGCCGAGGTAGAACAGCTCTCCGTTGGGGCCCCGACCGCCGAGGGCTCGCCGGGACCAGTCCGCGTACCAGAACCACTCGCGGCTCGACGTGGCGCTTTCGAAAACGCCGCGTGCGGGATCCACCGGCCGGCCCGCGGCCGCCTCGAGCGATGTGCGCCCGTCGTGATCCCAGATCACCTTGGCGGCGTCGAAGCTCAGCCGAATGTTGGAGCCGTCGCGGAGGCTGACCAGGCGTCCGGACCCCACGGGCATCTCCTGGCGCCCGAGCCTGAGCGTCAGCCGGGAGCCGGAGTGTTCGACGGCCATCAGATCCGCGAACGCCTGCTGCAGATCGAGATCGCCCCGATCGATGGGCCGTGCTGCGGGCTTGCGGCCCGTTTCCCAGAAGCTACCCAGCTCCATGAAGGTGCGGAAGCGCGGGCCGAGGTGAAGGTCAGCATCGAGGAGCATCCGCGTCGCGTAGGACGTGAAGGTCGGTCCGCCCGGCAGGCCGAAGAAGGCGTGGTCGTAGTCCTCCACGCGCTCGCGCGCCTCGCCGCCGACGGTCAGGTAGGCCGTCCCGCGCGCGTTCAGGGGGACGAACTTGACGCGCTCGAGGAGCGTCGGCCGGGTTCGGTCGCGCAGGAAGGAGTAATCCTCCTTCCATCGGATGGTGTTGATCTCGTCGCCCACCGATCGCGGCTCCTCGCTCGACGCCAGCGAAGCGCCAAGAGCCAGGAGGGCCAGGCCGAGCCGAAGGCTTCGCGGCCTCAACGCGGGCACGGTGCCCCCGCATGAACCCAGACGTCCATCAGCCGCGCGACCTCCTCGCGGGGCACGGGCACCGGCGTGCGGCTTCCCCCGGGGTTCCACCCATAAGACACCAGCGCATCCGACCGGAGGTGCTCCGCGAGCGCTTCGGGGCTGCGTCCGCCGTTGCGCCGTTGATCCTTGAAGGCCCGGCAAAGCTCCGAATCAGACAGACCCTCCCAACCCATGGACAGCGGCGCCAGCCGCCAGTTCGGCCGGCCGGGCACTCCACTCGCCAGGTTCTCCTCCGACTGGTGACACGTGGCGCACCGCATGCCCGGAACGCCACGATCGTCGAGGCCGCGCCGGACGAGGTTCACGTGGGGGTGGCGGTCATCGCCCTGGCCGGGGAAGTTCGTGGTCGTGTGGCAATTGAGGCAGCGGGGATGGCGCAGGACCAGCGCGACCTGGTCGAACGCTCGGAGGCCCGCGTCTCGAGCATCGGCGGGCGCGGCCAGCGCCGGCCCGGGCTCCGAGCCGATCTGCAGTAGGAGAGGACCGATCAGCACTGAACCGCCGAGCACCGCGGCCCAGGGGCCGGTCGAGAGCTTCAATCGCATGTTCGCATCCCTCGATAAACTGACCGCTGGCTGCTTACGTGGCCGTCGTACCGCTGGCCCGCTTGATCGCTTTTCGCACGCGGGCGTACGTGCCGCAACGGCAGAGGTTCGTCATGGCGAAGTCGATCTCTTCGTCCGTGGGCGCTGGCCTTGCCTTCAGCAGCGCCGCCGCCGTCATCAGCATGCCCGACTGGCAGTAGCCGCACTGGGGCACCTGCTCGGCGATCCAGGCCTGCTGCAGCGGGTGCGACCGATCGGGGGACAGGCCCTCGATCGTCGTGATCTCCTTTCCGCTGGCCGCCGCGACAGTGAACGAACAGGAGCGCACAGGCTCGCCGTCGACATGGACCGTGCACGCTCCGCAGCGAGCGATCCCGCAGCCGAACTTGGTGCCCGTGAGCCCGAGCTGCTCCCGGATCACCCAGAGCAGAGGCGTGCCGGGATCGGCATCGATCTCCTGGACCTTTCCGTTGACCTTCAACTCATGCATAGCCTTTCCCCCTCGGCGGTCGGACGACGCCGAACCGGAGACCGTGGCGGGCGAGCGGCATCGACCGGAGCCGACGTCCGGTCGCAGAAGAAATCGCGTTGGCGAGCGCGGGGGCGACGGTCACCGGGCTGGTCTCGCCGATGCCGCCAAGGTCGCCTCCGCCCGAAACGAATTCGGTCACGAGCTCGGGCGACTCCGCGAGATACGGCAGCTCGTAACCATCGAAGTTGCCTTGCACGACTCCGCCGCGCTCGAAAGTGACCTCGGACTTGCAGTAGGACAGGCCGAACACCACGCCGCATTCGATGTTCGCGGTGGCGATTCCAGGGTCGAGGACGCGCCCGCAGTCGACGACCGAGACGACGCGCAGCACACGCACGTCGGCCCCGTCCACCGCGACCTCGACGACCTGGGCCACGAAGGTGCCGAACGCGCGGGCCACCGCGACACCCCGGCCTCTTCCTGCCGGCAGCGGCTTCCCCCAGTCCGCGAGGCGTACCGCCTTTTCGAGGACCGCCAGCGCCCTCGGGTTCTTCGAGAGGAGGCGCCGCCGGTATTCGTACGGGTCGGCCTTCGCGGACTGGGCCAGCTCGTCGACGAAGCTCTCGATCGCGAAGATGTTCGGGCCGTAGCCCGTCGTCCTCATCACGGAGGTGGGCACGGGGATCTTCAGCAGATGGAAGTCGACCCGACGCCGGGGAATGTCGTAGATCGATTCCACGGCGCCCTCGAGCGCGCTCGGATCGATGCCCTTCTCCTTCATGAGCGGCTCCAGGGCTGGAAACACAGGGAGCAGGATCGTCGGCGACACGACGCGGGCGAAGAGAGCTATGGGGACGCCTTCGCCGTCGACCTCGGCTGCGAGCCGGACGAGGGTCGCGGGACGGAACTTGTCGCGACGCATGTCCTCCTCTCGCGCCCAGATAGCCTTCACGGGACGACCGACCGCCTTGGAGATGAGCGCGGCCTGCACGACGAAATCGGGAAGCAGCCGGCGACCGAAGCCGCCTCCGATGTAGGGCGTGCGGTTGACCTGCACCTGGTCGTCGCGGAGCCCCAGGACCCGCTTCAGCGTGTGGAAGGCCAGTTCCTGGCCCTGCGTCGGCGCCCACACCTCGCAGTGGTCGGAGGTCACCGACACGGTGCAGTTCATCGGCTCCATCGTCGCGTGAGCAAGGAAGGGGTTCTCGTATTCGGCGCTCACGGTTCTCGCCGCCGGATCCGGCGTGGGGCCGAGGCTCCCCTCGTTCAGCGGCGTCGCCCACGGCCCGGCCTCGAGGGCCCGACGGTAGGTGGCCGACAGCTCCCGGCTCGACAGGCCGGCGTCCGGCCCCGGATCGAAGTCGGGCTCGAGCCGGGAAAGGGCCATGCGGGCCTGCCAGTACGTGTCGGCCACGACCGCGACGCCGTTGTCGAGTGGCACGACCGCGCGGACACCGGGCTGGCCGAGCGCGGGTGCCCGTTCGACACCGCGCAGTCGTCCGGCGAGTGTCGGCGCCGTCCGGACGGCGGCGATCAGCATGCCGGGCAGGCGCATGTCGATCCCGAACTTGGCGCTGCCATCCACCTTCTCGGGGATGTCGATGCGGGGAAGAGCCTTCCCCACCAGGGTGAGCTCGTCCGGAGACTTCAGCCGCGGACTGGACGGAACCGGCAGGCGGGACGCCTCCGCCGCGACTTCTCCGAACGTCGCGCGCCGGCCGGATGAGGAGTGAAACACCTGGCTCCTCTCGGCGCGACAGCTCTCGGCAGGCACGCCCCAGCGGGCCGCCGCCGCGTGCACGAGCATCTCCCGGACGGCCGCCCCCATCTGGCGCATCAGGTCGGAGAAGGCCTGGATGCTTTCGCTGTTCCCGGTGAACATCCAGTTTTTCGTCGGATTCCGATAGGCCGGAGCGAAGGGGGCCGTCTCGAGGCGGACGGTCTCCCAATCCGCACCCAGCTCGTCGGCCAGGATCGCCGGCAGGGTGGTGCTGATCCCCTGGCCGATCTCCGCCTGGGAGACGACGAGCGTCACGAGATTGTCCGGCGTCACGCGGACCCAGGCCGTCAGGGGGAACTCGCCCGGTGCGGGGCTCGCGCCGGCCGCACCCGCGAGCGTTGCATCCTCGGCGGACGGGGCGTACCCCAGAAGCAGACCCCCACCGACGAGCGCCGTGCTGCGCAAGAACGTTCTGCGCGTCAGGCCCTCGGGCGACACGGGCGCGCGATACGCATCGGCAAAGAGCATCGGTTTATCCCCCTGCTTTCACGCGACGGGCCCGGCCGCGTGGCTATCGGTGCCGGTGGCCAGGCGCCCCATGGGCGGCGGCCATCTGGACGCCGGCAAGAACGGCGCGGAGTTCCTTCATGGGTTCCTCAATCGCGACCCCCTGTTCCCGCAGAAGAATTACGCAAGAAACGCGGGGTCCACGCATGGACTTGTCGCATCATGGCTATCGATGCCGTCGATTGAGCGAGAGCGTCATCGCGATCCTGGCCGACTTCGGGGGTGATACGCGACGCGCGCAAGCTGATCGTGAACTGGGAGGATCAGGCACGCCGCCGCGTCAAGGAGCTCAGGGACGCGTTGGCGAAAGACGTGAAGAGCGTGCGCCCCTGAGCGAAAGGAGCTGCTCATGGCTGACTTGACCGTAGGAGCGCCGATACCCCTCAGTCGTCGCGAGTTCCTCACCGCGGCCGGCGCCGGAATCCTGGCCGGCGGCAGTCTTCCTCCGGCGAGCGCCACGTCTCACTCCCCGAAGACCAAGGGGTCGACGCGCGAGGTGCTCGCTCCGTACGTCGAGCGCGGCGAGGCCCCTGGGCTCGTCGCGCTCGTCGCCCGAGAGGGCAGGGAGGATGCTCACGCGCTGGGGGTGAAGACGCTCGGCAAGCCGGGCGCGGTCGAGCGCGACACGATCTTCCGCATCGCGTCGATGACGAAACCCGTCACGGCAACCGCCGCAATGATGTTGATCGAAGAGGGCAAGCTCCGACTCGACGAGCCCGTCGACCGTCTGCTTCCCGAGCTCGCGCATCCCAAGGTCCTCAAAAGACTCGACGGCCCGCTCGACGACGTCGTGCCTGCGGCGCGCGCGATCACCGCGCGCGATTTGCTCACGTTCCGCATGGGATCGGGTCTCGTGCTCGCCGAACCGGGGACGTATCCGATCCAGAAGGCCAGCGATGAGCTGCTCGGTAACGGAATGCCCAATCCTGCGAAGCTCGTCGCACCCGACGAGTGGATGCGCCGGCTCGGGACGTTGCCGCTGATGCATCCGCCCGGCGAACGTTGGATGTACAACACGAGCGCGATCGTCCTCGGCATCCTCGTCGCGCGGGCGGCGAGAGAGCCGCTCGACGTGTTCCTGCGCGAGCGTCTCTTCGCCCCCCTGGGAATGCACGACACCGACTTCAGCGTCCCCGATTCGAAGCTCCATCGGTTCACGACGAGCTATCTGGCCGATCCGCAGACGGGAGCGCTGTCGCTCTACGACCCGCCCGAGGGTCAGTGGGGCCGGCCGCCCGCTCATCCGTGCGGTGCCGCGGGGCTGGTGTCCACCGCACCCGACTTTCTCCGATTCTCGACGCTCCTTCTCGGTCGAGGCGTGTTCGGCAACAAGCGCCTCTTGTCCGAAGCGTC
>Ga0070706_100006893_pt1 | contig 10724 bp, 8 predicted proteins | sample KBSK5501metaG_FD_65476 | JGI IMG/M metagenome (GOLD analysis project Ga0070706, IMG submission 65476) | Corn, switchgrass and miscanthus rhizosphere microbial communities from Kellogg Biological Station, Michigan, USA - KBS K5-50-1 metaG | ecosystem: Host-associated > Plants > Roots >...
TTGAAAAGAGAGGCCGCGCGCCTAAAGCGCGAGCCGGCAATCGAGGACCCAAATAAATGGCCATCACAGATCTGGAACGGCAGGAGCCCCCGGACCCCGACCAGGAACGCCAGGAAACCCAGGAGTGGCTGGAGTCCCTGGACTTCGTCATCAAGTCGGGGGGGCCGGAGCGGGTGCGCCGGCTCCTCAGGCAGCTCCAGCGCCGGGCCGCCGAGTTCGGCATCTCGCTTCCCTATACCGCCAACACGCCGTACCTGAACACGATCCCTCGCCACATCCAGCCACGATTTCCTGGTAACCGGGAAATCGAGCGACGGGTGAAGAGCATCCTTCGCTGGAACGCCATGGCCATGGTCGTCCGCGCCAATCGCAACGAGAGCGGGATCGGCGGACACATTTCGACCTACGCATCGGCCGCCAATCTTTACGAGGTCGGGTTCAATCATTTCTTCCGGGGTAAGGACCACCCGAACGGTGGCGATATGGTGTTCTTCCAAGGCCACGCTTCGCCCGGCATCTATGCGCGCGCGTTCCTCGAGGGACGTTTCGACGAGGACCAGCTCCGCAACTTTCGGCGCGAATTGCGAGGCCCGGGCCTGTCGTCCTACCCCCATCCCTGGCTCATGCCGGATTTCTGGGAAGTGCCCACGGTGTCGATGGGACTTGGGCCGATCATGGCCATCTATCAGGCCCGCTTCAATCGCTACCTCGAGGACCGAGGCCTCATCGATCGCACCGGCAAGATCTGGGCGTTCCTCGGGGACGGCGAGTGCGACGAACCCGAAGCGTTGGGCGCCATCTCCCTCGCCGCGCGCGAAGAGCTCGACAACCTCATCTTCGTGGTGAACTGCAACCTGCAGCGACTCGACGGTCCCGTGCGCGGGAACTTCAAGATCATCCAAGAGCTGGAAGCGGTCTTCCGTGGTGCGGGCTGGAACGTGATCAAGGTGGTGTGGGGCGGCGCGTGGGATCCGCTTCTCGAGTCCGACAAGGACGGCGTGCTCGTCCAGCGGATGGAGGAAGCCGTCGACGGCGATTACCTCAAATACAGCGTTTCGACCGGCGCCTACATTCGCGAGCACTTCTTCGGAACCGATCCGCGCTTGATGAAGCTCGTCGAGCACATGACCGACGAGGAGATCCAGAAACTGCGCCGCGGCGGGCACGATCCGGAAAAGGTCTACGCCGCCTATCGCGCCGCGGTCGAACATCACGGCAGTCCCACGGTCATTCTCGCCAAGACCATCAAGGGCTACGGCCTCGGCGAAGCGGGCGAAGGCAAGAACGTCACTCATCAGCAGAAGAAGATGAACGAACAAGAGCTTCGCGAATTTCGTTCCCGCTTCGGCATTCCGATCTCGGACGAAGAAGTGGGACAAGCGCCGTTTTATCGCCCCGCCGAAGACAGCGTGGAAATGCGCTACATGCGCGAACGGCGCCGCCAGCTCGGCGGATTCCTGCCCCAACGGCGCGTGCAAGCCGACACCCTTCCCGAGCCCTCCCCCGAGATCTTCGCCGAATTCCTGGAAGGCTCCGAAGGGCGCGAGGCCTCGACCACGATGGTGTTCGTGCGACTCCTCGCGAAACTGCTTCGCGACAGCGACCTCGGAAAGCTGGTCGTCCCCATCGTTCCCGACGAGGCGCGCACGTTCGGCATGGAGGCGCTCTTCCGCCAAGTCGGCATTTACTCGCACGTCGGTCAGCGCTACGAGCCGGTCGATCGCGAGACACTGCTTTACTACAAGGAAGCGAAGAACGGCCAGATCCTCGAGGAAGGCATCACCGAGGCCGGCTCGGTGTCGTCGTTCATTGCCGCAGGCACCGCGTACGCGACCCACGGCGTCAACACGATCCCGTTCTTCATCTTCTATTCGATGTTCGGCTTCCAGCGGATCGGGGATCTCTTGTGGGCGGCGGGCGACATGCGTTGCCGCGGATTCCTGCTCGGGGCGACCGCCGGGCGCACCACGCTGGCGGGCGAGGGGCTGCAGCACCAAGACGGCAACAGCCATGTTCTGGCGCTGCCCCATCCCACCGTGCGCGCCTACGATCCCGCGTTCGCGTTTGAGCTCGTGCTCATCATCGAAGATGGATTACGGCGCATGGCCAAGGAGCCCGCGCTCTATTACCTCACCTTGGGAAATGAGCCCTACCCCATGCCGGCCATGCCCGAAGGCGCCAAGGCCGGCGTGCTCAAAGGCCTTTACTTGTTCAAGCGCTCGAGCCTGAGTCCCGAGCGCGCGCGCGTGGAGCTCTTGGGAAGCGGCGCCATCATGAACCAGGTCTTGAAGGCGCAGGAAATCCTGGAAACGCAGTACGGGGTGGCGGCGGCGGTGTGGAGTGCCACGAGTTACAAAGAACTCATGCGGGATGCCATGCAAACCGAGCGCTGGAACATGCTCCACCCGGATCAGGAGCCTCGCGTTCCCTACGTGCGCCAATGCCTGGGGAACGCCGATGCCGTAGTCGCGGCCAGCGATTACATCAAGGCTCTGCCCCTCACGGTGGCGCGCTGGCTCCCGGATACATTCATCGCGCTCGGCACCGACGGCTTCGGCCGTTCCGACGGCCGTGCCGCCCTGCGCGATTTCTTTGAAGTGGATCACCGATTCGTGGTCATCGGCGCGCTGACTGCACTCGCTGGGCGCGGCGATCTCGATCGGGCCGTGGTCATGCAGGCCATGCGTGATCTCGAGATCAACCCCGAAAAAGTGGATCCCATGACGGCCTGATACGGCTGTCGGGATGGATTGAAACATGCTGACGGAAACATGGTGAACGGAACATGGTCACGGACATAAAGATTCCCGAGCTGGGCGAGAACATCGAGAGCGCGGAAGTGCTGTCGGTGCTCGTTCAGGCGGGCCAGAAGATCGAAAAAGATCAGCCCCTAATCGAGCTCGAAACCGACAAGGCCACCGCCGAGGTGCCGTCGGAAGCGTCGGGCACGGTGAAGGAAGTGCTGGTCAAAGCCGGGCAATCGGTGAAGGTCGGGGAAACGATCCTTCGTTTGGAGAGCGCCGACGAGAAGGAAGCGCCTTCGCCGCCCCGCGCGAGCCCGCCGGCGCGAACAAGTGAGTCCTCACGTGCGAGCGAACCCTCCCGGGTAAACGAGCCCACGGAGGAAACCGTGGTGCCATCGCGACCAACCGCCGAGAAAACCATGGACGACGAGAACGGCGGCCCGGGCAAGGCGCCGGCCAAGCCCGCGCGTTCCGAAACCAAGCGCGCTTCGGCTCGCAAATCGGCGGCGCCCAAACCGCGCCCGCCCGCTCCCGAACCCTTGCGCCTCGTCGACACCCCGGCGCCGGAAGAAGACGAAGAAACCGCGATGCCCCCCGAGCTGGGCGAGCCTGCACCAGCCGCGCCCTCGGTCCGGCGCCTCGCTCGTGAGCTCGGCATCGACATCCGTCAAGTACCGCCGGGACGCGGCGGCCGGATCACTGAAGAAGACGTGAAGTCCCTCGCCCGCCGTTTGATCGCGGGCGCGCAGGAACACGAAGCACCGGACCTTTCGCTCGTGCGCCCCGGCATTCCCGAGCTCCCCGATTTTTCAGAGTGGGGCGAGGTCGAGCGCGAGCACGCAAGCAAGATCCGCCGCGTAACCGCGGAAACGCTGTCACTCTCCTGGAGCGTGATCCCCCATGTGACTCAGTTCGATCGGGCCGACATCACGGAAGTGGAGTCGTGGCGCAAGCGCATGCATGAGCGCGCGGATACCTCGGGGGCCAAGGTCACCATCACCGCGATCACGGTCAAGGTGCTGGCCGCCGCACTCAAGGTCTTCCCCAAGTTCAACTCGAGTTACGACGCCCGCACCGAGGAGATCGTCTACAAGAAATACGTCAACGTGGGCGTGGCGGTGGATACCGATCACGGCCTTCTCGTTCCAGTGATTCACGATGCCGACACCAAGAACATCATGAGCATTGCCGCCGAGCTCACCGACCTAGCCGAGCGCGCGCGCTCGCGGAAGATTCAGGTCGATGAGCTCCAGGGCTCGAACATCAACCTCTCCAATCTCGGCGGGCTCGGCACGACGTATTTCTCCCCGATCGTGACCTGGCCGCACGTAGCGGTCATTGGCCTCGGCCGCGCGAGCCTGGAACCGGTGTATCTCGACGGAGCCTTCACTCCCCGTCTCATCTTGCCGCTCTCCATTTCCTACGATCATCGCGTGATCGACGGTGCCGAAGCGGCGCGGTTCCTGCGCTGGATGGCGGAGACGTTCCAAGAGCCCATGCAGCTCGCCCTGGAGGGGTGAGATGGCGGAGACACCGGAGGGGGTTCGGCTAGCCGTGATCGGCGCCGGACCGGGCGGCTATGCGGCGGCGTTCCTGGCCGCCGATTACGGGCTTCCGGTCACGCTGATCGGAGCGGATGAGAATCCCGGCGGGGTCTGTCTGTACCGCGGGTGCATTCCCTCCAAGGCCCTGCTTCACCTCGCCAAAGTGATCGAGGAATCGGAAGCGGCGGCGAGCTGGGGCGTTACCTTCGAGAAGCCCCGCATCGATCTCGATCGCGTCCGCGCGTGGAAGAACGACGTGGTGGGGAAACTCACCGGCGGGCTCGGGGATTTGTCGAAGCGCCGCAAGGTTCAATACCTGCGCGGCACCGCCCGGTTCGAAGGAGCACGCAGCCTGTCCGTGGGGTTCGACAACGGCAACACCGAGCGCGTCGATTTCACCCACGCCATCATCGCGACCGGCTCGAGTCCCGCCGTCATCCCCGGATTCGATCCCGATTCGCCGCGGGTTTGGGATTCGACCTCGGCTTTGGACTTGCCCGAAGTTCCGCCGCGGCTCTTGGTAATCGGCTGCGGATACATCGGTCTCGAACTGGGTTCGGTCTACGCCGCCTTGGGAAGTAAAGTCACCGTGGTCGAGATGCTGGACTCCATTCTTCCCGGCGTCGACGGCGATCTCGTGCGACCCTTGGAGCGCAAACTCCAGAAGAGTTTCGCCGCCATCCACACCGCGACCAAGGTGAAGGAATCGTTCGAGCAGGACGAAGATTTTCAGGTCACCTTCGAGGGCGCCTACTCCGGCACGGAAACCTTCGATCGCGTGCTGGTCGCGGTGGGACGGAAGCCGTTGACGAAGGGGTTGGGACTCGACGCGGTGCGGGTGTCGACCAACGAGCGCGGCTTCATCCAGGTGAATCCCTCTCGCGAAACCACCGAGCCGGGGATTTACGCGATCGGGGACGTGGCCGGCGAACCCCTGCTCGCCCACAAAGCGACCCACGAGGGCCGCGCGGCCGTGGAAGCAATCACCGGGCGTCACGGCGTATTCGAGCCGCAAGCGATTCCGGCGGTGATCTTCACCGATCCCGAGATCGCCTGGGCGGGCCTCACCGAAACCGAAGCGAAGCGCTCGGGCAAGAAGGTCGAGGTGGGACGCTTTCCATGGGCCGCCTCGGGACGTTCGATCACGCTCGGCCGCACCGACGGGGTGACCAAAGTCATCGTCGATCCCGAGTCCAAGCGCGTGCTCGGCGTGGGTATTTGCGGTCCGGGCGCGGGCGAATTGATTGCCGAAGCCGTGCTCGCAATCGAAATGGGAGCCACGGCTCAGGATCTAGACCTTACGATTCACCCGCACCCGACCCTCTCCGAAACGATCATGGAAGCGGCGGCGGCAATCTACGGCACGAGCACGCACATTCATCGCCCCCGCCGCGGTTGAAGCCGCCCCCTCTAGAGCAGTTCAGCAGCCGCAGATGTTTCCGAATTTGAGGAACGGCGTCACCAATACCGCGTCAGTCAAATTCACCGGCGCTCCGAAGGGAGGCGAGAACTTGGTGCACGGGCAGATGAGTCCCCCTTTGATGCAGGGGGTATGAAACACCGCATCGCTCAAACTACATTTGGCGGATCCCCCGGCGCAGACCGAACTTGCTGGACAGGCCGCGCGGCCCCCCGCATCCGTCACGGCGTCCGGAGAATTGATACAGAAAATGTCTTCGGTAAAGCCCCCTCCAATGCCGGGAGGGCCCGCCACCGAAACGGTCGCGGCCGGAGTGGCACACGGTTGCTGACTTGAGATGACGCACCCACCCCCCAAGATATCGAACTCAACCACACCCGCCGCGTTGGTGGCGCCGTTGAGAACACCGGGGGGATTGCCCGGCGGAACCCCGCCACACCAGGCGATCAGAGGCAAGGTCGGAGGCAGAAACTCCAGCCGCACCGAAGCGCCGGGGATAGGAGTACTGGCAGCATCCCGCACCGTGACCACGTAGCGGCCGATCGAATTGCCCGCGATCAGGGGCGGCTCGACGATGCTGATGCAGTCGGGAACGTCACTGGTGGCGGCGGTGACCTGGGCGAGGGCGGGAGAGGCAATCAGGAAGAAGACAGCGGAAACAAGGGAAACAAACGGCAGAACGGCTAACAAAGACCTCCGCATGGCAGGTTTCTCCTTTCGGGAACAAAGGACGCCAAACGGAACAGCCCAACAACAGAACAGACAGCCTAGCTTAAAAAAAGTTGGGTGGAAATCGAATTATCCCTCGCCTAAATACGCTTCCTTGACCTTGGGATTGGCCAGCAATTTTTCCGCATCGTCCGACAGGGTGATCCGCCCGGTCTCCATCACGTAACCCCGCCGCGCGATTTTCAAGGCCATTTTCGCGTTTTGTTCCACCAACAAGATCGAAATCCCTCGCTGATTGAGATCGCGAATCGCGTTGAAGATGCGCAGCACGAGCATGGGCGCCAATCCCAGTGACGGCTCATCCAAAAGCAACAATCGTGGCCGGCCCATGAGGGCTCTCGCGATCGCCAGCATCTGCTGCTCGCCGCCCGACAAGGTCCCCCCGGCCTGGCTCTGCCGCTCTTTCAAGATGGGAAAGAGCTCGAAGCAACGGTCCAGGTCTTCGCGAATCCCCGACTTGTCCGAGCGCGAAAACGCTCCCATCTCCAAATTCTCCAACACGCTCAACCGCGGGAAGATCTTTCGTCCTTCGGGCGACTGGCCGATCCCCAGACGCATGATTTGATGGCTTGGACGGTTGCCGATGTCATGACGATCGAAGCGAATGCTTCCCGAGCGCACGCGCACCACCCCCGAAATACTCATGAGCAAAGTCGTCTTCCCCGCCCCGTTGGCGCCGACCAGGGTCACGATCTCGCCCGGCAGCACCTCGAGCGACACGCCCTTCAGCACTTTGATGGGGCCGTAGCCCGCGTGCACGGCGTCCAGGGCCAGAAGCGGCTCGCTCATCCGACGTCTTCCTTCCCCAGGTAGGCCTCGATCACTTGCGGGTTCGCGCGCACCTCGGAGGGCGTGCCTTCGGCGATCCGGGTCCCATAGTTCAATACGGTGATGCGGTCCGAGATCCCCATCACGACTTTCATGTCGTGCTCGATCAACAAAACCGTCACCCCGGTCTGCCGGATGCGATCGATGAGCTTCATCAAGTCCACCGTCTCCGCGGGATTCATGCCCGCGGCGGGCTCATCCAGCAACAAGAGCTTGGGCTTGGTCGCCAGCGCGCGCGCAATCTCCAAACGCCGTTGATCCCCATACGGCAAACTGCCGGCAAGCTGGTTCGCACGCGAGGCGAGCCCCACGAATTCCAGGAGCTTCATCCCATCGTCGCGCGCAATGCCCTCCTCGCGTCGAAACCCCGGCGAGCGCACCAGCATCCCGAAGATGCGCGAGTGCAAATGCACGTCCATGCCCGTGAGCACGTTTTCCAAAACCGTCATCATGGGGAACAAGCGCAGGTTTTGAAACGTGCGACAAATGCCGCGGGCGGCGATGGTATCGGGCGACCGGCGCTGGCGCGCCCACCCCAGGAACGCGGCTGCCGAACCGAGTAACGCTCCGGCCAAGAAGCTGAGCGTGCTCGACGTGCCGTGCGCTCCTAAAAACGCAAAGAAATCGCCCGCCGCCTTTCCCCAGGGAAAAGACTGCTGATATACGTAGTTCTGAACGATCGTGGCATCCCACAACGACTCGAGATGGAGCGTGATCATGAGCGCAATGCCGGTCACGACGCCCACGCCGACGATCCCTAGAACGGTATCCCGGTTGAACGGCCGCCGCAGGTCTCCGTCCAAAAACCGCAGCTCCCCGCCATCGGGTTCATAGACGCCGGTGATCACGTTGAAGACCGTGGTCTTGCCCGCGCCGTTGGGGCCGATCACCGACACGATCTGACCGGGAGCCACGGATAGGTCGAGCTTGTTGACCGCAACCAGCCCGCCGAAGCGCTTCGTGACCGAGCGAATATCGAGGACGTTCATGTCGCCTCGATGCCGTCGCCTTCACCCGCGTGGAGCTCCTCGCGAATGCGCGAGCTGGGGAAGATCCCTTCGGGCCGGAAGCGCATCATGAGCACGAGCGCCAACCCGAAGAGCAGGTACTTCCAGTTGGACGGCGTCAAAATAACGTTGCCGCTCGCGGTGAGCCCCGCCGCCTGCAAGGCCTCGGTGATCTTCTTCAAAAGGATGTCGAAACCCATCACCATCGCCGAACCCATGAGCACGCCGCGCAGGCTCCCCGTCCCCCCGACGATCAAGATACACAGCACGGTGATCGACACGTTGAAGTCATAACTCGTCGGTTCGGCGGTGGTCTCGAGCTTGCTCGCGTAGAGCACCCCGGCCAGGCCGCACACGGCCGCGGTGATGGCGAACGCTTTGAGCTTCACCCGTACTGGGTTGATGCCCATGCAGGTCGCCGCCAACTCGTCCTCGCGAATGGCCACCCATTGCCGGCCCAAGCGCGAGTTCTCGAGGTTTTTAACCGCAATCACCGCCAGCACCACGAATCCCAAAAACAAGTAGTACCAGGGTTGATACACGGACTGATTGAGAGCGTGACCGAAAAAGGACGGTGGAGGTAAGGGATTGATGCCTTGGGTGCCCTTGGTGATGTTGTCGAGGTTCTTGAGCACGTCCTGCACGATTTCGCCGAATCCCAAGGTCACGATGGCCAGATAGTCGCCGCGTAACCGCAAGGTCGGCGAACCCAGGATCAATCCGGCCAATGCACAAATCAACGGAGCCGCGACCAGCGCTCCCCAGAACCCGATCCGGAAGGGATAGATATCGCAGCTCAAGATCGCGTAGGCGTACACGCCGATGGCCATGAACGCGGCCACGCCCAGGTGCAATAGACCCGCATACCCCACGATCACGTTCAATCCCAAGGCGAGCAACGTGAATATGAGCACGCGCTGGCAGACATCGTTTCCGATCGTCCACGCGCCGAGCCCCGTCGCATAGAGGACTTGATCCAACAACGGAATGAGCAGCGCAATGATCAACAGAATCCACTCGACCTGCCGGAAATGATTCACCGCCCGGCGCGCCGCCGTCACACCTTCTCCCGCGTGCGCGCGCCCAAGAGACCATTGGGCCGGAAGATCAAAATGAGGATGAGGATGCTGAAGACGACGGCATTGGTCCATCGCGTCTCAATGTACTGATCACTCATCGAACGCACGAGACCAATCAAAATCCCGCCCAGCATCGCTCCGGGAAGGTTTCCGATTCCGCCCAGAACCGCCGCCGTGAACGCATCCATCCCGCTTCGGTAGCCGAGCTGAAAATGAATGGTGGGATTGAAGAGCGGGTAGATCACCGCCGCGCAACCGCCCAACGCTCCACCGAGCATGAACGTCGCCCCGATCACCCGGTTCACGTCGATCCCCAAGAGCTGCGCGGCCACCGGATTTTGCGCGGTCGCTCGCATGGCCTTGCCCAACCGGGTGTATTGCACAAACAACGTGAAGGAGAAGAGAAGCGGGGCGGTCACGCCCCACACCATGAGATCCCGGAGGGTGAACTGCACGTCGGTGCTGAGGCCCAGCGAATGCAACACGTTCGTGTTCGGAATGAGAGGTGGAAAGCTCTTGGGCGCCGCCGCGGCCAGTCCTCCACCGAACACCTGCATGGGCAGCCCGCCCCAGAACTGGCCCAGGTTCATGAAAATGAACGAGACCCCGATCGCGGCCACCAAGGGGGCAAGCTTCGGCGCATTACGAAGCGGGCGGTAGGCCAGCCGGTCCACCGACCAGTTGAGGGTTCCACAAAACACCGGAACGATGAGGAACATGAGGACCAAGGCGGGCAAGGTTGCGTGGCCTGCCGACGCTCCGATCAATCCGACGATCGTCAACGATAGAAACGTGCCCAGCATGAACAAATCGCCGTGGGCGAAGTTGATGAGCTCCACGATGCCGTACACCATCGTGTAGCCCAGGGCGATGAGGGCAATGATCATCCCGTTGGAGAGGCCGGTGATGACCTGCTGGATGAAGACTTCTGAAGCGCTCATGCCGCGCGCGAGGAAACGACCGGTGGCTCGAGTAGGCTAGGTGCCAAGACGGGCCACGAATTCGAACTCGCCGTTACGCACGATTTGCCCGCTCATGACCCGCAACGTGGTATCGCCGTTCTCATCGAAGGACCAGGTGCCCAGGCCGCCCTGGAAGTCCTTCGTCTGTCCTACGGCGTCGAGAATGGCGGCCCGATCCTTTTTTCCGGCCCGAGAAATGGCATCCAAAGCCACCTTCGCGCACTCGTAACCGTAAATGGCGTAGACCTCGGGCTCGCTGTGGTAGCGCGCCTCGTACTTCTGCACGAACTCGGCGCCCTTGCCTTGCATTTCCTTGGCCGGCAAACCCCCGAACGTGGCGTAGGTGTTGTCGTTCAGGTTCTCGGCGCCCGCCGCCTCGATGAAGGCCTTCTCGACGCAGCCGTCCGGCAC
>Ga0070706_100006896_pt1 | contig 10721 bp, 6 predicted proteins | sample KBSK5501metaG_FD_65476 | JGI IMG/M metagenome (GOLD analysis project Ga0070706, IMG submission 65476) | Corn, switchgrass and miscanthus rhizosphere microbial communities from Kellogg Biological Station, Michigan, USA - KBS K5-50-1 metaG | ecosystem: Host-associated > Plants > Roots >...
TCCCCCTCGTCGTACTTCATGAAGTCACCGCCCGAGCAGTACGGCGACGACGAGTGCCGCGACCGGGTGGAGAAGTTCATCCGCGGCGAGATCGACCGCTGACCGTCCGGCCTGCCACGGCGGGTCGGCGGCCGTAGTCTGAACGGGTGCGCTCTCACGCGGGTTTGCGCGGTGTGCTTGCCGCCGCCCGGGTGCGGCTCGGCTGGCGGCCGGCGCGATCGTCCTTCTTCGCCGACCTGGCGACGGTGCTGTCCGAGCGCGACTTCCGGCGGCTGTTCGGCACCCGGCTGATCTCGCAGGCCGGTGACGGCATGTTCACGGCCGGCCTGGGCGCGTACGTGTTCTTCAACGCGACGAGCTTCCCCAACCCGGTGTCCGCGGCGGGGGCGTTCGCCGTGCTCTACCTGCCCTACTCGCTGATCGGGCCGTTCGCCGGCGTGCTCATCGACCGCTGGTCGCGCCGGCAGATCCTGGTCTGGTCGGCGCTCATCCGCTCCGCGGTCGTGACGGTGACCGCGCTGCTGGTGGCCTCGGGCAACCTGGGGGTGCCGCTGTACGCCAGCGTGCTCGTGGTGCTGGGCGTGAACAGGTTCTTCCTGTCCTCGCTGTCGGCCGCCCTGCCCCACGTGGTGGCCGAGGACAAGCTGGTGATGGCCAACTCGGTGGCCCCGACCTCCGGCACGATCGCCGGGTTCATCGGCGGTTTCACCGGGCTGGGCATCCACCTCGGCACCGGCGGGGGCAAGGGCGGCTCGGCGGCCACGCTGCTCGTCGCCGGGGCCTGCTACCTGGTGGCCGGGGCGGTCGCGGCGACCATGCACAGGGACGTGCTCGGCCCTGACCGGGCCGAGGTCAGAGAGCAGCACGCGGGGATACTCACCGAGCTCGGCGTCGTCGCGGCGGGGCTGGCCGCCGGCGCCCGGCACGTGCTGAGCAGGCGGCGGGCGGCGGCGGCGCTGTTCGCGACCGCCTGCCAGCGCACGCTGTACGGGATCCTGTTCCTGATGTCGATCTTGCTGTACCGCAACTACTTCTACCACGCCAGCGCCAACAACGCGCTCCGCCACTTCACCCTCGTCATCGTGGCGTCCGCGATCGGCTACGGCGCGGCGGCGGTCCTCACCCCCGTGGTGAGCGGGCGGCTGCCCACGGGCGCACTGATCACGGTCTTGCTGGCGATGGCCGGGATCGTGGCCGGCCCGCTCGGCGCGACCTTTAGCCAGGTGCCCTTCCTCGTCGTGAGCTTCGCCGTCAGCCTGGCCGCGCAGGGCGTCGCGATCACCGCGACGACGATCCTCCAGCAGGAGGTGGACGACAGCTTCCGCGGCCGCGTGTTCTCCTTCTACGACATGTTCTTCAACGCGCCGTTCGTGATCGGCGCGGCGGTGAGCGCCGCGTTCATGCCGTTCGACGGCAAGTCGTACCCGCTGCTGGCGGTGGCCGGGGCGGGTTACGTGCTGGCCGCCGTCGCGTATGCGATGCTCAGCCGTCAGCCGTCGGCGGGCGGTTCCCCGCCGTCGCCGGCCGTGATCAGCCCCTCGGCCGCCGCCCAGCGCAGCAGCTCCTGAGTTGCCCGCTCCTTGCCCAGCGGGCCCTGCTCGATGCGCAGGTCGAGCAGGTGCTTGAGGGCTTTGCCGACGACGGGGCCGGGCGGCACGCCCAGGATGCTCATGATCTCGTTGCCGTCCAGGTCCGGCCGCAGGCTGTCCAGCTCCTCCTGCCGGCGCAATTCCTCGATCCGGGCCTCGAGGCTGTCGTAGGCGCGGGCCAGCGCGGCGGCCTTCGCCTTGTTCCGTGTCGTGCAGTCGGCCCTGGTCAGCGCGTGCAGACGGGACAGCAGCGGCCCGGCGTCGCGGACGTAGCGGCGGACCGCCGAGTCGGTCCACTCGCCGGACCCGTAGCCGTGGAAGCGCAGGTGCAGGAACACCAGGTTAGCGACGTCCTCGACCACCGACGAGGAGAAGCGGAGCTGCCGCAGCCGCTTGCGGGCCATGCTCGCGCCGACCACCTCGTGATGATGGAAGGCCACCCGCCCGTCGGGCAGCCGGGACCGGGTGTCGGGCTTGCCGATGTCGTGCAGCAGCGCCGCGAGCCGCAGCACGAGGTCGTCCTTCAGCTGGTAGCGGTCCTCGAGCGCGATCGCCTGCTCCAGCACGGTGAGCGAGTGCTCGTACACGTCCTTGTGCCGGAAGTGCTCGTCGGCCGTGAGCCGGAGCCTCGGCACCTCGGGCAGCACCTGCTCCGCCACGCCGGTGTCGACCAGGAGCCTGATCCCGCGGACCGGGTCCGGCGCGAGCATGAGCTTGGTCAGCTCGTCCCTGATCCGCTCGGCGGAGACGATCTCCAGCCGGCCGGCCAGCCGGGTCATCGCGTCCTTGACATCGCTAGTCGGCTCGAAGCCGAGCTGCGCGGCGAACCGCGCCGCGCGCATGATGCGAAGCGGGTCGTCGGTGAAGGAGTCCTCCGCTGTCCCCGGCGTCCGCAGCACCTGGTCCCGCAAGTCGCGCAGCCCATCGAACGGATCCACCAGCTCCCCCGACGGCAGCCGGGCCGCCATCGCGTTGATGGTGAAGTCCCGCCGCGCGAGGTCCCCCTCCAGCGTCGTCCCGTACGCCACCTCCGGCTTGTGGGAGCGATCCTGGTACCGCTCGCTCCGGTACGTGGTGATCTCGAGCACGCGGTCACCCTTGCTCAGGCCCACGGTGCCGAACTTGATCCCCACCGTCCAGGTGGCGTCCGCCCAGCCGGCGATGATCTCCAGGACCTGCTTGGGCAGCGCGTCGGTGGCCAGGTCGAGATCGTCCGGATCCCGGCGCAGGAAGACGTCGCGCACCGGGCCGCCGACCAGCGCGAGCTGGTGGCCGGCCCGGGTGAACAGGAGGGCGAGGTCGTCCAGCGGGCGGGTGCGGGCGGCCAGCAGCTCGGCGGCGGCCTTGCGCTGCGCCGGGGTCAGCTGGGTCGAGTCGGGCACGGGCATCGAGGGTAGGCGTTGTGGCCACGCTTGCGCACGGGCGGGTGCCCCAGGGGGCGTGACGGGCAGGAGCCCGCAGCTTAACGGGCACCGCGGCCGGACGTCACGCGCACCGCGCGGCCCGGCGCAGGGAATAGCATTTCAGCCGTGCCACGTACCCGCCCCGCGCCGGACCGGACAGACCTGTCCGGTCCGGTGACCCGGACCGGGCGGCGGGGATGGGCACGGCGGGCAGCCTGCCTGGCCGGCGCCGCGGCCGCGGCGCTCGCCGTCGTGATCACCGGCGGCCCCGCGGCCCTGGGCCGGCCGGCGCAGGCGGCCGGGCCAGGGCAGGCCCAGCAGGCCCGGGCCCGGCAAGAGCACGCCCAGGCGGGCCGTCAGCTGTCGGTGTACGTCGAGTCGGTCAGCCCGCAGTGGGCGACGCCGGGCCGCCGGGTGACCGTGACGGGCGTCGTCAGGAACGGCACGCGCGCCAGGGTGCAGGGACTGTCCGTCCAGCTGCTGTCCTCGGCGACGCCGCTGTACAACCGGGACGACCTCGGCACCTGGGCCGCCGGCGACTACTACACCGTCGCGCCGGTCCCGGGAGCGCTGGTCTCGGTGCCCGGATCGGTGCCGGCCGGCGGCGAGGTGCGCTGGAGCGTCGTGTTCGTGCCGTCCGCCGTTGGCATGACCCAGTTCGGCGTCTACCCGCTCGCCGCCCAGGTCCTGGACGCCGTCGGAGCGCCTGCCGCCACCGACCGGACGTTCCTGCCGTTCTGGCCAGGCGGGCCGGTCTCGCAGCGGCCGCGACCGCTGAGCGTCGCCTGGCTGTGGCCGCTCATCGACCGGCCGCATCAGGCGGCCTGCCCGGCGCTGGTCAGCAACGGCCTGCCCGGCAGCCTGGCGGCCGGCGGCCGGCTGGGGGAACTACTCGCCGCGGGCGCGCGGTACTCGGGGCGGACGCACCTGACCTGGGCGATCGACCCCGCGCTCGTGCAGAATGCGCAGGCGATGGGCAGCCGGTACGCCGTCAGCGGCGTGACCGCCTGCGCCAGCGCCAGGCCGATGCGGGCCAGCGCCACGGCGCGCGCCTGGTTGCACAGCTTGTCTGCGGCCACGTCCGGTCAGCACGTCTTCCTCACCCCGTACGCGGACGTCGACGTCGCCGCGCTGAGCCATCGCGGCCTCGACACCGATCTGGCCAACGCGTTCGCCGAGCGCTCGATCGGCCGCGCGATCCTGCGCCTGCCGGCCAGCGGCGACGCGACCGCGTGGCCGGACAACGGATTCGCCGACGCCGGCGTGCTCGGCAGCCTCGCGGCCAACGGGATCCGCACGGTGGTGCTCGACTCCGCCGTGATGCCGCCGGCCGGCCCGCCGCCGAGCTACACGCCGAGCGCGCAGACGGCGTACCAAACGGTCACCGGCTCGTCGCTGACGGTGCTGCTCGCCGACCACACGATCTCGCAGATCCTCGGGGCCGGGAACGCCGCCGCCGCCGACCCGGGCGAGGCCTTCGGCACCGCGCAGCGCTTCCTCGCCGAGACGGCCATGATCGTCGCCGAGCGCCCGCAGAGGGCGCGAAGCCTCGTGATCGCCCCGCCGCGGCGGTGGGACCCGGCCGCCGGCCTGCCGGATGACCTGCTCAGCGAGACCGCGCGGGCTCCGTGGCTGAAGCCGACCAGCCTGGCGCAGCTGGCCTCGGCCAGCAGGCCCACCGGGCGGGTGCCGCACCGCGCGCCGCCCGCCCACCAGGCGACCAGGGGCGAGCTCGGCCCGGCGTACCTCGGGCAGGTCCAGGGCCTCGACACCGCGATCAGGCTGCAGGCGAGCATCCTCACGCCGCCCCGCCCCTATTACCTGGACACCGCGGTCGCCGCGCTGGAGTCGTCGGCCTGGCGCGGCCGCTCGCAGGCGGCCACCCGGCAGGCCCTGCTCGGCCGGGTGCTCCGCTTCGTCACCGCGCAGGGCCGGAAGGTCGCGATCATCGACCGGGGGCAGATCACGCTCAGCGGCTCGACGGGCAAGGTCCCCATCTCGATCGCCAACCGGTTGCCGTGGAACGTCCAGGTGCGGCTGCAGGTCCGCGTCCCTGGTGACAAGCTCACCGTCGGCTTGCCCGACACCGTGATGCCGATCGCGTCGGGGAAGACGATGACGATCAGGCTCTCCGTGCACTCATCGAGGGTGGGCGACACCGAGGTCCTGCTCGGCATCCTCACCCCGGAGGGCAGGCCGCTGCCGGGGACGACGGTGCGGCTGACCGTGCGCGCGACCCGGTTCGGCACGCTCGCGCTGGTGATCATGTGCGTGGCGCTGGGGGTGTTCGTGCTGACCTCGGCCGCCCGGGCGATCCGGCGGTCACGGACGGACGGGACCGGCGGCCCCGGCGGCGGGCAACACGACAAACCCGCCTCCGATCCAGCAGGTACAGCGGCCAGAACGGGTAGCGTCGTCTCTGGCGACGACCTCGCGCACGACCACCCGCCGGAGGACCCGGATGAGTACGCCGACGCACGGGGCCGGGCGAGCCACTGACCGCGGCCGCGGGGACCCCCCTCGGCAGCAGCCGCCGCCCGGCCATCCCGTGCCCCCCGCGAACGGGGCTGGCGTACCCCCGGACGGCGAGGACTGGCCGACCGGGGTGTCCCGAGAGCCGCTCCCCCCGGAAGAGCCCTCGCCCGCCGCCGGGCAGCCGTGGCAGGCCGCCCGCCCCGGCCGGGAGGCACGGCGCTCTCCCTGGCAGCCACCGGGTGCCACCGGACCGCTCACGCAGCCCGGCGGCCAGGCGCCGCGCGACCCCGGCGAGACCGCGCGCCGCCGCGGCCAGTATTACCGCGACCAGGACCCCCGCCCGGGTGACCGGGACCAGGCCGCACGGCGCCCCGGCGGGTACCCCCGCGACCGGGACGGCTACCCGCCGGGCCCCGGCCAGTACGGCCGCCGTCCGGACGCGTACCTGGGCGATCCGGGCGGGTACCCAGGCCAGCCGGGCCAGCAGCGCCGTCCGGCCGGGACGTACCCGCGCGACCCCCGGCGATCGGCCGGGATCGCGGCCGCGGCGGGGACCGCGGCCCGGCAGCCCGCGCCGCCGCGGCGGCCGCCGTCCTGGGGCCCGCGCGGCGCGCGGCGGCCCGCTCCGGGTGAGTCCGAGGCCAGCCTGCTGCGGTCCAGCGGCGGCATGGCGCTCGGCACGCTCGTCTCGCGGATCACCGGCTTCCTGCGCACGCTCCTGCTCGCCTACGCGATCGGCTCGGCCGACCTCGCCAACGCTTACAACGGCGCCAACACGCTGCCGAACGTCGTCTACGACCTGGCGCTCGGCGGCATCCTGACCAGCGTCGTCGTCCCACTGCTCGTCGCCGCCGCCCGGCGGGACGCCGATCGCGGCGAGGGCTACTTCCAGCGGATCTTCACCCTGGGGGTGATCGCGCTCGGCGCGATCACGCTGGTCGCAACGCTGGCCGCGGCGCTCATCGTGGATCTGTACGCGGGCTCGATGCACCCGGGGGTGCGCCACCTGATGGTGGTGTTCGCGTACTTCTTCATCCCGCAGATCTTCTTCTACGGGGTCAGCTCGCTGGCCGGCGCGATCCTCAACGCCCGCGGCCGGTTCGCCGCGCCGATGTGGACGCCGGTCATCAACAACGTTGTGGTCATCCTCATCCTGCTGATGTACATCGCGGTGGCCGGCCTCGGCCGCACCGCTGCCGACATCACGCCCGGCGCGGTCAGGCTGCTGGCCGTCGGCACCACGCTCGGCATCGTCGCCCAGACCGCGGCGCTGCTGCCCGCGCTGCTGCGGTCTGGCTTCCGCCCGAAGCCCACGTTCGGCTTCCGCCGAGGCGAGATAGCCGAGGTCGGCCGGATGGCAGGATGGCTGGCCGGCTACGTGGTCACCACGCAGGTGACGTTCTTCACCGCCGTCCGCGTGGCCAACGACGCGTCGGTGCACGCACCGACCGCCGGCTTCTCCGCTTACTCGTACGCCTATCAGCTGTTCCAGATGCCGTACGCGATCGTCGGCATCTCGGTGATCACCGCGCTGCTGCCGCGGATGGCCGCGCACGCCTCGGCCCGCCGCTATTCCCGCGTCCGGGCGGACTTCTCCACCGGCATCAGGCTCTCGGCGGTGATCGTGGTGCCGGCCTCGCTGCTGCTCGCGGTGCTCGGCGGGACGCTGGCCGAGATGCTGTTCGGGCACGGCAGCGAGTCGCTGGCCGGCGCCCGCTACATCGGCGACGTGTTCGCGGTGTTCTCCCTCGGGCTGGTCCCGTACATGACATTCCAGCTGCTGCTCCGTGTCTTCTACTCACTGCACGACAGCCGGACCCCGTTCATCATCGGGCTGGTCACGATGTCGACCAGCATCACGCTGAACGTCATCGCGCTGAACACGCTGCCGGCCGGCCGGGTGGTCGAGGGTCTCGCGGCCAGCTTCGGCCTGGCGAACCTCGTCGGCGCCACCCTGGCGTGGCGGCTGCTGCTGCGGCGGGTGGGCAGCCTGGACGGGCGGGCGATCACGCGAAGCCTGGTCAAGATGCACGTCGCTGCCATCCCGGCGGCCCTCTTCGCCCTGGAGATCGGGCTCGCGGTGGGCGTGGTCATCCACCCGGGCTTCGGCTACGGGCTGGCCACGGTGGTGCTGGGCGGCTGCGGCGGACTGCTGCTGTACGCGCTGTTCGCCCGGTCCCTCCGCATCAAGGAGCTCTCCAGCCTCGTGGCGACGGTCAGCGGCCGGCTCGGCGGCCGCGGCCGGGCCGGCGGCCGCGGCCGGGCCGGGCCGGGCAGCGGGCCGTCCGGACCCGGCCGCTGGTAACCCCAGATAACGGTTTGCCCGGCCGCGGGCCCGCGACTCCAGATAACGCGGCCCACGTCCTAGCATGGTGTGCAGCGCCGCGCGGCGGAACGCATCGCGGCATGGCCGAACTGCCGGGGCTTGAAGGGAGGGGCGAGGGCTCACCCCGCTCTCGAGACCAGACGCATGAGCACCTTCACATCTGAGCCCGGAGCCCGGCTGGCCGATCGATACCGGCTAGAGGACAGGGTGAACGCGGCCAGCGGCTGGGCGGCCTGGAAGGCGATCGACGAGACGCTCGCGCGCGCCGTCACGGTGCTCACGTTCGCATCCGACTTCCCCCGCGTGCCGGAGGTCATCACGGCCGCGCGCGCGGCCAGCAGGCTCACCGACTCCCGGCTGGCCCAGGTGTTCGACGTCGAGGACGGCGGCGGCGACCGCGCCTACATCGTGATGGAGTGGGCGGCCGGCGACTCCCTCGATGACATGCTGGGCGCCGGCCCGCTCGATCCCGCGCAGGGCCTCACCCTGATCACCGAGGCGTCGAAGGCGCTGGCCGGGGCGCACGCGGCCGGGCTCTCCCACCTCTGCCTCACCCCCCGGTCGCTGCGCTGGACGCCGGGCGGCGGCGTGAAGCTGGTCGGGCTGGGCATCGACGCCGCGCTAGCCGACGTCACCGCCGACGACCCCGCGCTGGCCGACACGCGGGGCCTGGGCAAGCTCCTGTACGCGACCCTCACCGGGCACTGGGCGGGGCCGGAGAACACCTCGCTGCCGCCCGCTCCGATGGCCGAGGGCCTGCCGCGCAGCCCCCGGCAGGTCCGGGCCGGGGTTCCCGCGGCGATCGACGCCGTGGCCTGCGAGGCGCTCTTCCAGCGGCCGCGCCGCGACCGGCCCCCGCTGACCACCCCGGCGCTGCTGGCCCGGGCCCTCGACGAGATCACCCCGGGACCCGCCCGGCCCGGCCCGGCGCCCGTTGACGGCTTCGCCGCCGGCCAGCGGCTGGCCGGTCGCGAACCCGCGGACACGTTCTCCTGGGCGCCGGGGGGTGCCGCGGGCGGCGGGCGACGCCACGGGGCGCCCCCGCCCGGGCGGCGGGCCGTGACCACGGGAGCGGCGGTGGTCATCGCGATCGTCGTCGTCCTCGCGGTGATCGGCGTGGGCGGCTGGGTGCTCAGCCACCACGGGTCCGGCGGGGGGGCAGGCCGCGCGCACGGCCACAGCCCGAGCGCCTCGGCCGCGGCCGGCGTGCTGACGCCGGTCGGCGCCAACGCGAGCGACGACGCCGGCGAGGCGGGTTTCGCGATCGATCACAGCATGACGACCTACTGGCATAGCTCGTACTACCTGGACAGCCCCTTCTTCGGTCACCTGAAGACCGGCATCGGGCTGGTGCTGGACATGGGCAGGCAGGTGAAGCTCAGCCAGGTCCAGGTTCTGTTCGGGTCCATCCCGGGCGCCAACGTCCAGATCAAGATGAGCAATTCGCCCGTGCCGCCGACACCGGCCGCCGCGGCCGCGCTCCCGACCGTCGCACGGGCCACGGACGTGGGCGGCGCCTACAAGTTCACGATCAAGGGCTCGGCCACCGGGCGAGACGTCGTCATCTGGTTCACCAAGCTGCCGCCGCTGTCCGGCACGGCCAACCACTATCAGGTGAACGTTTACAACGTCGCGGTGCGGGGCACAGGCTGAACCTGCGGCGGGCACCCGAGGGCAGCAGGTCAGACGCCGAGCTGCTCCGTCGGCACGTTGACGGTGACGCGGATGCCTTCGGCGAGCTGTTCCGCCGCCATCGCGACCGGCTGTGGGCGGTCGCGCTGCGCACGCTGCACGACCCCGACGACGCCGCGGACGCCCTGCAGGAGGCGATGATCTCCGCGTTCCGCCGGGCCGCGGAGTTCCGCGGCGAGGCCGCGGTGACCACCTGGCTGCACCGGATCGTGGTGAACGCCTGCCTGGACCAGCTGCGCCGCAGGGCCGCGAGGCCGGTCGTGCCGGCCGACGACGAGGCCGCGCTGGACGCGCTCGGCCAGCGGGCCGACGGCCCGGCCCCGGACCCCACGTCGGACAGTGACGCCGCGCTGGACGTGGCGGCGGCGCTGCAGCTGCTGCCTGCCGGGCAGCGGGCAGCCCTCGTCCTGGTGGACATGTTCGGCTACTCGGTCGCCGTGGCCGCCGACGTGCTGGGCGTCTCGCCCGGCACGGTGAAGAGCCGCTGCGCCCGCGGCCGGGCCAGGCTGCTTCCGCACGTCGCCCACCTGCGGGAGTCCGGGCAGGTCCCGGGGGAAGCCCGGAACCAGACGGCCGCCGGGCACGTCTCACCATCACCGGGCATTCAGCCCGCACCGGCCGCGGCGCCCGCCGCCGCGGCCCACACCGGCGGCCGGCCCGCAGATGAGGCAGACCCGGGCTACACCGCCGCGCCAGCCGACCAGGCAGCAGCCGAGGAAGGGAGGAAGCACCGACCGTGACCGGACACTGTGACGCGGATGTCCTGGCCGAGTTCCGGGAGGGGCTCCTCGGCCGGTGGCGATCGGCCCGCGTTCGCGCGCACCTGGCCGGGTGCCCCCGCTGCGCGTCCCTGTCCAGCCAGCTCGCGGACGTCACCGCGCTGCTCGCCAGCGCGCCCGCGCCGGTGATGCCCGACAAGCTGGTGGCCCGGCTGGACCGCGTGCTCGCGGCCGAGTCAGCGGCCCGGAAGGCCGAGATCCCCGCCGCGGCGGGGCGGGCCGGCGACGGCGCCGTGGCCGACGGCGACGGGACGTCCGGTGAGAGAGCCGGCGGCGCGGGCCGCGGGCGGCGGCGCGGCCGGCGGCCCGTGTCCGGCGGGCGGCGCCGCGACGGGCGGCCCGGGCCTGGCCGCACCGCCCGCCCGCCGCGATCCCGGCGCGTCACCGCGCTGCGGGCCGCCTCGGTGACCGCCGCGGTCCTGGTCATCGCGGGCGGCGGCTACGGCGTGTCCAGGCT
>Ga0070706_100006897_pt1 | contig 10720 bp, 6 predicted proteins | sample KBSK5501metaG_FD_65476 | JGI IMG/M metagenome (GOLD analysis project Ga0070706, IMG submission 65476) | Corn, switchgrass and miscanthus rhizosphere microbial communities from Kellogg Biological Station, Michigan, USA - KBS K5-50-1 metaG | ecosystem: Host-associated > Plants > Roots >...
GTCGAGAATGGGAACGGGAGCCACCCGTCCGCGACCTCAGCGGTCATCTCGACGTTGCGGGGACCAAGAGATGCGACGTAAACAGGGATGTCGGTCCGGTGCCCGCTGTTGAGCAGCTTCAAGCCCTTGTTGAGCGTGTAGATCTTGCCTTCGTAGAGCATCTTCTGCCCCGACCACACCAGGCGCGCGATCTCGATGATCTCGCGCGTGCGTCGCACCGGCCGGTCGTAGGGGACACCGTGCCACCCCTCGACGACTTGAGGGCCGCTCGCCCCAACACCGAGGATCAAGCGTCCGCCCGAAAGCTGGTCGAGCGACGCAGCGGTTGTCGCGAGCAACGAGGGGGTGCGCGCGTAGATCTGCGCGATGTTCGTGCCGACCTTGATCGTCGAGGTCTCGCATGCGATCTGCGTCAGCGTGGTGAATGCGTCGTAGGTGTAGACCTCGCTGCACCAGATGCAGTCGTAACCCAGGTCTTCGGCTTCGCGCGCGAGCGCGATCAACCCCGCGCGGTCCTGGAGGTCGGTGTAGGGGATCTCGATCCCGATCGGCAGGCTCATTAACGCGCCGAGCCTACACGAACCTAATAGATCGGCATCGTGGGGGAGCGGCCAAGTAGGACGCGTCCGGCGTCGTCCCACACGTTCCCCGGATACAGTTGTCTCGATGAAACGGCTCCTCGTCGTCACCCTTGGGCTTGCCCTCCTCGTGACATGCACCTCGACGCCGAAGGCGACGACCTCGCCGTCAGCGAGCACGACTCCAACGCCAACCCCGAGCGCGTCGCCGTGCAGCGCGAGCACACGACCCCCCGCGGCGGCGGCGGGGCCGACCCAAGGATCGCGCCGCTTGGTCTCACAGGTTGCCTGGGTAAGGTCTCCTCCGATGAAGAAGCTTCGCGTCGTCGCGCTCGCCCTCTCGCTGCTGGCGTCTTGCACCTCCAGCTCACCGAAGGCGACGACCTCGCCATCGGCCAGCGCGAAACAAACACCGCGGCCGACGACATCTCGTTCGTCAACGCCCGCCTCACCGTGCGGCGTCGGGCGGCAATCCCCGCCCCGCGGAACGATCAATGCCAACTTCGCGACCGCCCTCGCATTCGCACCAGACGGCCGTCTCTTCTACTCCGAACGTTCAGGAACCGTCCGGGTCTGGCAGAACGGCGCCTCGCACGTTTTCGGGCGGGTATCCACCGTCACGACCGAACCCGGTGGCTCCTACAGCGAGCGAGGGCTGCTCGGACTGGCCATCAGTCCCACCTTCTCGCGCGATCGTAACGTGTTCGCGTTCTACTCGGGCACCGATTACGCACACCAGTACGTGATCCGCTGGACGGACTGCGGGGGACGGGGGACGAACGCGAAGATCATCATCTCACTTCCGGCCGGCTCGGACTGTTGCCACAAGGGTGGGCGCATCGCCTTCGGTCCGGACGGGATGCTGTATGTGTCCCTGGGCGATGAACACAAGGCCACCGCGGCGCAGAACAAGAGCGACGTGCGCGGGAAGCTCTTGCGATATACCCCGAGCGGCGGCATCCCGGCCGGCAACCCCTTCGGGAACGCCGTGTGGGCGTACGGGTTCCGCAATCCGTTCGGTCTCGCCATCTCATCATCGGGAAAGATCGCAGTGACGAGCAACGGCCCTTCAGGCGAGTTTTCGGGAGTTCCGTCCACCGGGTACGACGTCGTCTACGACGGCGTCGTCAAGGGAGGCGGGTACCAGTGGCCCTACTGCTATGGGTACAGCCACCAGATCAACGGCCAATCGTGCGCGGGCCAGCACGGGCCGTCGTGGAGCAGCGAGAAGACGACGGTCGTTCCAACGGGTGCGTGGTACGTGGACTCGTCTGGCCCGTCACCGGAGCGCGGTCACCTGGTCTTCTGTACCTACAACGACGGCATGAAGATCCTCACCCCAGGAAGCCCCCATGCCTCGGTATCGAGCGGCCCGTCGGGGTGTCGCCTCGCGGTGACGCAGGCGCCGAACCACGTGCTGTATTACTCGGACGCTTCGCACATCTACCGGCTGGCTTAGAACCGGCGTTTCGGGCGCCGCCGCAACATGCTGTTCTTGCCCTTGCCACCCCGGTAGACCATGCGCGGCGGGTGGATCTTCATCCCCGCGTCGAGCAGCTCCGCGTGAAGCTGTAGCCGCGCTGCGATGCGGCTGACGTCACCTCGCTGGTCGGGGAGAACGAGGGTGATCCCGGTGCCGCCTCGACCTGCGCGCGCGGTACGGCCGACGCGGTGGACGTACGCCTTCTCGTCCTCCGGCGGGTCATAGTTCACGACGTGCGTGATGTGCTCGAGGTCCAGTCCGCGCGCAGCGACGTCCGTAGCGACGAGCACGTCGCGCGCGCCCGACTCGAAGCGTGCGAGCGCGCGCTCGCGCGCCGGCTGGCTCATGTCGCCGTGCAACGCCTGCGCCTGGAATCCGTGGGTCTTCAAGGTGTCGGCCAGACGGTCGGCGCCGCGCTTCGTGCGAACGAAGATCAGCGTCAAGCCTCGTTCGGTTGCCAGCTCGCGCACGAGCACGTTGATCTTCTCGCCGGGATCGACCGGGATGAACTTGTGGTCTGCTTCGCGGACGAGTGGCCGGTCGTCGATGATCTCGTGACGGACCGGGTCGACCGTGAAGCGCTGTGCGAGGTGACCGACCTCACCGTCGAGCGTCGCCGAGAACATCATCGTCTGACGTTCCGGGGGAAGCATTGCCAGGATCTTGCTGACGTCGGGCAAGAAACCCATGTCGAGCATCCTGTCGGCCTCGTCTAGCACCGAGATGCGAACGCGGTCGAGCTTCACGAGCCTGCGGTTGACGAGGTCGATCAGCCGGCCGGGCGTCGCCACGATCACGTCTGCCTTCGCGGCGCGCTTGCCTTGATCTTGAAGCCCAACGCCCCCGTACACGGTGGCAACCTTCATGCCTTTGGGGTCGATGATGCCGCGGAACTCGTCGGCAACCTGGGTCGCGAGCTCGCGGGTCGGAACGAGGATAAGTGCGGTCGGGCTCTTCTGGTCGTGCTCGAGCCGCTCGACGATCGGGACGGCGAACGCAAGAGTCTTGCCGGAACCGGTGCGGGATTTCGCGAGCACGTCACGTCCAGCGATCGCGTCTGCGAGGACGAGGGCCTGGATCTCGAACGTTCCGTCGATGTTGCGCATCGCCAGCGCGTCGACGACCTCTTTCGAGACGCCGAAGTTGGCGAAGCTCGGCGCTGATACGGCGACGGGGACTTCTACTTCGATCTGTTCTTCGTCCACGTCGTCGTCCTGGGCGCGCGCGGGTGTACCTGGTGTCATGCGGTGTTCCTCCTTGCACAGCAAAGCTGTGTCGGTGTGCCGTAACGGCTAAGGCCGAAATCGGACTCTCGGAGAGGTCCCAAACCCGAGTCGTCCGAAAGGAGGAGCCGGAAGCGAAACCTCACGGGATGGCCGTGCCATCCGTGCTGACAGCATAGCAGCAGGTAGAGACCCCTATCCGGACCCCGGGGCTGGGAGAGAACACGCTGGTCACACGCCCGTAACACTGATACCATCGCGCGAACGACGGGCAAAGGCGCTCCGAAAAGGGCGCCTTTTCGTTTTCCCCCTGCTCTTTCCCTAGAAGGCGAGGACGTTGATGGGTTGGGACCCCCGACACGAGCGGGACGCCTGCGGCATCGGCTTCGTGGCCGACGCCGAGGGCCGCTCGAGCCGTGGCATGGTCGAGACGGCGATCGGCGCGCTCTGCAACGTGCGCCATCGGGGTGCCGTTGCGTCCGACGCCAAGACGGGCGACGGGGCCGGGCTGCTCCTCCCGATATCGGGGACGTTCTTCGCCGCGGAAGCGACGCGCTTGGGGCTCCCCGAGGTCGACCCGTCGTGGATCGGCGTCGGCATGGTCTTCGTCATGGACGACACGTCCGAACAAGAGCTCCAGCGGATCGTCGAAGACGCGTGCCGCGCGGAAGCGATCGATGTGATCGCGTGGCGTGACGTTCCGCTCGAGCACAACGCACTGGGTGGGCGCGCGCTCGCGCTGATGCCGCGGATCCGTCAGGCGCTCATGCTTCGACCGGTCGGCGTCGACGCGGATGAAGCCGAGCGCCACTGCCATCGCGCGCGCCGCCGCGCCGAGAAGACGATCTTGCGCGAGGGCCGCTCGATCTACTTCCCGTCGTTCTCGTTCCGGACGGTGACGTACAAGGCGCTCGTCGCAGCGGACCAGCTCGCCGAGTTCTACAAGGACCTCGCCGACCCGCGTTTCGACGCGAGCTTCGTCATCTATCACCAGCGGTACTCGACCAATACGTCGCCGTCGTGGACGCGCGCGCAGCCGTTCCGCATGCTCTGCCACAACGGTGAGATCAACACGATCGCCGGCAACGTGAACCGGATGCGGTCGCGCGAAGGTCGGCTCGGCAAGTGGTCGCTGCTGGAGGAAGAAGTCTTGCGTCCGGTGATAGACGAGACCGGTTCGGACTCCGCGATGCTGGACAACGCTATCGAGCTGCTTGTGCGCGAAGGCCCCAAGCCGGGGGAGAGCCGCGACATCCGTCACGTCGTCGCGATGATGATCCCCGCGGCGTGGGAGCGCGCGGCCGACATGGAGCCGCAAGTCGCAGACTTCTACCGCTGGCATGCGTCGCTGATGGAGCCGTGGGACGGTCCGGCCGGACTGATCTTCACCGACGGCTTCCGCGTCGGCGCGTCGCTCGACCGCAACGGTCTGCGTCCGCTCCGCACGTTCGTCTGCGACGACGGGCTGATCGCCGTCGGCTCCGAAGCGGGCGCCGTTTCGTTGCGCGGTCACGGCCGCGTGAAGCGGGGGAAGCTCGGTCCCGGCGACATGATCTTCGTCGACCCGGCCGACGGAGGCTTTCAAGCGGATCCGGTGCGCCGCATCGCCGCGCAGCGGCCCTTCGGTTTGTGGCTGTCCGAGTACCGCGCCGACGCGTCGCCGGGCGACCCACAGGTTGCGATCCCCGAGGACCTCCCGCATCTCCAGGTGATGCACGGCGTCACGCGCGAAGAGATCACGCTGGTCCTGCGGCCCTCCGCGACGAACGGCAAAGAGCCGACGTTCTCGATGGGGGACGACACGGCTGCTGCCGTCTTCTCAGAGCACCGCCGGCCGCTCTACAACTTCTTCAAGCAGCGCTTCGCGCAGGTCACCAACCCGGCGATCGATCATCTTCGCGAGCGGCATGTGATGAGCTTGCGGACACTGCTCGGCCCGCGCGACCCGGTTCTGTGGGAGCGGCCCGAAGGCGGTGCGCTGCTGGAGTACGAGACCTTCTTGTTGTTCAAGCCGCCGGGCGGCACGTTCCTGGACGCTACGTTTGCCGTTGCCGACGGCGCCGACGGGTTGCGCGCGGCGATCGCGTCACTGGCCGAAGGTGCCGAGCGCGCGGCCACGACCGGGAGCGCGATCTTGGTGATCAGCGACGAGAACGTCTCGGCCGAGCGCGCGCCGGTGCCGTCACTTCTCGCCGTCGGCGCCGTCAACACCGCGCTGCTCAAGGCAGGCCACCGCACGCGCACGTCGATCGTTGTTCAGACCGACGACGCCCGCGAGTCGCATCACTTCGCATGTCTCCTTGGGTACGGCGCCGAGGCGATCTACCCGCGTCTCGCGCTTGCGACGGTGTCGCAGCTGGCGTCCGGAGGGCGGACGCGTGACATCGCGTCGCCCGAGCAGGCCCTGCTCAACTACCGCACGGCGGCGGAAGAAGGCGTTCTCAAGATCCTGTCGAAGATGGGGATCAGCTGCGTCGACTCGTACCGCGGTGCGCAGATCTTCGACGCGGTCGGCCTCTCGCAAGAGATCGTCGACCTGTGCTTCGAAGGCACGCCCTCGCCCGTCGGCGGCATCGGGTTCGAGGAGATCTCTGCGGATGTGCTCGCGCGTCACGCCGATACATACGCCGATGAGAAGCCGAAGCTTGCCAACCCGGGGTTCATCAAGTTCCACAAGGACGGCGAGTACCACCAGACCAACCCGAACGTCGTTCGCAACATGCATCAGACGGTTGATCCTGGCCTCGCGCGCCTGAAGTCGACGAAGGCAGGCGACGATGAGGGGGACGACGAGGTCGATCTGACCGAGGGTGACACCGACGCGGGAGAAGCCGCTGCGCATGCTCTGCAGCGCGCGGTCGGCGAAGACCCGAGCTACGACCAGTACCAGCGCTTCGCGCGCATGGTGAACGAGCGGCCTCCGGCTGCGATCAGAGACCTGCTCGAGATGGTTCCTGCCGCCGAGCCGATCCCGCTCGCCGAAGTCGAGCCGGTCGCCGACATCGCGAAGCGCTTCTCAACGGGCGCGATCAGCCACGGCGCGATCAGCAAGGAAGCGCACGAGACGCTCGCGATCGCGTTGCGACGCGTCGGCGGGAAAGCGAACACCGGTGAAGGGGGAGAGGACCCCGCGCGCTACCACACCGAGAAGAACTCGGCGATCAAACAGGTCGCGTCGGGTCGCTTTGGCGTCACTCCCGAGTACTGCTCGTTCGCCGACGAGCTGCAGATCAAGGTCGCGCAAGGCTCGAAGCCCGGTGAGGGCGGCCAGCTCCCCGGCCACAAAGTGTCCGACGAGATCGCGCGCCTCCGCCACACGCAGCCCGGCGTCGCGCTGATCTCGCCGCCGCCGCACCACGACATCTATTCGATCGAAGACCTCGCGCAGCTCATCTTCGACCTGAAGCAAGTCAATCCTCGAGCAGCCGTTTCGGTGAAGCTGGTCGCTGAGGTCGGTGTCGGAACGATCGCGGCCGGCGTCGTGAAGGGGCTTGCCGACGTCGTGCACATCTCCGGCGCCGACGGGGGCACCGGCGCGTCACCGATGTCGTCGATCAAGAACGCCGGGTTGCCGTGGGAGATCGGCCTCGCCGAAGCGCAACAGACCTTGATCGAGAACGGCTTGCGCGATCGCGCGCGGCTGCGCGTCGACGGAGGTTTCAAGACCGGCCGCGACGTGGTGATCGCCGCGTTGCTCGGGGCCGATGAGTACTCGTTCGGCACGGCCGCGCTCCTCGCCGAAGGTTGCATCATGGTCCGCTCGTGCCACCTCGATACGTGCCCGGTGGGGATCGCGACCCAAAGGCCAGACCTGCGCGCGAAGTTCGCGGGGACGCCCGAGATGGTCGTGCATTACTTGATGTTCGTCGCCGAAGAGGTGCGCAGGATCCTTGCGTCGCTCGGGCTGCGTTCTTTGGATGAGGCGATCGGGCGGAGCGACCTGCTGCGCCAGCGTCACGCGTTCGCGCGCGGGGACGCAGTCGACCTGTCGCCGCTCCTTCGCGCGTTCGGCGGTGAGCGCCGCTTCCGTCGCACGCTGCCGATGATGCAGCCGACCTCGGGCCTCGGCGACCGTCTCGTTACGGATGCGTTCAGTGCGATCCGCCACGGTGCGACGATCGAGCTCGACTATCCGATCACCAACGCCGACCGGACGGTGGGCGCACGCCTCGGCGGCGCGATCGGCCACGAGTTCGGCGAGGGAGAGCCGCCCGGGCGCGCGATCGTCCGGCTCGAAGGCGAGGCAGGGCAGTCGTTCGGCGCGTTCCTAGCGCACGGCATCGAGCTGCACCTCACCGGCGAGGCCAACGACTACGTCGGCAAGGGGATGGGCGGCGGATTGATCTCGATCACGCCGCCGTCGAACGACGCCGGTGATCCGTACCTGGTCGGGAACACGGTGCTCTACGGTGCAACCGCCGGCTCGCTGTTCGTCGCCGGGCGCGCAGGCGAGCGGTTCGGCATCCGCAACTCCGGTGCCGTCGCGGTCATCGAAGGCGCGGGCGAGCATTGCTGCGAGTACATGACGGGTGGAACCGTTGTGGTGCTCGGGTCGGTCGGCCAGAACCTCGGCGCCGGGATGACGGGCGGGGAGTGCTACGTCTACGACCCCGCAGCCAGCTTGCCGGTCTTCCTCAACACCGAGCTCGTCGAAGCGCACCGCCCGACCCCCGAGCAGCTCGACCGCGTGCACGCGCTCATCGCGCGCCACGCTGAGTTGACGGGATCACGCAAAGCGGCCGAGATCATCGCCGACGCGGAAGAGAGCCTGCGTCACATCTGGCGCGTGGCGCCGAAGTCGGACGTCGCCAAGATCAGCCAGAAGCAAGAAGGAACGTTGAAGGGCGCGCGCGCCTAAGTAACGTCGCGTTTCTTCGTGACCAGCGTTGCAATCAACCACAGGCCCACCGCGTAACCGAGCAGCAACAGCGCCGCTTGGGTCGGGCTACGACCGTGGATGTCGGGGTTGCGTTCGTTGTTCACGAAGACGATGGCGTTGCCGACGATCAGCCAGGGCCGGATGCTTGGGATCAATCCGCCGAGCAGCCCTCCCTCGATCACCGCGAGATACACGAAGCCGGCGCCCAGGCCGGCCGCCGTATTGCGTCCAAGCGCGCCGGCCGCGAACCCGAGGATGGCCGCGATAACGGCCAAGCCGCCGGATCGGAGGCCGATGTAGCTGAACGATCGCCAGAACGCTTCGTTCGTACCGGCCGTCGTGCCGCGATAAGCGGCCGCCGGATATAAGGCGCCGACCAACAGCGCCTGGAGCACCATCACCACGACGAAGGTTACGAAGACCGCGGCGATGACCTTTGTGACCATCACGCGGATGCGACGCGGCTCCCAGGTTAAAAGCGTGCTCATCATCCCGGTGCGCCATTCCGCGCCGATGTACGACGCGGCCAGCAGCCACGCGATGATCGCGAACCAAACGCTCAGATGCTTGAAGATGTCGGCGATATCGGTCAGGTGGAACCGCTTGTCTTGGAACCCGCCGAACTGCTGTTGACCAACGAACTTCTCGCAGAAGTTCTGGCGCTCCGCGGTCCCGACCGGAGGAATGCTCGATCCTGGGGCCACCCCGATCCCCTCCGGCAACGAGCCGCGCATGCACTCGCCGATCTGCTCGTTCCGGATGTCCTGCTGTTGTTGGGGGGAGGGCCCGACGAATACCGTCGCGCGATGCGACTTGAAGAACAACGTCAATCCGGCCGCAAGGATGCCGCCCAGCGCGATGACGACGACGATCTTCGTCAAGCGTCTCGCGAACGCGCGCCTGATCTCGATCCCGAGCAGCCTCACGACGGGTCGTCCTTCGTGAGGTCAAGGAAGACGTCTTCGAGAGACACTTCCATCGGGCGGAGCTCGGAGACGTACATGCGTTTCGAGGCGAGCGCGCGGGTGATGCGCGAGCCCTCGCCGGCAGGCGCGGTCACAAGGATGTGATCGGGGTTGATCACCGCTTCGAATCCGGCGGCCCTTAACACCTCGAGCGCGTTCTCCATATCCTCGGTCTTGACCACCATGCGCGCGGCTTCTCCGCGCGCAAGCACATCGGCGACGGGACCTTGGGCGATGCACTTTCCCCGCGCGAGGATGGCAACGTGATCGCAAACCTGCTGCACCTCGCCAAGAAGGTGGCTCGAAAGGAACACGGTTCGTCCCTCGTCGGCGAGCATCCTGAGGAGCTGCCGAACCTCTTTGATCCCGGCGGGGTCGAGCCCGTTGGCCGGCTCATCCAGGATCAGAAGCTCGGGCTCGCGCAACAGTGCGGCGGCGATCCCCAGGCGTTGTTTCATCCCGAGGGAATAATGCTTCACGATGTCGTCGGCACGATCCGCAAGTCCGACGCGCTCCAGCACGGCCTCGACGGCAGCGGGTCCTATGCCGTCGACCCGTCCGAGGAGCCTCAGATTCCGTCTGCCCGAAAAGGTCGGGAAGTAGGTCGGTGTCTCAACGATCGAACCGATCCGATCGATGACGGTATGCAAATGCTTCGTCTCGCTGCCCAGCACGCGGGTCATGCCGGCGGAGGGCGCGACTAAGCCGAGCATGCACCGGATCGTTGTCGTTTTCCCGGCACCGTTCGGTCCGAGGAAGCCGTAGACGCCGCCGTGTTCGACAGAGAGGTCGAGGCCGTCGACCGCCACATTCCGTCCGCCACGTAAGCGACGAAACTCCTTGCGCAGTCCTTCGATCTCGATAACGGCCATCGCCAAAACACTACTGCACGTGCGCGCACGGTCTTTTAGCGAGGTGGTCTTTTAGCGGGGTGGCGTGATCCTCACCGGTTGTTCGAATAGGACAAACGTTGTGTGTGCCCAGCTCCAGCTCTCGGCGTCCACGCGGAGCCCCGTGAGCTCGTAGCCAACTTTCGCGTCTGCGATGGCTTTCAGCAGGATGCGCAGGAAGACGCGGCTGTGCGCCGGCGCCGAGAATGCTCCGGTGACCGGGCGCGGGTGCAGGAAGTCCGGAAGTGCTTCCGCTTGCGTTGCGAATGACGGCAACGGCGTCGTGCCGTCCCAGAAGCCGTATTCGGCGCGCTCGAAGATCGCGTCCTTCGGGTCCAGTCCGGTGACCGTTATCGACCGAACACGTATCGCGCGCGAGGGGATGAACGACGCGATGATCACGAGGTTGGTTCCGTTCCGCCATGGGATGGAGTAGAAGCCGCCGGTGGTCGTCGCGCCGGGAACGGCGTAGACGGGTCCGGCCGTTATCGTCGCTCTGGTCGCGAAATACGAGAGAACAGCAAAGGCGATGATCAAAACGAATGCCCCGGGAACGGCAAATGTCGAAACCTTCATCCGCGTCGATCGGGTTTCAACCATCTCGTTTCCCCTCACCAGATCGGTGGCCGGTGATCGATCCAGGGCCGCGCGCGCTCGAGCTGTGCGCAGATCGACAACACCGTCCGCTCGTCTGCTGCCCTG
>Ga0070706_100006902_pt1 | contig 10717 bp, 13 predicted proteins | sample KBSK5501metaG_FD_65476 | JGI IMG/M metagenome (GOLD analysis project Ga0070706, IMG submission 65476) | Corn, switchgrass and miscanthus rhizosphere microbial communities from Kellogg Biological Station, Michigan, USA - KBS K5-50-1 metaG | ecosystem: Host-associated > Plants > Roots >...
CGGCTAGTCCATTTCTGGAGGAACGCGCCAACCTTGGCCGTGCGAGGAATCCCGACGATTTGCCGCAGGGCAAACCTTGCATCCGTTACCGCCGTGACTTCGCCTTCAATTAAAAACGGCAGCCACGAGCGGGCGGACGGTCGGGCGAATGCTTCCGCGTAATTGTGGAAACGGTCACCGGCAAGAAACTTGCGCATCGGATCGTTGCCAGCCCACAAATAGATCGAGCTGTATTCGTTGATCACCCGCGGTCCGGCCGCGTTTAGGGCGAAGAGCTTGAAAAACATTCCGGGATAATTGTCAAAGGCCAGAGCCACTTCTTTGATTCTGCCATTGAGTTTCTCGATATCGTATTTTCGTCCGGCAGAGGTGTTGCGTACTGCATTAGGACAGATTTATCGATCGAAGGTTGCATAGCGATAAGATCTCTTTCTGAAGCAGAATCGACCTAGAGCTTACTTAAAACAATTTAATTTAATTTCGATTTGGAATGAGTTTCTTTAAAGTTCCTATTTCCAGATAGCCGGGCTCCCGAACATCCTCTTCGTAACGTTTCAACTGCGCTGAAAGCACTTCGGCTCTGCCCAGATAACCCACCACTTTCCAGTGCTCGGCACGATCGACAACCGGCAAACGGCTATGATTCGATTCGAGCATCTTTTTCAAAGCTTCTTGAAGCAACTCTTCGGGATACGTCACCACCATGTTCCTGGCTGCCAAAGAGGAGACCTTCTCTTCAGCGCGCCCACTCTGCATCGCTTGCAAAAGATCCTCTCTCGTTACGACGCCTCGCAACATTTTTTGTCAATCGACCAAAAGTACTGCCTGGCGTCGACTGAGGTCAGAGTTGCCACCTTCGATCTCTTCCACCACTTCTGCCACGCTGTTAGACTCCGCGACCAGCGGTGGGTTCGAATCCATGACCGGCGTCGCAAACACCGCGGCCATTCCGGCGGCGGCTCCAGCCACTAGCAGCGTTTTGCGCTCATTGGCAGAAAGATGGAAAAGCTGCGCGAATAGCGACCCAAAGGCTCCTCCCGTCATTATGATCGGTCCCTCTGCACCAAATGGGCCTCCAGTTCCGATCGAGATTGCAGAAGAGAGAGGCTTTAGCAGGGCGACTTTTGCGTCAAGTTTGCTTCTGCCCAGAAGCATCGCTTCGAGCGCCTCTGGAATCCCATGGCCTCGGATCTTTGATGACCCATACCGCGCCATCAATCCAACGATGAGCGATCCGAGTGCGGGTATGGCTATCACCCATATCCCAAGTTGATTCTTTTCCGGCGCGACGAGGTCCGCTGAGAAATGTTGAAAAAAAACAAAGTTCGAGATCGTCGCGATCAGCCACAGAAGACCAAAAGCGACGAAACTGCCGACCACTCCGATAATCGCCGCCATCGCGCATAGGATCAAAACTCTACGATCGGTGGAAAAGTCTGCTAGCAACGAGCTGGGATAAGACATAAAGAGCGGATGATATCTCGCTCTACGATATAAATCAAATGAACCGGCTGAATCCCTATCTTTATTCGGACTCAAATCGGATCGATTCACATATAAGATAATTTGATCTATTAACGGAATTGCTTGAGTCTTTCTCAAATATGATTTCGCCCCTTCTGGAACTCGAATTACTTCGAACGTTGGTGCTTGCTACAGATGTTGGCAGCTTCAAGCAAGCTGCGTCGGTGGTCGGCAGAACACAATCTGCCGTCAGTCTTCAAATGAGCCGCCTGGAGGAGCAGGTTGGCGCTCCAATCTTCCAGCGGAGCGGTCGAAAATTGAGCCTGACCTCAAATGGCCAGGTTCTTCTGGAGTACGCCAGGAAGCTTCTCGCGTTAAACGATGAGGCAATCCAAGCTACTATGGGAGTGAAGCTGCGCGGTAAACTACGACTCGGGTTGCTGCAAGATTTTGCGGAATCTATTCTTCCGAGGACTTTAGCCGCGTATTCCCAGGCGCAGCCGGGGGTAGAAATGCATGTCCGCACGGAATCCTCGGTAAAGCTTCTCGAACTATTGCGCCGGAGAGAACTTGATCTAGCGGTCTATTTTGCCAGCCAGAGTCTCGTTTCAAGATTGCAAGAAATTAGAGTCGCTAAAGTGCCGATGGTCTGGGTTTTTCCGGAGAACCAGCAACCAGCGCCCCCATGGACTCTGGTTTTGTTCGAACCACCATGCGTTTTTCGCGACGCTGCAATTGCGACCTTGAAAGAGAGACGATGGAAACAGACATTTTCGAGCCCCAGTCTTGCCGGCACTTGGGCAGCTGTGTCAGCTGGACTAGGGATTTCGGTTCGTACCCCCATCGGCGTTCCAGCCGGACTGCGCGTGCAACGGCAACTGCCCGGATTCAGGAAACTGCCAACTGTCGACATCGTAATCGCGCTTTCGAGTGAGTCGGCACCGGTGCAGCAGTTACGTCAGGTCCTGGATCAAACGCTCAAGACCTGGTCAGCAGGATTCGCGATTCCAGCCTGAAAAAGGCAGGCGGATGAGCCGTTCCGTCCGTGTGGGAATCACAAGAACGAGGACGAGAACGGTGAAGAAATAAACCAGCAAAATCTATGTGGCTGGCTAAGATCAGATCCGATGGCGAGCCTCAACATTCTATCGATCCAATCCAGCGTCGCGTACGGTCACGTCGGTAATAGTGCAGCCGTTTTTCCACTGCAACGTCTTGGAGTCGAAGTGTGGCCGGTCAACACGGTTCATTTTTCGAATCACACCGGCTACAGAACCTGGAAAGGCGCCGTTTTACCGGTGGAAGCTGTTGCGGAGGTGATCATAGGGATCGCTGAGCGCGGAGTTCTACCGGAGTGCAACGGGGTTCTTTCGGGATACATGGGTGACGCGTCGCTCGGGGACGCGATACTCGACGCTGTGCATCGGGTCAAAGCAGCTAATCCCAACGCCGTCTATTGCTGCGATCCAGTGATGGGTGATGAGGGTCGCGGTTTTTTTGTGCGAGCGGGTATCCCTGAATTCATGAAGACAAGAGCGGTTCCGGCAGCAACGCTGATTACTCCGAACCAGTTCGAACTCGAATACCTGGCAGACACCAGTGTGACCGATCTCCAATCTGTTCTGGCAGCGGTAGACCGAGTTAGGGAGTCAGGTCCTCCGATTGTGCTGGTGACCAGCCTTCGTCGACAGGATGCGGCGAAAGATTGCATTGAGATGCTGGCGGCTGACCAAAACGAAGCGTTTCTGATTACGACCCCTCTTTTGCCGATGACAGTGAACGGAGCTGGAGATGCTACGGCTGCGCTTTTCTTTGTTCATTGGCTCCAGTCCGGGTCAATCCGGGAGGCGCTCCAGAAAACGGCGGGAACAATTTTTGCCGTGTTAGACGCAACGTTAAAAGCTGGCGCAAGAGAAATCCAACTGGTTGCGGCGCAGGAGGCGATCGCGAATCCGCCGGCAAGTTTCAGGGCGCAGAGAGTGCGGTAGTCGGGTTTGGCGGTCAGGTTCGATCGAGCTAACTACACCGATGGTCGCGCGGTAAAGGCAGTCTGAACAGCCAATCCATTTCTTGACTTCAGAGTCATTCTCTGTACGCTATAGTACAATCGGAAATGCGTCGGTATGCGACCACAAATTCCATCATTCCGGGATAGACAGCGTCAGTTTCGCGAAGACGCGATCCTGGAGGCCACACATGAGTTGCTCGCGCAAAAGGGTTTTGTGGCCATGACGATGGATGATGTCGCGCAGCGGGTCGGTATCGCTAAAGGAAGTTTGTATCAGCATTTCAAATCCAAAGAAGAACTGTTAGCCGCCGTACTCATCTCGTTCATGGACCGGATTTCGACCTTTATCGAGAATCTGCCCTCAAACCAAAGTGCGATTGATCGTCTGAAGCAGACATACCGCAGAGCAATCGAGCTCCGCTTTCAACAAGGGTTTCCCGATCTATTCAACGCCAAATTGGCGGTGAAAGATGTGCTGATAAAGAATGCGACCTATGTAACTTCTTCGGACCGAATGTGGGAAGCACTCGAACGCCTTTTTGATGATGCAAAACGAGAGGGCAGTATCACAACCGAGATCCCAACAGAGGTTCTGGTTTATTCAGCGATCGCCAGAGTAAGGGATTCGGAGCTTGATTCACTCATCAATACGCGCCGAATCAGCCGAGAAGTTTTATCCGAATTTCTGATTCAAATGTTTTTTGAAGGCATAACTGCGCAGCAAAGCGCGAGAAGAAAAAGCCGTTCAGCAAAACAAAAAGACTGAATCGGGCATCACGAGACGGAGGTATTGCAATGAAAACCGCGTTTGTGACCGGAGCGACCGGTCTATTGGGAAATAATCTGGTTAGAGCCTTGCTTCAACGAGGTGTGGGAGTGCGCGCTCTGGTGCGTTCGCGTGAAAAAGCAGTCAGACAGTTCGGCTCTCTGGAAGTCGATCTGGTGGAAGGCGACATGCTAGATATCCAAACATTCGCGGGCGCGCTCAGTGGCTGCGATATCCTCTTTCATACGGCAGCCTTTTTCCGGGACGCTTATCAAGGAGTATCCGATTGGGGACCAATCCAACGAGTCAACGTCGACGGTACAGCGAACCTTTTGGAGGCCGCCCACGCAGCCGGTATCCGCAAGTTCGTGCACACCAGTTCTGTTGCCGTGCTCGGGGTCAGTCCTAATGGAGAACCGGCAGACGAATCAATTGTCCGCAGTGAAAACGATGGCGATGAATATTATCGGAGCAAGATCCAAGCGGATCAACGGGTGTTAGCTTTTCTGGATAGACACCCAGACGCGCACGCCACGATGATCTTACCCGGCTGGATGTTTGGGCCCGGCGATTTAGGGCCTACCGCGGCCGGCCAATTCGTTCTCGATTTCGTCCACAAAAAACTTCCCGGCACTATCGATGTCAGCTACTCGGTCGTCGACGCACGGGATGTCGCCGAGGCGATGATTGCCGCAGCCGAGAAAGGGCGACGCGGTGAACGATACCTGGCAGCGGGGCGCAGTATGAGCATGGCCGAGATTGCGGCCACGCTGTCGCAAATCACCGGAATCCCCGCTCCAAAAGCCAAGGTGCCAATCTTCCTCCTTTATGTGATGGCGGCGTTTAATGATGTTTTTGCTCGAATTACGCGGCGTCCTGCGCTGATCAACCTTGCCATTGTAAAAAACATCATGCTCGAGCGGCAGAGAAATGGATTTAAGCAGGACAAAACTGAGCGCGAGCTCGGAATTTATTTCCGACCTGTTGCCGAAACGTTTCACGACACATTCGATTGGTATCGAGCAAAAGGCTGGCTCGGCAGCGCTGGAGAAAAGTCGGAAATCACCACTAAACTGGCAGCGAACCATTAGGGCCGGTCATGAAACATGTTGTGATCACAGGCGCTTCGACCGGAATCGGATTCGCTGTGGTGAGAAAACTTGTCGACCTGGGTTGCCGCGTTTTTGGCAGTGTCCGAACCAGCAGCGATGCTAATCGATTGAGACAAGAGTTTGGTGACCGTTTCGTACCGCTTCAATTCGACGTCACCGATGAACCCGCTGTCACAGCAGCCGCAGCCGACGTTAGCAAACAGCTCGGAAACGTAACTCTCGCGGGATTGGTCAATAACGCTGGAATTGCCGTTGCCGGTCCTTTGGCCTATCTGCGAGCCGAACAATTCCGGCACCAACTGGAGGTGAACTTGGTTGGTCCGATGATGATAACGCGAGCTTTTCTTCCTTTGCTTGGAACAGATCCACAGCGGGAAGGCCCGCCTGGCCGAATCGTGAACATCAGCTCAGTCGGCGGTAAGATTGCGGGACCGTTCCTCGGCGCATATTCGGCATCAAAATTCGGTTTGGAAGCGATGTCAGAGAGTTTGCGTCGTGAACTGATCCTATTTGGCATCGACGTAATAATCATCGGGCCGGGTGCGGTAAAAACACCGATATGGGAAAAGAGTGAGGCGGGCGTCGCAGAACAGTTCCAGAACACACCCTACCGAGAGAGTCTCCTGAAGTTCGAAAAATTCGCGGCCGGCGAAGCGCGTTCGGGCTTCGAACCTGAAATAATCGGCGATGCCGTCTGGCAAGCTTTGACTGTTGCACGACCGAAAACGCGTTACGCGATTGTGCCACAACGATTCACGCACTGGATTCTGCCGCAACTTCTACCGAAGCGAACGCTGGATAAGTTGATCGCTCAGACTATGGGGTTAATGCCGCGAACGCCGACAACGCCGTCATCGCCGACAGCGCCGGCAACGGATGGCTTGCCAAGGCGCAAATAGGACGGATCTCACGCCAAGATGCAAAGTTTTGGATTAGAGAAGCAGCCAAATTTCTGTTGTTAGCGGGACCGTGTTCCTGGTTAGCGCACAAGGTCGCGCTAAAGCGCGACCCTACCGATGATAGACCATCACGCACGATTGGTAGGCGCGAAGCCTGTTGAGCAGCCCATCGCATGGACAGTGCTTTCGGTTCCTCGCGACCACTCGCCCCCGGCTTTCCGATTTCTAAACTCTTGGCGTCTTGGCGTGAGATCCTTCTTCGCGTCTTGGCGTGCATTCAGTTCCCAGCGATCTGCCGATTGCTTTCAGCTAGAGCATCTCGAGCGATTTTTTTAAGCGCGGTGGTGGAAATAGGCGATCCAGTTCCAGTAGATCCTCTTCGGTGAGCTTCACTTTGAGCGACGCGTAGTTTTCTCGTACTCGGGTTTCATCACTCGATTTCGGAATAACAATCACATCATCCTGGCGCAACAACCATGCGATCGCGACTTGAGCAAGCGTCGCTCGATGCTTGCTGGCAACAGAGTTCAATCTTTTGTCCAGGCGCCCCTGGTCGAGCGGTGAATAAGCCATCAGAGGAATGCCGTGTGCTCTGCACCATGGCACCAAGTCATATTCCACCCCTCGGCGGCGAAGATTGTAGAGAACTTGATTGGTCGCAATCTCGCTGCCACCCGGCAACGCAACCGCGTTCTGCAATTCAGTAACATCAAAGTTGCTGACCCCGAACTCTTTGATTTTGCCGCTCTGTTTCAAAGCTTGGAATCCTTCGAGGGTTTCTCTGAACGGAATCGAGCCCGGCCAATGCAGAAGATAAAGATCCAAGTAGTCAGTCCGCAGCCGATGGAGACTTCGCTCGCAAGCTTTTGCGACGCCCGATCGGCTCGCATTATGGGGATAGACTTTGCTGACAAGGAAAACGTCGGAACGCCGGCCGGCGATAGCGTCCGCGACAACCGCCTCGGCGCCGCCATCCCCGTACATCTCTGCCGTATCGATCAAGGTCATCCCAAGGTCAATTCCAGTCTGGAGAGCTCTAACCTCTTTGCTGCGGGAAGCGCGATTCTCGCCCATTCTCCACGTCCCCTGCCCCAGAGCCGGGACCTCTCGTCCTGATAAAAAGCGGATAGGTTTCATATGTCTGTTCAAGGTAACGTACGTCGCGTTGTTCCAATCGTCGCGCGTTCTGGTCGATCGTAGCCAGAGCAATGATTGATCGGGACGGCAACGGTTCTTGGAAAGTTGCTAAGCGACGACGGATCTTAGGCCAAGGGGTGATCCCGCCTTGGCGGGATCACCCTGGCTTTCGTTTGTTGTCGCTTTGCACAAGCGGTCACCGATGATAAACGGAAGCCCGCGCGTTTCCGCGCGGGCTTCTGAATGTGCTAGTTTCTTATCAAAAAAGAAGCGCAGCTTCTTACTTAATCTTCGAGCCGTTCAACCTTCACTTGCCACCTCGCGCCAGTGGCTCGGTCCAAATAGACTTCCTTGTTACCTTTCTTTTCGATCAGTTGGTATCTCGAAGCGTCCAAAGATCGAACGAATGTATCCACTGTAGGTGCACTACTGGATTCGGTCACAACAACCTGCTGGGCAGGCTGAGCTGTTGCAGTTGTTGCCACAGGAGCCGAACCATCAAACGCAACGTATTGCTCGTTTACCAGTCTGCCTGTCGGATCAACATAAAGGATCGCATTGTCCGAATCGCGCCGAACGGTGACTTGGTAGACGCCGTTCATGTCGCGAATCACGCGTGTGACCCTTGAGTAATCAGGGATGTGCGCTTCGCGGACGACTGTCGTTCGTACCACCTGCGGCAAAGTCACAAACTGAATGTCGTCGGCCTTGGCCTGGACAAGGGTGCCAAACCCAAGAACGGCCAGGATTGAGAACAGTTTTATCTTCATAGGCGTTTAAAAATCGACGAAGGGACCGCCGGCAATATTCAGGCTCAATCAATCCCGAACCCGGGACACTACGCCTAATTTATTGGAGGCGAGCCACTTAGGTGAAAACGCCTCGAAGATTTTAAGGAGACCCTCTTCTATTTAAGCAAAACGCATTGCACGCAGAAGCGCCCGGTCAATCCGTCCCGTGATCGGTAGCCCTCGATCTTCCTGGAAAGACCGGATTGCCTCGCGAGTCCCAGGCCCGATAACTCCGTCAATGCGGCCTCGATAGTATCCTTGCCTTCGCAACTCGGCTTGGACATCCTTCGCAAGCGATCCCGATTCGCCGCCATAGTCGCCGTAGGCAGGACCGTAGGAGTAGCCAGGGCCCCAATCATCGTAGTCGTAGGAGTAGTATCCGTAGCCGTAGGGATAGTATGGATATCCATACCAGCCCCAGCCATACCAGTCGGGGCCCCAGAAGCCGGGGTGCCAATGATGATGCCGCCAAAATCCATTGTGCCAATGCTCTCCTCCACCGTGCGCGAAACCTCCTCGTGACCCACCGAAAAATCGTCTTCCGGACGCATGACCGACCGATCGTCCGCCGGACGCATGACCGATCGATCGTCCGCCGGAGGCATGTGCGAAACCACCCGCTCCGGCAGCACGCGCGACACCACCAGGAGCTGCGTCCAACGGCTGGGAAAATGCCAGGAAAACGGTGACAACAGACGCGGTCACCAATGCAGACAGAATCTTCATAACCACCTCTCTTGCTATCTGCAATGATAGCACAGCCGGGGCACCTTTCTTGTGGTGCCTATGGCGAGCAGGATTTGCTAAGGTGGCGTCATGAATTGGCCGGAGTTTGCTAGCCTGATTGTTTCGGGTTTGGTAGCAGGCGCTGATTTCGGGTCGTTTGTGCTTGTTTATCCGATCATCCGCGGCTTGCCAGATTCTCATCGCGTGAAAGTGCACCAGAGGCTGCTGGAGAAGTCTGAACGGTTATTCCCGGTGCTGGTGCTGCTGGCTGCGATTTTTGTGATCAATGATGCGCTCCACTTCGCCAAGGATAGTCCTGCGAATCGCGCGGTCTGGGGTGCAGTGTTTTGTTTCGCGACAGTTGTTGCCGCCAGTATCTGGTTCAATCAACCAATTCATCAAACGATTAACGCATGGAATCCGGAACAGCTACCCGAGGATTGGAAGGCCGTTGAAGCCCGATCGACGCTCGCCCACGGCGTACGGTCGACGTTGCAACTGATCGGGTTCGGCCTGTTGTGCATTTCGGTAGCGCTGCGGTAGGAAGGCGTTCAGCTAGCAGAACGGCACCTCAGAAAACTGTCTCAGAAGTCGCTAAGCGACGACAGATCTCAACCAGGGGTTCTGCCGCCAAGGCGGGAGAACCCCTGGAACCGCATCCAGACGCCCCGGCCCTGTAATGGCCATAGAGACGGGCGTGCCAGTACCGAACAATCAACCCTTCTACCATCCCTTCAGGATGGATTGCGTAGAACGACACATACCAGGGGTTCACCCGCCGAGGCGGGATTCACCCATGGCTTTCATTTGTTGTCGCGTTGCGACAATTCCTCGATGGCACTCGTCGAGCTATTCGCCGATGGTCGCCCAACCCGCCAGAACAAAAGAACTACGGCTGTATTCGCAAGCAGGGCAACAAAACGAACATTCAATCCACCGAGAACGGTCACTGCTTTCATCGCGAAAACGATCAGCAATCCAATGCCGACTAGAATTCCAAGCGAAACGCTGAATGCTCTTGGTCTTCTGCGCATCAATGAAAATAAGACGCCCGGAAAAAGCTGGGTGATTCCGCACTCACCCTCAGTTGCCGGCATTGTCGGCGGTGATGGCAATGTTGGCATTGAACTCAGGGCCAAAGATATTTCCAAATCAAGCGGATATATCGCAGCGTATCGTGCACGGGGCGGATTTTGCTTTGTTGATCGGCGTAGATGGTCTGAATTGGTGTGAATCGGATCTGGAATCCTTTTCGAGCTGCCAGAATGATGCTTTCAGTTTCGAACTCGAATCGATTGCTTGGGGCCATCAAAACCGGAAGCAACGAACGGCGGGCTAACCGGAATCCGCACTGACTGTCCGGCAACGGGACGCCGCAAATCGCGCCGATCTGCCATGACATAAATTGGTTGGTCCAGCGCCGAACGCGAGGCATCGATTGAAGATTGCTCATACGATTTCCGACTACCAGATCAGCCTCCTGATCGTTCATGACTGAGAAGAATCCGGGAATATCAGAAGGATCGTGCTGACCGTCGCCGTCGAGGAACAGAAAAAACTCGGCACCAGTGGTCTCAGCGTGACGTAGCCCGGTCTTGACCGCAGCTCCTTTACCGAGGTTCTGTGGGTGACGCACCACTTCAGCGCCTGCTTTCTCCGCCTCCTGCGCGGTCTGGTCTGTCGAACCATCATCGACCACTAGGACCGAATGGACATGTTCGAGCACTTGCCGGACCACTGTTCCGATGAAGCGCTCCTCACCGTGAGCAGGAATGATGGCTAGCACTGTATCTCTGCAAGCCTTCATTCGAGTG
>Ga0070706_100006903_pt1 | contig 10717 bp, 9 predicted proteins | sample KBSK5501metaG_FD_65476 | JGI IMG/M metagenome (GOLD analysis project Ga0070706, IMG submission 65476) | Corn, switchgrass and miscanthus rhizosphere microbial communities from Kellogg Biological Station, Michigan, USA - KBS K5-50-1 metaG | ecosystem: Host-associated > Plants > Roots >...
GAGCCCGGCGAGGAACATCACCTGGGCGATGGGCAGGTCGGGCAGGTAGGGGTAGAAGGTGCCCACCCCGGGGTCGGGCCCGAGATCCCAGGGGCCGGTGACTATCGGCGAGATCTGCCAGTACGACCGGCTGCCGTGGATCGGCTGGGTGCTGAGCGCGAGCACGAAGAACGCCGCGAGCGCGACCAGCGGGGCGGTGAACCGGCTGGGGACAAGCAAACCGGCGGCGAACCCGAGAGCGGTCAGGGCCGGCAGGGTCACGGCGGCAACCACGGCCGGCCACCACAGTGGCCCGCCCCAGGCGGCCTGCTGTGCGGTCACTCCATAGACGACGGTCACGCAGGCCAGGTAGGCCACCAGGGCCCAGCAGGTGGTAGCGGCCCAGGTGGTCAGCAGACGGGCTGGCCGCGGCCGGGCGGTGATGTTCACCAGGTCGGTGGTGCGGCGGCGGTTTTCCCGCGACCCCATCCACGCGGCCGCGCCAGCGACGGGGGTTGCGAACGTCACCACCGCGCTGAGTTGCACGCCAATGGCGCGCAGATTCCACAGCGCCGGCGCGGCCAGGGTCTTGCGCTGGGCGGTGAACCAGAACAGTGCGATGGCCACGGGCAGTATCCACAGCATCGCGTTGTGCCGCAGTTCCAGGCGCAGCAGCCGCGCCGCCGCCAGCCCCGGGCGCCGCGCGGCGGGCCCGGATCGGGCCGGTGCAGTCGTGGCGGTCATGGCCGTGCCGCCGCGAGGGCTGCGCTGTAGCCGCGCTCAAGCGGGGCATCACCGGTGCCGTGTCCTTCGCCGCGCGCGGTCAGGTCATCCGGCGTGCCGTGGAAGATGATCTTTCCCCGGTCCATCAGCGCCACCTGAGCGCAGGCGGCGCCGACATCCTCGACCAGGTGCGTGCTGACCACGATGGTGGCGCACTGGCCAAGGTCGCGCAGCAGGGCGCGGAACGCCACTCGCTGCTCCGGGTCCAGCCCGGCCGTCGGCTCATCCAGCAGCAGCAATTCGGGGTCGTTGACGATCGCCTGCGCGATCCCCACCCGCCGCAGCATCCCTCCGGACAGGGTACGGAGCTTCGCGCCCGACCGGTCGCCGAGCCCGACCCGGTCAATCGCCGTCGCCACCGCGAGCGGGATCCGCGCCGCTGGCATCTCTTTCAGCAGCGCGAAATACTCCACGAACTCCGCGACCGTGAAGCCCCGGTAGTAGCCGAGGTTCTGCGGCAGATAGCCCAGCTTGCGCCGGATCTCGCGCCGCGGGCCGTGGCAGCGGGGATCGCGGCCGAGCAGCCGCAGCCGGCCCGAGGTCGGCGGGATCGCCGTGGCCATCACCCGTAGCAGCGAGGTCTTGCCCGCGCCGTTGGGGCCCAGCAGCCCGAACACCCCCGGGCCGGCCTGCAGGTCCACCCCCGCCACCGCCGTGGTCCGGCCGAACCGCCGGGTGAGACCGGTGATCTCGACGTTCATGGTCGCCTCCCGGGACGGGTGCTGGACACTGGGCGGCACGTAAGAGAAGCCATGGGCCAAGGCTGCCCGGCAGCCCAGGGCCGGGTCGTCACACCGGGGAGCCGAATCCGCCCTCATACCACGCAGGCAGACCGGGCCGGGCCAAGGGCGGACTCGCACCTGGGTATGACAACGCTGGCGTGATGAGCAGGCGATCCTCGCCGGCCTACTCTTGGATCGTGAAACGGACACCCGGCATCCCACTGGCACCCAGCGGCGCCAGGTGGACGGCACACACCGCCGTGAAGCGCGCGTGGCATGGGCTGATCCGGGTGCTGACCGGTCCCGAGCCGCCGCCGGTGTGGCGATGGCAGTCATCGCAGGAGCGCCAGGCCGGGTACGCCGCGCTGGGTGTGGTCACGCTCGTGCTCTGCGTCGCCAACATGGTCGGCGCCTTCGCCCACCCGGGGCAACTGCTACTGGCCGTGCCGGTGGTGGCACCGCTGCCGCTGGCGGCCAGGTATCCGATGCTGGCCTGGCGGGCCGGGTGGCTGGCGCTGCTGCTGGCCCCGCTGGTACCGGCCGCCTGGTGGGGCGGCTGGCCGTGGGGCCCGGGGCAGATACTCGCCATGCTCGGGGTGTTCTTCCTGGCCGGGATCCGCCAGCGGCGGGCCGAACTGTGGTGGATGTGGGCGCTGAGCCTCATCCCATGGTGCCTGTGGCTTACCGCCGACATACCGAACCTGCACGGCCCGGCCGGCTCCGTCGTCGTGTTCACCGCCGCGGTGATCGCAGTGGACAGCATCGGATCCCGGCTGCGCGCCCAGCACTCCCTGGTTGCCCAGACCGAGCGCGCCGAGACCGAACGGGCACGCCGGGCCGTCCTTGAGGAACGCACGCGCATAGCGCGGGAACTGCACGACGTGGTCGCCCATCACATGTCCCTGATCGCGGTCCGGGCCGAGACCGCGCCGTACCGCCTCACCGGCCTGCCCGAATCGGCACGGGCCGAGTTCAGCTCACTCAGCGAGGTGGCACGCGAGGCGCTGGCCGAGATGCGGCGACTGCTCGGCGTACTGCGCCACGACCAGCCCGCTGCGCTGGCGCCGCAGCCCCAGCTATCGGACCTCCCGGCGCTTGTCGATGCCGCCCGGCGAGCCGGGGCACCGGTTGAGTTCTCGGCACCCACCGCGCTGGACCAGGTGCCTGCCGGCGTTGAGGTGTGCGCCTACCGGATCGTGCAGGAATCGCTGTCCAACGCCAGCCAGCACGCCCCCGGAGCCCCCATCACCGTGTCGATAGACCATGACTGCGGTTCGGTCCTGTTGCGGGTGGCCAACGGGCCCGGCGGGCGCCCCGCCCCGTCCGGGAACGAGCACCGGCCAGGTCACGGGCTGACCGGGATGCACGAGCGCGTAGCGCTGCTCGGCGGCTCGCTCTCGGCCGGCCCGGCACCCGACGGCGGCTTCGTCGTATCGGCGGTGCTCCCACTCGGCGAGACGTCATGACCACCAGCCGCGCGGCGGGCGGCGGCGTCACCACCCGGTGCCTGATCGCCGACGACCAGGCCATGGTCCGAGAGGGGTTTGCCGCGGTCCTCGCTGCCCAGCCCGGCCTGCTCGTGGTGGGCCAGGCCGCCGACGGCGCCGACGCTGTCCACCAGGCGCGGCACCTGCAACCGGACATCGTCTTGATGGACGTCCGGATGCCGGTCATGGACGGGCTGCAGGCAACCCGCCAGATCCTCGCCGCCGCCGCCAGCCCTGCCCGGCCAAGAGTGCTGATGCTCACGACTTTCGACCTCGACGAATACGTCTATGCGGCGTTGCGCGCCGGCGCCAGCGGCTTCCTCCTCAAGGACGCCACCGCCGCCGAACTCGTCCACGCCGTCCGCGTGGTCGCCGCCGGCGACGCCCTGCTCGCCCCCTCGGTCACCCGGCGGCTGATCGCCGACTTCGCCCGTCAGCCGCACCCCGGCCCGGCCTTCCGGTCCGCCCCCGGCACGCTCACGCCCCGCGAGACCGAGGTGCTGCGGCTGATCGCCCACGGCCTGTCCAACACAGAGATCAGCGACACGCTGGTCATCGCCGAACAAACCACCAAGACCCACGTCGGCCGCATCCTGGCCAAACTCGACCTCCGCGACCGCGCCCAGGCTGTCGTTCTCGCCTACGAGACCGGCCTCGTCACGCCCGGCGGATCAGTACCGGCGCGAACAAATCCCGACACCTGACCTGGCGCGCCGCAGCGCAGCGATAGCGGGCCGCGCCGGTTGCCACGGACTACGGTTTGGCCGGGCCGCCTTCCTCCGGGCACGGTGGTGGCCCGTCGGCTCCCGGCACGGGGCGCCCGTCTTCGAGGTAGACCAGGCCACGGGCAGATATCGCCGCCTGCACCCGCCGCCGGATGGGATGCCTGAGCAGCGGCAGGGCCTCAGGCAAGGCGGCGAGCTGGTACGCGGAGATTTCCTCGGGCTGGATCACGATCGCGGCAAGGCGCTCATCGCCGATGGCACCGCAGTGGAACAGGAACCGGATTCCTCCTGGCTTGTCTGGTCGGGGGCGGCGGAAATCCATGCACACCAACTGGCCGCGGCGAACGTCGATGCCGCATTCCTCGCGGACCTCGCGCTGGCACGCTTCCCACGGCGTCTCCCCGTCGGCTTCCATCACTCCGCCGGGAATCGTCCAGCCAGACTTATAGGTCGGCTTCAAGATCAGCAGTCGGCCCGCCCGGTCGAAGATCAGCGCCCCGGCCGACACCGGGATCGCCGGCGTCGCCGGCAGTTGCGGGCCCGGCCCGGCCGCTGGGGCACTGTCACTGGTCACAATCGCCACGTTACGACGCAACGACCGCTGCACTGGCCGGTGCCATGAGGAAGCATGGCGCCATGGCCATGAGGCAAAGCCACCTCAATTACGCAGAACGCGCACCGCGCGGCGCGTGCCGGTCGTTGCCGAAGGGAAGGAACCGGAGGTACCCGTCAAGTGTGCGGACCCACAGCAAACGGCCGTCAGTTGTACCGCATTCCCCAGCGTTTAGATCCGTGAGCGGTACGGCTCCCCGGCATGACCCGATTCAGGCCAGGCCGACAGCGCAGGCGTATGGCGGGCTGGAGGGAGGTCACCATGGCGAACCTCGCGTCGAATCTTCTGGACACGGCTAGCGGCCATGCAGGCCGCGTCGCGGTCAGAGTCAGCGAGACCGCCGTGACATATGAGGACCTGGCCCAGGCGAGTTCGCGGGTCGCCGGGATGCTCCGGGAACGTGGCGTGCGGCCCGGCGACCCAGTCGGGATCATGTTGCCCAACGTCGCCGAGTTCGCTGTCATCTATTACGGCGTGCTCCGCGCAGGCGGTGTCGTCGTGCCGATGAACCCGCTGCTCAAGGCCCGGGAGGTCAGCTACTACCTCGGCGATTCCGGAGCACGGCTGATCTTCGCCTGGCATGCGTTCGCTGCCGAGGCACAGGCAGGTGCACAGCGGTCGGCCGCCGAGTCAGTGGTCGTCGATCCGGCCACCTTCCCCAGTCTTGTGGCCGCGGCGGCTCCAGACGACAAGGTCGCCGGGCGGGACGGCGGCGACACCGCGGTGATCTTGTATACGTCGGGCACGACTGGCTCACCGAAGGGTGCCGAACTCACCCACGCCAACCTTGAGCGCAACGCGGACGTGGTACGCACGGACCTGCTCCAGTTGACGCCCGGCGACGTGATCTTCGGCGGGCTGCCGTTGTTCCACGCGTTCGGGCAGACCTGCGCCCTCAACACCGCGGTAGCGGCGGGGGCGTGCGTGACCCTGTTGCCACGATTCACTCCGAGCCAGGCCCTGGAGATCCTCGCCACCCACCGCGTCAGCGTTTTCGAGGGCGTGCCGACGATGTACATCGCGTTGCTGGGCCACCCCGAACGGGAGGCGTACGACACGTCCGCGCTCCGGCTCGCCGTGTCCGGAGGCGCAGCGATGCCCGTCAAGGTGCTGCGCGGCTTCGAAGAAGCGTTCGGCTGCCCGGTCCTGGAGGGGTACGGGCTGTCCGAGACATCGCCGGTGGCCTCGTTCAACCACCCGGACCGCCCGCGCAAGCCCGGCTCGATCGGAACGCCTATCCGCGGGGTCCAGATGCGCGTGGTGGACAAGGAGGGCAACGAGGTCCCGCAGGGGGACGTGGGCGAGATCGCGATCCGGGGGCACAACGTAATGAAGGGTTACTGGCACAGGCCCGAGGACACGGCCAAAGCCACACCGGACGGCTGGTTCCGCACCGGCGACATGGGCCGGGTCGACGCCGACGGCTACTTCGAGATCGTTGACCGGAAGAAGGACATGATCATCCGTGGCGGCTACAACGTCTACCCACGGGAGATCGAGGAGGTGCTTTATGAGCATCCGGCCGTCGCGGAGGCTGCGGTGATCGGCCTGCCGCACCCAGCGCTCGGCGAGGAGGTCGGCGCCGCCGTGGTGCTCAAGCCAGGCGCGGACGTCACCGCCGACGAACTGCGCGCCCACGTCAAGTCTCAGGTCGCGGCGTATAAGTACCCGCGGCTGGTGTGGATCGCGGACGAACTGCCCAAGGGTGCGACTGGCAAGATCCTCAAACGGGAGATCGTTCCTCCGACAGGCCCGGACCTGAAGTAAGCCGAGCTGCCGGCGCTGACACCAAAGTCCGGCTATGCCACCAAAGAGGACAACAGATGACGACCACCTCGGACACGCCGATGGACGACACACAGCTGGCCGACGAGGCGGCCCCGCTGGATGCGCTGCTGGTCGACGCCGCGTTGGGCCCGCTACGCAGGTTCGCCCCGAATGCATCCACCGTCAGGTTCGCGGCCGGGCTTGCCCGCCGGCCGCTCACCGTCAGCAGGCGGGCAGGCGGCCTGGCCGCGGAGCTCACGCGGATCGCGGTGGGGACCTCGGTCGTGGCACCGCCCAAACGAGACCGCCGGTTCGCCGACCCCGCCTGGACCGAGAACCCGCTGCTGCGCCGCATCGTGCAGGGGTACCTGGCGGCCGAGCGGACGGCCGACGAACTCGTGGAGGATGCGGCGCTGGACTGGCGGGATGACAAGAGGATCCGCTTCCTCGCGGACAATCTTGCCGAGGCGCTCTCACCGAGCAATGTGCCGCTCGTGAACCCGGCGTCGGCGAAAGCGGCCATCGACAGCGGCGGCCTCAATCTCGCCCGCGGCGGGATCAGCCTGCTGCGTGACCTCGCCACCCCGCCGCGAGTCCCGGAGATGGTTGATACCTCGCAGTTCGAGGTGGGCCGCAACATCGCCGTCACGCCGGGAGCAGTGGTGCTGCGCACCGAGGTCTTGGAGCTGATCCAGTACCGGCCGCAAACGGATCAAGTCCGGGAGATACCGCTGCTCGTCGTGCCGCCGACCATCAACAAGTACTACGCGCTGGACCTGGCGCCCGGTCGCAGCATGGTCGAGTACCTGGTCCGCGGCGGTCAGCAGGTGTTCGTGATCTCCTGGCGCAATCCGGACGCCAGGCACGCCGGCTGGGGCCTGGACACCTATGTGGAAGAAGTGCTCGGCGCGCTCGACGCCGCCCAGCGCGTATCCGGCGCCGGCCAGGCCGCCATAGTGGGGGTCTGCGCCGGGGGCATCATCGCCAGCGTGACCGCCGCTTATCTGGCCGCCACCAGGCAGCTGGACCGGCTGGCTGCATTCGTTCTGCTCGTCACGGTGCTCGACACCGCGCAGGCGGGCACGGTGGGGGCGTTGGTGGACCGGCAGCTCGCGTCGGCGGCGAAGGCGATGTCGGCACGCCGGGGTTACCTGGACGGCCGGGCCCTGGCGGAGGTGTTCGCCTGGCTGCGGCCAGGCGACCTCATCTGGAACTACTGGGTGAACAACTATCTGCTCGGCAAGAGGCCGCCCGCGTTCGACGTCTTGTTCTGGAACGCCGACACCACCCGGATGAGCGCGAGGCTGCACGCCGACTTCGTTGACCTGGCGATGGACAACAAGATCGTCACGCCCGGGGCGTTGACGGTACTTGGCACCCCGATCGACGTGGCCGGAATCGCCGCGGACGCCTACCTCGCCGCGGGCATCGCCGATCACATCACGCCATGGCAGAACTGCTACCGGAGCACGCAGTTGCTGGGCGGCAAGAGCCGGTTCATCCTGTCCACCAGCGGCCACATTGCCGCGCTGGTGAACCCGCCGGGCAATCCGAAGGCCCGCTACCAGACCAACAACAGCACACCCGCCGACGCGGAGGATTGGCTGAGAACCGCCGAAACGCAACAAGGCAGCTGGTGGCCCGACCTGCTGGCGTGGCTTGGCGACAGATGCGGGAAACAGGAACCAGCACCGACAGAACTCGGTGGCGGCGGGCTGCGGCCGATCATCGACGCCCCCGGCACGTACGTCTTCGACACCTGACGGGGGAACGCTATGCACTCCGGTCCGCGTCCGCCGTGAGTGGAGCGTCCTAGGGTGGCGTGTCTGAGAAGCTCAGGACGGTCTTGATGTCGTCGGGACTGCGGTTGTAGGCATCTTCCCACCGGGCGAGCGGCACCCGCCGGGTGATGAGGCCGGCGAGCCACCCTGGATCGGCTTGCGCGAGAGCCGTCGCAGCCAACTCGTAGTGGTGCCGGTTGGCGTTGACCGAGCCGAATATGACGGAGTTCTGCAGGACCATGTTGCGGTTAAGGAGTCCTGGGTCGACGGTGGCCTCGGCACCGGCCGGGGAAACCCCGGTGAGGCACGTTATCCGGTAGCGGGCATTCCGTGGGCCCGCCTCTAGGAGCATCTGCACGTGGCCGGTGCATTCGATGACGATGTCGGCCTCCGCGGCCGCTTCGATGAGATCTCCGCGGTGGACATAGGTGGCGCCGAGGTGGCGGACCATCTCTGGTTTGCGGCCTTCGGTGACGAGATCGAGCACATACGTCTGGTAACCGCGCTGCACAGACAGCAAAGCGGCCAGCAGGCCGATCGGCCCGGCACCGGTGATAAGCACCTTCTGCGGAGCCCACGCCGCCCGGTAGCCGATCCTTTCGATGTGGTCCCAGGCCTTGGCCACCACGGTGGTGGGCTCGAGCAGCACGCCGAGAATCCCGAGGGCGGGATCTACCGCGACCAGGTACTCGGGGTGAATCCGGTAACGCTCGGACGCGTAGCCGTGGCGGTCCTTGATCCCCCGCTCGGTGTACTGGCCGTTGGTGCACATGTCCCAGTCGCCGGCCGCGCACGCCGGGCAGGGCACCGGGTCGCGCCGGCGGACGATGCCGACGACGAGGTCCCCCGCGCTGAAGCCGGTCCCCGGGGCGGCTTGGACCACATTTCCCAGCGATTCGTGCCCGATGACGAGGCGGTCCTGGCCTGGCGGGGCGGACCCGTACTCCCCGTTGATGATCTCCAGATCGGTGCCGCAGATGCCGATCGCCTGCGTCTGGACCAAGACCGGCCCGTCGTCGTCTGGCGGCTCGGGCATGTCAGTGAGTGCTACGGAGCCCTGCTGCCCGGGAATGACCGTGACGGCCCGCATGGCCTCACCATAGCAACGAGGCGAATGTGCATTCCGCTACCCGCTGTGCGCCTACGGCAGCCGGTTGCCGGCCGAGCCGGGCGAGGATGCCGGGGCGGCTCTCGCGCTGGCCGGGTACGCGTTGGAGGTGGCCGAGCAGGCCGCGGCGGCACTGCAGACTGGAGTCCGGGCCGCTCGGGCGATGACTTTGGCCGGTGCCGGCCGTCTGTCTGATCGATGACGCCGCCGGCGGCGGCCAGAGGGCTGGAGGAGAGACGATGGGCAAGGTGATCGCAGGGATCACCATCTCGGTGGATGGCTTTATCACCGGGCCCGGCGATGGCCCTGGCTGCGGGCTTGGGGTCGGCGGCGAGCGCCTGCACTACTGGGTGTTCGGCGGGCCCTGGAGCTACGACTCGCCCGGGCGCGGGGAGCCGGCCGGTGAGGACAAGGCCTGGCTGGAGAAAACCATGGCCGCGAACGGTGCGGTGATCGCGGGCCGCGGCACCTACGAGGCGGCCGGGCACTGGGGCGGCAAGAACCCCTGGGGCATCCCGTTCTTCATCGTCACCCACCGCCCCGCAGACCAGCCGCCGGACGGCGACTTCACCTTTGCCGGGAGCCTGGCCGAGGCGATCGATCGGGCCCAGGCCGCAGCCGGAGGCAAGCAGGTGCATGTGATGGGCGGCGCCGACCTCATCCGCCAGGCTCTGGCGGCCGGGCTGGTCGACGAGCTCACGATCATCGTCGCCCCGGTGACCCTCGGCGGCGGCAAGCGCCTGTTCGACGGGTTCGGGCAATCCCTGGAACTCGAGCACCTCGGCGTGCGCCAGTCCCGGTTCGCGACGTTCATCGACTACCGGGTGAAGAAGTGACGGCGGAGAGTCCCGATGGCGAAACTGATCTACTCGGCGATTGCCTCGGCGGACGGTCACGTCGAAGACGCCGCAGGCAAGTTCGACTGGGCGGCACCCGACGACGAGGTGCTCCGCTTCGTCAACGACCTCGAGCGTCCGGTCGGCACCTACCTTTACGGGCGCCGGATGTACGAGACGATGCGCTACTGGCAGACCGCCGGTACGGTGCCCGGCCAATCGGCGTCCGCACTGGAGTTCGCCGGCATCTGGCAGGCTGCCGAGAAGATCGTATTCTCGACGACACTGGCATCGGTGTCGAGTGCCCGGACACGGATCGAACGGACCTTCGACCCCGCCGTGGTCAGGCGGCTGAAGTCGGCCGCCGAGCACGACATGACGGTGGGCGGCGCGGACCTGGCCGGGCAGGCCATCAAGGCCGGGCTGGTCGACGAGTTGCAGCTGATCCTGGTTCCCGTCGTCGTCGGAGGCGGTAAGCGAGCGCTCCCCCACGGTGTCCGCTCCGATCTGGAACTACTGGACACGCGGCGGTTCGCAGGTGGTGCTGTTTACCTCAGGTACCGCCCCAAGTCAGCGTGATCAGCGCGCGGGTCGCGCAGCCGACCGGAATGCCCGCATCGGCTGCCCAACCGTGGCCCACCTGGTGGGGTCGGCCACCCTCAACACCTCCCAGCAGGTCGGCGGCTCGATCGGCACCGCCCTTCTCAACACGCTGGCCGCCGCCACCGCATACCTGGTGGGCCGCGCGATAACGCCGGCCAACCTGCAGGCGGCAGCGCTCCACAGCTACACCACAGCGTTCCTGTACTCGTCAGCGATCTTCGTCGTGGCCGCGGTAATCGCTGGACTTGGTGCTCCCCCGGGGCAACATGCGCGCCCTGTCGGGGCCGGCCTCGGACGGTGCCAGCGGAAACGG
>Ga0070706_100006904_pt1 | contig 10716 bp, 10 predicted proteins | sample KBSK5501metaG_FD_65476 | JGI IMG/M metagenome (GOLD analysis project Ga0070706, IMG submission 65476) | Corn, switchgrass and miscanthus rhizosphere microbial communities from Kellogg Biological Station, Michigan, USA - KBS K5-50-1 metaG | ecosystem: Host-associated > Plants > Roots >...
GTCGGCTAGGTTTAGAGGCCTTCCTTCAGCAGCCCGGCCAGGTCTAGGCGGCGGTTCTGGCTGATCGGGCAGGGCGTGGCGGAGGCGCCGAACGCCACCGTGTTCGAGCTGCCCCAAGTGCCCGAGGAGGTCTCCCCGATCCTCGCGGTCGTGCCCGTCCAGATGTTCGCCTATGAGCTCGCCGTGGCGCGAAAGGCGAACCCCGATCGCTTCCGGCGTGACGATCCCAAATACGCGAACGCCATCTCGATCCAGCTCTGATCCGGTGCTGACGCAGGGCAAGCAGAGACATTTCGGATTGGAGGTCCAGCTATGAGAACGCAAGCCGAGAAGGGGTCGGCCTTTGCTGCGCTGCATGAGGCGGAGCCTTTCATCATCCCCAACCCCTGGGATGCCGGGTCGGCCCGGATGCTTGAGGCTCATGGCTTCAAGGCGCTCGCCACCACGAGCTCCGGCTTCGCCTTCACCCTGGGACGGCTGGACGGTCGAGTCACGCCGGACGAGGTCATGACTCACGTCGCCGCGCTCACGGCCGCCACCGACCTGCCGGTCTCGGTGGACATGGAGAACGGCTACGGTTCGGATCCACAAAGCGCTGCGACGGCGGTCAGGCGGGCCGCTGAGGCGGGCGCGGTAGGTGGCTCCATCGAGGACTGGGACCCGTCCGGCCGGCTATATGACATCGATCACGCACTCGCTCGAATCGAGGCCGCCGCCGAGGCGGCGCACTCGCTGACGTTCCCATTCACCCTGACCGCACGCGCCGAAAACCACATCCGCGGCAACCCCGACCTGGACGACACGCTCGAGCGACTCCGGGCCTATGAGGCGGCGGGCGCCGATGTGCTCTACGCGCCCGGGCTGCGAGCAGCCGAGGCCATCCGGGCTGTGTGCGCGGCCCTGACAAAACCGGTAAACGTGCTGGCTCTTCCGGGCATGCGGATGGCCGACCTCGTGGAGGCCGGTGTCCAGCGCGTCAGCGTCGGGGGCTCGCTCACCTGGGTTGCGGTCAACGCCGCGGCTGAGGCTGCCGGCGCCATGCGTGAGCGTGGTGATTTCGGTGTGCTCCACCGCAGCCCGCCGCTCCAGGACTGGTTTACCTGAGCCGGCCCAACCGGTGGGCGGCGTGCCAGGGAAGCGCGGCGGTGCGGTTCAGGGGCGCGGGCGCGCCGGTCGGGGCCTCCACCATTTACTGCGAGATCGCCGGCGTGAACCTCGCCGTCGGGCCGAACGGTCCCGAGATCCTTTATCACGGCCCTGAAGTGCCTCCAAGTTTCCATGGATGTCCGAAACGATGGCGATCTTCACCTAGCTGTCCATATGAAGGGCTCGCGCTCGGTCAGTCTCTGAGCCGGCGTGGTGCCCCGGGTGCCACAGCACCTCATGGTCAGACGCCGCTGCGCGTCCAATGATGAAGAGCAGATCGGAAAGTCTGTTCAGATAGCGCACGGCCTCCGGATTTGCATCTTGAACACGGAAGGCGTGGCGCTCTGCCCGCCGGCAAACACTCCGGCAGACATGTATCTGTGCACCCGCGATGGTGCCGCCTGGCAGCACGAAGGACCTCAGAGCAGAAAGCGTCGAGTTCGCCTCATCGCACGCTTCTTCGAGCCACGTCACGTAATCGGGAGTGACACGGGGATGCGCCTTACCTTTCACGCTGTCTGTGGGGGCGGCGAGGTCTGAGCCAATGTCATAGAGATCGTTCTGGATGCGGCGAAGCCAAGATCGGTGCTGGTCAGATAGGCCCTCGGTCGCGATCGCCACGCCGAGGCATGAGTTCAGCTCGTCAATGTCGCCGTAAGCCTCGACCCGGGGATCCGTCTTGGATACGCGGCTTCGATCGCCGAGGTGGGTCTCGCCGGCATCTCCGGCCCGGGTGTATATGCGCGACAGGTGAACGGTCATCGTGGTTACCTCCATGATCTGGGCAAGTTGATCGGCCGGCGGATTTTCCGCCGCCATCCCGTCCAGGACTGCTATCAGCCGCTCGCGGAGCGCGTGGTACTCCGCAAGTTGTTGCGTGACGTCATCGAGCTGGCGGCGAGTGACCTCCCGCAAGCTGTCTTCAGTGTCGGTATTGAGGAGCACACCGATCGTGGGCAGCGGGAACCCGAGCGAACGCAGTGCGACGATCCGATACAGGCGCTCGGCCTGGGCCGCGCCATAGCGGCGATGTGTCGCTGGCGTCCGGTTCAACGGCCTGAGGAGCCCGAGCCGGTCGTAGTGGTGAAGGGTTCGGACGGTGACGCCGGCCGCCGCCGCGAGCTCCCCGATCGTCCATTCTGTGGCCTTGCCGTCGATCACGGGGTGGACTCTAGATCCTGACGCAGCGTCAGGCGCAAGCCGGTCGGCCTACAGCCTGGACCGGTCTAGCCGCGTTATCTTCGGGCGGGAGAACTACTCGGGCCGGACGTTCGAGACAAGACCAGGCGCCCTCACCAAGCTATCGATGCGAGCCATGTCGAGGTTTGCCACAACCACATCCGTCATCGCATCGATGGCTGAGTCGAGGGTGTGGTGGGGAGCTCGGCCAAACAAGGCGCTCAGCACCTCGGCATCCTCAAACAGTCCATGGACGGTGATGCCGAGGACCGCATCTTGGATCCAGCCGAGGTCGCCGTCGATGGCGGCCACAGTGTCGGCGAGTTCAACCGTTCGACCGTGGCGGATCTCGTAGCCGCGAACCAGCTTCGCTGCAAGAGGTGACCACGGCTCCGGCAATCGGTCGTGAAATCGGATCGCGGCCCGCCGGACAAGCTTTTGACTGTGGAAGGTTGTCGCCAGCGGCAGCAATCCGAGGCCCCTCCCCGACGCATCGATGCCCGCCGGATCATGGAGCTCCCTGCCGAGCATCTGAAGTCCTCCGCATATCCCGAGAACCCGTAGGCCGCTCTGGGCCCTGGCGCAGACAGCTTCGTCCAACCCTGTTGCTCTGAGCCATTCGAGATCGCTGCCCACATTCTTCGATCCAGGGAGAACTGCGATGTCAGCGCCGGCTAGATCTGCACGGCGGCGAGCCCAGCGGACCTGGACGATCTGTTCCAGAAGCTTGAACTCATCGAGATTGGATGCGAAGGGATACCGGACTATGGCCACAGTGGCAACCGCGGCGACGTTCTCGGGCGGCATCGCTGCTCCGTCCTCATCGGGCAGGTGGTGATGGAACATGGGAATGACCCCCAGCACCGGCACGCCAGTCAGTGCCTCCAGCTTCTCAGGTGCTGGCGGAAGAAGCGAGGGATCTCCGCGGAACTTGTTGAGAACGAACCCGCGTACCCGCCGGCGGGCGTCCTGTCCGACTAGCGCCCAGGTTCCATACAGGTGCGCAAATGCACCGCCACGATCGATGTCGGTTACCAAGAGCACCTGAGCGTCAGCCTCTTCGGCGCTTCGTCGGTTCGTAACGTCGGTGTCCATCAAATTGAGCTCGGCCGGGCTGCCCGCGCCTTCGAGCACGAGAAGGTCGTATTCAGCCATGAGGCTGTGGAGCGACTCGGAGATCGCTGGCCATAGGTGGGGGCTCCTCTCCCGCCATGGCAGCTGACTCATAGTCGGGCTGGCGACGCCGCGCACGATCACCTGGCTTCGGGTCATGCCCTCGGGCTTCACCAGCACCGGGTTCATGCGTACGTCGGGTTCGACTCTTGCCGCCAGCGCCTGGAGGTATTGCGCTGCCCCTATCTCGCCGCCCGGGACAACGCGAGCGTTGTTGGACATGTTTTGGGCCTTGAAGGGCGCCACTCGAAGGCCGCGACGCGCGAAATGCCTGCACAGGGCTGCGGCGATCAAGCTCTTCCCCGCCCAGCTCGATGTTCCCTGAACCATGAGCGCGCGCATCAGCCGGCCACCCTCAAACCAACTCCGCGAGCCGGTCTCTGACCGCAGCGGCATTGCGTGGTTGGAATCTATCTCGCCGTCGACGATCGAACCGATCCTCGAGAGAATGATGAGGGATCCTCCGCCATCAACGAAGGCACGGACCTACAGTCGCCTGAGCTTGTGGGGCGGTTTAGCCCAGGAGCCCGCCGGTGCCACTTCCCGGTTCGAACGCCGGTGCGCCACCAGGCGGTGCCGGCTCAGCCGCTCGAGCCGCGTCCCCCTGTGACAGTAGCGAGTCAATAGGTCCCGGAAGTCAGCCCGGTGCAGGGCAAGCAGCTCCGAGCGGGTCACAGCCTCCACCGTGGCCGTCCGAGGGATATCGAGCAGGAGGGCGATCTCACCGACCGCGTCCCCGGCACCGAGGCGGGCGAGCTCCATGCCGCCGCGGAGGACGCGCATCTCTCCGCTGCGGATCACGTAGAAGCGGTCGCCCGGCTCACCCTCGCGCATCAGTCTTCGGCCGGCCTCGATGCTGGCCGGCTCCAGGCGAGCCAGGAGCAGGTCGAGGTCGGCCGGCGGCAGCCGGCGGAAGAGCGGCATTCGCGCCACCTCGTCGCGGTAGGCCAGCGCCGCCTCGAGCCGCTCGCGGAGCGCGAGGTCGTGCCCGAGGTAGGCTCTGAAGGCGGCCCGGTCGATGGAGAAGACCCGGCTCGGCCTGACGGCAACGACGGTGGCGGCCCGCGGTGCGTCGCGGAGCAGCGCCCGCTCGCCGAAGTACTCGCCGGGCCCGAGGCGTCCGACAGTCGAGCCATCGACGACGACCTCGAAAGCGCCGTCCGCAATCACATAGAAGCAGTCGCCGGGCTCACCCTGACGGACCACCTCCGCGCCCTCCGCGACCGCCTGTGGCCGCATCGCCCGCGCAATCTCAAGCAGGTGCGCGGGCGGTAACTCGGCCCACAGCGGCACCGCCGCGACCGCGGCCATCGCCTCCCGGTGGAGGCGTCGTTCGGCGCCGCTCCAGGCCCAGCGCAGCCCCACCACCGCCTCGTGCCAGCCAGCGCCCACCAGCGCCCGAATGGCGAGCGCGACCGGGATCGCGATCACAGCCAGGACTACGGTCAGAGCCGCCCGAGCAAGCGGCTGGCCGGTCGCCCAGACCTCCCGGATGACGTTCGCCCCACGCAGCTCCCAGATCTTGAGCGCGAGATAGATCTCCACCAGCGACCAGGCCAGGGAGGCGGTGCCGAACCCGGCGAAGAGCTTCTCCTCGTCGGTCAGGCGTTCGCGTCCTAAGAGCTTCTGCCAGAGCGGGCCGCGGATGAAGGCGAAGGAGCGCGCGCGCAACATCGGCTTCTCCAGCAGGTCGACCAGCAGGTAGTAGCCGTCGAGCTCCAGGAAGGGACAGAAGTTGAAGAGGTTGTCGACCAGGGCCACGAAGGCCCAGCTGAAGAAGAACGCAGCGAGCGGCCCGTGAGGCAGGACCAGCACGGCGAGCGTGCAGGCTCCCGCGATCCAGACACCCGTGAAGGGACCGGCCAGGGAGACGATCAGCCGCTTGCCACGGGGCGCCATCCAGACGTCGGTGGTGTCGACGTAGGCGCAGGGGGCGCCGTAGTAGAGCATCAGGCCCGAGCGCATGATCCGACGTCCCGCGTGCTTCATCGCCAGCGCGTGGCCCAGCTCGTGGAGCGAGATCGTGGACAGGTCGAGGACCGCGAGCAGAGCGACCCCGGCCACATAGGATCCCTGGAACTTGAAGAGCGGGTAGCCGGCGTGGACAAGCTCGTAGATGAAAAGGACGAAGGAGATCACGGCCAGGGCGGTTCCGAGCACGGTCGCCGCGCGGGTGAAGAAGACCCAGCCGCCCGCCCGGTAGAGCCGGCCGACCGCGGAGTCGAAGCCCGGCAGCGGGATCGACGCCTTCAAGAGGAGGACGGCCATGCGCGCGGGCCGGAAATTGACGGCGACCGGGGACAGCTTCGACTCCAGCTCGGCGTAGGCGTCGAAGGCGGGCTCGGTCAGGAAGCCGTGGCTGCGTAGCAGCGCGACCAGGTCGGTGACCTCGCCCAGGGCGAGCACCTCGTGCAACTGGTAGTAGAGGACGACTAGATCCTTGATCGAGCGGCTGCCGTCCATGTACGGCAGCAGCTCGAACTCTTCGGGGTCGAGCTTCAGGTAGCTGTTGCCCTGGGTGCTGTGGACGACCACGTATCGCTCGCCGGCTCGCGTCGTCTGCTCCACCGACTCCATGCCGGCGGCCAGGCGGGGCCGTTCCTCGATCACGGCCAGGGCCCGCTCCAGGTCCTCCCAGACCGGGCGCTTGCGGCGCGGGCTGGCGGCCTCGGTCATCAGTGGGAGCTTGCGCTGGCCGCCCTAAAGCGGCAAGACTCCGCATGCGTGCGCTGCTGGACCTGCGGGGCCGAGGCCGAGGGCGTGTGCCGCTTCTGCGGACGCGGCACCTGCAAGGCGCACGCCCAGACCAAAGCCTTCCTGTTCGAGACCTGGGACGAGGACGGCTCCCTGCGCGCGCTCGGGCTGGACGACGCGCTCTACTGCGGCATCTGTCGGCCCAAGCCGGAGCCAATCGACGCCGAGTTCCTCAAGCGCCGCCGGGGCCGCTGAGCCCGCCGCGGACCGCTAGCCGACTAAAACTTGCTGCTGACCTTGCTGACGCGGACGTCGAGCTCGCCGCCTTTCGGCTTCCGCGTCTCGGATGTCTTGGACGCCTTCTTGCTGCGTGCCTGCTTCTCGACCGCTTTCGTCACGTCCGCCGCCGACTTTCGCTTACCCATCTGGCCACGCCTCCTTCTTGCAACCGGCCGCGGCCGAAGAGCCGCCTTTTCCCCGGCGCGGCCATCGTTGCACAGATGCGGGCGACCGACAAGACTGCGCCCTTGAGCGCGGCGCTGGTGATCGACCCGCCGCGCATCCGCCGGCTGCGCGCAGCCCTCGACGAGCTCGGCTACGACCGCCTCCAACGCGCCTTCCGGGGCTCCTTCCCGCGGGTCCCGCACCCACCGTTCCGGGAGTTCTCGACCACGCTGCGCCGCGTCGATCCGCGACTGCGCCCCTGGTTCGAGCTGCTCCTTCTCGGCCGGCCGGTCCCAACCGGCGAGGCAGAGCGGTCGCTGGGCCAGGCCCTGGACGACCTGCTCCAGCTCGGCGTGCTCCAGTTGCGCGGCAGCCGTGTCTGGCCCTGCGGCCTGACTCTCTGCTCCTACTTCGACCGCTACTTGCTGGCGCGGCGCGACCCCTCCTACCCGCGAACGTCGCAGGCCCTGCCGGACGTTTATATCGGACCCGCATCCTACCGTCTGGCTTGGGATCTGCCGATCGGCCGTCGCTTCGACCGTGTTCTCGACCTCTGCGCGGGCTCGGGGTTGATCGGCATCCTGATGGCGCCTTCTGCCGGCCGAGTGGTCTCGACCGAGCTCTCACCCGACGCCGTCGCCGCCGCCCGCTTCAACGGCGTCCTCAACGGCGTCGAAGGCAAGGTCGAAGTCCGCCAAGGAGACCTCTTCGAGCCGGTCGCGGGCGAGCGCTTCGATCTGATCGCCTTCAACCCGCCCTTCGTCAGCGTGCCGCCCGGCGTGGAGGTGCCGTTCCTGATTGGAGGCGGCCCGGAGGGCATGACGCTCCTGCGGCCGCTCCTGACCGGGCTGCGCCGCCACCTGACGAGAGGGGGCTGGGCGCTCGCCTACCTTGAAGGGGAGGGTGACAACGGGGGTCCCTTCCTGGCGACCAGGATGGCTCCCTCGCTCGAGTCAGGCGGTCTTGACGCCGAGCTGACGCTGGTCGATCGCATCAGCGTCGCTGCCAGACTCCGTCAGCTGCGCGAGATGCACCAACTCAGGCGCACTGCCTTCCCGAAGGCCTGGGCCCCCTTCTACCGCGGCCAGGGAGCGCGCTATTACTACGTAATGGTCGCGCGCTTCCGGCCGGGCCGCGGGCGTGTGGTCACGGTCAATGCGATTCCCCGCTGGTGACGCGCGCTCAAGCTGCCGCGCCGGAAGGCGTGGAAGCGCAGCTCTATGCGCTGCAGTGCGCGGTCAGGACCTGGCGGTGTCCACGCGCAGCCCCGGTACTCCTATCCTTGCTGAGCCGAATAGCTCGATGGCGCCTGTGATGCCGATATGGCGCGGCACACCCGCGTGCAGGCGTCGTCGATCCAACCTCCAAGCGCCGCGCCATACATGACAGATGATTGGAGTTCGGCCGCCATCTGCTTCCATGTTTCGAAACCATGGTCAACAGCCATCCTTTGTCGAACGTACGACAACAGAGCTCGATCCGGTGGCAGGCCAAGCCTCTCAGCTAACCGCGCAGATTCGCCAACGGCATGCCATCTCAGTAGCTCCGCATCCAATTCGCCGGGATCCAGCCCCTGCCATACTTCGGCTGCGACGCGTTGCAGATCTCGGCTAGCGCCGTCAACAAGCTTAAGGAACCGTTCCCTCGATTCCACCCTGTGGCTACCGGAGCCGCTCTTGTCTGAGGGTAATGCCGACACGAACGTCTCGATGTGCCTCCTGTATCGACCAGATGCCAGCAGCCAGATCAACAGGTCCTTTTGTAGTTGGGGAACCGTGTGTCCAAGGAAGCGATCGTGTCCTGGATACCGAGGGGCGCGCCGAATTCGCCTACCGGCAAGGCGCACAGACGAAAGACGCTGGCCTTGATTGTCACCGCTACAGTAGCTAGCCAGATGAAACAGGGCTCGTTCGGCGTCTTCTCTCTTGAGATCGATTGCCTCGCAAAACTGGCGTGTCCGAGAATCAAGGCCTGCTAGGATGTCATCCCAACGGCGTGATGCGAAGTACGTGTGCTTGCACCGTTCGATAATCTCGCCCGCTTCTCGGCGGCTAACCAAACCCTTACGCCTCGCCCGAGCCAACGCGTATCGCACGTTGACGAGTGCAACTGAATTCCCCCGATACGCTAACTGAGGCATAACAGATACCGCCACCTCGTCGTCAGACGATATATAACCGATTCTGAACATTCGATAGATCAGGCCGAGTCCCACCATGCCCGCCGGCCAGCAGTCGGCCGCACGCAGTGCCCCCATGCTCGAAGCTCCCATGACAGTCGCGCCGTCTCCGATGATGTCAATAACTTCGCGGGGCGAAATGGCAAGCTGTTGGCCGAATAGCCCATCGATGATAAGAATCACTGATGCGCCCCGTTGTCGTGCCTTATAGAGTTCATCGCGTTTGATAGGTGGCAGTACTACAACACCTGGGAGTTGCCTTCTAACCCAGCTCGCCTGAAGCGATGGCCCGGTGAAGACGACCGGCCGCCCCGGGTCTATGTCACGAAAGGCGTCGTACATCACTTTGCAGATAGGGGATGAGATGACGCAGGAGCCGCGGGGTAGGCCGGCGGCGAGTCTGACCATAGCCGCCAGCAAGGCCTGGGACTACGACCCGTACAGTCGGTACATGTAGCAACGCATCCGTGAGGTCGGCCACAACACAATGTTGAAGCCCATCGGCCATGATCCTCTCGAGTAACAACCCGAGGTCTTGGAGCAGATCATCGGACGCAAACGACTCGCCTCGAAAGGGCTTGGCATCCGTTCCAGCAATTATGCTTGCGTACCGCCGGCGTGTTGCCAATCGCGGCTTTCTTTGCTGCATTCCCTCAAACGTGTCTCGCGCGCCGGCGAAGAAAGCTGTGTGAGCCTGTGCGGCCTCGATGATTGCCCGTGTAACGGCTCGAGAAGCGTCGAGATCGGCGCCCGACCCCTCGAATATGAGGTCGCTACTCTCGAAGCGCCGCCTTGGTCTATCGATGAGAAAGGCGCAGTAGGCCGGGACTCCCGCAGTCGACGTCACATCTTGAATGCGCACGTCGATTCCAGCGTCCATGATTCTGCGAGCAATTTGGCGCACGAAGTCTGGAAGCGTCGCCAGATCGATGAGGCGCAGCGGCGGCCGTAATTGGTCATCGGCATCTGTGTGCAAGGCGCAAAATTCCTCAACTGACACTGCGTCTCGTTCGATGATCTCGTATAACGCGTGCACCACCGCTTCTGTGAAAGTTCCTCCGGATGCAAGGCCATTGGTCTCGGGGCCAAGGCATATCTCATTACGAGCGGGAGAGACAATGACGTCGCGCGGCACAAAGCAATGGTGCTGTGCAAGCAGATCGAAACCGATGGTCCAGGTGATCGGCGTATCGGGCTGATACCTCGTCTTGAACGGAAGCTGGAAGAGTTCGGGATCGAGGGGCTGAATCAGTCGACAGCTGTTGCCCAGCGATTTGTAGGATTCCGAAAAGACTAGATCTTCTGCAAGGCCTTCGGCGCTAACGCGCTCAATGGCTTCCATGACCGCGCTCAGACGAGAGCTGAGATGGTTAAGCCCCTTTCCGGTGTGAACTGTCAGGTCCTGAGCCAGTGGAGTTACAGCGCTCCACACGGGCACTCCGATTCGATCCAGTGGCGTAATATCGAAGACCCTTGTAATGGGAACCTTGCCCAGGACGGATCGAATTGAGGCAGCGGTCACTTCATAAGCTTGAGAATGCCCGGCCGCAGTGACGACAGGGGTAGGCATAAGGTCACCGAAGTGCAGCCGGCGAGCCGACCTCAAGATCATCCGTTCAGTGTCAATATTCAAGCGCTTTCCACGTGGAGCCTTCCGTCGCCTGCAGCTCGGACGCGGCCAGAGTGATACCCGTGTAACCACCGTGGCCGACATGCCCTGGAAGCAAGTCCGGTAGATGGGCCTCGACACGTCGAGCCGAAATTCACTGGTCGGGGGGACGGGACACTATTTGAACCGCTCGCCCGAGTTCGCGACAAGTGTCCTAGACGTTATCCGGGCCTACACGCCCGATAACACGTAATCGATGCCTGTGACTGGTCGCTCCGCAGGCTGAACCACC
>Ga0070706_100006905_pt1 | contig 10715 bp, 9 predicted proteins | sample KBSK5501metaG_FD_65476 | JGI IMG/M metagenome (GOLD analysis project Ga0070706, IMG submission 65476) | Corn, switchgrass and miscanthus rhizosphere microbial communities from Kellogg Biological Station, Michigan, USA - KBS K5-50-1 metaG | ecosystem: Host-associated > Plants > Roots >...
CGCATTGAGCGCACCAGGGCTTGGCCTATGTAGTGTCTGACGTTCGCCTCATCTTTAGGCGCCATTGGCAGTCCGAGCATTGAGACCCCTACGGCGATCGCTTTGTCGAATTGGTTCTGTAGGCAGAGCGCTTGGAGCTCCTCGACTCGAGCATCTGCCAGGACTGAATCATCGCGCGGCGGCTTGTCGCCAGGCACGATAAGAAAAGATCGGACCGCCTTTCCAGTACGGCTTGCGATGATTTCGAGCGTTCGCATCGACGGCCGGCTCTTCCCAGCCTCAATCAGGAAGACAGTCTGTCGCGTAAAGTCCGATCCCGCGAGCTGGGACATGCTTAGGCCGGCGTCAAGTCGCGCCCGCTTGATGAGCGCCGGATCTACCTTGACGCCGGGAAGGCGCCCGCGTGGCTTGGCTTGACGTTTGCTGATATCGGCGTTATAGCACGCCGACGGTTACCGACGCTATAACGAAAGCCACGCGGGGCCGATCGGCTTGGCTAGACTCCTGGCCCGATAGTGTCCGCCAAGACTGTCACTACAGTCAGCAGCAAACCGGCGGTAGCCAGGACTGACGCGAAAATGAACCTGCGCATGGCTGCGCCTCCCCAAAATGAGCCGGATGAGCGCCGGCACTTGGTCGCCATATAGCAGTCATCCGGCGGACCGTCAAGTGTGGCCTCAATTTGGCTTAACAACCCCGCGGGCAGGCTATCAAGGAAACGAGGTAGCTTCCAACCCTGCCACGACCAGACTACGAAATCAGTCAACGTCAAATGGACCAAGGACCGTGAGAGCTCGGCATCAAGTCGTGAAGCAGGGCTAGATTGTTCATGTTGAACCCCACGCGTGATTTTCGACCAGGTCCAGGCGAACGTGTTAGGCAACGAAACGGAGTCGTCAACGCATTTCGTAGTCTCCCGCGCCGGATACGACTCGTTGCACGCCGGTACGGGGGCAGGCGCCTTGTGATGAAAATCAGCGGCCAGCCCCTAACGGAATCGAGGGCTCGTTGACTTGTCCGTCCCTCCCGACGAGCCACCGCATCCAGACAAGGATCCGGTCCCGGTTGCGCGAAGGCGGCTTCCGCATATGGCGCAGGAAGCAGCTCGAGTTGGTGCCGCAGGGACCAGTTCTCGAGGGAAGGTCCGGGCTGGAGCGACACCAATCAACTAGGACAGCAGCAGCATCGAGAGAGGAAGCTCAGCACAAGGGCGCGTCCCATATAGCGCAAGGCGTGCCACGGTGTGAACGATGCCGATCGACCTTTGCCGCCGCTCAGCTGACCAGTGATGTAGAAGGCAAGGGGTCAGTTGGGCGTACTGGCATGTGGCCGGGGCGCCACGATCGCACCGCACTTGTCATCCTGCAAGGTTTCTGATCTCGTGCAACATCAAAATCGCGTCGTCCCGTTTGACATCAGATTTGTGCTCGATCAGAAACCTTTGGAGTCTGGTCAGGCTGGTCTGGGGAAGGATGTCGCGGCTGAGCTCAAAGAGCAGCGAATAAGTTCGCAGAGGAAAATACACACGCTTCATTCTGCTGACCAGCTGGCGCCGCTCCTGTGCAGTGACGATGCCTTCGTTGAAGGCGCGCTCGAGCGCGCATCGAATGTTGACCATCGGTTCAGACAGTGGACGTCCAGCAGGCTCAGTGTAGGCCACAGCCACTTCATCGTCGGCATCAATCTGACCACTTTTGAATAGCTGAAACACGCGACCGATGCCGATCATGCCGAAGGCTCCAAGCTCGGCCGCCCGCAGCGCGCCCATGCTGGAGGCGCCGAAAACTCGGACACCCATGTCGAGTGCGCGAAGGATTTCTTTTGGCGAAACGGCCAAGTCTTGAAAGAACACGCCGTCAACAAGACCGACGACGATTGGAGGTGCGGCCAAAAGACTGTTGATGTCGCCTCGTTTGACGGGCGCCCGATAGTCCGCATCGAGAACGGTTCGTGCGTCAGTGACTGGAAGCGTCGGACCCAAGTAGACGACGATCTCCGAGGCATCAAGTCCCATCTTCGATCAAGCGGTGGCCAGGATGTGCACAAGTCCTCGCCAGCCAGTCTGCCGAAGATCGGTCGACTCCAGGCCTGGCGCCACAACGCGAACGACCGGCATTGCCACATCTGGTCTAGTCAACTCGCACACAATGACGTGCTGCACGCCGGCGGCCCGGATGCGCTCAAGCATCAGCTTGACGTCTCCCAGAATGTCTACATGTTCGTAAGACCGAACCTGTGAGAGCGGGCGTTTTGTAAACGACGACGCGTGGTACCAACTCCTCCAGTTGATTTGGCTCACGCGCCGACTGTGAATTGAGAATCGGTGACTAACCTCATCGGCCGATGAAATGTCTTCCCTAACTCCGTGAATGTCCACCGCCCGTGACTGCGCCGCCTCGGTCAGAGCCCGCACCATCGCGACATTGGCGTCGGGATGTGTCCCGAGGCCGAAGTGCGCCATGGCAAGTCCTGGACCGACGTTCTCTGCTACCGAGCAGTAGACGGTTGCAATCCCCAGGTCTGAGGTGATGTCCTTGACCACGGGAACGAGCGCGGCTCTTTCGAAGGCTCTTACGAGCTTGCGAATGGTGCCGCGTGCGTCGGTCAGGTCGATGGTTGGGTAATGTTCTGCGCTTGGCTGTCGACTTGGGCTAGCAATGTCGCGCAGGTGGCGGATTGACAGGCTGGCAAGTGCCCATGCGTCACGCTCGATAAGCTCGCATAGAGCATGACAGATCGCCTCCTCGAGCGTGTTGCCCGAAGCAAGGCCATTCGTGGTGGTCTGGACGTAGCACGGATTGCCGTATTTTCCGATGACGTTAAATCCCGCAAGCTCGATCGGCACGAGCATCGGAGTCTGAGCCAGAAGGTCGAAGCCTTCGACCCAAGGCAGTTCGGTGTCTTCCGTGCAATTCGGATCGCGCTCGAAGCCGAGGCTCGCCGGGTCCAGCACTCGGTGTCGCCGGCGCAAGTCCTTGTACGAACCATAATGCAACTGGTCGTTTTCGACCGCGAGCGACGCGTGCCGCTCGATAGCCTCCATTAACGCCCCCACCTTGGCCTCGAGCTTGGTGACGCCCTTGCCGTTGTAAACGGAAACGACGTCGCCGGACCTTGGCACCACTGCGCTGTAGATCGGTATCCCGATGCGGTCCAGACCGGTTATGTCGGCCAGTCTGGTCACTCCAACCCTGTGCATCACTTTTTGGGCACGCCGCAGGGTCTCCTGGGGTTCGATGACTCGATGAATCCCTATTCCATGAATCTTTGGCGCATTTCGCAGTTGCATGTCTTGCTCGATAACTAACTAGGAGGATTTGACCGAGCTACACACCGGCCTTCTTAACACTGAATTCGATTTACGGCTTCGACTCAGCGTGCCCGGGGTGTCACTGAATCGACAGCCTCTCGAAGCCCCCCAGTCGTCTGGCGAATCACTCCCAGGTCTGCGAAATCGATTTCCGGTCCGAAGAAACGCATCTGCCACCAGTGGTTAGTTGCGAGATCGTGCCAGCTCAAATATCCGTTCTTGAGCACCTGACGTGGACCCGCGACCTTACCGGTTTGGCTGTATCGCACACCTTGCGCCTGCACCGGGTCGAAGAATTGGGGTGTGATGAAGTCGGAGACAGTTACCCCATTTACCGTGTAGCTGAAAGCCGGATCCTGGCAGGGGTCACAAATCTCCACCAGAAACGCCACGCGACCCTGATTCGATTTTGGCGATTGCCCCGCGACAACCCGGCAGCAGAAGGGGTCTGCCAGCATTTCCAAGCATTCATGGCTGACCCCCATTGTCCAGGTGTCGGCATATTGCACCAATGAGTACGGCTGGCCATGCTCGTCCTTGTGGACTCCTTCAGTCAGGTCACCTGTGTCATCGCAAACAGTCACCACCCAGTAACCAATGGGAACGTCCTTGCGGCTGGCAAATACGCTGATCGTGGCGTTTACAGTCCAGACTGGTGCGAAGTCTCGAGCGATCTGCTTCTGCACAGCAGCGGCGGTATTCGTCAGATCCGCCACAGAGACAGACTTGCTCTGTGAAATGAGCGCCACGTGGGAGGGCAACATTGCACTTCCTCTATTGCTGAGCCGTTGCTTGGTTTACTGAGGGCCCGCCTTCGCTGAGCGGGCCCTCAACTTGACGATCGGACACTTTTATAGGTCGAAGTGCCACGATGGGCCATCAGTGTGCCCCTCGCTATCGTTGTGCCCTCCTTCCAGGTCGACGTGTATCCCAAACAGTCCGGTCAGCTCACCGGTGGTCGTGGCTCGCATTGGTCGGTGATGGAGGTCGACTGTAAGGTCCTTGAACTTTGGATTGCCCTCTAACTGATATTCCTTCAGAACCTGAGGCGAGTTGTTAATTAAGCGCATCTGCAACTTTGGATCTCGCTTCACGTCCTGCAACAATTTGTCTATCTGAGATCTGTCCTTCGGCGACAGCTGACTCTCAGGCAATTTAGTACCTCCTAGATACTGCAATATCAAGCGCTTTTGATTAGCTCTGGCGAGAGTTAGTGATATCGAGACGGCATCACCTCCCTGGTCTGTGGTTCAAACCGTCGAGTTGAATGATGCGGTTTCTCGTGCCCAGAGAGTGAGAATGACGCCACGAAGGCCTGGCCCTCGCCAAGGGTGACATCAAGTAGGGTCTGGAACTCGTTGGGCGCCGTCGCTAACAATTCAAGTAGACGGGGGTAGAAACGCTCGTAGAACGCGCAAAGCGTGTCCGGAGCCAGCACGGTGCCGAACTTCTGGTACGCATTTACGGCGCAACCTCCCTCGCACAAGTGACGCCATGGGCACTTGCCTGTTTTAGCGATCTTGTCCACCAGCCTGCCATGAAATTGCGCCACTACTGCGTTCCGCTCACCCAGCTTCACCAGATCACCCCCGGCTTCGCCGACGGTGCCAATGCGCCAGTCGGCGATACCAGCCGAGTGAGCGCACGGGTATACGTCGCCTTTGGCATCAATGAGGAAGAAACTGCGGCCCGCTCCGCAGTTGCTCCTCATGCATCGGTAATTGTGCATACGCCTAAATAGATACTTCAGGTACTCGCCAAGGTTTGATTCCCGTAGCGGCATTCTGTTTGTAACTACGTAGCGAACGAACCCATCAAGGAATTCAAAGTACTCGTCAGTTGTGATCGCGATCCTGTCCCACGTGCTCTGGGCATCACCGATCATGCTGATGGGATTGATCTTGACGGACCTGATCCCGTTCTCGACGAAAAAGTCGACGATTTCCTCCGGGTGAGCGACATTCCCACGATTGAGAACAAGAATGGTCCCGAACTTCACACCATGGCGCTGCAGTGTTCTGACGCCCCGCATCATGCGCGCATGCGAGGGGCCTCCGCCAAGCATTGGTCGCGAATGATTATCAAGATGGCTGGGCCCATCCATGCTGATGCCGATGCTGATGTTGTGTTCGTTGATAAAGTCGGCGATCGTGTCAGTGATTAGCGTGCCGTTGCTCTGCGTGGCCAGCAAGATCTTCCGGCCGGTAGACTCTTGCTTCGCTTCGATGTACGCCACAAGCGTTTGAAAGAGCTTGAAGTTGACGAATGGCTCCCCACCTGACAGCTGAATAGCGAGTGGAATGTCGTCGCGAAGTTTAAAAGCCTCATCCACAGCTTGAAATGCAACCTCAGGGTGCATGTGCGGCATATCTGGACCAGCCTCAGCTAGGCAGTACAGGCACGCCAGATTGCACTTCTGAGTAATCAGGATTTCGACCAAATTGCCCTCGCGAAACACCGCGCCATCGTGCAGGAAATGTGGGTTGAGGCCTGCTTTTCCATCAAGCCTCAGCAGGCCACGCTGATACAGCTGAGTCAAGAAGTCGAGGAGACGATCGCCCTCGATGTGAGGACACATAGCGCGCAACTCGCTCAATGACAATCCGTGCAAACGGCGTGCGAGAACAGACTCGAAGTCATCCAGAATGGCCCATGACGCGGTGTGCGGTGCCATCAGAAGCTCGTCCCGACCAACCCGGAGTGGCATTACAGCTTCGAGGTCCAGAACAGTTCCATCCTCGATCGTCGGCTTGATGACTGTGGGGGGCACTGTGCCAATCCCGAGCCCCAGCTCGAGGGTTTCGGCAAATGCACTGGAATCGGTCAGGTAAAGCACTAGGCGTTTCCACCTTTCTTCCGCGAGCGACGTCCAGAGTCAGGCCGGCGCGGATTTAGGTCACGGCTCAGACTTTGGCTCCTGGCGGCGCTGTCATGTAGCGACGGCGTGCCGACCACGAGTTTCACAAGCTCAGGTCGCCGGTTCGTCGGGAAGGCGAGGCCTCTTGGGAGGTCGACTTCTCGAAAAGGAGATGCGCATCGTCGTGGATGAGGCGCGAGGGGGCGGCCATGCCTAGAATCCTGTAGCCATTAGCCGCTACCACGACCGATATGGCACCTGTCCGCCAGTAACCCAGCAAGACCTGAAGGACCCATTTGACCTTCCCCCAAATTCCCTGCCGCCCGCGGACCAACCGCCGAGGTACCCATAAGCATAGGCGACGTCAAGGCAGTGTCAAGTGGGCCCCGCTTGACAATCTCCGTTAGCCCAGAGAGAGGCCGGCCCTCAGCACTAGTCGACTCGCGGGCGGCCGTGGTCGATGGACTGGCCATTGTCGAGTCATCGCCGGCGCCACTTGACGGTCGGTCATTGGCTGCTATGTCAGGGGCAATTGTCGGCGTGCAGTCCGAATCTGTCACTTGACAGCAGCTTGCGCCAGTGGATAATCGGACCTGGTCGACGGTGAGAAGCAGGTACTGCCCGCCGCCAACTCTTGGCGATCCTAACCCCGGCATCGGTTGTGCTCCAAGGCGGGAGGCCTGTCCCTACGTAGTTGGCCAAGCGGGCTCGCCAGAAACAAATCAGCGCCAAAGTAGACACGCCGGCCAGGCACAACTTGGCCCCGTTTACCCGGACACGTCCGTCCTCGCCCCCCGTCATCAACTTTCACAATCCGCCTCATGCGGGACTGATCGGCGCGATCGAACTCACTGGCAAGGCGACTGCAGGCTGGAACGCCGTCGACAACGCTTGGAACGGTATTGAAGACCTGTACCTGCAGGTGGACGGTGGCGCCCACATCGATGCGGATTGGCGGCGAGGCATCGGCGACCCCGTGGGTCAGGTCACCTGGACGGCCGCCGTAACGGTATGCCTAGCGGGAGACCATACGGTCGAGGCGACGATTACGAGCGATTTTGGGAGTCGTGCTCACAGCCGAATCGTTATCGAAGTCAGCGTGAACGCCTCTGTAGGACCGAATGTCCGAGTCACCGTCGACACCAACCCAGCCAACGATCGGAGTGAGTCGAGTCTCGCTGCCGACCCAAACAAGGCGGCGCACATGGTAGGTGCATCAAAGAAGTTCTGGTCCCCGCCCGACTATGGATTCACGCTCGCCGCATACACGACCGTCGACGGAGGTGATACGTGGTTCGAGGCTCCGGCTCTCACTCTGCTCGGTGACTGGGGAGGGATCACAGACCCAACGGTTGCGTTTGATATGCAGGGCAACGCCTATTTGGTCGCACTTGCGTTCCAACCGAACCCTCCGCCAAATGATGTGGGTCCAATCATTGGACTTTACGTCTATAGCTCGGCTGATGGCATCAAGTGGAATGGACCTAAGGTGTTGTACCAGGGCTACGCTGACAAGCAAGACGCCGCGGGTGATCACGGCTCGCGGAGCCCTTACAAGGGCAACGTCTATGTCGCGTGGGACCCGGAATGCGGGTTCGCGCGCACAAACGACAGCGGAAAGACCTGGCTTGGTGTCGGAAACAAGCCGGTAGGCTCGCCCCTGGGTGGAGCGACGTCCTCACCCGAGATCGCGGTCGGGAACGACGGGACCGTGTATATCGTGTGGCTGGCAGGTGAAGCTAGTCCGAACATCATGTTCGTGAAGTCGACCGATGGTGGCAAGAGCTTCACAACGCCGGCTGCAGTCGGGACCGGCATTAAGACCCTGCAAAATAGCGTCCCGCCCCTTGTCGCACCGAACGGCTTTGCCGAGTTGCCGGGAGGGACTTTCCGAGTTGAAACCTTCCCGACGGTGTGTGCTGGTCGAGGTGGAGCTGTTGTGGTCGCATGGGCTGATTACCGCGACGGCGTTTCTCGCGTCTACTACCGCCAATCCTCCGACTCCGGTAAGACGTGGTCAGGTCCGACGTCAGGCCAGCCGCTGCTCGTGGGCGCAAACATCCCGGCTTCAACTCTGCACGACTTCCACCCTCAGCTGGCGTCGGATCCATCAGGCCTCATTGGATGCGCCTTCTACGAGTTCGGTCCGATGCCGGTCCTCAACTTGATCAATGTCATAGCTGTTTTTTCTGACAACAACGGACTGAGCTTCCCATCAGTGCGCACGACAGTCACCGATCGGCCTTGGGACCCGACAATAGACGCGCCGTTGTCGCACGGCTATCCGCAAACGACATTTATCGGAGACTACTTTGGCCTCGCCGCCAGCGACTTGGGATTTTTCCCCTTTTGGACCGACACGCGGACCGGAATCCAGGAAATATTCACCGCCAGAATCGCGATCAAGCCATGTCATGGAGGGCCAATCTATGCAAAGGGACGTGTCGATCGAGGACCGGCGGCAAAGCGGAACCGCCGCCGCAACGCCCCAGACAGTACTGGCCAATCCATCAAGACTGTACGTAGGAGGTGACGACTGTGATCGCTGACCATGCGGGGGATGCTGCTGCCCCCCATCCAAACCGTATTGCTACACCTGAGCCATCCCGGCATTCCGATTTCGTGTTGAGGGACGGAATGCGATGCGATGAGTGCTAGGACCAGGACGATGAAATCGGAATCGCGCAAGCCGGTCGCCCAGATTGCGAGGGTTGGGGGCCTCGGCGCCGCTGGCCGAAAACTAGTCAAGCCTTCGCCAAAACCCAAGCCGACCGCTCCTCAGGTCGCCGGTGTCCCTCCCACAACGACAGCGGTGCAACTCGCGTCGCTCGTCAACGCGTACGCGCTTTCGGCGGGACCGCCTCGCAGGATCACTGTCCCAAATGCGTCAGTGCTCGCCGCTCTCCAGGACATCACCGCGAGCGGCCTGCTGCTGAGTAAACAGACCGTGGCGTACGACATGCGCACCAACACTCGTAGGACCAAAGGTGCCGGAAGCTACAGCAAACAAGAAAAGGATGGCGATCTCCACTTCTGTCTCGGTGTGAAGCAGGGTCAGCCGCACATCGCCTGCGAACTCCAGGCGGCGGCGCCTTGGATAGCCACATTCAACGCGGCTCGTGGCAAGGCAATCTCGGTGAGCGGGTTCTTCCGCTGCCTTTTCGAGCACCCGGGGTTCCAAACCAACGACGATGCCCACATCTTCGAGATCCACCCTGTGCGAGCAGTCGATATCACAGGATCGATACAGTCGTTCAACGTCGACAAGCCAGTCCAAACGGAGACTCATACCTGGAAGAGCCCCCATGACCTTAATAAGCAAGACAATGCCATCTCAGTAACTTACGACAAGAAATCAGACACGCTTGTTTTCTCCGGCATGGATGGTCGCGATGAGAACTACATCGACATCGCCGGCACGATCTCCAATGTTCGGCTGAGCACAAAGCCACCCACCCCGTCACGCTGCACGTTCATTAGTCCAGACATCGGACACCCTATTGAGATGATTGCCCTGCACGGAACCACGGCAGGGCGGCAGTTGAGTCAGTTCACCGGCAGTGGCGCACGAACCACAGTTCTGCGCAATATTGATTTGACTGAAGCTCTCAACAACCACTACGTCATTAGTTTGCTCGCCATCGACATCCAAACGGGGTAATCGCCCGCAATCGCGTTATCGATGTCACCGCCAGCGGCTATATATTCCTGCTGAGTGACCTGGGAGTAAGTTGTATGACAAGAACAATTCAATATGGCCGGGTAGGAGGTCTTGGGACCCGGCCGCAAGGGCCATCCGACGGCTATCTCGAGCGTCTTGTGAAGTACGTCCCGGCAGAGGTCCTGGCGTTCTTCTTGCCGGCCGTAGCAATAGCCGGCCCTAACCGATCCGGTCTCGTTCTCGCGTGCCTTTTCGCCGGCCTACTCGCTACTCCTATTTGGCTAGGCGTGCATGCACTGGGAATGCCGTCCGGCACGCGCCCGCTACCCCACTACTACTTCTTGGCATGTATTGCATTTGTTGCATGGGCGATCGGCGCTAGCAACGCGGTTCAGATAGTTTTTGTGCTCGACGCCGTTACCGTTACCATCATTCTCGCCATCGTTGTGTTGCTGCTGCCTGCAGTTGACATTCTGCTTTCGGCCACCGGCTGGTAGCCCCCATCGGTCGGGACGTCAACTTACTCTGCCGCGCATTTGAGCCTAGATCGCGGCTGAGTGGTGAGGGAACCGTCGTGACCCTGATTAGCGTGCTGCGTTCAAAGGTCTTTCACCGAGGCAGTGGGATTGCAATGATTTATCGGACCTCATGTTAGAAGTCAGCCTACCTGCTCGATGACTCGCGCAGCAATCTAACCCCAGGGCACACATTTGCCAGTGCTAGAGATACGTTCGCCTTATCGCAAGCATCGTCGTGCACGGAAGCCTGGCGGTTTCCTCCATTACTGGGGGCCTTATGCAGTTTGAGGCGTCAAATCACGAACGCTCTAGGTGCGTGGCAGCCCCCAGCCGCTTCTTGATCTCCGCAGTGGCCATGTTTGTGACTAG
>Ga0070706_100006910_pt1 | contig 10714 bp, 8 predicted proteins | sample KBSK5501metaG_FD_65476 | JGI IMG/M metagenome (GOLD analysis project Ga0070706, IMG submission 65476) | Corn, switchgrass and miscanthus rhizosphere microbial communities from Kellogg Biological Station, Michigan, USA - KBS K5-50-1 metaG | ecosystem: Host-associated > Plants > Roots >...
CTCTGAGGTTGCATCGAAGCTCAATGAGCTAGGTACTCCGGAGGTACTCATTCAAACCGCAATTAATGTACTGGAACTCACTATGGTTGATTTCAATGCCGAACTCGCCTATAAGGTCGGATTGCTGCGCCCCCTCACTAAAAACGCCGGCCTTTCCCTTGGAGACAGAGCCTGCCTCGCACTTGCTCAGCATCTTAATCTACCCGCTCTTACCACGGATCGAGTTTGGAAAGGAATAATACCAGGAGTAAATGTTCAAGTGATACGCTGATACATTCATTCCCTGTCATTTCTCCTGTGTTATAATACCCTCTGAACACTCGTTCTTAATATATGTATTCTCTATCCCTTGGAGTAATTTCGCCATGCCAATACGTCAACTCGCGCCTGATGTTGCCGCCAAAATTGCTGCAGGAGAAGTCGTTGAGCGACCCGCCTCCGTCGTTAAAGAACTGATTGAGAACAGCATTGATGCTGGAGCAACACAGATTCGTGTTGATCTGATGAACGGAGGGCTACAGCTTATCCGTGTCGCTGATAATGGCGCGGGCATTCCGGCCGAGGAACTCCAATTGGCGCTTTCCAGGCATGCTACGAGTAAAGTAGCCAGCATTGATGACCTGGAACACATTCGTTCGCTCGGCTTTCGCGGTGAGGCTCTGGCAAGTATTGCAGCCGTGGCTGAAGTCACGCTTCTCAGCCATCATCGCGGTGTATCACAAGGGGCGCAGGTGAGCACAACCAATGGGCACATCTCCGAAGTTACTACAGCCGCTTCCCCTGAAGGCACTACCCTGACAGTGAGAAATCTTTTCAGCGCGGTTCCGGCCCGTTTGAAATTTTTGAAGAGTCGCCATACCGAGATCAGCCATTGCCATCATTTGCTGGAACAATACGCGCTGGCCTATCCCGAAATTCGCTTCAGCGTCTTCAGCGAAGGGCGACAAATTTTCGCCACCCCCGGAGATGGCCAACTTTCCAGCGTGCTGATTGAGATCTATGGGTTGCAGGTCGCCGAGCAAATGGTGCCAATAAGCAGCCTCGACGGCAAGGATGATGATCCTGAGCGCCCGGTCGTCAGTGGTTATACCAGCCTACCCACCTGTTACAAAAGCACACGGCAACATATGTCATTCTTTGTTAATCGTCGCTGGGTACTCAGTCGCATGCTCAGTTATGCAGTTGAAGAGGCATACCACTCGCTGTTAATGACAGGGAGGCACCCTCTAGCAGTCGTGAATATTGTAGTTGATCCCACTCAAATCGATGTGAATGTTCATCCAGCTAAGACCGAAATTCGTTTTCTCAAAGAGAGGCGCGTATTCGCGGCGGTTCAGCGGGCCGTACGACAGGCAATCCTGGAAGAGGCACAAATGCCTGGATGGGGAAAAGATAAAGGCATTAACAAGCAGGGTACAATGAATCGCGCCTCATTATCCGATACGACATTACCTGCCGAATCCATTGAGTTAGATATGGAGGAATACGAAGATAATGTTGTAGGGGCCCAATTCATTGCGCCCTCCAACGGCGACGAACCAACTGTATATCCTCAAGATAATCCCTGGCTTACAGTCACAGAAGAGGAAACTGGCACGAAACCACCAATGCTTTCCAGGTTATGGCAAAGCCATGTGCGTGGACACGATGATCAGGCAACTGATACGGCAAACCTGGCATCCACAGGGGATACAATCTCTGGTGGAGACGGCACACCTGCCACAACTCAGTCCTGGGAACTGACACCCAGAAATGTAGTGGCGCCCCTTGCGGGCGCCAGGGGAGAGGACGCAATACCCAGCACATCACACATTCCAAACGAATCAAAAACACCTGCAAAGGTTAGCCGTCTTCCAGCATTGCGTGTAGTGGGCCAACTTTCTCAAAGCTACATTGTCACAGAGGGACCAGATGGGATGTACTTGATCGACCAGCACGCGGCACACGAGCGCATACTTCTGGAGAGGATGGTAGCAGCGCTACAAGAACGCACTCCTCTCTCACAATTACTGCTTACGCCAATAAAATTCGATCTGGCTCCTATTGAGTTGGAGGCGATCGAAGAGCACCTGCAACAGTTAGAGCAGATTGGCTTCACCCTGGAAGTACTCGAAGATAACGCGATCCAGGTACGAGCCGTTCCCAATGTACTCGTCAAGCAGATGAATGCTCGTTCTCTCCAAGATTTGCTCACAGAGTTGACTACGACAGAACATCTTGGGCACTCTGAAACATGGGAAGAGCATGCTCTGGCGAACGTAGCCTGCAAGGCAGCCATAAAAGCCAACTATTTCCTCACTGTCAGCGAAATGCGCGAGATGATCGAGCAACTAGAGCGAACAAACGCGCCGTATAGTTGTTGCCATGGTCGTCCAACGATGATCCACTTCAGCTTGTCTACTCTGGAACGCGAGTTTGGGAGACGCTAGTGCAATTGCTTGCCGATATACTCACCCCCGCCAACGTCTGGAATAGCGAGCAACCCTTGCTCACATACATAGTCCCACCCGAACTGCAGAACGAGCTACAAACCGGCCAACTGATCGCAGTCCCCTATGGAGATCGCCTCGTCGAGGGCATTGTATGGAAAATTTGGGAGGATGATGATATTGAGAATCTTCGTCCCATCTCCACTATACTCGATCCCGAACCAGCCCTATTGCCCCATCAGCGAGCACTGGCAGAGTGGATGGCCGCATACTATGTAACACCCCTTGCACAGGTTGCCGTAAAGATGCTGCCACCAGGCTTGATGCAACGCTCAAAAGTCGTGTTACACCTGATAAACGGCGAAGATCAGGCATCCAACAAAACACAAGATCAACAAGCTTTGACACGTCACCGCGCCCTTATTGGCTTACTCTTAGCAGAGGGAGAGATTGACATTGAACGCCTAAAAGAAATGCTCGGACCAAAGCAAGCAAAAGAAATAATACAGGAGGCATTGTCAAGTGGCATTATCGAGCGTGAAGCTACGTTGCATGCTCCCACTACTCGCGTGCGCCATAAGCGCGTCGTACGGCTTATTATACAAGGAGAGATGCTGGAAACATGGCGCATGCAAACCCGCGCGCAACTGGAACAGAGCTTGCCCGAACCTGGTAGTATACCCATGGCCGCTGATAATGTGAGAAAGCGCCCTCATAAGAATGTGCCGGATCCCTGGGCTATTCCAGGCTCCTCGGATGTCTTCTCACTCACGCCCCAAAATCGTTTGGGCCTCCTAGCACAGCGTCGATTAGCTGCCATCGACCTTCTATGCCATGAAAAGAATGAATCCAGTTCTGGTTCTTACTGGACACCAGGTACGCTCTGCAAGGCCAGCGGCTTATCCCCTGCACAGTTGAAGAAACTCGTACGTGAAAACATCATCGCCATTGAAGAGATCGAAGTGCAGCGCAATCCCCTACTTGGTCGTGTTATCCCAGCCACTGCGTCGCTTGCATTGACACCAGATCAGCAGGCGGCAGTGGAACACATATTGGGGGATAATCTAACAGCGCCCCCTCCAGGGCGACCACCAGGGTCCGCCCCTACTATGCCACGCAGTGACAGCGAAATCGTCCATAGTAGGGGCGACCCTGGTGGTCGCCCTGCCAACGATTACCTTGCCAACGGCCATCCTGCCATCAATCGCTCTTCCGACGATCGACCTGAAGATAACCACCCTATCCTCCTTCATGGTGTAACAGGCAGTGGTAAAACCGAAGTCTATCTTCAGGCATTGGCAGCCATTATCGCTCAGGGTAAACGCGGCATTGTGCTTGTACCTGAGATTGCCCTTACCGCGCAGGCCATTGTGCGTTTCGTAGGTCGTTTTCCGGACAGGGTAGCAATCATCCACAGCGAACTTACGGATGGAGAGCGTTACGACGAATGGCGGCGTATCCGTTCAGGTGCAGTTGATGTAGTGATCGGGTCGCGTTCCGCGCTCTTCTCACCGCTGCCAGATCTGGGCATTATCATACTCGACGAAGAGCACGAGCCAGCGTATAAGCAGAACCAACCTAAGCCAACCTATCATACCCGGGACGCTGCAATCTTCCTGGGAAAGTTCCTCCATATCCCGGTTGTCTTTGGCAGCGCAACTCCCTCGATAGAGTCATTCTATCATGCTGAACGCGGTAAATATCATCTAGTCGAGCTGCATAATCGAATCGGTGCTGACCTCCCACCTGTCGAGGTCATCGATCTGCGTAGTGAATTACATGCAGGCAACACCAGTATATTCAGTCGACGCTTGCAGAGTGAGCTTGAGCAGATTTTAAACAAAGGTCAGCAAGCTATTCTCTACTTGAACCGGCGTGGTGCGGCAAGCTGTATCCTGTGTCGCGAGTGTGGATTTGTAGCGATGTGTGATCATTGCGATATGCCTTTGACATATCATTCAACCGAGCGTATTCTGCTCTGCCACTACTGTAATGGGCAAAACAGGATTGTGCACTTCTGCCCACAGTGTAATAGCCCAAGCATTCGATACTTTGGCCTGGGGACAGAGAAAGTGGAAGACACCATTGCGCGCCATTTTCCCTCAGCACGTCTGCTACGCTGGGACCGCGATACCGCCAAACATAGACGTACGCATGAGCAACTGCTCGACCGTTTCGCCAATCGCGAAGCCGATATATTGGTAGGTACACAGATGATTGCGAAAGGTCTTGACCTGCCTGGGGTAACACTGGTAGGCGTCGTTTCGGCCGATATCGCATTGACACTGCCCGATTTTTCTGCTTCTGAACGAACATTTACACTACTTACCCAGGTAGCAGGTCGCGCCGGGCGTGGCGAAGAAGCCGGAAAGGTGATTATCCAGACCTTTAATCCGCAACATTTTTGTATTGAAGCGGCCGCAAGACACGACTACCACGAATTTTATGCCGCGGAGATTGAGGCCCGGCAGCGTTATGGGTATCCCCCATTTCGCCAGTTCGTTAAGTTCAGCTATAGTCATGAGAATCGCCGACGCGCCCAAAACGAGGCACTGTTGCTGCGTGAAATGTTAGATCAATGGATTGATCGACTTGGTTTAGCACAAACTGATATTGTTGGTCCCGCCCCTGCTGTAATGGAGCGTTTACGCGGAAAGTATCGCTGGCAAATGATTGCGCGAGGGCCAGATCTGCACCCACTGCTCAAAGTAATCGATACCCCGGGATGGGAAGTCGACATCGATCCTGTGAGCACGATGTAGGCTGAACTATAGATCACAAGGCCCACTTGGGATATAATTTGCAGTGAGCCAACAAGAAGACGCTAGCCAGTACCGTATTTCAAAAGAGAAAAGAGTGATACCGTGACGTTTCAACTTCCAGACTCATCCACACCATTTGGAGAAAGGGTCGCTCGTCGTCTGCGCGACGAACGCTTAATCTGGTTCACAACCGTTGACGCAAAGGGCATGCCACAGCCAACTCCTGTCTGGTTTCTATGGGATGAAACTAATTCAACGATGCTTATTTATAGCCGGGCAGATGCCAAACGCCTTGTACATTTGCAACAGAACCCCAGGGTAGCCCTCAATTTTGATGGGAATGGTACCGGAGGTGATATTATTGTCATCACTGGCGAGGCGCGGGTAAGTACCGATGATCCACCTGCTGATCGCTTACCTATCTACGCGGAAAAATATCGTGATTTCATTGCCAGGCGCTATGAAACGCCAGAAAAGTTTGCATCGATTTATCCGATTGCCCTACGTATACGTCCCATATCGGTTCGTGGCCATTGAAGTAAGCCAGACAGTGTATAGAAAGGGCATCTCATATGGGCACAGTTGTAGTTCTTGGCAGCACTATAACCGATCTCGTCGCACGAGCGCCACGTCTGCCGCTGCCTGGTGAATCGATTATCGGCGACGATTTCGCAACTTTTCTTGGCGGGAAAGGATTCAACCAGGCGGTCGCGGCTGCACGATTGGGAGCAAGCGTTCGTTTGATTGGATGTGTCGGCACTGATATGTTCGGCGATGCCTTTTCCTCCGCACTTACTAACGAAGGTATAGATAATTCACATCTCACACGCGATCCCAAGGCGGGCACGGGTACCGCCTGCGTCATGATCGGTACAGACAGCGGTCAGAATGCAATTATCGTCCTACCGCGTGCCAACCTTGCCCTGAGTGCCGAAATGGTTGAGGAAGCTATCCAATCCATCCTCTCGCAATCTACTGCCCTGGTAAATTCGAGCATTTTCATGGCCCAATGTGAGATGCGTATGGCTACTATCGCAGCAGGATTGAGATTTGCACATAGCGCGGGCATGAGAACAATCTTCAACGCAGCTCCAGTGCCTCGTGAACCGATCCCCTATGAACTTTTCCAGTATGTTGATATACTCGTTGTCAATGAGAGTGAGGCAGCTGGACTGGCAGAAACCACTGTTGATTCCCCCCAGGGTGCGAGGCGAGCTGCAACGCAGCTGCTCGCAAAAGGCGTGCAGAACACTATCATCACATTAGGTTCACAAGGCTGTGTCTGGAGTACGAGCGGGAACAGTGAGGGACAAATCTCCCATCGATGGATTCGTACTATCCCTGTGAAACAAGTAGATGCGACGGCAGCAGGAGATGCATTCTGTGGGGCTTTAGCGGCGAAACTTGCAGAAGGGCTGGTGATTCCCGAAGCGTTGCGCTGGGCAAGCGCAGCTGGTGCTGTAGCTGTGACACGCCTGGGAGCGTTGCCCTCGCTACCTACGTCGAAAGAGGTTGAGGCTCTGTTAAAAGAAACCAACAAAGAGTAGGAAGGATGTCCAACGGCATGCTAAGCCTACTTCGTTAGTGCTTAGTTTCGCCCTTGTTAACGCTGAGCAGAAGCTGCTTTGCCTCTTCAATCGTCTGGCAGTCTAACAGCCTAAGGATCACAGTTTGTAATATCTCAGGATCTGTAACGCTATCGATTTGTTGCTTTGCCAGAGCACCAATCTCTGGAAAATGTCTCTGCACAAAACCCATGAGGGTCTGACGCTGCCGTTGCAATTCCTGCTGGCGCTCTTCCTCACGACCTTGCTCAACAAGCTCCTGGTAGATCGGTGACTCTCGTAGAATATCCTGAAACATACTAAATCTCCTTTTGAACCACTCCATCCCAAAGGCCAGCCATACCAAAACTCCCTTGCTACTTATTTCTGATTTCAGTGTATCATATCGGAAATAGCCTGTCGAGTGCTTGCTTGGCAAGTTAACAGATTAGCGATAGTTGTCCAAAAATGATATTCTATGAATCTAACGGCCCATCTATCAATTATGTAAAGAGTACTATCATGCCAGATCAATCATCCCTTTTCGGATCAGATACCACTCCATCTACCAAAAAGAGTACATCAATCGGTGAACCACTTGCAGCGCGTATGCGTCCACGCACTCTAGATGAGATTCTCGGCCAGGAGCATCTTTTGGCGCCTGGGCGCGTACTGCGCCGCAGCATTGAAGAAGATCGCATTCCCTCTATGATCTTATGGGGTCCTCCCGGCAGTGGTAAAACGACCTTAGCAGAAGTGATAGCTCGCCTTTCCCATGCTCATTTCGTCACACTCAGTGCTGTATCGGCTGGCGTGGCTGATCTGCGAAAAGTGGTAGAAGATGCTAAGAAGCTGAAACAGTTTTCTGGGCAACGTACTATTCTGTTTATCGATGAAATACATCGCTTCAACAAAGCACAACAGGATGCAGTCCTGCCACACGTCGAGCGCGGCGTTGTCACGCTGATTGGAGCAACAACAGAAAATCCGAGCTTTGAAGTGAATTCCGCTCTCCTGTCTCGTTCTCGCACCTTCGTTTTAAAAGGCTTAACCGAAGAACAAATAGTAACCATCCTCGAACGTGCGCTGGCAGATAAAGAGCATGGCTTAGGTCAACTCAGCATTACAATTGATCAGGAAGCGTTACAACAGATTGCCATTTTTGCAAATGGCGATGTTCGCATTGCGCTCAACGTTTTGGAACTGGCAGCACAGGCAGGCGGTGAAACGCCGAGAGAGAACATTCCAATACACATCACACTCACTACAGTTGAGGATGTAATGCAGCACCGTGCATTGCTCTATGACAAGGGCGGCGACCAGCATTACGACACCATTTCTGCTCTGCATAAAGCGCTGCGTGGCTCTGACCCGGATGCAGGATTGTACTGGTTGGCTCGTATGCTTGAGGCAGGCGAAGACCCACTCTACATCGTGCGTCGCCTGATCCGCTTTGCTTCGGAAGATGTAGGTATGGCTGATCCTCAAGCTCTATTAGTGTGTGTTGCAGCGCAACAGGCAGTGCATTTCGTGGGTCTACCAGAAGCAAACCTTGCACTGGCACAGGCAGTCGTACACCTGGCAACAGCGCCCAAAAGCAATGCCTTATACGAGGCATATAGCCGCGTGCAGGAAGATGTGCAGAAGACGCGCAACGATCCTGTGCCATTATGGATTCGCAATGCGCCCACTCAGTTAATGAAAGAGCTCGATTACGGCAAAGATTACAAGTACGCGCATGAGTACTACAAAGACATGCATATTGAGGACCCTGAGAGACCACCTGCCCAACAGATTCAGGAGTATTTACCTGATAGTTTGAAGGGACGTCACTACTACGAACCTGGACACCAGGGTAAAGAAGCAAGTATTAAGAAGTGGTTGGAGAAGCGGCGAGAAAATAATAATCCTACGTAGCCAATTTCGGATAATAATTGGGGTTCTGCGTGAAGTCGAAAGCCTCGTAGAAATCGCCTAACTGTGCAAGACCATCACGCGGAGGCGCGGGAGGACCAGCATTGCCTTTCGCAAGATCGTTGTTGAATGCTGGTGTTGAGGTATCGAAGCGATGGTTAACGCTCGCCAGCGATGGCAGTCCAAAGCGGCGCTCGATGAACTTTAGAATGGAATTATGCTCATACAATTGTCCCGAAATATAGCCGCGTTTCGCCCAGGGAGACACTACAAACGTGGGTACACGCATACCCATGCCATAGGCATCTACTTGAGGCGGCGGCACATGGTCGAAATAGCCGCCCCCCTCGTCGTACGTCATGATGAAGGCAGAGCTTGTCCATAGTGGTGATTTGATGAGTGCATTGATCACACTTGCCATCTTCTTCTCACCCAGGACAATGTTCATGGGTGGGTGCTCGCTATAAAATGCAGCCGAAATTACAAACGTGACCTGTGGTAAGGCTCCCGATTTCATATCATCGAAAAAGACTTCTTCCCGGAAATGCAGCCGCTTATCATGAAACCAGCGCTTAATAAAAGGCATAGCATTAATGAACTCAATTTCGGGTGTGCTACCCATACCCAGCAGGCCCAGGTTATAGCATTTCCAACTGATACCATGGTCTTCCAGCAAATCGATGATGGTTGGGATATCCAGGGAACCCTGTAGTAGTTTATGATTCTGGGTGATGCCGCCACTGGTACCAGCCCAAAAAGCAAGGCGATTAGGAAATGTTGGACCGAGTTGATAACAGAAGTAGTTCCCACACAACGTGAAATTATCCGCCAGCCCATAATAGTATGGGATGTCGGATCGATCATAATAACCTAGTGCACTTGCTCCATCAGTTCTATAAAAGCCATCCATTTTCCCGTTATCCCACTCATTGTGGATCGTCTGCCAGTCATGTTTGATATCTTTGGTATCATGGATGTGAAACTTATGGGGTGTGACTATTCCTCCCTTGCCATCAGGCTGTGAGTATCCAGCGGGAATGCCAAAGTTTCCAGCTTTCGGATAGTAGCCAAAATACGTATCGAAGGAACGATTTTCCTGGCAGGCAATCACAATATGTTTAAGAGATTCGATACTGCCTGGACCCGATGGGGTTGGCGTCACACTTGTTTGCGTTGAACCGCATGCATCCAGTACCAGGCCAGCACTTGCAAGTGCACCGAGTTGCTGTAAGACTCTACGCCGCGATTGACGTGTTTCGAAATATTGTTGAAAATTCTGCAAATCCATAGAAAAAGAAAATCTAGCCATTCACACCTACTCGTTGAAACGTTTCCTGTGCGCTCTTGAGAAGCGCCTGACCAAGCTCCATATCTCCATCTTTATCACGCGCAATATAAAATAGTCCGTAAGCCTCTTCGTTACGCACATATTCTACCATATCGTCAATTGCCAGTAGCGTGGCAAGGGAACGTTCGAAACAGGGCTGAGCATCTTCAAATCTACCCTGTGCCTGCCGGATACGCCCCTGCAGACGCTCACAAACCGCGGGCAATTGACGATACTGACGACTCCTTGCAGAACAGGGGTTGGAAATCATATGATATACTAGGTTTTACTATCGATTAGTAAAAGATGCAATATTTAGAATAAGGTATCCGATTGTCCTATTTTGATACAAATTCGTATCTCTTGACACGTTTTGATATGATATGACAACGGTATTTCAAGGGCGCAACCGTTGCGCCCATTTTGACGTTCTCAATATTTAATCAGCGTTCGCGGATAGAATCCAATCAGCCCAGACAACAATAGCCGAGAGCTCATCATACGCGGTCTCTATGAAGTTCATGTGACTCCATTAGAAAGGGAGAGTGAATGACCGGCAACAACAGGCAATTTCAACCAAAGAAGATCAGCGAGACAAACAAACATGATCTTTCTCCGCTTATCCTTTCACCCACCCATAGAAGGCGAAATGAACAATGGATAGAGGAAGAACCTCTGGCCGAGGATGATCCACTGGCTTCGAATCCTCCGCGCACACCTACCAGTTCCGTTCGTTGG
>Ga0070706_100006911_pt1 | contig 10713 bp, 10 predicted proteins | sample KBSK5501metaG_FD_65476 | JGI IMG/M metagenome (GOLD analysis project Ga0070706, IMG submission 65476) | Corn, switchgrass and miscanthus rhizosphere microbial communities from Kellogg Biological Station, Michigan, USA - KBS K5-50-1 metaG | ecosystem: Host-associated > Plants > Roots >...
GCCGCGCCGATTCATCGCGCGGAAGACATTTGATCGCGTGCCAGAAATGAAAGCGAACATAGCGCTCGCAGCCACATTCGTATCTGTCGCAGCCGCGACAGCTCTCTTCATTTCAATATTGCCGGCCTCAGATGTCGATTCAGAGCCTGACAGCGGCGGCCCATCAGGAATTAAGCAGATAGGCCATGTCCAACACCGGAACATGCTCGTATCGCCGAATGCCTCAGCGCCGCCCTCTTTGGATTTCAACATGATGGGCGAGATCGAGCGGCGTTTCGCACTCTTGAGCCCAGGGAAAACCGTGTTTAATCCTCCCCTCGTGATGACCGTGGCAAAGACAGAGCGGATCGTCGCACGGATTGCAGCTCTCGGACAGGATCAGGACATCCTGAAGAACCTGCTTGGGCAGGGAGCACCAATACTGTGGAAACAGGAACACATCACGCCAACGATGAAGGCCCGATTAGTCGGCGAAGACTTCACAATCACAACCAGCAGCCCCGAGGAACAGTTGATCGGAACCGGTAGCTTCGCAGAATGGATCTGGAACGTCACGCCTCTCGACTCCGGCGAAAAAGATCTTGAATTTCACATTTCAGCTGTTCTGAATATCAGGGGATTCGAGAAGGTAAAAGATTTTCCGGTTACGATTCGGCGCGTTCGCGTTAGAGTCAACCCAATCCATTCTGTTTCGACTTTCGTCGCGAACAACTGGGTGTCGCTCGGAGGATGGCTGGTTGCGGCAGTTACGCTATTGTGGCGTTGGTTAAAGCGGCGTCGCCATGCAGGCTTCACTTCGTAGGAACTTGAATGGTCAAAGATTTCCGGATTTTCAACAGAGCGGTTTGTCGCCTGGACGATGCGTCGTAGACGATGCTTAAACGAGGATGTTTCGCCTCGGCGTCATGGGCGCATCGTACGGCGGCTACATGACGAGCTGGATCGTGACGCAGACCGGACGTTTCAAAGCGGCGTCGACCGGCGCGAGTCTGAACGATCTGACCGACACGTTTTATTTGTCGGATGCCGGTGATTTCATGATCGCGTACTTCAAGCGGCCGTGGGAAAACAGGGAGGGCTATCGCACGCACTCACCGTTGACATTCGCCGATCGCATGACAACGCCGCTCCTGATTCAGCACGGCGAAAACGACCGGCGCGTTCCAATCGCCGGCGCCTGGAAGTTTTATCGCACCCTGAAGCAGCTCGGAAAAACCGTGGAGTTCGACACTTATCCGCGGGGCGGTCACGTCCTCTTCGAGCCGACTCTGGAGCGCGAGCAAATGCGGAGGAACCTGGAGTGGTTTCAAAGGTGGATTACTTCCCGCGCAAATGCTCCTTGAACCAGTCGATGACGCGCTTATCGCTGTCGGCGCGATTCATCAACAGGCCGTGATTGTCGCCGGCGTAGATGATCAACTGGTAGTTCTTGTGTTTCTCCTGCAGCTTGAGGGCGAACGCCAGGGCCTGGCTGGCCGGATCTGCGCGCCAATCCGCACTGCCGTGCAGGATAAGGAGCGGAACATTGATGCGATCGGCCCAGTAAACCGCTGATCGCTCCCGCATCGCTTCGTCGGCGCGCTTATCAAAATCGGGAATCAGCTCCTTGAGGACGTGTTCGCGCATTTCCGGCCGATCTTTGACTAGAGCGAATACATCGCTTACGCCGCTCAACACCGCGGCGGCATTGACGCTCATTCCCTGCTTCAGAGCGAGATAGGTCATCATGCCGCCGCGCGACGCGCCTAACAGGAACACGTTGTTCATGTCGACGTAGCCGAGGGACTTAGCGAGAGGCAGGAGATTGAGGACGTCGCGGACATCGGTCCCCCCGAATTCTTCCCGCCCTTCCCCGCCGTCGTTTCCTCGATACTGCGACGCCACCACCACGAAGCCTTGTTCCAGAAATGGATAGAAGCCGGACCACATCCACGGACTGACGGCTCCGAATTCCCGATTGCCGCCGCGGTTGAAAATGATCAAAGGCCGCGGAGGGCCGGCGGTCTCTTTCGGTTTCCACAGGTATCCGCTGACTTTGAGGCCATCGCTGAGGTATTTGATGTGATGGCACTCGAATCCGGCGTAAGCGCGGCGGCGCTCAAATTCCTGACGGCTGAGAACGAATTCCGCGAGGTTTTCAGGGGTCTCCATCGTGAACCCTTCACGCTTCGCGGCTTCGACTTCTTCGGCATATCCCTGGCGCAAGCGCTGAACATATTGATCGTATGAACTGAGCGGGTTTGCTGCGCATGCGACATCCTCGATGATTGTGCCGTCCGCTTTCGGCTGCGCGACAACGATCGAAGGAGCGCAGAGGAGCAGCAGCAGAGAGAGAATGGATTGTCTGGTCTGCTTCATAGTGTCACCCTGAAGCGATTTTACGTTTATGAGCGCGTTCGGTTCGCTAATTTATCGACTGATCTTCACCGCCGCGGCGGCCTACAACATCCTGTTCGGTCTCTGGGCGTCGCTCTTTCCTCACGCGTTTTTCAATATTCTGCAATTGGACCCACCGCGCTATCCCGGAATCTGGGCTTGCCTGGGAATGGTCGTCGGCCTCTACGGCGTCGGTTACGGGTACGCAGCGTGGCGTCTCGATCGCGCGTTTCCGTTCATCGCCATCGGTCTCGCCGGCAAGATTTTGGGTCCAATCGGATGGGTGATCGCCGTTCGCAACGGCGAACTTCCATTCCGCACGTTTCCGCTGATCGTGTTCGACGACCTGTTGTGGTGGCTGCCTTTTGGATTGTTCCTTCTCGAAGGGACCGCGATACCGAGCTTCCTCAAGCGAACCGCTCCGTACTGGTGCGCCGCGTTGCATGTCATTGCTGCGATCGCGACGCTACTTCTGCTGCACACTCACCCGCGCGCGATGTGGCTGTTGTGGATGATCGCAGCAATTTCGCTGGTCGGCTTTTACGCGTGGTGGGGATCGAGCCTGCAGCGCATCGCGCCTCTGGCTGTCGCGATGGTCGCCATCGCATGCGATTTCGCAGGCGAGTCGATCTACATCGGCTGGCTGCCGCCGGTCGGGACCAAACTCGAGCGCGCTGCAGCGCTCCTCACCGGCGGCGCAGCCAACGGTCTGTATACACTTGCCGGCATCATGCTGACGCTCGCAACGCCTTCGCTTCGCTTTCGGTGGCTTGCCTGGCTGGCGTGGGCCAGCGGTGTTGCGTTGACAATCGTGACGATTCTCAACGTTCAAACCGGCGTCGTGATCGCGAGCGCCGCTCTGATGATTTTCTTCATCCCGTTTGTTCTGACGGTGGCGCGGCGATGAAACGCGTTGTCGTCATCGGCGGAACAGGTTTCTTCGGCCATCTGATCGTCGAGCGCCTGTTCGCAGCGGGGCTCAAACCGATCGTCGCATCGCGGTCGGGCGGAGAGATGCGCATCGATGCCAACAACGCCCAGGATCTGCGCAGCAACCTGAAGACCCGCGATCTGGTGATCGACGCCGCCGGTCCGTTTCAGAAGCGATCGCTGGCCCTGATCGAGGCCGCCAGGACCATGGGCTTCGACGTCATCGATCTATCGGACAGCGCCGACTACACATCGATGATCTACAACGCTCGAACGCCGATTCAGGCCGCCGGAATCCGAGTGTTGACGGCGTGCAGCTCGTTGTCCGCGGTCAGCGCCGCCGCTCTGAAATCCTTGAGCGTGAAGGAACCTCGCAGACTGAGCGCCTACCTCGTTCCTGCCATTCGTCACACTGCGACGGCGGCGACACTCGAATCCATGCTCGACTCCATGGCGCGAGGTTCTCGCACGCTTCGATTTCCGCGGCCGCTGGGCACGCGCAGCGGCGTGCTCGTGAAGAGCGTCGATGCGGTCACGCTGCCGAAAGTCTTTCCAAGTCTCGATTCCGCAGAGCTGGTCGTCGACCTCCGTTTTCCCGGAATGAATTCGATGTTGGCGGCTGCGTGGCGATTTCCGTTCGCGCGTCGCTTGATGGACCGGCATCGCAACAAAGCGATCGCGCTGGCACACACGATCGGCACGACGCACGGCGTGCTGGCTTACGAAATCGCGTCCAAGAGCGGCTACAAGTATCGGATTTTCACCGGCGAGAAGAGCTACATGCTGGCCGTCCTGCCCGCCATTCAGGCTGCCCTGGCAATCGCCGAGGGAAAATTTGTCAGCCGGGGAGTGGTGCCGCCGACCGAACATGTGGATGCCGAGCGGCTCTTCGACGCCGCGCGCAAAGAGGGAATCACCACCATCGCCGGATAATCCGGCTCGGGAGCGGAAGAATGAAATCAATCTTTCGGATTTTTGCGGACAGGACTGCCGAAGTGACCGGCTCGCCGTGGGCTTTTTTCCTGATGGTCGTTCTGACCGGTCTGTGGCTCGCGGACGGGCCGGCGGCTCACTTCTCCAACACGTGGCAGTTGACGATGAACACCTTCGCGTCACAGGTCACGTTTCTGGTCGCGTTTCTGCTGCAGAACACGCAGAACCGCGACACCCAGGCGCTGCAACTGAAGCTGGACGAGCTGATCCGCGCGACGAAGGGCGCGCGCAACACGCTCCTCGATCTGGAACGGATGTCGGACGAAGACCTCGCCCGGCTCAAGGATGAATTCGAGCGATTGTCACGGAGCCGCGAGCGGCGAGGCTAGTCAGAATTTTTCCCAGTGCAGGCCCGAGACGTCGTCGAAGTCGTATTCGCCCTTCTCGTCCATGCGCTGGGTGAGGCGCAGCAGCAGACTCGAAACGTCGACGCGCAGCGGGAGGAGCTGCAGTTGCGGCATCTCGAGCTCATCGAATCGGAATTCGCCGTCGGCGCATTCGAAGAGATCGAACAGCTCGCGCTCGGCCTTCTTGCGCATGAATCGCACAAGGTCCTCTTCCGAGAGCATCTCGAGCTCGATCAGAGCCTTCGCGACCGCGACATTTTTCTCGCGCAGGCCTCGCGCCTTTTCGTGCATCTCTTCCGTGACGATTCCCTTCTCGATCAACAGCCGGCCGAGGGTCTTGGTCTGATCGGATGAAGAAGAGTACGTCAGCGTGCCGTCTTCGAATGCCAGCCGCTCGACGGATCGGTGCGTCCGGATCTCGAGCATCCCGGTTTTTCGATACTGGCTGATCCACGTCAGCAGTTCGGGAACGGGCATGGTGCGGAGATTCCCTTCCATCGGCATGAGAGTCATCATAACCGAGGAAAAACAATCGCCGGTTTTCGGCGTAAAGTCGTAAATATGGAGATGGCGCAAAGCACGCCCGCCCTTCGCGACCTCTTCACCATCCTCTTCAAACCGCGCGAGACGATGCGCCGCATTCTGGATGCACGCGATCGATGGACGATCCAGATTGTGGTGCTGGCCTGCATCTGTTCTGAAACGGACGATGTCGACCCCCGCGCGGCTGGCCAACTACTGCCGTACCTGAAGTTCCTTTCGATCGCGGCGATCGCTGTCCTCGTCATCACGGCGATCGCGATCTCGTGGGTGGTGATTCTGGTCGTACTGTCGTGGCTTGCAACGTTTACCGGCCACCTGCTCGGCGGCACCGGCACTCTGCGCGACGTCCGAGCCGCGCTGAGCTGGGCAACGGTGCCGATCATCTGGTCGGTGATCTACCGCGTGCCGTTCGCGATCTACAAGAATCAGGTCGATCTGCGCAACGTCCACCTGAGGGATGTGCTTTTCAACTTCGTGGCGCAGGGAGGCTGCGCACTGATCGTTGTCGTGTTGGGATTGCAGCTCATCTTCTTCGTCTGGTCCATATTCATCGGAACGCACACCCTCGCCGAAGCGCAGCGATTCTCGACCGAGAAAGGATTCGTCAATCTGGCGATCACGCTGGCATTCCCGGTGCTTGTGATTGCAGGTGCGATCATCAGCTTTAGAAAGTGAGCCGCCCGTCCTGGCCGCGCCGGACATGGCTTTGCCGCGCCTCGTAGGCGCTTTGCGCGCGTTCGCCCGCGCGGCCAGCATTTTCCCGATCGCCGTCGGGATCCTGGTCCTCATCGGGTGGTGGGGCGACATCGACGTGCTGCGACGCGTCGTCTCGGGGCTGGTCGCGATGAACCCCGCCACCGCCGTCGGCTTCATCTGCCTCGGTCTTTCGCTCGGATTTCTGTTGCGCGAGAACAGTCGGGCCGGCAGGGTTCTGGCGTTCGCCGCCCTGCTGATCGGATTGATCAAAATCGCCGCATTGGTGACGCCGTGGAACCTGGGAATCGATCAGATCCTGTTTCGCGGAAAGCTCGCCGGGAGCGATTTCGGTCTTACCAATCAGATGGCGCCGAACACCGCGATCAATTTCGTCCTTCTCGGACTGGCGCTGCTGCTGATCGATGTTCACATCTCTCGCTGGTGGCCCGCGCAATTCCTGACCATCCTCGCCGCGATGTCATCGGTGCTGGCGCTGATGGGCTACGCGTATGGCGTCAAGTCTTTCTACGGAATCGGCGCCTACATTCCGATGGCGTTGCACACAGCGGCGGCGTTCCTGGTCGTGTCGATCGGAGTGCTCTGTGCGCGGCCGGACCGCGGCCTGATGGCGGTGGTATCGAGCAAAAGCAGCGGCGGCATGATGATCCGGCGCCTGCTGCCTGCAGTCCTCATCATCCCGGCAGCCCTCGGATGGATCCGCCACGAAGCGCATCACGCGCGCATTCTCGATCCCGAGTTCGAGCTGTGGATTCTCGTGGTTCTGATCATGACGGTGTTCCTGCTGCTGGTCGGCTGGAACGGCCGGCTGCTGTTTCGATCCGACATCGATCACGCCAATTCCGAAAGGACACTCGCCTACCAGGCCACCCACGACGCGCTCACTCAGCTTCCGAACCGGCGTCTGTTTACCGAGCAACTGGAGCTGGAGCTCGAGCGATCGAAGAAAAAGGACGAATCCTCGGCGGTGCTCTTCCTCGATCTCGACCTCTTCAAAGTCATCAACGACAGTCTCGGACACGTCGTCGGCGATCAATTGCTGATTTCCGCCGGCGAACGCATCCGCCAATCGCTCGAAAGCAACGAACTGGCCGCCCGCATCAGCGGCGACGAATACACGGTCCTGCTGACGAATCTGAACGGCCGCATGCACGCCATCGAGACTGCGGGGAGGATCCTGCGGGCCTTCAACACGCCGTTTACTGTCGGTCCGCACGAAGTCTTCACCACCGTCAGCATCGGCATCGCCTTCAGCGAGAAGGATGATTCGCCGGTCAATCTCATCCGCCACGCCGACATCGCGATGTATCAGGCCAAGTCGCGGGGCAAAGCGCGATACGAGATTTTCGATCCGAGGATGGATGTGGCGGCCATTCGAAGGCTGGAGCTCGAGACGGAGCTGCGACGGGCCATCGACAAGAAAGAGCTGCGCGTCTACTACCAGCCGGAAGTCGAGATCGAGAGCGGACGTCTGGTCGGCATGGAGGCGCTGGTGCGATGGGAACATCCGGAGCGCGGGCTGATCTCGCCCAGCGAATTCATCGCGGTGGCGGAAGAAACGGGTTTGATCCTTCCGATCGGAAGATGGATCTTGTATGAAGCCTGCCGCCAGGCGAAAGAGTGGCAGGACAAGTATCGCCGCGACCTGGCGCTGATGGTTTCGATCAATCTGTCCGGAAAACATTTCCAGCAGGCCACGCTGATCGAGGAAGTCGTGGACGTGCTGAAGAAAACCGGGATCGATCCCAAGCACGTCATTCTCGAGATCACCGAATCGGTGGCCATGGAAGGAGCCGAAACGACGATCGAGATTCTCACCAGGCTGAAAAAACTCGGCGTGCTGCTTGCCATCGATGATTTCGGCACCGGCTTCTCCAGCCTTTCGTATCTCAAGCGCTTTCCGGTCGACCTGCTGAAAATCGATAAATCGTTCGTCGACGGAATCGCGCTCAAAGGTCCCGACAACGCCATCGTGCAGGCCATCATCTCGCTCGGTCACGCCCTCGGATTGAAAGTGATCGCGGAAGGCGTGGAGACCGTCGAGCAGGTGCAGGAGCTGCGCGCGCTCGGCTCCGAGCTGGGGCAGGGATTCTTCTACAGCGTTCCGCTGTCCGACGACACCGACAAGGGATTGCCGAAGCTGCTCAGGGATTAGCAACCTGGTATTGCGGCCCAGACACTCCTGTCTGGGCAGCACTGACAAGAGTGCCGGTGCCACACGCCTACGGCAGCACGCCCAATTCATCCAGCGAAGCATGCAGATCGGCCGGATCGCGATAGACCTGGAAGGCCCCCGCGCGGGTCAGCTCATCTTCGCCGTAGCCGCCGCTCAGCAGCCCGACGCACAGCATGCGCGCGCGGCGCGCAGCCAGCAGATCCCAGACCGCGTCGCCCACGACATAACAATCGTCAACCGAGACGCCGAGCCGCTGCTGGCAGGCGAGAAAGAGATCTGGCGCTGGTTTCGCGCGCAGCACATCGCCACGCTCGACCACAATAGTCTCGGGTCCGATTCCGAGGGTCGCAAGCGAGCGGTCGATTTCAGGGCGTCTTCCCGAGGTCGCAATGCCATATGGAACGCGCGCATCGCGCAAGGCCCGCAGGAGCTCCGGCGCGCCCGGCAAAGCCCGACGCTCGGGCAGGAACTCCTGGAACAGCTCTCCATGCCGCCGTTGCAGTGCGTCGGCCTGCTCCGAAGTGATTTCGCGCCCTAACTCGCGAGCCACGGCGCGCGTGAAAAGACCGCCGCTCATTCCGATCCGCCGGTGAATGCGCCATCCGTCGACCGCCATCCCCGCTTCGGCCAGCGCGCGCTGCCATGCGAAAACATGAGCGTAGACCGTATCGACGAGCGTTCCGTCGAGATCGAAGATCAGCGCAGGCATTGCCCCTTCACTTTACGACGATCTTGTAGGCGATGAGCCTTCCGCCTGCGATTCCCACATAGAGATTGTCGCCGCTGGACTCGAGTGTCGTCAGGCTTCCCGGAAGAGATTCTTGCCACATGACTTCACCGGACGCCACCCGGAGGGCAATCACGGATTTCGGATCGCTCGGCGCAAATGCAATTTCGCGGTCCATCAGGCGAACGCGCGGAGTCTTGCTGTTGTGCACCGCGGACTGCTTCCACACCACGGTCTTGAGATCGGCTGTTAGGCCTAGAAGGGTGTTGCCGGCGTACACGACCACGACGTCGTTTGAGCGAATCAGTCGTCCGAGGGCTTTGGCCGGCAGCGCAATGGACCCTTCAATCGTGCCGCTCTCGGGATTCACTCGGTAGAGCGTGTGCTTGCCAGGTAACGCCGTGCTCCACGGATCATCCCACGACGTTTCGGATGCCCCGACATAGAGAGATCCATCTACGAACGTCGCTGCGACCGAGCTCGATGGTGATCCTCGCAGCGCCGTCTTCCATAAGAGCTTTCCCGTCCAGGCATCGACCGCATAAAGGCTGCCGTCCGACGAAGCCGCGAAGACGCGGGCACCATCCGTGACCGGCGAGATAAACGCCGCCGGCGTGAGGTCGTATTGCCAGACTTTCTTTCCCGTCTGCGGATCGATCGCCACCAGACCCTGCGAGACGAGTGCGACGATGTTCGGCGGCGCGACGAGAATGTCGAACGAGAAGTTCAGCTTCCCGGAGTCAAATCGCCAGGCGACAGCGCCGGTTTTTTGATCAAACGCATAAATCGTCGGCTTGGACCCGTCGGACTGCACCACTACGAGTTTGCGGATCAGGGCCGGATTGCCGTGGAATCCTGTTGCACCCTCTTCACGCGCGTCGTAGCGCCACACAACCTCACCGGTCGAGCGCGCGAGGCCATAGAACGTCCCACCGCCACACGTGCCGACAAACAGCAGGTCGTCCGCGACCGCGGGAACATGCGAGAGTCAGCCACCGCTGTCGAACTGCCACAGGCGTTGAAGATGGTCATCGCCTTGCGCAACCACCGCGGCGAAAAGCAGAAGCGCAAAGAGTCGTCGCACGTCAGGCCGTCGCCGGCTCCAGCTCGCCGGCCTCCTCGGCCTCCTCGATCTCAGCGCGTCTGTGCGTTCGCGCCACCAGCACGTAGATCGATGGCACGACGAACAGCGTGAAGATCGAGCCGATGATCATGCCGCTCACCAGCATGATGCCGATGCTGTTCCGCGCGCCGGCGCCGGGGCCGCGCGCGAAGACCAGGGGCAAGTGACCCATGACAGTCGCGGCGGTGGTCATCATGATCGGGCGCAGCCGCGTCTCGGCGGCTTCGAGAACAGCGTGCAGCTTGTCGCTCCCCTGTTCCTGCAGGTGATTGGCGAACTGCACGATGAGGATGCCGTTGCGCGAAACCAGTCCAACCAGCGTGATCAGTCCGACCTGACTATAGATATTGATGGTGGTCAGGCCCAGGAACGAGAAGAGCAGCGAGCCGGAGAGCGCCAGTGGAACCGAGCCGGCCAGGATGATGAACGGATCGCGGAAACTTTCGAACTGCGCGGCCAGTACGAGGTAGATCAGGATCGCCGACAGCAGAAACACGCCGAGGAACTTCGTGCCCTCCGTGCGCAACTGACGCGATTCGCCTGCGTAGTCGATGGTGTATCCCTGCGGCAGAATCTTGTGCGCCTCGTCCTCGAGATACTTCAACGCCGAGTCGAGCGACACGCCGGGCGGAATCGCTCCCTGAATGCGCACCGCGTTGAGCTGCTGGAATCGCTTCAGATCGCGCGGCTCGGTTGAAGTCTCGATGGTCGCGAACGTCGACAGTGGAACGAGCTTGCCATTCGCGCCGGTCACATACATCTGCGAGAGTTGATCCGCGGTCAA
>Ga0070706_100006912_pt1 | contig 10712 bp, 10 predicted proteins | sample KBSK5501metaG_FD_65476 | JGI IMG/M metagenome (GOLD analysis project Ga0070706, IMG submission 65476) | Corn, switchgrass and miscanthus rhizosphere microbial communities from Kellogg Biological Station, Michigan, USA - KBS K5-50-1 metaG | ecosystem: Host-associated > Plants > Roots >...
TAGCAGCGACGAAAGGCAACATAGGATCGATTAGGATTCCGTATCAAGTAGGGTGGAGGATCAAACAAACAATGGATAAGAGGCGTACAAAAGTTTTTCGCGATAAGTTGTTGGGCCGTCGTGAGGGCCTGGTAGGTCAAGTTCAGGCCGCTGAACTGTACAGTCGCGAGCGCGATGCCGAAGCAACTCAGGATCCCGCTGATATGGCAGCGAACGCTTATACAAAGGAACTCCTGGTTTCAATGTCTGACAATGATCGCCAGTTGCTCAATTTAATCGATGAGGCATTGGAGCGGATCGAGGCAGGCGGTTACGCGAAATGCGTGCATTGTGGTGAACTGCTGCCTGATAAGAGACTCGACGCTGTTCCCTGGGCGCGCCACTGCGTTCGTTGCCAGGACTTGCATGAGCGTGGACTGCTTAACGTAGACGAAGATTAGAATTGTAATCCTTTTGGTGACATAATTGCGGCCTCCCGGACTTGATCGGGGAGGCCGTTGGTTTTTCTGACTGGCTCTCACGGCATGTTCCTCACGCACACCGCTCGTCTTTTCTTTGATGCAGCCCTGACCCTGGCTTATCCTCAGGTGTGCTTGATTTGTGGCTTAAGTGTTGAGGCTCGAGCATTGGGTGTGGTTTGTGAAAAGTGCTGGGTGGCAACCCGAATATTCAAGGACGAAGAAACCGTCTGTTGGAAATGCGGCGTTCTTGCGGGCGGAGCTATGGCGCTGGAGAAGCGAGAGCAGGTACGCTGTCGTCGTTGCGACGCACAACCCTTTACTGCGGCACGTGCCTGCGGAGTGTACGAGGGCGCCTTGCGCGAATGCGTACTCGCGCTCAAACGACAACCGTATTTGCCGCACAGACTGGCAGATCTTTTGGCCGAGACTTCCCAGCGGAAGCCCTTGCAAGAAAGCACTCGTATTGTTCCGGTTCCACTTCACCCGCAACGCGAATCTGCAAGAGGTTATAACCAGGCGTTAGTAATTGGTCGGTCGCTCTCCAAGGCAATTCGGTTGCCGGTTGATGAAGTTAGCCTGATTCGCACAACCCATTCCGAAAGATACCGAGCAGGATTGGATGCGAAAGGGCGACACGATACCGTCGAGAATGCGTTTGCCGTGCGTTATCCCCGTTTGGTAACAGGAGAAAGAATATTGCTCGTAGATGATGTATTCACAACTGGAGCAACCGTATCTAGCTGTGCCGAGGTTCTAATTACGGCTGGAGCCAGAGATGTTTTTGTTCTCACCATAGCCCGGCCTTCGTGGTGAAGGCGGCTTCTATATTGCTATTATCGCCTGCCATAAAGGCAGTCTGCGAAGGCACTCAAGGCATCAAATCAGGCGAAGGGGCGGGCAATTATTGATTTTCGGCCTTCCAAATGCCGGCCAGGGATTACCCTAAACGAACCTCCCTTTCGTCCGAGCCAGTGGGGGAAGGCACATAATTTTGACACTGTCTTCTACGCTCGCGTAATATCAGGCATAGTATGAATGGTCGGGTCTTAGTGCTGAATACTTCCTTTGAGCCCATTAATGTGTGCACGGAGCGACGGGCCGTAGTGATGATCTTTAAGGGCGTCGCACGCGTCGAGGAGCACAATGGGCACATGCTCCATTCGCAGAAATTGTCGATTCACGCACCTTCTGTAATTCGTTTGACTGAATACATCCACATTCCCTTTGAGCGGCGGTCACTCTCTCGTAAGAACATTCTTCTGCGTGATCACTCCACGTGCCAGTATTGTGGGAAGCAATATACGCCTTCTGAACTAACCCTTGATCATGTGCTGCCTCGCTCGCGTGGCGGGGAGTCGGCGTGGGATAATCTGGTAGCCTGTTGCAAGCGATGCAATCACAGAAAAGGAAATCGCACGCCGGAGGAATCCGGGATGCATTTGTTGCGCAGGCCGCGTGGCTTCTCTCTGCACGTCAATCGCCAAATCATGCGATATCTCGGGCGCGCAGATGAAACGTGGCGGAAGTATCTATTCTATGAGTCGAACAACGGTGATTAGTCAAACCGTAGCCTTTAGAGAAAGGAAATTATGAGTGAATCAATCTTAGCTATCGGAGGACTGGGAACCCCGGAAATTCTGGTAATTGCGGTAGTGATCTTTTTGCTTTTTGGCGCAACCAGACTCCCACAGCTGGCAAAGGCCCTTGGTCAAAGCAAAAAAGCTTTCAAAGAAGGTCTTGACGAAGGCGAACAAGAGTCCCGCAAAGAAGTAGAGAAATAGTTTTCTCCCGGTTGCATTCCCCTCCTGTCTGCCCGCTGAATACTCTGGCTTCGACCTCAGTTATCTTAGTGACTCTGAGCCTTTCGGCCAGTAACCAGTGTAGCCTTCACTGAAAGCGCAAACTCTGCCTCATGCCGATCTTCGTTTATGAGTCGTGAGATTTCTTGTGATACCTTCGGCTTTGAAGTCTCAGGCACTGAAGCCAGCCAACCGTTTATGAGAAAATCGGCGACCAGTGGTGAGTTAAGAAACTGTTCTCCCGAAGCGTAATCAAATTCCTCGATACGGGTCCATGAAATGACGTTCTCCAAACCCCAACCTTCGGCCATCCGCTCCACATCAGAGATTGTTGGCAGTTCAGTAATGAGATGTTCGACGTCAGATTCCAGATCAAGCAGTCCGCTATTGTGCAACGCCTCCCAGTAGATCGAGAAAAACTCACCGAAGCTGGAAAATGTTGGTAGGGCTATCCCGACCAGGGCTCCCGGCGCGGCGACTCTCACCATCTCTGCAAAAATTGTCGCGATCCGTTGAGACGGCAGCAAGGAGGCGTTGGCGATAACCAGATCGAAGTGATTGTCTGGCAGGGACGACTGATCCAGTTGGGCGTGTCTGAATCTCGTTTGCGCGTTCAAGGCAGTACCCTTGGCTTGTGCCAGGAGCAGACACTCATTGTTCTCGTCAAGGCAGAGCAGGCTGAGGTTTTCTCCCGCACGTTCTTGCACGGCCATAGCATGTCCGCCGGTTCCGACCGCTAGATAAAGAGCATTTCCTTCTCGGGGAATGTCGAGATGTTCATCCATCAACTCGGCAAAACGTTCTCCCCAATCAGGAGCGATAAACAGGTCGTGAAGAAAAGCCAGCTCCTTATCTGATTTCCCGGCGGACACCTATGAATCTCCTCCCAGATTCGATTCCTCGGCTGCCTCAACATGTTCGTCAGCCTCGAAGTATTTCCGCCCTCGTAATTGCTCCGGCAAACAACTCATCTCGTTCCTGGCGGCCGGGTCGTTGTGGACATAACGATATCCCTCTCCATAGCCAATGTTTTTCATCAAAGGAGTGACTGCATTTCTCAGGTGTAAGGGAACGGGTTCACGAGCAGTTTCCATGGCGTCTCCAACTGCGGCCTGATAGGCATTCTTTACCGCATTGGACTTTGGCGCCTGCGCGAGATAGATAGTCGCTTGAGACAGCGGAAACAACGCCTCGGGCAATCCGATCAACTGCACTATCTCGGCGGCGGCCGCCGCCTGGACCATTGCCTGTGGATCTGCCAGCCCAATGTCTTCTGAAGCAAGGATGCACAGGCGTCGGACGATGAATACGGGATCTGCGCCGCCTTCGATCATCCTTGCCAGCCAATAAAGAGATGCATCAACGTCGGAATTTCGCAGCGACTTGATCAATGCCGATGCGAGATTGTAGTGCTCCTCACCACCCTTATCGTAGGCGTAGTGCGCGCGACCCAGGGCCTCAATCACGGTCTGTTCGGAAACGGATCTAATACCGTGTTCGTCTGGTGACGTGGATTCGACAGCGGCGTCCAGTGCCGTCAATGCTACCCTCGCATCTCCGCTGGCGGAATGGGCGATTCTTTCCAGCAGTTGATCCGAAATCGATGCTCGGAGAGCTGCTAAGCCGCGCTGCTCGTCGTCAAGCGCACGCTGGAGAATGCTCTTTACTTCTTCTTCAGAAAGTTGATTGAGGACGAGTACGCGGCAGCGCGACAACAGTGCTCCTGTTACTTCGAAGGAAGGGTTCTCGGTCGTGGCGCCAATCAGCGTCACATTGCCGCTTTCGACCGCATGCAAGAGGGCATCTTGTTGACCTTTGTTGAAGCGATGAATCTCATCGATAAAGAGGACGGTCCGCTTGCCGAAGCGCGACTCACTGCGAGCGTCGTGGATCGCCTCGCGAAGGTCCTTCACACCCGAAAACACGGCCGACAGAGAAATCAAGCGCGCACCACTCTTCTCGGCTAAGAGACGGGCCAGAGTCGTCTTACCAGTACCGGGCGCGCCCCAGAGAATCAATGAAGGTAGACTGCCTCCGCTTTCGAGCAATCGACGAAGGATCCTGCCTTCGCCGACGAGATGGGTCTGACCAACAAATTCAGCCAGCGAACGTGGTCGCATACGCTCGGCCAGGGGCGCATTCAACAGAACGCCTTCCGGAACGTTTTCTTCAAAAAGATTTGGTGTATTGTGGCGGACCATAGCTCAACGTGTATGATGATTATCGCCGAAAAGAATTAAACAAGCGACTGGCAAGTCCGACCACTACTGGATTCAGCGTCGACGGGAGGGCTTGCGAGAGGTACATTTCGCTGGTGCCAGTATCCAAAATCTTAAAGGGAACGACGCTGCCGGAATGTTCGTATACCTGCTGCGAGCAATAAAGCCGGGCATTCTGGTCGGGCGAAAACAGAAGATAGATAGGGGATTAGAAAATGAGAGAAGCAAAAGACGTTTTCAGAATTGTGGGAATGATACTCCTTGGGGTGTTCGTTTTTGCTGTTGGCGTGCCGTTGGTTTTGAAGCTGGCAGGGATCACCCTGGGCATAGTGGTTGTTCTGATTGGTTTGGCAGTTTTCTTGATCAAACTGGCTGTCGTAATCGCCATTGGTTATCTGATCCTCGTCGGCATTCGCGCTCTACTTCGTTGAATTACTCGGCGGACAGTCTGATTAGATTATGTTCGCGATTGCCCGCCTGACGACCTCACAGATCCCAATTCCTTTCAGACCTCAATTCCTTCTGTTATTGCTTTGGTCTTGACCGATTCCCCATTCCCGCGCGATTATGGCTTCGCAACATAACCTCACTTCTAAGGAAGTTGTAATGACACCGGAACAAAGATTTGATCGCCTGGAGCGAATAGTGAAGTTGATGATCAAGGCCGGTCTGCGCGCGCGACGCCAAACCCGTGAACATGATCAGAAAATAGGAATTATCATTGACGCGCAAATCAGAAACGAAGAGAGATTTGCGAGAAACGAAGAGAGATTCGCGAAACTGACCGAATCACAGACTCACACAGATCAACGCTTGGATGCTTTGATCGATATAATTCGTAAAGGGCGAAACGGAGAATCCTCCGTGTAGAAAGATTCGCCTCCTGCCAGTTTCCAAAAGCTGCTATACATTAAAGCGGAAATTGACTACGTCGCCTTCCTGCATGATGTAATCCTTTCCCTCTAGTCGCAGCAAGCCCTGTTCTCGCGCTGCCGAGTAAGACCCGGTACGCTTTAGATCTTCATAATTAACTATCTCCGCACGGATGAATCCGCGCTCGATATCTGAATGAATAACTCCGGCGGCGTTTTGCGCGCGCGTGCCCTGAGGTATCGTCCAGGCGCGCACTTCCTTTTCTCCGGCCGTTAAGAACGACATCAGGCCGAGCAGGTGATAAGCACTCTTGATTAGTCGATCCACACCGCTCGTAGAAACGCCGAGGCTCTTGAGATAGTCGACCCGTTCTTCCAAAGGGAGCGCCACGAGTTCCGATTCGAGTTGAGCACAGATCACAACGCACTCGGCAGATTCTTGTGCCGCTATTTCCCGAATGGCATTGACCATTGCGCTCTGATCTGGATCCGCGAGCGTTGCCTCATCCACGTTTGCGGCATAAATTGTCGGCTTCATCGTCAGCAGAAAAAAGTTGCGGGCAACGGCACGTTCATCGTTTGTTAGCTCAACGGTGCGAGCAGATTTGCCTTCTTCGAGAGCCAACTGAAGCTTATCCAACACTCCTAACTCGGCCCGCGCCGCTTTGTCTCCGCCTTTGGCGTTCTTCTGGGCTTTATCTCTCCGTCGTTCGGCGGTTGCCAGATCCGCGAGCGCCAGCTCAATTTGAATCGTTTCAATATCGCGTCTGGGGTCTACGGCGCCTTCCACGTGAATGACACCTTCGTCGATAAAGCAGCGAACTACCTGGACCACCGTGTCTGTTTCCCGGATGTTCGCCAGGAATTGATTACCCAGGCCCTCACCCTTCGAGGCCCCGCGCACGAGTCCGGCAATATCGAGAAACTCGACCGTAGCGGGCACTATGACTTCCGTTTTTACTAAACGGGCTAGCGGCTCAAGTCGGCCGTCAGGAACTGAGACTACGCCCACATTTGGTTCGATGGTGGCGAAAGGGTAGTTTGCCGCCAGCGCAAAAGTTTGCGCCGTCAGCGCGTTGAATAACGTCGACTTACCCACATTGGGCAAGCCAACAATCCCTGCTCTTAACATTTGTAGCCTCGGCTAGAGAAACTAACCGATCATATTCGATCATGCAAAGAACGGTTACACCGCTCGCTGGTTCTGAAGTTGTGCTTGCTCACGTATAATCCGCAACGGCTTATCACTTTGGTCTCGAGTAATTCGAGAATAAGGAGACTAGGGCTGATTTGAAAGCACACAGAATCGCCCACCGGATAGATGATTGCATCCCTCGCCCTCGCGATTCTGGTAATAGTTAGTGGCACGGTTGCGACTTACCTCTATGACGAAAAGGCATCGCTTGGTGCTCGTCTTTGTGCCGGCGCTTGTTTGGGTCTCGCTGCTCTGGGTCTTTTGGGTTTTCTGATATCGTCATTCACTGGACTCACCGTGACGGCTGTCGTCCTGTCTGCAATCCTAACCTCCTCACCGCTGCTCTCACTGCTTAACCAGGATCGTAAGAAGTATGTTAAAGACGACCTGGCCTACGCCTCTCGAAGTCTTAGTCGCTTCTTGTCTCATCCCGATTTGGTATCAGTCGGGTACAGCATTTTTTACGGAGCGATTGCCATAATCTTATGGCAAGTTTTTAGCCGCGCCATGATTGTAGACCCTACCGGTATCAGTACGGGGTTGCTGAACAATTTTGGCGACCTCCCATTTCATCTGAGTGTGATTACCAGTTTCGCGCACGGCAATAACTTCCCGCCTGAGGATCCAACTTACGCCGGCGTCAGATTTACCTATCCGTTCCTGTCTGATTTTGTATCCGCAATGTTTGTCCGTTGCGGAGCGGATCTGCAGCAGTCGATGTTCATCGAAAACTTCATACTCGGGATCGCCTTTGTTGGCCTGCTTCATCGCTGGGCGCTGGTAATGCTGCGAGATCGATTTGCCGCCGTGATCACCCCTCTGCTCGTCCTCTTAAATGGCGGTTTTGGTTGGGTACTCTTGTTTAGCAGAGCGAATAAGAATGAGCGAGGACTATTGGGCATACTTAACGATCTTCCTCCGTCATTAACTATTATTCCTGAAACCACCTGGCGTTGGGGTAATGCCATATCGACGCTCCTGGTTCCTCAGCGCGGTTTTCTAATGGGATTGCCACTGGCCGTAATTGTCTTTACCCAGTGGTGGCTGGCTACAGACGCTGGGACAAGCAACGACGAAACGAAATTAGATAGACCTCTCAAATCAAAGAAGAACCCCCGAAAAGCCAACCTTCGTGTCCCTGTGTCGCCAGGAGTTCAGGTGACATCCATGCATCGGATGTTCGCTGCGGGAGTGGCCGCCGGATTTCTGCCGCTTGTTCACGCTCATAGTTTTGTTGTTGTCATGGGAGTGGGTGCTTGTATCGCGTTGCTTCTGCGACGTTGGCGTGAATGGGCAACCTTCTTTCTGGTGGCTTCTGTTATTGCTGTCCCACAACTATTGTGGTCCACCTCGCACAGCGCAGTTAAGGCCGCAAGCTTCTTCTCGTGGGAGTTTGGTTGGGACAGGAATCATGAAAACGCGCTCTTCTTCTGGTTCAAGAATACAGGGCTCTTCATTCCTTTGATTCTCGTAGCAATACTATGGAAGGACAGAGCTCGGCTCGTCTCGAAACGCCTTTTGTTGTTCTATTTGCCGTTTACCCTCTGTTTCTTGATTCCCAATCTCATTAAGATGGCGCCTTGGATCTGGGACAACATCAAAGTACTTTTCTATTGGTGGCTCGCTTCGGCGCCCCTCGTGGCACTCCTGCTGGCACGTCTTTGGCGGCAGGGACCGCTACGACGGTCTGTTGCCGTAGTCCTGTTTGTTTGTCTAACCTTAGCCGGCGCGCTTGACGTTGCGGGCATAGCATTGCGATCTGTGAAATACGGCATCTTCGATTCTGCTGGTATAAGCTTTGCGGAACTAATAAAAGAACAAACCGCGCCGCGTTCATTGATAGTTCATGCTCCGGTCCATAATCATCCGGTCTTTCTTAGCGGGAGAAGATCGTTGATGGGATATCCGGGACACATTTGGACGCACGGGCTGGAGTTTGCACAGCGTGAAGCGGAAATCAAGAGAATATATGCTGGGGCGCCAGATGCCGAACAACTATTGCGGAACTACAAGGTTGATTATGTCGTGGTTGGGCCGCTTGAAAGAAATGTGCTAACCGTGAACGAGCAATTCTTTTTGCGATATCAAAAGGTTGGAGAAGTAGGTGAGTACCGTCTCTACAAAATCACGCACTGATAAGAGAACTCGATCGAAAGCTACTGTCGGCGGCGACCGGGACAGTATTCGATTGAATGGGGAATCGACGGCTTCCCCCGATCTCTCTGAACGCACTTGGAGGATCAGCAGTATTGCAATCTTTTGCGTTGCCGCCTTTCTTCGTCTTTACAAACTCAATCTAGTTCCACTTCACCATGACGAAGGGGTAAACGGAAATTTTTTAGTCCGGCTCGTGCGTGATGGAGCCTACCAGTATGATCCGGCTAATTACCACGGTCCCACCTTGTATTACTTCGCGGCCCTGATTCCATGGACGCTCAAGTTCTTGTTCGGCTCCTCCGCAATGGAAACTTACGGACTGAATACCGTGACGATTCGATTGGTGCCGGCATTGTTCGGTTTAGCGACCATCTGGCTGGTGCTCCTGCTTCGTAAACGAGTGGGAACGATCGCCGCGCTCGCTGCTGCTTTGTTGCTCGCCATCTCGCCCGGCGCGGTCTATCTATCTCGCTATTTTATCCACGAAACTTTATTTGTTTTTTTTACCCTGGCTACGGTCGTGGCGTGTCTGGAGTTTTACGAGGAACGGAATCCGGTCTTTCTGTTGCTCGCGACGATTTCAATGGCACTTCTTTTTGCCACGAAAGAGACCGCCATGATTTCCGCCGCGGTGCTGGTAATCTCCCTTGTGTTGACTCATCTCTACCGTCGACTTAACAAGACGACTACTGGCACAAAGAGATCAAAAAGAAAACGGACCAACGAAACAAAGCACGGTCTGCAGGAATTTATCGAGGGATTGGGCGGCCCGCTAAGATTGTCACTTTGGATCATGCTGGCGGTTCTTGTCTTCCTCGCGGTGAACATCCTCTTTTATTCATCATTCTTCAGGAACTATCCAAAAGGTATCTACGATGCATTAAAGACTTTCGACTTCTGGACAAAAACGGGGAAGGAAGCCCACGTTCATCCACCGATGACTTATATAAAGTGGTTGACGTGGCAGGAGTCGCCGCTTCTCTTTCTGGGTGCCGTGGGCGCCGCCTTTGCTGTTTGGAAACCGAAGAACACTTTTGCCCTCTTCACTGCGCTCTGGGCCTTCGGGTTAGTGGCTGCCTACTCCCTTGTGCCTTACAAGACGCCGTGGCTCACCCTGAACTTCATCGTTCCACTTGCGATCGTGGCAGGCTATGCCGTGCAATCGATTTATGAACTCGACAGGGGGCACTGGAAACTGCCCGCTGCGCTTATGCTGGCGGCGGTCGCAGTGAGTGGCTATCAAACTATCGATTTGAACTTTTTCAATTACGACAATGATAACGAGTACTACGTTTATGTTTACGCACACACAAGGAGAGAAACCCTCAAGTTGGTTGATGAAATAGACAGAATCGCTCAGCGAACGCATCAGGGCGGCCTTACCGGAATAACAATCGTGTCGCCAGATTACTGGCCTCTGCCGTGGTATCTGCGCAACTACACCCGTGTCGGATACTATGGCCGAATGAGTCCATCCACCGAACCCATAATCATCGCTTCAGAGAATCAGCGTGCGGAGATTGAGGCCACGTTCGACGAGCAGTATCAGCAAGTCAGTTCGGGAAATGAGTCAGGCAGTTTTCCCCTGCGGCCGGGAGTCAGCTTACTCCTATATGTACGCCGCGACGTCTCAAACCACCAGGCTAAGTCGATCTGGCCGGCTCGCCGGTAATTAAGCGTTTCCTCCTAACTTTGCTTCTCACTTAAGTAAGGCAACCTAAGCTGAGGTTTTGGTTGACATTCTAAGCGCATGGCACTTATATTGGCTCACCCGAATCTACCTCGCAGGACCGCCCTTGGGTTCAGAGGATTAGCCGATTTAGAGTATTTTACGAGTACATGTTCAAACTTCAACGGCTAGAAATCACTGGATTCAAGTCCTTCGCTGATTACACCGAAATACTCTTTACTGGGGATGGCATAACTGCCATTGTCGGGCCCAATGGCTGCGGTAAAAGCAACGTTGCCGATGCCATCGCCTGGGTTCTCGGCGAGCAGCGGGTTAAGCA
>Ga0070706_100006913_pt1 | contig 10711 bp, 7 predicted proteins | sample KBSK5501metaG_FD_65476 | JGI IMG/M metagenome (GOLD analysis project Ga0070706, IMG submission 65476) | Corn, switchgrass and miscanthus rhizosphere microbial communities from Kellogg Biological Station, Michigan, USA - KBS K5-50-1 metaG | ecosystem: Host-associated > Plants > Roots >...
GGGTTGGTGATATCGGGATTCGTGATGTCCGGGTTCGTGATGTCGGGATTCGCCAGGACGGTGTTCGTGATGTCGGGGTTGGTGATATCGGGATTCGTGATGTCCGGGTTCGTGATGTCCGGGTTGGTGATGTCGGGATTCGTGATGTCCGGGTTGTAGACCTCGGCGTTCGTGATGTCGGGGTTGGTGATATCGGGATTCGTGATGTCCGGGTTCGTGATGTCGGGATTCAGCACGACCGAACCCGAGACGCCGTTAGTCACGTCGAGCTCCTGCAGGTTTGTCGTGACCGCAGCATGGACGGCACTCGAGGTGACGTAGACGCTGCGCGAGATGCTCGAGCGGGGGGCGACCTGAACGTCCAGGTTCGTCAGTAGCGTCGACTGCGAGAACGAAGCCTGGCCGTCCGGGAAGGGCTGATTGGCGATCGTGAGGCTGAAGTGCTTCGTCGCGCCCGTCAGGTTCTGCACGACCACGACGAAGCCGCGCTGCAGCGTGGTGCTGAGGGGCTTGGCGTTCTCCAGAGCCTGAAAGAGGACTCCCTGGCTGACCCGCGCGGTGTAGATGTTCTGGTTGCGCATGCCCGCGTCGCCGGGCGAGCAAATGACGCCGGTCCCGGAGACGGTCGGTGGCGTGTAGTGCGTCCAGTCCGGGAAGCCCTGGGCGTTCAACGTGGTCGGCGCCCGGACGTCGCGGTTGTCCGTCCAGACGGCGTGCGCAATCTGGGTGCTGGACGGCGCTACGAAGCTCCAGCCGTTTCCGCTGGGGCCCAGAACCGGGCCGGCGAAGTCGATGTAGTCGCCGATGAACGGGACGGTTCCGAGCTTGAACATCGTCAGGTTCTCCGGATTGAACTGGAGCTGCAGAATGCTGTTCGCGGGCAGGTTGAGCTGGGTCGCGTACGCCGGACTCGAGCCATAGAGATAATTCGAGACCCGGACCGAAGGCCCGAAGGCCGGCGAGGCTCCGGGGTTCGCCTGGGCCGTGCGCACATCGAGCGTGCGGCGGCGGTGAAGACCCGCGTCGGAGAGGAAGCCGGGAAATGGTCCCGGAAGTCCGGAATCGGCAATCGGCTGCCTGTACTCGAGGAACTGCCCGAAAGCGGTACACGTCTTGCCCGGCGGACAGGTCTTCGCGAGCACTCCGACCGTGTGGTCCTCGAGAGAGTCGTAGTACAGAACCATTAGCTTGCCTGCGGTAGATGTGATCGAGGGCATGAACTGCTGGTTCTGGAACGTCGGGGTCGGATCGTCGACGGAGACCGGCGCCGTCCAGGAAGTGCCGTCCGGCGAGCTTGACATCACGATTCGGGCATTGCCAAAAAGATTCCGCTGCGACCAGACGAGGTAGACACGGCCGGTCTGGTCGATCGCCATCGAGGGAAATGTGTCGGTCCGAAAAGAGCCGGTGCTCGTTCCCTGGTCGAAGGGCAGAATATTCGCGACGACGGTTGCCTTCGAGAAGGTCTGCCCCCCGTCGAGCGAGCGCGCGATCAGGATGGCGTCGGTGCTGTTGGGGTTCGCGAACCGACGCCAGGCGACGTAGATGGGATGGGGGGTCGAGGGGCCTCCCGAGACCGGAGAGACGACCATCGTGACTCCCTGGCTCAGCTGCTGGCCCTCGGAGAGCTTGGTCGGCTTCGTCCAGGTCGCTCCGCAGTCGGTCGAGCGGGCGAAGAGAATCTGGTTGTTGTTCGAGCCGGGGAAGACGGCGTACGCGATGTAGACGTTTCCGGCCGGAAACGTCTGCACCGGGGTCGTCGGGATGCTGCACATCGGAGCGCCCGCCAGCGGAACATCGGCGGCGAGCCACGGTTTGTCAATAAACTGCCCGGAGTTGCCGGTATCGATCAGCGCCGTGGAGAGGTATTGGATCGGATCGCCATTCTCCTTGTTGTTGTTGTCGATGTAGCGGGCCACGAAGATCGCGCCGGGCGCGTTGACCCCTCGGTTGAAGGCGATGCCGCTGTAGTAGAAGAGCCCGTTTGTGCCGGCCCGCACCGTCGGGTCCGCGGCTGCCTGAAAGCCGTGGATCGGCGAGGAAAGTCCCTGAGGCGACTGGTCCTGCGGGTAACCGGGAATGAGGGTGCTCGTCCAGGTCAGCCCGCCGTTGTTGGATTTGAAGACGCCCAGCCACGCATCTCCCGTCTCTTCGCCGTTGGGCAGTCCCGGCAGGTCCACGGTGCGGTAGTCGTTGGCGCCCGCCAAGAGCCGGAGCGTGTGGCGGCTCGAGACCGCCATGGAGGGTTCGTCCTGGCGCTGCAAGAAGGGGTCGCCGGCGGGCAGGCTCGTGCCGGAAACCATGTTGACGTTATTGCCCGGAACCTGAGCAAAGGCGGTCGCCGCCCACGCGAGAAGCAGAGAACCGCCGACGGCGAGCCCACGTTCGAACAGAGAATCCCGCGCCATACAATTCCTCCTCAGCCAATTCATAGGTTTTGAGCGGTCCGGCGGCCGCATCATCTCTCAGGAACGGCCCCTCCGCAACACGTTTGCTATTCTCTGGACCGGAAAGGGAAGAACCATGGCCACCGAAGTCATCATGCCGCAGATGGGCGAGTCGATCGCCGAGGGAACCATCACCAAGTGGTTGAAGAAGGTCGGCGAGACCGTCAAGCGCGACGAGCCGATCTTCGAGATCTCGACCGACAAGGTGGACGCCGAGATTCCCTCGCCTGTGGCGGGGACGCTCACCGAGATCAAGGTCCAGGAGGGGCAGACAGTCCCCATCAATACCGTGGTCGCCACGATCGGCGAAGCGGGCGAGAAGCCGGCCGCCGCCGCCGAGGCTTCGGCGGCCAAGGCCGCGCCGCCGCCGCCCGCCGCGGCGCCAGAAACACCCGCGCCAGATACTCCGGCAGCCTCGGCCCCGGCCGATGGCGCACCGAGCACGGCCGCGAAACCGGCAGTGACGGCTTCTCCCGCTCCGCCGCCGGCACAGGCTCAGGCTCCCAAGCCCGAGCCGGCGAAGGAGGGAGGGCCCTCTGCGCCGGCAGCGGCCGCGCCGCAGCCGCCCCGCGCGGCGGCGGCAGCACCCGCTCCGACGGAAGGCGGCGCTCGCGTCGCCTCGATCGAGGAGCGCATCCGCCAGCGCTCCTCCCCGCTCGTGCGACGGATCGCGCAGGAACAGGGCGTCGACATCACGTCGATCGAAGGCACGGGCATTTACAACCGCGTGACCAAGAACGACATCCTTTCCTATATCGAGAACCGCCCCGCCGCCGCCGAGGCGAGGGCGGGCGGGCCTGCGGCCGCGGCCTCCGCGGGCAAGCCGGCGGCGCAACTGTCCGAGGCGCCCGCTCTGGGGCGCGCCGAGCCGGCCGCTGCGCCTTCCGCGCGGCCCGCGGTCCCCGGCACCGACCGCGACGAAGTCGTCGCGATGACGAAGATCCGCAAGATCACCGCGGAGAACATGACTCTCTCCAAGCGCACTTCCGCGCACGTGACCACGGTCTTCCAGATCGACTACAGCGCAATCGCTCGGATTCGGGAACAGAACAAGGACGCATTCTTCCAGAAGAACGGCGTCAAGCTGACCTATCTGCCCTTCATCTTCCGCGCGTGCGTCCAGGCGTTGAAGGAGTTTCCTCAGGTCAACGCCTCGATCGAGGGGGACAACATCGTCTACCACAAGGACATCCACCTTGGCATGGCGGTGGCTCTCGACTGGGGCCTGATCGTTCCGGTGATCAAGAACGCGGACGAGAAGTCGATTCTGGGGCTCGCGCGCGCGACGCAGGATCTGGCCGAGCGCGCCCGCACCAAGCGTCTGAAGCCGGAGGAGATCCAGGGGGGCACCTTCACCGTCACCAACCCCGGCGTGTTCGGGTCGCTCTTCGGCACGCCGATCATTCCGCAGCCGCAGGTCGCCATTCTCGGAGTGGGGACGATCGAGAAGCGGCCGGTCGTCGTCAGCGACGACAAGGGCAACGACGCGCTGGGAATCCGCGTCGCCGGGTACCTAGCGCTTTCCTTCGACCACCGCTTGATCGACGGCGCGGATGCCGACAAGTTTCTGGCGCGGGTGAAGGCGATCCTGGAGGAGGGGAAGTTCGATTTAGGGTAGCCATCAGCCTTCAGCTTTCAGCTTTCAGCTCTCAGCAGGACTTCGGCCGCTGGTTTTCGCTTGGCTGAAAGCTGACAGCTGATAGCTGATGGCTTCGTGATGTCCCCCGAACAGTCACCGCCGCCAATGCCGCGCCTCGGAGCGCGCACCGCGGCTTTTCTCTTCCTCCTCGCGCTCGCCGTCCGCCTGGCGGCAACCGCGGTCGTCGGCTTCTCGACGACGCGGTTCGGTGACGCGCGCGCTTATCTCTTCGCGGCGAGCGAGCTCGCGGCAACGGGCCACTATCCTCGGCTGACGGAGCCCTTCTATTTCCGAGCCCCCGGCTATCCCTTCTTCCTCGTCGCCGCAACGCTCGGACACGCCGAGCGCGTGACCGCGGCCAAGGTCGCAAACGGCGTCCTGGGCTCGCTGGTCGTCCCCGTGCTTGCGGCGCTTGCGGGCCGTCTTTTCCGCCGACGCGGCGTGGCGCTCGCGACCGGATTCGCCGCGGCCTTTCATCCAGGCTTCGTCCTGCTCTCCACCGACGTCCAGAGCGAGCCGCTCTTCCTACTGCTGCTGTTGTGCGCCGGCTTCCTGCTGCTCGTGGCCGTCGACCGTCCCTCGTCGAACACGGCGCTTCTTGCTGGCGCCGCCGTCGCCGCGGCCGCTCTGACGCGCCCGTCGGCGCTGGTCCTGGCGCCCCTGCTCGCAGCCTCCCTTCTCGACGGACGCTACCCTCCACGGGCGCGCGCGCATCTGGCCGCCTCCGCGCTGCTCGGATTCTTCCTGACACTGTCTCCCTGGACGCTGCGCAACTGGCTCGTGTACCGCGAATTCCTTCCCGTCAACGACGCCGCTGGCAGCGCGTTCTACCAGGGTAACTCCGCGTGGATGACTCGCTTCTACGAGCTTCGAAGCCTCGAGCAGTACCGGAACTGGAGCGCGGCGATGTTCGACGACCTCGATCGTCAAACGCGCGCGGTCGAGGCCGCATCGGGAGGCTCCCCCGCCGCCAAGTCGCGCTACTTTGTGCAGAAGGTCTTCGAGGAGCGCCGGCGCGACTCCGCGGGTTGGGCGGGGCTGATGCTCCGAAAGGCCTGGGACTGGCTGCGCCCCTACCCCAATCGCCTCTTCTGGGGCCCGTGGATCGTCTGGACGACCGGGTTCTTCTACACCGTCCTCACGATTCTCGCGGCCGCCGGTCTGGTCTCCTCCCCGCGCGCCGGCGTGCGCCGCTTCGTCTTCGCGTACCTTGCTCTGACGATGGCTTCCCATCTGTTATTCATCGTCGTCTGGCGCTATCGGATTCCGTATTGGGACCCCGTGCTCCTGCTCTATGGAACCTTTGGCGCGAGCCGCTACCTCGGCCACGCAACGGTCGGCGGCCGCGCACCATAGCCCAGAAGCAGCAAGTCCTGGGCACGGGGGCGCTCGGCGCCGGGCCAGAAGCCGGGCACGAACCAATCCACTCGGAGACCGGACTCGGCGACCATTTCCAGGAAGCGGACTCGCTCGAAGGCGATGCCCGACTCCGGCCGGGCCTTCCACCGCCATCGTTCTGCTCCGTCCGGCGCCGCGAAGGGAAAGTCGCTCGCGCACCGGGCCTCCGCTTCCCCCTTTTCGAACAGCAGGGCCGTCACGACCGCTGAGCGCCCGGGGGCAAGCACGCGCCTGACCTCCTCCAGCAGGCGTCGCGCTTCTGGCTCCCGGACATGAGTAAAAACGGAGCGGACGAGCACGAGACCCGACGCACCATCGTCCGCGGGTAGACGCGCGCCGGGAGCCACCAATTCGAACCGCAATCGCGCATCGCCGTGGAAGGCGTCGCGACACCAGCTGATCGACGGTGAATGTATGTCAACGCCGATGTAACGCCCGCGGGTTCCCAGACGCGATGCGAGGTTCGGCACTATCGAGCCCGCGCCGCAACCGACGTCCAGCACGAGGTCGTCCGGCTCGAGTAATCCCAGGGGCAGGAGCAGTTCGTCGAACTCGCGCGCGGCGCTCTCGAAGACGCCGAAGGGAGCTGCGTGACGTCGGAGCCACAGGGGTGGCAGCCGCCGCTTTCCGGAGAGACTCCTCCCCAGTCGATCGATCGGGCCGAGCAGACGCAGAAGACCGGTGCGGGCCGTGCGCAGCGTGTAAAAGAGCGGGTGGGGAATCGAGCGAAGGAAATCCACTCGCGAATGACCTGCAGGAAGATACGGAGGCCCGACACATGTCGTTGGACGGCTCCGATAGACTCGGAGTGATGCTAGCTGCGGAGAAACGGGCGACCCGAACGGTGCGAGCGACCTGGCTCGGACGGATTGCCTATGCGGACGCGGTTGCTCTCCAGCGAGAAGCGGAACGGCGCGTGGCCGCGGGGGGCGAAGAGAGCTTCCTTCTCCTCGAGCATGAGCCTGTCTTCACGTTGGGTCGAAACGCCTCCGCCGCGGATGTCCTTCTATCCCCGGATCGGTGCCGCGACCTCGGGATCGAGGTCCAGGAGAGCAACCGCGGAGGGAAGGTGACCTATCACGGCCCCGGGCAACTGGTCGGATACCCGATCGTCAACCTTTCCCCCGACCGGCGCGACGTGAAGCGGTACGTAACGGATCTGGAGGAGGTGCTTATCCGCACGCTTGCGGATTTCGGGGTCTCGGCCGCGCGCTCTCCCGTCAGAGAGCGAATGACCTCCGTGTGGGTCGGAAACGAAAAGATCGCGGCGATCGGCGTGCACCTCGCGCGATGGATCACCACCCACGGGTTCGCGATGAACGTGACCGACGAGCCGCTCGCTCTTTTTCGCGGAATTGTTCCCTGCGGGATCACCGACGGAGGGGTGACGTCCATCGAGCGCGTCACCGGAAAGCGCGTCGCACCCGAGGTCCTGGCGCCTTCGGTGCTGCGGCACTTCGCGGAGGTTTTTGGCCGGGAGATAATCCAGGGTGATGCGACCCGTGTCATTCCGAGGAACGCAGCGACGAGGAATCTGCCCGGGCTGGGCCCGCCTCGGGAGTAGAGCCCTCGCGGAGCCTGTCCCGAGAGGAACATCCGCCGAGGAGAGATTCACGAGAATAGATCCCTCGCTTCGCTCGGGATGACACTTCAGAGTGGAGAGGCTTGGGATGACAGAAGGGAGGCATCGCTCGCGATGACGGAATTGGGGATGCAGGAGTTGCCAGCACTTCTGGCCGGACGTCCTTCGCGCCTTCAAAGGCCGGAGTGGCTGAAGGTGCGCTTGAACACGACCGGAGAGTACGAGGAAGTGCGGTCGATGATGCGCCGCCTGTCTCTCGTGACGGTCTGCGAGGAGGCGCGCTGCCCCAATATTCACGAATGCTGGGCGCGTGAGCGCACGGCGACCTTCATGCTGATGGGAGACGTCTGCACACGCCATTGCGGGTTCTGCGCGGTCGGAAAGGGACGCCCCGGCGCGCTCGATCCGGAGGAGCCCGCCCGAGTCGCGCAGGCCGCGGCCGAGCTCGCCCTCTCACACGCCGTTGTGACGTCGGTCAACCGCGACGATTTGCCCGACGGCGGCGCCGCCCACTTCGCGGCGACGATCCGGGAAATCCGCCGGCGGCTGCCCGGTTGCACGGTCGAGGTCCTGATCCCGGACTTTTGCGGCGACGCCGCGGCGCTCGAGATCGTGGTCGCGGAGGGCCCGGAGATTCTGAATCACAACACCGAGACGGTTCGGCGCCTCTACCGGCGAGTTCGCCCCGAGGCTCACTACGATCGGTCGCTCGAGTTGCTCGCCCGCGCGGACGCGCATCGCCGAGAGACCGGAGGAGCGATGCGGACAAAGTCGGGGATCATGGTCGGCCTGGGCGAGACGATCAAGGAAATCACCGAGACGCTCGCGGACATGCGCTCCGTCGGCTGCGACATCGCCACGATCGGCCAGTACCTCCAACCCTACGAGAAGCGCCTCCCCGTCGAGAAGTACTACACACCGGAGGAGTTCGATCAGCTGCACCTCGCCGGACAAGCGATGGGGTTCCTGCACGTCGAATCGGGGCCGCTCGTGCGGTCGTCGTATCACGCCAAGAGAGCCCTGAAGGAATCGGGAGACGGAAAACGGCAAACGGAAAACGACGAACGCCTCACCGCGGCGGCTACCGGTCTATGAGGTCTTTCCTTCGGTTCCCGTTTCCCGTTTCCCGCTTTCCGGTCCGCGCCCCTACGATTTTTCTGCTCGTTCTGTTGTCTGCGGCGCCGGCGGCCCGGGCGCAGACCCGCGGCGCGGAGATCGTGCGGCAGCAGAAGGCGGTGATGCCGGATACACTATTGAAGGGGAGCGCGCAGGGCAACGTCATTTTGATCGCCCGCATCGACCGCGCCGGAGCGGTGCAGGACGCACAGGCGCTCTGGGCGACCCATCCCGAGTTCATTCCGCCGACTCTCGAGGCGGTTCGGGCGTGGTCTTTCCGGCCGGCGCTCCAGGACGGCCGCGCCGTCGAGATCGCGTCCAACATCATCTTTCCCTTTCGGATCCGCGACGACAAAGGCCATCTCGTGGGCCGCGAGCTGCTCGGCCCGGCGGTCAGCGAGCTCGCGCTTTTTCCGGCCGACGCCTCGGGCAAGAAGACCGCCCCGGAAGGCTTCCCGCTTCGCAAGGGCGCCGATCCCCGCGTGCGCGTCGAGGCATCCTTGGATCTGCCGTCCGTCGACAAGGCGCGCGTTCTCCCGCTCAAGGTGGACGCCATCTCGCCCGCCCGCAAGCGGTCTCCGGTCTACGAAACCAACCTTCCGGTCGCGCGGAAGCAGACATCGGTCCCCTTTCGGTTCAGCATCCCGGTGGGAAGGGACTGGGAGGACGGAATCTGGCTTCTGCGCTTCTCCGTGGACTTGGCCGACGCCGGCGGAGGCCAGTTCTGGCTCGCCCGCGATCCCGCGCACTTCGACTTTGCCGCCGCCCTCCGACACCTGAGTCCATGAGCGCCATGGCCGCCCCGATCCGTGTCGGCACGGCGGGATGGGCCTACGATGACTGGAACGGAATCGTCTATCCTGCGCGGCCGCCCCGCGGTTTCGACCGTCTCGTCTCGATGGCGCAGCTCTTCGACACCAACGAGATCAACTCGACCTTCTACCGCATCCCGCCGGCCAAGATGACCGAGGCCTGGGTGCGCCGCATCGAACACAATCCCCGCTTTGTGTTCACCGCAAAGCTCTTCCGCGGTTTTACGCACGAGCGGGAATCGGGAGACGCTGAGAGAGACGCCTTCGCGGCCGCGATGCAGCCGCTTGCCGAGGCAGACCGTCTTGGCAGCCTTCTCGTCCAGTTCCCGATGAGCTTCCACAACACGGAAGAGAACCGACGCCATCTCGAGACCACTCTCGACCGCTTCGCGGATTTCCCGCTCGCCGTCGAGTTCCGCCATGCCTCGTGGGATGCGGGCGACATCCTGCTCCTCCTCGCCCGGCGGGCCGCGGCCTTCGTCAACATCGACCAGCCGCTCTTCTCCGCCAACCTTCCGGCGACCGGGCACGTGACCGCTCCGGTCGCCTACTTCCGATTTCACGGCCGCAACGCGGCGAAGTGGTTTGGCCCCGACTCGTCGAACGAGGAGCGCTACAACTACCTTTATTCGGAACGGGAGCTCGAGCCCTGGGCGCGGAAGATCGACGAGGCCTCCCGCGCCGCCTCGAAGGGCGTCTACGCGATCCTGAATAATCACTTCCGAGGCCAGGCCGTCGCCAACGCGCTGCAGCTCCAGGCTCTCTTGACGGGCGCGACACGGGAGGTTCCGGAGACGTTGCGGGACCACTACCCTGCCCTCTCCGCGGCGACCACCACCGCGCCCTCCGAGCCGCAGAAGAGGCTGTTCTAGCCGTCGCTTCCGCTTGCTCGGGGACCTGACCGTCGCTCCCGCTTACTCGGGACCTGGCTGCGCCACCGGCTCGCGGCTCGCCCAAAGGGGCTCGACCGCGAGCCTGGTCCCTCGCGCGCTCTCGCTCCCGCGGCGCGCGCCTCCTCCCCTCTGGGAGACTTCGCGCGCCGCGAACCAGGGCAAAGAGAACGCTGGACCCGTCGCTCTTGAATTTTCGCATCGCGAGGAGTCTCCCGAGGGGACCGAGGGAGGAGCCTTGCGATGCGGGAGCCCGCAGCGATCGCGCACCAGCGCGACGCGCGAGGGCGACGTGTGGCGCACCGGCCCGCGGCTCGCCCGGATGCGGGCTCGACCGCGAACCTGGTCCCTCGCGCGCTCCCGCTCCCGCGGCGCGCGCCTCCTCCCCTCTGGAAGACTACGCGCGCCGCGACCCAGACTGTTACGGGGTCGGCGAACCAACAGGGCTCTCGTCTTTAACTCGACGGCGCGCCTAGTCCTCCGCGGGCCTGCCTGGGGTCTGATCTTTATTTTACATTAGCTGAGGCGCCGGCGAGATCTCCGACGTTCGTCCAGAGCATCGTCTCGTCGTCGCAGGCGAGGAGCTTCAACTTCGGCGGCACGCGCAGCTTCGAGGGGGACAGAGTCAGGTAGAACAGAGGCTGGCTGTCGGTCAGCTCGAACATCGCCGGCGTCGAGACGAAGATCCCGCGAGTGTCTTCGAGGGTCGAGCCGAAGGCGAGATCCCCCTGGCCGACCGCGTCGACAACGAGCACGGGCCGGAAGCGCCGGGACAGGTAAAACGCCAGCGACGAATGATTCTCGAACTTCCCCTCGACGGCGACCCG
>Ga0070706_100006914_pt1 | contig 10710 bp, 7 predicted proteins | sample KBSK5501metaG_FD_65476 | JGI IMG/M metagenome (GOLD analysis project Ga0070706, IMG submission 65476) | Corn, switchgrass and miscanthus rhizosphere microbial communities from Kellogg Biological Station, Michigan, USA - KBS K5-50-1 metaG | ecosystem: Host-associated > Plants > Roots >...
CCCAGCACGGTCGCGACCATCGAAGTCGTGGTGGTTTTGCCGTGCGAGCCGGCGCACGCGACCGTGTAAGGCTTCATCCGCATCAACTCTGCCAGCATCTCAGCGCGCGGAATGACGGGAATCGAGCGGCGACGCGCCTCGATGATTTCCGGATTGTCGTCGCGCACCGCGGTTGACCGCACCACGACGTGAGCGTCGCCGACGTTTTCAGCCGCATGTCCTTCGGTGACTTCCACGCCGAGTTCTTCAAGGTGCGCCGTCACATCCGACTTCTTCTGATCAGAGCCCGACACGCGAAAACCAAGGTTCGCCAACACCTCAGCGATGCCCGACATGCCGATGCCGCCAATGCCGACGAAGTGAATATGTTGGAAGCGTCTGAACATAAGAATCAGTAGGCAGTAGGCAGTAAGGAGTAGGCAGCAAGAACCGCTCTGACAGTTATTTCTGTCAGTCCTTTCTGCCTGGCAATTTGCAAACAAGACTCCATCTGCTTACTGCTCACTGCTTACTGCCTACTGCCTACTGCTTTCCACGCAACTCTTCAATCAAATCAACCGTGGCCGCCGCTGCATCGCGTCGCGCCAGCTTGCGGCTCGCGGCTTCCATCTCATCGATTCTTTCTGGCGCAGCAACCAACGAAATAACCTCATTTGCGAGTCGCTCGCCAGTCAAATCGCTCTGCAAGATCATTCGCGCCGCACCTGCGGTTTGCAACGCCTGCGCGTTCTTGCGCTGATGGTCGTCGGCCGCGAGCGGGAACGGAATCATGATTGCTACTTTACCGGCTGCAACCAATTCGGCCGTCGTGGTGGCGCCCGCGCGACAAACGACCAAGTCTGCTTTCGAAAACTCGGTCATCATGTCGTCGATGTAGGGTTTCACCTCTACCTGCTCACTCCAGCTGGCTGCTTCGTAACCGCGCTTCACCTTATCGTAGTCAACTCCCCCGGTTTGATGCATTACATGCAGACCGTTTTTCTGGGGCGCCAAATAAGGCAGCGCCGCGATCATCGCTTCATTGATTGCCCGCGCGCCCTGCGAACCGCCGAACACCAGCAGCGAAAAGCGCGACCTATCACGCTGCTTAGCCGGAATTTCAAAGAACTCCTTCCGCACCGGATTTCCAGTCAGGATGCCCTTGCCGCGAAAATAGGGCAGAGCTTCAGTGAATGAAACCGCGGCCTTATCAACGAAATGCGCCAGCACTCGATTCGTCCAACCCGGTAGCGCGTTTGAATCCATCACCAGCGTCGGCAGCCGCATCAACGATGCTGTTAACAACACCGGTCCTGTTACGTAACCGCCGGCTCCTACGACAATGTCGGGGCGAAAATCACTAATGATATGCCACGCCGCGAAAAAACTTTTCGGCAACAACATAAGGCCGCCCAGCTTCGCGACGAAACTTACGTTCTTTAGTCCCGCGCTTTCAATGATCGAAAGTTCAAATCCCGACTTAGGCACCAGTCGCGCTTCCAACCCTCTCGACGTTCCCACAAACCTGACGATCGACGAAGGATCGCGGCGCATGATTTCTTTGGCTGCCGCGATACCTGGATAGATGTGGCCGCCGGTACCGCCGGCAGCGATTAGCACGCGCATTGCTCATCCGTACCGGGGCCGCGCGAGCGCCGACGCGCGCTGACGCGGCACTCGCGTTTTTCTGACGCGCTTCACCGGTTGCCACTCGTCTTCGTAGTCGCCTTCATCAAAATTCGCGCGACCTCCAAGTCCGGCATACTGCGAAAGGTTCAGCAGAATTCCCACTCCTGTCAGCGTCGGCACCAGGGAAGAACCGCCGTAGGAAATGAATGGCAACGGAATGCCTTTCGTGGGAACCAGCGCTAACACCACGCTCATGTTCAGGAGAGCCTGGGAGACTATGGCCACTACTATGCCAAATCCAAGCAGCATCCCAAAACGATCTGGGGCTCTCAATGCCGCGCGCATTCCGCGCCACAAAAGGATCGCAAATACGAAAACAACGATCAGCGTTCCTATCAAGCCAAGCTCTTCGCCGATGACGGCGAAAATAAAATCCGAATGTGCGAAAGGCAAAAACAACATCTTCTGTCTGCCTTGAGCGAAACCAAGCCCGTGCGATCCACCCGAGCCGACCGCGATTAGAGACTGCACGACCTGATAGCCGGCGCCTTGCTGATCGGCCCAGGGGTCGATGAACGAGGCCATGCGCCGCCATCGAAACGGCGTGAAAATGACCATTTGCCCGACGTACAAAAGCGCCGGCACCGACGCATACACAACGTGACGAGGTCTCACGCCAGCGGTCAGACAGATCGTCAGACAAATGATCGCCAGCATCAGAGCTGTTCCCAGGTCGGGTTCTTTAAGGACCAGGCCTGCGAACATACCCAGCGCCAACATGCACGGCACGAAGGTTTTCCAGAAAGACCACTCTTCCCCGCCACGTCTTTCCAAAAAATGCGCCAGGAAAAGTGCCAGCGACAGCTTTGCGATTTCCGACGGCTGCACTGAGAAGCCGGCGAATTTGATCCAGCGACGCGCCCCATTTACCGGCGGGAAAGCAAATACCGCAAGCAGCAGACCAACTGTGAGCAGAAACAAGCCATAAACTATCCATCGACGATTCAAACGCTGATAGTCAAAGCGCATCGCCATGAACATTGCCGCGAATCCGACCAAGGTCCAGACCCCTTGCTTAATCACGTAGTAAAATTGATTGTGATTCTCCTGGAGGGCGATCACGGCCGAGGCGCTGTAAACCATAACGACACCGAACAGCGCCAGACCGACCGTCGCTGAGAACAACCATTTGTCGACTTGTAGCTTTTGCGGCATAAGTAACCGAGGTCTCAAGTCTCAGGTCCCAAGTCTCAATTTGAGCCTTGCTCATTCGCGGAACTTGAGACTTGAGACTTGAGACTTGAAACTTCGTCTTTGAACACCCGTCCCCGATGCTCGAAACTTTCGAACATATCAAAGCTGGCACATGCAGGCGCCAGCAAAACCACATCGCCAGGCTTCGCGGCGGCGAATGCTCGCGCAACCGCGTCGTGCATCTCAGTCGCATCTTCGCACGGCGCTGCATCCTTCAATTCGTGTTCGATCGTTGGCGCGTCTTCTCCGATCAAAATCATCTTGCGCACTCGTTCGCGAATCAGCGGCGCCAGCGGCGAATAGGGCGCTTGTTTTCCGCGACCACCGAGAATCAAAACGATCTTGCCCGGATCGTCGGCGAATGCTTCCAGAGCTTTCATCGTTGCGTCAACGCTGGTTGCTTTTGAATCATTGAAGAAACGTACACCATTTACCTCTGCGACTTCTTCCAAGCGATGCTCGACTGGTCGAAAATGCCGAACTGTTTCGCGCAAAGATTCGGGCGGAGCGCCACATGCCAGACCCACAGCCATTGCGGCCAGCACATTCTCGACGTTGTGGGTCCCGCGCAAGTGCAGCTCGTTTCGCGTCATCAACACTCGCTCGTCCTCCGTCGTTCGCGAAACCAACTCGCGTCCGCGTAGAAACAATCCTTCGTCCAATTCGCGCTTGACACTGAACTGCACGACGTGCGCGCGCAAGCCGTCCGCCCAGGAAGAAACAATCGCGTCGTCCGCATTCAGAATCGCGACGTCGCCGGCCGCCTGGTTGGTAAAGACGCGATGCTTGGCCCCGGCGTAATCCATCAGCGAATCGTAACGATCCATGTGATTCGGAGTGACGTTCAGGACTGCTGCTACTGTTGGATGAAAATCCACGATCGTTTCCAACTGAAAACTCGAGACCTCAACCACTGCCCAACCGTCGTCGCGCGACGAGTCGACCATTGAAATCAGCGGCGTACCGATATTGCCGCCAACCTGCACATTCATTCCGGCGTCCTTCAACATTTCGCCAATCAATGTTGTTGTCGTCGTCTTTCCATTCGTTCCAGTGATAGCGACAATGCGGCCACGTAGAAAGCGCGACGCCAGCTCGACTTCGCCAATGACCTCCGCGCCGCGTCGATCCGCGTAGCGAATCGGAATCGCTTTGGTCGGCACGCCCGGACTCACCACGACCAGGCCTATCTGATCCAGGAGCCAGGATGGGGGCTCACCCGCGATCTGACCGACGCCTTCAGTTTTCAAGGCAAATGCCTCCGCGGGCCACTCGGCCAGCGGCTTGCGATCATTTAACGCGACGGTCGCGCCGCGCTGCGCGAGAAAGCGGGCGCTGGCGATGCCGCTGCGAGCTGCGCCGATCACTAAGACTTTCTGGCCCGCAACTTCCACTCGTAAACACGGCCAAAGAGCGATCCCGATGCGCGCAGGATGACGAGTGCCAGCAGCGATGAACCGGCAACTTCAGTTATTACTTTCATGCCGGGTTTCTCACGCGCGTCTTATCGCAATTTCAAAGTTGAAAGACTGAGCAAAGCGAACAGGATCGCCAGGATCAAGAACCGAAACACTATCTTCGGTTCTTTCCACCCCACCATTTCAAAGTGGTGATGCAGCGGCGTCATTTTGAAGACGCGGCGGCCAACGCCACTCGTGCTCTTCGTCATTTTGAAAACGCCGACCTGAAGCATCACCGACAGCGCCTCCAAAACAAATACGCCGCCCACCATCAGCAACATAAATTCCTGTTTTGTCAGCACGGCAATTGTTCCGATTGCGCCGCCAATAGCCAGACTGCCCACGTCGCCCATAAAAATTTCCGCCGGAGGCGCATTGAACCACAGGAATCCTAAACTCGCTCCGGCCATCGCTCCGCAAAAGACGGTAAGTTCCGCCGCTTCGGGCCGGTGCGTCAAATCCAGATAATTCGTCCAGCGCGCATCGCTGCTGAGATACGTGAACGCCGTAAGCGCCGTCATTGCGATGAACGTGACGCTGATCGCCAGGCCGTCCAACCCGTCGGTCAGGTTTACCGCATTCGTCGCACCGAGCAAGACCCCGACGATCAATACGAGATATAGATATGGCCCAATCGTGCTGATGCCGTTCGGGTCCGCGGTAGTCTTGAAAAACGGGACGCTGACGTTCCACGAATACTTGGTCTCGAAGTAGCGCGTCGAAATAAACAGCACCAACCACACGCCAAAAGCGATCAGGAACTGAAAAGTCAGCTTCTGCCTGCCGGTCAATCCCAAACTGCGCAGCTTCACCAGCTTCAAATAATCGTCGGCGAAGCCAACTGCGCCGAAGGCCAGCGTGGCGAAGATAATCACCCAAACGTAAACGCTGGAAAGCCGCGCCCACAGCAACGTCGAAATGACTACCGAGGCGATGACCAACAGCCCGCCCATCGTTGGCGTATCGCGCTTGGCGATGTGCGCCTGCGGACCTTCTTCGCGAATCTGTTGGCCAATATTCCATCTCTTCAAAGCGTTGATGACTCGCCGCCCCGACAATAGAGCAATCAGCAGAGCGGTGACCGAAGCATACGCAGTACGAAAAGTGACGTACTGAAAAACGTTTAGGGCTTTTACGAGGTACCACTCTCGGTCTTTGAAGTGGCCATAAATCAACTCGTAAAAGATGTAGTAGATCATTGTTGGTGGTCAGTGGTCAGTGGTCAGTGGTCAGCAGCTAACAACTGACTACCGACAATTGACGGCCAGTGATCATCTCTTGTCCTCTCCCGATAGGGGAAAACGTTCGCGCAGTGCCTTTACCAGCTTGTCGGTTTCGACGCTGCGCGAACCTTTGACCAAAATCAAGTCACCTTCACGAACTTCGCTAATGAGCGCTTCGGCCGCTTCTTCAGACGATTCAAAAAATCGGCTGACGGCGAGCCCTGCTTGACGAGCTCCCGAGACAACCTCTGCGGCAAGACCACGCACGCCCCACAAAATATCAATGCCCAGTCGCGCGATCTCCTGCCCGGCCTCGCGGTGCATAGCTGGGGCGTCCGGTCCAAGTTCCAGCATCTCGCCGGCAATCACGATGCGGCGCGCGACGTTCTCGGTCGCTTCCGCCAAGGTACGCACCATGCTGATCAGCGAACGCGGATTCGAGTTGTATGAATCATCAACCACCGTGAAACCGGCGGCGAAATCCAGCAGCTCGCCTCGCATTCGCAGAGGCTTAGCAGTTCGCAGCGCCCCGGCGATTTGCTCAGGCGAAATCCTGAGGGCCGTAGCCACCGCCGCCGCCGCCAGCGCATTCATCAGATTGTGCTGGCCTGTCATTGGCAGTTCCGCCGCGACCTCGCCCTGGGCCGTCTGCAGACGAAAGCGGATCGTACCAAAGCGCGACGTATCGATACTGCTGGCTGACACGTCGGCCTGGTTCTCAATTCCGAAAGTTAACACCGGCCCATCTGTTTTTGACTTCATTTCCATAACGAGTTGGTCATCCGCGTTGAGTACCGCGACGCCGCCGGGTTTGAGACCCTCGATTAACTCGGCTTTCATCGCGGCGATATTCTCGATCGTGCCGAGGTATTCCAAATGCACCGGCGCGACCATTAACTCCACCCCCACGTCGGGCGGCGTGATTTGCACGAGCCGTCGAATCTCGTGCGTAGGGGAGGACATTCCCATCTCAAGCACCGCAATATCGTAATCATCAGGACGCCGGCCCTGGCTGACCATCTGCAAAACGGAAAGCGGTAGCCCGAGACCGTTGTTATAATTTCGCTCACTCTTCAGTACGCGAAAGCCCGCGCTTGAGAGAACATGCGCCGTCAGCTCCTTGGTAGTCGTTTTTCCGGCACTGCCGGTGATCCCAACAACGGGACACGCCCACTGGTCATAAACTTTCCGAGCGAGCGTCTGCAAAGCGACGATCGCGTCGTCAACCAGCAAGAGACGATCGCTCAAGGTTTGCAGCTTCTCGTCGCCATTTACCCGTTCTTTTCGCGCAACCGCAGCGATCGTGCCGCGCCAAAATGCTTCCGAAATGAAATTGTGGGCATCGGCAAACGTGCCATTGAACCCCGCGCGTTCATAGTCGGGTTGCGACAACGCGAAGAACACATCGCCCGGACCGCTTGTGCGGGAATCGATCGAGAAGTCAATTATTTCTTTGTCAAAGAGCTCGGCGCGCAAACTATCAGTCGTCGCGCCCATCAAACTCGCTGCTGTTCTAATGTTCAAGTTCGCTCATCCGGCTCAATATATTTTTCAGCCTGCATCTCTGAGCGCGGCAGTTCACGGACTGCCGCGACCGAAATCAACGCGCACGATCTGGCCCCGACCAACTTCCGAGCCAGACTCCGGACTCTGGCGCACGGCGTGTCCTTCACCGCGCGCTTCGAGCCGCAAGTCCAGTTGCGCGCACATGCGCGCTACATCGCGCACGCTTTGTCCGCGCATGTCGGGCATCAACGCCGCTCGGTTGGCGGCTGGGGCGAAGACGACTTCGCTTACCTGACCGCTGAAATTCCTCGCTGCTACCTGCGGCAAAGTCGCCTCGCGCTGTTCGCTTATTTCTGCCTGTTCTTTCAAAATCTGTGGCGATGGTTGCGCGTCTCTCGCAATCAAAATCTCGTCGTCTTTTATTTGAACGTCCGGCGTTACGCTCAGATCGGGAAGTATATCTTCCGCAATTTCCCGGAAAACCGGGGCAGCCACATCACCCCCGTGGTATTCGCCCCGGGGCTCGTCAATGACAACGATAATCACGACGGTGGGATTGTTGACGGGCGCAAAACCGACGAACGAGCCAATGTACTTGGTGGCGGAATACGTGTGGGTCCTCGGATCGATTTTCTGCGCCGTACCTGTTTTACCTGCTGCGCTGTAACCATCCAGTTGAGCTTTTAGCGCCGTGCCACGCAAGGTGACCGCTTCCAGCATTCCCCGCAAAGCCGCCGTCGTTTCAGGCTTCAAAGCGTGTCGTATTTCCGGCTTCGCCTGGAACACGACCGTGCCATCAGGCGCCCGCATCTCGCGCACAAGATGTGGCTTTACCAGCAGGCCGTCGTTGGCGAGCACGCAGTAGGCCGTTGCCATCTGCAGCGGGGTGACTCCGATTTCTTGCCCCATAGCGATCGATCCGATCGACGAAGCTTGCCACCGATTTAGCGAACGCAGAATTCCGGGCGACTCGCCTGGCAAGTCAATCCCCGTTCGCGAGCCAAAGCCCAGTCGCTTGATATAGTCGTACATCGATTCGTTTCCCACCAGTAGACCCAGCTTGATAGCGCCGACATTGCTGGATTGCGCCAGGGCGTCGGCCACAGTGAGCACGCCGAACGGACGATGATCGTGAATGACGCGACCAGCGACAGTGATCTGACCCATTTGGCAATCGATCTTGTCCTCGGGCCGAACCAGGCCTTTTTCGATCGCCGCCGAATAAGCGACGATCTTGAAAGTCGAACCGGGCTCGTAAATGTTTTGCAGTGCACCGTCGGCGCGCCCATCGTTGGAATCTTTCGGCGGTTGGTTCGGATCAAAAGCAGGAGCATTCGCCAGCGCCAGAATTTCGCCGGTCCGGGGATCCATAACGATCGCCGTGCCGGATTTTGCGTGCGTCCGCTCGACCGCAGCGTTGAGGGCCTGCTCTGTCCGATACTGAATCGTCTGGTCGATTGTCAGAACGACTGTCTGGCCAGGATGCGGCTGAACCTGATAGCTTTCAAACGCGCGCTTCAACCTGTCTTTCTCAACATAAACCTTTCCCGACTCGCCGCGAATCTTTTCGTTATAATACTGCTCGACGCCGCTCAGTCCGATCTCGTCAGTTCCCACAAAACCAAGTACGTGCGCGGCCAGCGAATCGTTCGGGTAGAACCGCTTCGGCTCTTTTCGTGAATAGACTCCCGGAAGCTCCAGCGCATCCAGTTTGTTTGCCAGTTGTGCATCCATCCGACGGACAATCCAGATAAATTTCTTGTTGGAGTCTTGCGCATCGCGCAGCCGATTGATGAGTTCCTTTCGATCCAGGCCAGTTACGGAAGCGATGCGCCGAGCAGTTTCGTCAAGGTCGCCAAGCTCGCGGGGATCAGCGTAAAAAGATTCAGTTTCGATGCTGCGAGCCAGCTCGCGGCCCTGGCGGTCGAGTAACTGGCCCCGGCTGGGACTGGTTTCGATCGTTCCGAGTTGTTGATTTCTGGCACGGGCAGCGAGGTCGTCATGCTGGCTAACTTGCAGTTGAACAAGCCGGGCGCCGACCAGCAACATCCAGGCCACCAGTGCAATGGCGAAGAACAATGCGCGCCGCTGTGAGTTGCAAGGTCGTGGCGCTTCGGTGGCGATAGAGCGACGGGGCATCAAGAACTCCAAACGTTGCGGCGAAGTTACCGCGATCGCGCAACATCAGATTGGTTTGTTGCGATTCATTTCCGGTTTTGGCGGTCGAGGCGTTTTTGTCCGAGCATGAGAGGCGCTTGACGGGGACGATTGACTGGACGCCGAAGAACCGTTGGTCGTCGGACTCTTTATCGATCGTCTCAGGGGATCGATTTGCGCAGGTTGCATTGGCTGCATTCCAAGCTGACGAGCCATGCGCTCTAAACGTGCGGGACTGATCGCCGCCTCACGCTCAAATAAAAATCTGCGTTGCTCTTCTGCCAATTCATCTCGAACCCGGCGCAAGTTCTCGGTTTCGTAGCCGTATTTGAGCGCCGCAAAATGCTGCCGCCCGGCGTAAACAAAGCCGCCCGCCAGCGCCAAGCCCGACACCAGGAGCAGTGCCAAACGGATTAACGCTGCCTGATCACGCTCGCGCGCCACGGGGGTGTTTCGATGTTTTGAGGGAACTCTTCGAACCATACGGTTTTCAATTGCCTTCCAGGCCAGGTCAGGCTCAGTTATTCGTCGAAAGCTTTTCGCATGCTCGCAATTTCGCGCTGCGTGCTCGCGGATTCGCAGCAATTTCCTTCTCAGCTGGTGTGATTGGCCGTCGAGTCAAAATGTCCACCGCTTTTCTTGCTCCGCATACGCAGCGAGGCAGACGCGGCGGACACTGACAACGACCCGAAAGCTTCCAAAGCGTTCGCTTGATGATGCGATCCTCAAGCGAGTGAAAACTGATTACTGTAAGGCGCCCGTTTGGCTCTAAGAGGTCAACCGCATCGCTAACGAAACGATCAAGGTTTTCGAGCTCGCGATTGACCGCTATACGCAACGCTTGAAACGTGCGCGTGGCGGGGTGGATCCTCCGTTGTTTACCTGGGCCGAGTGCGCGTTCGACCAGCTTAGCGAGATCGAGCGTCGTTGTTACCGGATCGCCCTGCTCTCTTCGCTGAACAATCAGCCGAGCAATGCGACGCGAATGGCGCTCTTCGCCGTATTCAAAAATGAGGCGCGCAATTTTTACTTCAGAAAGACGACCGAGCAGCCCTGCCGCGGTTTCCCCGCCGCTCGAAACATCCATACGCATATCGAGCGGCGCGTCCTGCCGGAAACTGAAGCCCCGCGAGGGCGAGTCCAGTTGCAACGATGAAGCGCCCAGGTCAGCAAGAATCCCGTGTGCTTGCTTGATCTTCGCATTCGCGAGGACCCGCGTAATATCGCGAAAATCAGCGTGCACAGAGCGAAAACGCGAACTGAATCGCGCCAATCGCTTCCTTGCCAACGCGAGCGCTTCGTCGTCACGATCGATTCCCAGCACTTGCGCGTCACGTGATGCTTGCAAGATTGCTTCGCTATGCCCGCCCAGGCCTACCGTGCAATCGACAAACAACCCGCCTCGCTCCGCTGCGAGCAGCTCGATCGTCTCTCGAAGTAGCACGGGGCGATGGGGCGCGCCCCTGCCCCCCAAAGGCACCGCCATCACCACCGCCCCGTGA
>Ga0070706_100006920_pt1 | contig 10704 bp, 6 predicted proteins | sample KBSK5501metaG_FD_65476 | JGI IMG/M metagenome (GOLD analysis project Ga0070706, IMG submission 65476) | Corn, switchgrass and miscanthus rhizosphere microbial communities from Kellogg Biological Station, Michigan, USA - KBS K5-50-1 metaG | ecosystem: Host-associated > Plants > Roots >...
GGTGAAGCTTCGCTGACCGGAGTGCCAATCCAGCCAGTTCATGTAGCCGACCGCGCCCCGCTCAAAATTATTGGAGCGCTCGCGAACCACGATTAATTTGTCCGCGTCGGGATACGGTAACGGTCGGAGCAGGACGGCGTTCACCACGCTGAAGATCGCGGTGTTGGCGCCAATCCCGAGGGCGAGCGCGAAGATCGCGATCAGAGTGAAGCCCGGATTCTTAACGAGCTGGCGACACGCAAATCGAAAATCTTCTAACATAGGTGAGGCGAATCGTCATTCGTATCGTAGCGCGATCATTGGATCGACCCGGGTGGCCCGCCGCGCCGGAACGAAACAGGAAGCCGCCGCCACAAGGGTGAGCAGCCCGGCGACGGCGAAATAAATCGTCGGGTCGAGCGCGTTGACTTTGAAAAGAATGTTTTTCAACGCCGCCGCCGCCACGACGCCAAGTAACAAAGCGATTCCACCGGCGCCCACCACAAGGCCGATCCCCAATTGCCATGCGCCTTGGGTCATGACCATTCGGAAAATCCGCGCTGCGTCCGCGCCTAACGCCATGCGGATTCCAAACTCCTGCGTCCGCTGGTTCACCGAGAAACTCATCACGCCATAAAGTCCAACCGCGGAAAGAATGAACGCGACGATTCCGAAAATCGTGAACAATGTCGCGACGATGCGAGGGCCGGACAGAATTTCATTGTGAAATCGGCCGGGCGTTCCGGGAAAATAAGTCGGAAGGTTCGAATCGAGCTCGGCCACTGCTCGGCTCAAAGCCGGGCCAATAGTGTCAGCCCGTTGGCCCGCGCGTGGACGAGCAAGGATCGTGCAAAATTGAGGAGCGGGAGATGCGCCCAGCAATGGCATGTAAAATCCGGCGCTCTCGGTTTGCTGATCGAACGGGCCTTGCATCAAAGTGTCGGGCACAACGCCGACAATCGTCCTCCACGACACCGGCTGTCCGGGATTGAAAATCCGAACCTGGTGACCAAGCGCGCTCTGGTTCCCCCAATATTTTCGCGCAAAACTCACGTTCACAATCGCGACTGGCTGCTTCGAATCGACATCGTCGACGGTGAAATCGCGGCCCTCGAGAATTCTTAAACCAAGCGTCGTGAAATAATTGTCCGAGACCGATTCGAAATTTCCACGTGGGCGGTCACGATCCGTGAGATAATTTTGGCCGTCCACCTCATACTGACCCTGAGCGTCAAAGGTCATGCGAAAGCGACTGCTCATCGCAGTGGAGTCGAACTGCGGATTCGCCCGCAACGAACGCACCGCGCGCTTGAAGAACTCGCGGCGGGCGTCGTCGTTGGGATAAGCGCCTTCCATCAAACCCATCCGCGCAGCGTAAACGGCGTTTTCGTCGTAGCCGTAGTCGAGCTTCATCTGATTTCGAACCGATTTAATTTCCAGGGTTGCCGCGATCAAAAGCCCAGCGGTCAGTGCGATTTGCGCCACCACGAGCACACGCGTAATCACATTGACCAGACGGCTACTGTTCCCGCGGCCGCCTTCTTTCATGATCTCGGCGGCGTTGCCTCTGGCGCTCAGAAACGCCGGGACCAAACCGGAGACGATCGTGGCCAGCAGAGTGATCGCCACCGTGAAGACGAGCACGGGGCCATCGATGGTGAACCTCCAGTAGTAGGGTGCCGGAAAAGGCAAGGAATTGATCGCGCGAACGAAGAAATCCAGTGACCAGTAGGCGATGATCACTCCCGCGAGTGCGCCGAACACTGCGACGACCATGCTTTCGGTCAACATTTGTCGGACGAGCCGCCAACGTGTCGCACCGAGCGCTCCCCGAATCGCCAATTCTTTGGCGCGCAATGCCGCGCGACCGAACTGCATGTTCATCACGTTCACGCACGCAATCAGCAAAACGAGGATGACCGCGGCGAGCATTGCCCAGACTTGCTGGCGAAATTGCACGCCGGTGAGTGTATTCAGCAGCGGGTGCACACTGGCCGACGTAAAATTCTGGTTCGTCTTAGGATTGTCCTCCGCCAAATGACGGGCAAGCGCGATGAACTCCGCGTTCGCTTGATCGAGAGTCACACCCGGCTTCAAGCGGCCCATCACCGCAGGCGCGTTATTGCTTGCTCCAAGGCGTAAGTCGCCGCGTGGCTGAGGCGGAAATTCATTATATAGAGGGGTCCAAAGTTCCTCCGAGATCGGGAACTTAAAATTTGGTGGCATCACGCCGATTATGGTCGCGGCCTTTCCGTTAATTCGAACGCTTTGGCCGACGATTTTGGGATCGGCGCCAAAATCGCGCCGCCAGATTTCGTCACCTAGAAGCGTGACCTTTTCCGCGCCCGGTTTGTTGTCTTCGGCGGTGAAATCGCGGCCAAGGACTGGCGAGACACCAATGATCTTGAAAAAATCCTCGGTTACGTAACCGCCGGTATAACGCTGCGGATTGTTTTTGTAAGTCACGTTGACTGTCGATCCGTTGAGATAGCCGGCCATCATCGAGAATGACTTCTGCGCCGCTTTCAGATCCTCGTAATCCTGCGCGGTCGGAATATTGCCGAGGCCGAAATTGTTGTTCTGATCGCTCGCCTTGGGATCGATCAGGCCGACACTCATCAACTGTTCCGGATGCGGGAAAGAAAAGCCCCGCAACACAATCGCGTTAACAATGGTGAACTGCGTCGTCGCGCCGCCAATGCCGAGACCGAGAACAAGCACGGCGAGAAAGCAAAATGCTTTCTCCTTGAACAACACGCGCAGTCCAACGCGCACATCCTGACGAAACGAATCTAGAATCATAATGTTTCCTTCTTTAGCGCTCCGCGAGCTGGGAGGAAGTAGACTTAAGAGTGATGCTCCCGGCCGAAGTCTCGAGGACTACCGATTTTCCGCCGCCATTAAGCTTTCCGCGCAAATGTTTGTGTCCTGATTCGCTGGTAGTGAGCGGAAGCTCGCTAATCACACGGCCCACGTTTGTTCGGGCATCGATGTCCAGTGCGGCATTTTCCGGGACAGCGAGTTCGATATTTCCCGCTGAGGTTCTCAACTGCATATCGCCGGCAACTTCACCGGGAATGGAAGTGTGAATCGAGCCACCTGCAGTCTTGCCAACGAGCTTTCCCCTGATCTTTTCCAAAATGAGGTTGCCGCCGCTCGTTTCCAAATCCGCATCGCCGGAGAGATTGTGCACCTCGATTCGACCGCCGGATGTTTGGGCATGCAAAACGCCTGTGCCATTCAAAACAGAGATGTCGCCGCCGCTAGTTTTGATTTCGGTAGGACACCGACAACCTTCGACTGTTATCGATCCCCCACTCGTGTTTGCGGTCAGCGTTCCTTCCAAATCCGCGAACTCCAATTTGCCCCCACTCGTGTGCGCCTTCAGATTTCCCGAGACATCAACGGCCGCGATGTCTCCACCGCTGGTCCGTAAATCCAGATCGAATTTCTTTGGCACATGCAAGGTGTAACTGGCGTCCATTCTTGAATGACCAAAATTCCAGTTGGTCCATGATTCATTGCGCCGCGCTCGCACCGTCACGACGTTGCCCTCTTTGGTCACCGTGATCGGCGCAGCGGCGAAATATTCTTTCTCCTTAATCTCGTCGCCGAACTCGACCCTCCGGTGCGCTTCGAGGGCAATCCTTCCATCTGCACCCGCACCGACTTGGATTGTTCCGAAATCCACGTCGACGATCAGTCTTCCGCCGGGTGTTACCTCGATTTGCTGGGAGAGATTTTCTTCAGACGCAACTGAAGCGCTAAGCGAAATGAGCAAGACGAAGAGCGTATTGCGAAGAGTCGTGAACATATTTTAGTTGATTGGTTGAGGTTTGCGTTTCATACCACCCAACCGTCGCGCAGTTGAATGATCCGGTTCCCGTATCCGGCATTTTTTTCCGAGTGCGTGACCTGAATGATGGTCGTGCCTTCGGCGTTCAGTTTTTGAAATAGCTCCATGATCTCTTCACCCTGACTGGAGTGAAGATTTCCAGTCGGCTCGTCCGCCAGAATCAGTTTCGGGTTGGCAATGATCGCGCGCGCAACGCCGACGAGTTGCTGTTGGCCGCCAGAAAGCTGGCGCGGATACAAATCTTTCTTTGCCACCATCTGAAATCGATCGAGCGCGTCCGCCACGATCGCCGACCGCTCGCCCTTACCGACCTTTCGATAGGACAACGGGATTTCGAGATTTTCGTAGACCGTCAGATCGTCGAGCAAATGATATTGCTGAAAAACAAACCCGATCTGCTCGTTGCGAAGCGCGGCCCGCTCTTTCGCTTTCAAATGATGAACCGCGGTCTCGTTGAAAAAATATTCGCCACTCCAACCGTGGTCGTGCATTCCGAGGATATGGAGCAGGGTCGATTTCCCGGCGCCGGATGGTCCCATCACCGAAACGAATTCGCCTTCCGCGATTTCGATGTCGATATCGCGCAAAACATAAAAAAACTTTCCGTGCGAGAGCGGATAACTGCGTTCGAGATTGTGAAGGCGGATCATAAATTTATTCAGCGCGTAGTGCTTGGACTGGATCGACCCGCGTGGCGCGTCTCGCGGGTAACCACGTGGCAATAAGTGCGGCGGTAATGAGCACTAACGGAGCCACCGTGAATGCGATCGGATCAAACGCCCCAACTCCGTAAAGAATTCCGCTCAGAATCTTTGCCGTCGCGATCGCAAGCAACAGGCCAATGGTGACGCCACTGACAAGCATGATGGACCCTTCACGCATGATCATTCGCAATACCGCTCCGGCCTGAGCACCGAGCGCCATCCGGATTCCGATCTCGCGGGTGCGTCGCGCGACTGAGTACGCTTTGACTCCGTAAAGACCAACTACGGCGAGACCGAGCGCAAGTCCGCCAAAAATGGAGAACAAGGCCGCACCGGCGCGAACAAGCCAGAGGTCCAGGTTCGAATCAAGATGTTGCGCGAACGTTCGCAACGAAAGGATCGGGATTGAAGGATCGACATCGCGCACGGTGCGACGGAGCAAATCAGCCGTGGCGGCTTCGTTCCCGGAAGCGAGCGAATGAAACCGAACAAAAAAGGAAATGTCGCTTTGAAATCCACGCGCGAACGGCAAGTAAATCCCCCCAGCCGGCTCCTTTTCGAACAGCGCGTGGCGCGTTGCCGGCACGATGCCGACTATTTCGATCGTCTCTCCCTGCTTCTCCTCTTCACTCACGTCCGCGCTGCTTCCGACGTGACCACGTCCACCGCCCTGGGCCGACGGCGCATTAGCCGCTGCGTATTGAATGCGTTGCCCAAGCGCATCACCATCCGGCCAGAGTTTCTTTGCCAGGACTTCGTCAATAACCGCGATCTTCGGGCCGGCCTGGGTCGCCTCTGATTCAGTGAACGCACGACCGCGAACCACCGGCAATCCAACGGTTGAAAAATAATCCGCGCCCACGCTGTTCCACGAGGCCTCGAAAGCAAGTCCGTCGGCGGCACTTGCCGGCTTGGCGTCCGGAGCGAGACGAAGGCCGGCGCGTTGGACTTTTCTGGTTAACTCAAACATCCCGAATGGAACGATCGAAGAGATGCTCGCGCGCTCCACGCCCGGCAGTGCCGCCAGTTTCTCGTTCAAGTTGAGATAAAGTTCCTGTGCGCGTTTCGGCTCGTAACCGGCCAGACTAGCATCGACTTCCAGAATGTAGCTTGCGCCCGGTTTTAACCCGGTATCGACCGACGCGGCTTTGCCTGCACCACGAATAAACAAAGCCGCAGCGGTGATGAGCGCGAGCGAGAAACCTATTTGCACGACCACGAGTGGATGGCGCGGTAAGAATTTCCAACGCCGGTACACCACATCTTCGCCGGCATGTTCTTTCAGATCGGTCACCATCGCGCTACGCGAGATTTTCAACGCCGGGCCGAGTGCAAACATAAGCGTGCCAAGCAGACAAAATCCGAACGTCGCCGCCAAGATTGCGGGGTTCGGACCGGTCAACCACACAATGTCGAGCGGCATAAGCTTGCGCATTGAGCCAACCAGCAAATCGGACGACCAGAGTCCAAGAATAAGTCCACCCACGCCGCCGAGCACCGCCAGCGCAAAGCCTTCGGTCAGAAGCTGACGAACGATGCGCCAACGGCTGCCACCGAGCGCGAGACGGATCGCGATTTCTTTGCGGCGCGCGGTGCCGCGCGCGAGCAACATGTTGGCGAGGTTAAGGCATGCCACCAGTAGTACCACTACCGCCATTCCGAGCAGCAATGGCGCGATGAGTTTTATTCCGCTCTCGGCGGCCGGGTTGTTACTTACCGAATTACGCGACACCGGTGCCGTTAGGAAGGTCTGATCCTTTTGCTCGACAGGGTAGGCTTTTTCCAAATTGGCCGCCAGCCCTTCTAGTGCAGGCTTGGCCGCGGCCGCCGTTATCCCGGGTTTAAGCCGCCCCATGATGCGCAGTTGCGTTCCCTTCCGATCGTCGATCGTGGTCTTGTTGTCCGACTCAAAATCGTTCGCGACTCGATCGTAAACACTCATCGGCAACCAAACTTCCGGCGAAAGAATTTGCATTGTGCCCACGAAGCCCTTCGGGGCGATCCCGACAATCGTGAACGAGCGGCCGTTGATCAGTAACTGCGAGCCGAGCATGCCGGGATCGAGGTCGTGCTTCTGCCAGTAACTGTAACTGACGATCGCGACCGGCGCGTTGCGGCCGGGCGTTTCCTCTTCCGGTAAAAATGCGCGGCCTCGCGCCAACGGAACGCCGAGCACGGAGAAATAGTTCGAGGTGACGATGGCACTGAACGCGCGCCGCGTATCGCCTTTCTGACCGATACCGATCAACGCGAGATTGAAACTCATTACGTCGCTGAAGACGGTGCTCTGCTCGCGCACGTCGAGATACGTGGGATAAGAAAAACCGCGAAATTTCTTCGGATCCTTCTTGTCTTGAGAAAAGAGCTGCGCCATCTCGTGCGGCTTGGCGTAAGCAGGCGGGGCAAAAAATAGCGTGTTCACCAGCGTGAATACGGCGGTATTCACGCCGATACCGAGCGCGAGCACGGTTACCGCTGCAATCGTAAACGCCGGCGCTTTGAACAGCTGCCGAAACGCAAATTTGAAATCTTGAATCACAGGTTGTGGCTGAGCGCGATCATCGGATCGGCGCGGGTTGCGCGAAGCGCGGGAATGTAACTGGCGAGCAGAGCGACGGCGGCGAGCGCGACGGTTACGAAAATAAAAGTCGTCGCATCAAATGCGCCGACGCTGTAAAGCAACACGGAAAGTGTTCGTGTCGACAGGAGAGCGAGCACCAACCCAATCGCGGTCCCGATTCCGACAAGCTTGAGCGCGTGCCCGACGACAAGTTGCAACACATCTCGGCGTTGCGCGCCCAGTGCCATTCGCACACCAATTTCGTGTGTGCGCTGCACGACCAGATACGAAATCACTCCGTAAATCCCGACGCTTGCGAGTAACAAGGCGATCCCGGCAAACGCGCCCAGCAACACCATCGACATCCGGCGCGGTGCGACTGAGTCGGCGGTAACTGCCTCAAGCGTCCGCACATTTGCCATCGGCTGATCAGGATCGATCGATTGGATTTCGCGACGAATGGCGGAGGTGAGACTGCGCGGATCCTGCGCGCTCCGGACGGTCAGCACCATGGTATGCCACGGGTCTAGAGCGAGCGGGAGATAGTACTCGGGCTGCGGATCAACATCGAGACCGCGGTGTCTAATGCTCCGAACGATTCCAACAATCGTCAGCCACTTCGGATCTGGTTTCCGCGTATCGCTAAACGTGATTCGCTTTCCGAGTGCGTTTTCGTTCGGCCAATATTTTTTTGCGAGCGCGTCGTTAATGATCACCACGCCGGGAGCATCGATGTTGTCTGATTCGGCGAAGAAACGCCCACGCAGTAACGGCGTCTTAATAACTCGGAAATAATCCGGCGAGATGGTGCGAAGTTCTTCATCCGGTCCGGGCTCGTTCGGACGTTTCACACGGCCTTCGATTGTGAACGACGAATCGGTGTTCGATCCGCTGAGTGGAAGGACAATCGTAAACGCGGCAGCTTCAACTCCGGGTAATTGCTGAACGCGGCGCAGCGCTTCGTTCCAAAAATTGATCATTGCAGCACCGTGGTTGTAATCAGCGGTTCCGCGCTGCGGATATTTTGTCTCCGCAAGATCGATCTCCGCCGTCAGAACATTGCGACGATCGAACCCGGGATCGCTGTTTTGCACCCGCGCATAACTCTTCAGCAACAGGCCGGCGCCAACGAGCAACACCAGCGCCAGCGCGATCTCCGCGACCACCAGCGAAAAGCGCACCTGGTTCCGCCGCGCACCGCTGGTAGACCCACGGCCGCCTTCCTTTAACGCTTCAGTCAATTCCGGTTTCGCGCTCGCGAAGGCCGGAATCAAACCAAACAGAATTCCGGTTCCGACAGCAACGACCGCGGTGACAATTAAAACGACAAGATCGACATTTACTTCGGCCAGGCGCGGAATGGTGCGGGCGCCGATTTGCTTCAGTAATTCAAGTCCCCAAATCGAAAGGATGACTCCACCTGCCGCGCCGGCCAGTGCCAGTAACACACTTTCGGTCAGCATTTGCCGGAGCAACCGCCAACGTCCGGCACCGAGCGCGATTCGGATAGCGAGCTCGCGTTCGCGAGCGCTCGCGCGGGCGAGCAACATCGTCGCCAGGTTCGCGCACGCGATCAGCAAAACAAAGATCACCGCGCCGAGCAAAATGGCGAGACCGGTGCGCATTCCGCCGACTACCTGATCCTGCAGCGGATAAATTCGCGCGCCAAAACCTCCGCCACCGTAATTGTCACGATAGGTTTGGATCCAGTTTGCAATAATCTTGTCGATCTCGGCCTGTGCCTTGGCGACCGGCGCATCGGACCGCAACCGCGTGATCAGGCCATAACTACGATTACCGCGTTCCTTCAATTCAAGTGGCGTAAAGGCGATCGGTTTCCAGATTTCGACCCGTTCCGCGAATTGATTGCCTTGAACACCGAACAGCGGAATCGGAAATTCAAATTTCGCCGGCATGATTCCGATCACCGTGTAACTGCGCCCATTCAACAGAAGCGTCTTGCCGACCAGAGCCGGATCGGAACTAAAGCGACGTTTCCAAAGCCGCTCACTGATCACAATGACATCGTCGTGACCCTGCCCTTGTTCTTCGCGGGCAAACGTGCGGCCTTTGATCGGCTCAACTCCGAGCAGAGGAAATAACGACGGCGCAACCAGCGCGCCGGAAATTCGTTCCGGAACGTCACCGCCGCCGAGATTGAAGGTTTGATAAGTAAACGCCGCGAGCTGCGTGCCACTTTGGAATTCCTTTTCCAGATCGAGATACTCCGGTGGAGAACATGGAATTCGATCCAGTCCCTGGGTCGCAAATTGCTCCCAAATCAGCGCGAGCTTTGCCGGTTGCTGATACGGCAACGGCCGGACCAACAGCGCGTTGATTAAACTGAAGACCGCGCTGTTCGCGCCAATCGCCAGCGCCAGCGTTGCAATCGCGATAATCGTGAAGCCGGGACTTTTCGCAAGGCCCCGCAGCGCCACTTTGATTTCGCTCAGCATAATCGCTGGTGACTGTCGATTTTACATTTCGTTAGGCCGCGATCCGGCTGTCTTCTACAACCCGACCGTCGAACAAGTGGACCGTGCGATCGGCGTGCTGCGCAAACCGCTCGTCGTGCGTCACCATGCAAATGGTCGCGCCGCCGGCGTGCAGTTCCTTGAGCAAATTCATCACCGCTTCGCCATTGCGCGAGTCGAGGTTTCCCGTCGGTTCGTCCGCGAGCAGGATCGCCGGTTTGCCGGCGAGCGCGCGCGCAACCGCCACCCGTTGCTGTTGACCGCCCGAAAGCTGGCTCGGCAAATGTTTCGCCCGATGCGCCATGCCCACGCGATCGAGCGCCTGCGTGACCAGAGTTTTCCGGTCGCCCGCGCCCATGCCGCGATAGGTCAGCGGCAATTCGACGTTTTCAAAAACGGTCAGGTCACCGATCAAGTTGAAACTTTGGAAAATGAAACCGATCTCGCGGTTGCGGATCCGCGCGCGGTCGGCAAACGAAAGGTTCGCCACTTCGCCGCCTTTGAGCGCGTAACTACCGTTCGAAGGCGTGTCGAGCAGGCCGAGGATCGACAGTAGCGTCGATTTGCCGCAGCCCGACGGCCCTGCGATCGAAACGTATTCGCCGTCGCGGATATCCAAGTGGATTCCGGAGAGCGCGTGGGTCTCGACTTCGTCGGTGAGAAACACTTTGGTGACGGCGTTAAGTTGGATCAACGGCGTCGAGCCGTTCGCACCGGAGCGAGTTGAGGAATGAGGATGATGTGAGGGTGTGGTCATGGTTGGCATGGTTGGTTTAGTTAAGTCGAATTCGTTCGTGTGAATCCCAGGCGCTGGTATCGGAAAGGATGACCTGATCACCTGGATTCAGGCCGCTGAGAATTTCAATCGTGTTGACCGAGCTTTTGCCCAGCTTCACCGGTGTGCGCACAGCTTCGTTGCTGCCGGCGACGAGTTTGAACATGCCAACGGTGTTGTTTTCCTGGCCAAACGCGGGCCGGCCGACAAAAACGACGTTGTCGAGACGCTCGAGCTCGATCGTTCCATCGACACTCAAGTCCGGGCGCGCGCCTTTTGGTAATTCTTCATCAAACGCGACGTCCACTGTCACTGTGCCCTGCTCCACCGCCGGATCGACCCGTTTGACGTGGCCT
>Ga0070706_100006921_pt1 | contig 10702 bp, 9 predicted proteins | sample KBSK5501metaG_FD_65476 | JGI IMG/M metagenome (GOLD analysis project Ga0070706, IMG submission 65476) | Corn, switchgrass and miscanthus rhizosphere microbial communities from Kellogg Biological Station, Michigan, USA - KBS K5-50-1 metaG | ecosystem: Host-associated > Plants > Roots >...
CCTGCCCGGACGGGCAGGGCACCCAGCTCAACACGGCCACCGCGCAAGCCGTCGCCGGGTCGAGCCCACCCGCCTCCTCCGCTGACTCCGACCCGGTCCTGGCCAACATGACCGGCACCTGGTGCTTCCGCGCCGTCTACACCCCAGGCGGGCTCAACGGGAGTAACTACACCGGGTCGGAAGACGCCAGCTCCGGGGAATGCTTCACCGTCACCGACACGACGTCGGCCGCCTCGGCGCAGACCTGGCTGCCCAACGACACCGCCACTGTGGCGGCGGCCGCCGGGGCGCCGCTGAATGGCACGCTGTCCATCCAGCTCTTCAACGGCGACACCTGCGCTGCGGGCTCTGAGGTCAGCGGCCAGTTCTACTCGACGACGCTGACAAACGCCACGTCCGCGGCGGACCGGACGCTGGCCACGAACAACACGTCGTTCACGGTCAGCGCCACTAGCTCGGTGTCGTGGCTGGTCACGTTCCACAGCACCGATCCGAACGTGACGTCCACCAGCCACTGTGAATCGACGGACCTGACCATCACCAACTAACCCAACGAGGGCCCGGCTCGGTCCGGGTCCAAGCCGAGGGAAGGGGGCCGGTCTGACCGGCCCCCTTCTCATGGGCGGAGGAGACTATCGCCGACGCGGTGGCCGGATTGTAGTCGGCGACAATCAGCAGCCGGATGACCGAAACAAGAATGAGCCCGATGGGCGAGCCGATAAGCGCGATTGGGCGGACCGGCTCAGTCGGCGTGGGCGGCCAGGAGGTCGGCCACCGTCGGTGAGCCGATCTCCTCCTCGCCCTCCACCAGCACCGTGACACCGACCGGGAGGCGGTCACCGTGGGCGCGCAGCGCCGCTAGGTGCACCGCGATCCCCGCCTTGTCGTCGCACGAGCCGCGGCCGTACAGTCGGCCGTCCCGCTCGGCCGGCTCGAACGGGCCGCTGTCCCAGTCCGCGGCGTCGCCGGGCGGCTGCACGTCGTGGTGCGCGTACAGCAGGACGGTGGGGACGCCGGGCGGCCCGGGCCGGTGCCCGAGCACCGCGGGCCGCCCGCCGGCGGCGGTGACCACCTGGGCCCCGGGCAGCCCGGCGGCGCGCAGCAGCGCGGCCACCTCCTGGGCGCTGGCCGCCAGGTGCGGCGCCGCCGCCGGGTCCGCCGAACCGAGGGATGCGGACGAGCCGCTCCAGATCCGCACGGACCGACGGCAGGACCCGCCGGACCGCTTCGGAAAGCCGCTCGGGCTCCCGATCGTCCTGCCAGGCCATATCCGGACGCTACTGGGCGGGCGGTGGTCCATGCCGTTTGTCGTCACTGTGCCAACGACGACATTCTTGTGTCGTCGTTGCGCCAGCGACGACAACCAATCCGGCGCGCCGGGACCGGTTCAGCCCGCGTACAGGTGCAGGTCCGCGGCGAACCGCTCGGTCATCTCCACGGTTTTGGCCAGTTCCGGGTGGCGCACGACGACCATCCCGTCGGAGATGGTGACGGCCCGCCAGTCCCGCCGCGGCGTGCCGACCGGCAGCAGGTCGATCGCCGCGACGTGCTCACCGAACTCCGCCATCAGCTGGTCAAGCCCCGCGTACCCGGTGATCCGGCCGGCGCCCTCTGCGCGCTTGAAGACGATGCCGGCGTTGTAGCGCCGCTGGACCGGCTGGGAGATCCGGCCGTGCGTGACCGCCTCGGCCCAGCCGGCGAACAGGTCGGCGTCGGTCGCGTGGTTCATCGCGTCGACCATCCGCCCGCCGGGCGGGCGGGCGCCGATCTCGCCGAACACGGCCTCGCCGTCGGCCTTGCGGTACCACTCCATGTGGGTGAACCCGTCGCGGAACCCGAGCGCCTTCACCGTGGCGGCGCCGAGCGCCCGGCCGGCCTGCAGATCCGGCGCGTCCAGGTCGCGCAGCGACACGATCACCGGGCTGATCCACTCGTGCAGCTTGGTGAGCAGCGGGCGCGGGCGGTACCAGCAGATGTTCTCGAACAGCACCTCGCCGCCCGCGCAGATCGTGTCGTAGGTGAACTCCTCGCCGTCGACGAACTCCTCGACGATGACCTGCGGCACGTGCCGGACCATCGGCAGGATCGCGTCGAGGTCGGCGGGTGAGTCGGCCCGGTAGGTGTCCGCGGACCCGGCGCCGGCGATCGGCTTGACGATGAGCGGGTACCCGAGGCGCTCCGCGGCCGCCCACACGCCCGCGACCGTCTCGGTGCTCTGGTGCCCGGGGGTGCGCAGCCCCGCCTCGTCCAGTACCGCCTTCATCAGCTCCTTGTCCCGGAACGGCACCGTCTGCCGCATGGTCAGCCCCGGCAGGCCCAGTTCCTCGCGCAGCCGCGCGGCGAGCATCATGTACGGCTCCCACAGGCACTCCACCCGGTCCAGCGTCACCTGCCGGGCCAGGCCCCCCACGGCCGCGGCCACCGCGTCCCCGTCGGCCAGCGAGCCGACCTGCACGTAGTGCGCCATCGCCTCGCGCGCCGTGGCGGGCACCGCGTGCGGTGGCTGGTCACCGACGCCGATGACCGTGGCTCCCGAGGCGGCGAGCCCGCGGGCGAAGAAGGCCATCTCGGCCGGGTACCCGGGGGAGATCATGACGACGTTCATTCTGATCAGCTCAGCCCAGCTCGACGCGCACGGTGGTGACGAGCCGCCGCAGCGCGCCTGTGACGACGGCGGTGTCGGGATGCCGCACGATCACGAACCCGTCGCCCTCGTAGCTGGCCGAGGACACCTGGCCGGGCTGCGGGAGGCGGGACTCGACGACCAGGGCACGGACCTCGGGTGGCAGCTCGCCGATGCCGTGGACGCCCCGCACGTGACCCGTTCCCTGGCCGCGAAGGAACACCGTGCCGACCGCCCAGGCGCGCTCGGCCCGGGTGAAGGTGCCGTCCACCATGAGCCGCGCCCACTCGCGGTACAGGTCGAAGTCGTGCGCGTAGCACAGCATCGAGCTGATCTGGGCGCCCGGCGGCCGCACCGCGACCTCGGAGACGGCGACCGTGCCGTCGGGGCGGCGGAACCACTCCATGTGGGTCAGCCCGGTGCGCAGCCCGAGCGCGCGCAGCGCGGTGGGAGCGATCGCCCGGATGTCGTCGTACTCGGGGCCGGCGATGTCCCTTGGCATCAGCACGGCCCACTGGATCCACGGGTTGCGCAGCACCTCCAGCGGCGTGGGCAGGTAGCAGGAGACCGAGTCCCAGATGACCCGCCCGTCGGTCATCACGCTGTCGTAGGAGCCCTCGTCTCCGGTGAGGAACTCCTCGAGCAGCGCGGGGCTGGCCGGCGTCGGCGGGGCGGCGTCGAGCCACACCTTCAGGTCACCGGCGTCGTCGAGCCGGAACGTGCTCCTCGCCCCCGCCCCGGCGGGTGGCTTGACCACCAGCGGGTACCCGGCCTCGTCGGCGAAGCCGGCCGCCGCGGTCGCGGAGCCGGCCAGCCGGTACCGGGCGCACGGCACGCCCGCGGCCCGGAGCACCGACTTCATCTGCGCCTTGTCGCGGAAGTTGCGCGCGGTCGCCGCGTCCATGCCGGGGATGCCGAACCGCTCACGGACCTGCGCGAGCGGCACCTGCAGGTGCTCGAACACCCCGATGAGCCGCCGCACCGGGCCGACGTGCTCGCTCAGCGCCGCGACGGCACCGGCGATCTGACCGGTGTCCAGCGGGTCGTCGACCCTCCAGTGCGCGGCGAGGCCGCCGCGCAGCGGCTCCGGCACGCGCTCGGCCGGCTCGCAGGTGATCAGCGCCAGCTCGACCCCGGGCAGAGCGGCGGTGGCCTCGGCGAACCGAGTCGTCGCGTCAAGCAGGTAGGGCGCGGCAAAGGCGACAACCGTCATGCCAGCCGGGATACCCCGCCGCACCGGCGCCAGTCAAGCGCGCCCGGGCCCTGGGGAGGAAGATCCTGTGCAGCCGCGCGACGGGGCCTGCCGGCTTGCCGGCCAGGCGCCATCGGCGCCCCGGGGGGTTCCGGGGGGTCGCTCCCCCGGGCTGGCACTAGCATTCGTCGCATGAACGTGGGCCTCGTCGAGCCGTTCTTCCCGTCCAGCCAGCGGCACTTCGCCCGCGCGCTGGCCGAGGCGGGCGCGACCGTGATCGGCATCGGCGAGTACCCCGCCGGCGCGCTGGACGGTGAGCTTAGGGGCTGGCTGCACCACTACGAGCAGGTGCGGTCGGTCACCGACGTCGGGGCCATGACGGCGGCGGTCCGCTGGGTGCAGGACAAGCTGTGGGTGGACCGGCTGGAAGCCACGATCGAGGCGCACACCCTGCCGGCCGCGCAGGTGCGGGAGGCGTGCACGATCCCGGGAACGTCGGTGCGGACGGCGTGGCTGTGCCGGGACAAGCCGTCGATGAAGCAGGCGCTGCGCGAGGCGGGCGTGCCGACGGCCGCGTCGGCCGGGGCGAGCACCGCCGCCGAGGTGGTGGCGTTCGCCGAGCGGGTCGGCTACCCGGTCATCCTGAAGCCGCGCAGCGGCGCGGGTGCCCTGGACACGATGCGCGCCGACGACGCCGCCGGCCTGGAGCACGCCCTGGGTGTCTTCGGCGGGCAGGGCGTCGAGTCGATCGCGGTGGAGGAGTTCGTGGAGGGCCACGAGGGCTTCTACGACACGCTCACGATCAACGGCCAGGTCGCGATCGACTTCGTCTCGCACTACTACCCGAACGTGCTGGAGGCGATGCGGACCCGGTGGATCTCGCCGCAGTTCATCTCCACCAACCGGGTCGATACCGCGCCGGAGTACGGCGAGCTGCGGGACATGGGCCGGCGGGTCATCGCCGCGCTCGGGATCGGCACGTCGGCGACGCACATGGAGTGGTTCTTCGGCCCGAAGGGGCTGAGGTTCTCCGAGATCGGCTGCCGGCCGCCGGGCGTGGGCGCCTGGGACCTGTACTCCGCGGGCAACGACATGGACATCTACGCCGAGTGGGCGAACGCGATCGTCCGCGGTGCCGCCGGTGGCGCGCCGTCCAGGCGGTACGCCAGCGGGATGGTCGCGCTGCGGCCGGAGCGGGACGGCAGCATCACCGGCTGTTCCGGCGCCGAGGGACTGCAGCAGCAGTTCGGTGAGTGGGTGATCGACGCGCACCTGCCCGCGCCGGGCACCGCGACGCAGCCGGTGGCGGCCGGGTACATGGCCAACGCCTACGTGCGGATGCGCCACCCGGACTACGACACGCTGCGCGGGATGCTCGATGAGGTGGGCCGCACCCTGCACGTCCACGCGCAGTGAGAGATTCTCTGTCAACCAACGGCCGTGTCACGCCGCAGCCGCCGGGCCGAACGCCGCATAGTGCTGGCCTGCGCGCCTCCGGCACGACGCAGCCCCAGGCGCCGTTGCGGTGTCCCGGCGGCGAGGACCCGCCTTCCGCTCCCCTGCATTGCGCGCCTCCGGCACGACCATGCGAGGCCCCAGGCCGAGCGCCCGCGAGGGAGGCAGAAAAATGAGAGTCACCCTGCTGGGGCCCCAGCGCCGGCCCACGGTGGACACGGTCGCCGCGTCGCTGTACCCGGAGGGGCCGATCGCCACGATCACCGCCGGCTGGCAGGAGCGCGAGGGCGACGACGGCGAACTGGGCAAGCTGCTCGGGTCCCGCGATGTCAACATGGGCCTGTACCGGCGGTGGCTGGACGTGACCGAGCGGGACCCGGTGTTCGCCGCGGGCGAGCGCAGGCTGGCCGAACTGCTCGAGCAGGCCGCCGGCAGCTACCTGCTCCGGCTCGATCACGCGCTCCAGGCGGCCTATGCGGTACAGCGCCACACCGGCAACGACCGGCTCCGGGCGGACGTGCTGGCCGAGGCCATCGGCGCGGTGGCCGAACTCGACGACGCGCACCTGCGCCGGGTCGGCGCCATCCGGGGCGAGTTCTACGCCGAACTGCCGCCGCACGAGCGACCGGTGATCGCCGAGCACCGTGCCGAGGTGGCGGCGCTGCTCGGCGGGGCCGCCGCCGTGGTGATGGCCGGCGGGCACGTGGGCGTGCTGGCCGACGTGCTGCACCTGTTCAACGTCGCGGCGTCGCTGCGCGCGCCGGTGATCGCGTGGTCCGCGGGGGCGATGGCGCTGGCCGACCGGATCGTGCTGTTCGGCGACCGCTCCGCGCACGGGCCCGGTCACCCGGAGATCCACGGCAGTGGCCTGTCCGTGCTGCGCGGCGTGGTGCCGCTGCCGCATGCCCGGGCCCGGCTGCTGCTCGACGACGCGCCGCGGATGTCCGTCTTCGCCCGCAGGTTCGCCCCGGCGCGCTGTGTCCTGCTGGAAAACGGGACCAGGATCGATGCGGACAGCGACGGCGGCTGGCCGCCCGGCGCCCGGGTGCTCGCACCCGACGGGCACGTGACCACCCAGGAGGCAGCCTGACCACCGTCGGCGGCCGGACCGCCGTCAGCCGCAAGCTCGCGATCAACAGGCTCAGGGAGCGCGTGCCGCTCGAGCCTGCCGTCGTGAGCCGTTTCCTCGCGCGGCACGAGGTGCCCATCGTCGAGGGCGCCCGCTGCACGTTCCTGTACCGGGGCGAGGCCAGCGAGGTGCGCCTCGTGCACCGGATCTTCGGGCTGCCCGAGCGCATCCCGCTGCGCCGGCTGCGCGGCACCGGCCTGTGGTACCTGGTGCTGGAACTGCCCGACAGCTCCCGGGTCGAGTACCAGCTCGAGATCACCCGTGACGGGCACAGCGAACGCATCAACGACCCGCTGAACCCCCGTCTCGCGCACAGCCCGCTCGGCAGCACCTCGGTCTGCTACGCCCGGGGCTACGAGGTGCCCGAGTGGACCAGGCCCGACCCGGACTCCCGGCCCGGCACCCTGGTCGACCTCACCGTGCCCAGCCGCGCGCTGCGGCGCGCCTGCGCGGTGACGCTCTACCTGCCGGCCCGGTTCCGGCGGATCGCCCGCTACCCGCTGCTGATCGTCCACGACGGGGGGGACTACCTCAAGTACGCGGCAGCCCAGACGGTGCTCGACAACCTCATCCACCGGCTGGACGTGGCGGAGGCCATCGTGGCGTTCGTGCATCCGGGTGACCGGCTGGCCGAGTACGCGAACTCCGCGGCGCACGCGCGCTACCTGACCGCCGAGCTGGTGCCGCGGCTCGAAGCGGACTTCCCGCTCGCCGGCGGTCCGTCCGCGCGGTGCTTGATGGGCGCGAGCTTCGGCGCGGTCGCGGCCCTCTCCACCGCGTACCGCTACCCGGACGTCTACGGCTCGCTGTTGTTGCAGTCCGGTTCCTTCGTCTTCACCGACATCGGCAACGACCACCGCGGCGGCCCCGCGTTCGAGCCGGTGGTCCGGTTCGTCAACCGGTACCGCGCCGCCCCGCGCCGGGTCGCCGACCGGGTCTTTGTGAGCTGCGGCGTCTACGAGCCGCTGATCATCCAGAACCGGTCCATGGTTCCCACATTCGAGGCGGCCGACATGACCGTGCGTTACGTCGAAGCCCGGGACGGGCACAGTTGGGAAAACTGGCGCGACCGGCTTCGGGAAGGGCTGTCATGGGTATTCCCTGGCCCGCAGAAGTTCTTCTACGAGTGACCGCGTGAAGACGACCCAACGGTGGTTCTCCGACCGCCTCAAGCAGGAAATCACCGTCGCCCGGTGGGGCACGTTCGGCCGGCCGGTGCTGGTGTTCCCGTCGGCCGGCGGCGACGCCGAGGAGATCGAGCGGTTCGGCCTGGTGGACGCCTGCGGGCCGCTGCTCGCCGAGGGCCGGGTCAAGCTCTACTCGCTCGACAGCGTGGCCGGGCGGGCGATGATCGCGAAAACCAGCCCTGCCGGGCACCGGCTGTGGCTGCTCAACCAGTTCCACGAATGCGTCCGCTGGGAGGTGGTGCCGGCGATCCACGCTGACCTCGGCGGCCAGCCCATGGACGTGATCACCACCGGTGCCTCGATCGGCGCGTTCAACGCGGTGGCCGCCCTGTGCCGCTACCCCGAGGTGTTCGCCGCGGCCATCGGCATGAGCGGCACCTACACCATCGACCGCTTCTACGAGGGGGCCTGGACCCAGGACCTGTTCTTCGCCGCGCCGATGCAGTTCCTGCCCGGCCTGGAAGGACCGCAACTGGACCGGCTCCGGCAGCGGTTCGCCGTGCTCGCGTCCGGCGACGGCGCCTTCGAGGACGCCGGCGAGTCGTGGCGGATGGCGGAGGCGCTGGGAGCGAAGGGCGTCCCCAACCGGGTGGACAACTGGGGCCCGGAATGGAAGCACGACTGGCCCACCTGGCACCGGATGCTGCCGCAATACCTGCGCGAACTCACCTGACATCCGCGCATCTGGGGGCCGCCCCGGCCGCGGTCACGACGGCGGGGCCGCTCCCGGGGGAGCGGCCCCGCCGTCGCCAGGCCGGCCCGGCTGTCAGCCCGCCGGGCAGGGGGGTCCGGCCCGACCGCCACACCGTTATACGGCGCCCCATAGTGCCCCGCAACCCCCCGCGCCGCGCGCGCGAGGGGATGACAAGATCGGACAGATGACGCCATCTGACCTGCCGGACCCGCCGGACACACCGCAGGTGCCGGGCATACCGGGCGAACCGGGCGCGCCCGGCCGGTTCCGGCCGCGGCTGCGCCGCGCCGCGGAACCGTGGGAGCTGTGGCTCCAGCGGGCCGAGCACGTGCCGATCCCCGCCTGGCTGCGCAAAACGCCGGGCGAGCGGCGCTGGCCGGTGACCGCAACCGTTGTCGCGGCCATCGCGCTGCAAGTCCTGCTGCCGCCGCATCTGACCAAGCCGCTGCCCCGCGCGCTGATGCCGACCCTGGAGGGGGCGCTGCTGGTCGGGCTGAGCATCGCCAACCCGGTGCGCATCGAGCGGGGCGGCAGGGCGGTCCGCGCGGCGAGCATCGTGCTGATCCTGCTGATAACCATCGCCAACGCCGCCTCCGCGGCGCTGCTCATCCACGCGATCCTGGCGGGCAAGCCGGTCACCGCGGCGACGCCGCTGCTGGCCAACGGGGCCGCCATCTGGGGGACCAACGTCATCGCCTTCGCGCTGTGGTACTGGGAATTCGACCGGGGCGGCCCGGTCAACCGGGCGCTCGGCACCGCGCAGCACCCGGACCTGCTGTTCCCCCAGATGGGGGCTCCCGAACTGGCGCCGCCGGACTGGGAGCCGCGGTTTGTGGACTACCTCTACTTGTCGTTCACCAACGCCACCGCGTTCAGCCCCACCGACGTGATGCCGCTGGCCCGGTGGGCGAAGCTCACCATGCTGGTCCAGTCCGCGGTGTCGCTGGCCATTGGCGCTCTGGTGATAGCCCGCGCGGTCAACATCCTCCCGTGATTTCTGGCTCCCTGCCGGGAAGCCATACGCTTGCTCGGGTCGGCACCGCAGGCACCCACGGGTCGGCCACCCCCGCAGCGGACACCTGCGATCCAGATGAGTGAGGCACGTGACACACGCTCAGCCTTCCGGGCCCGGAAACCGGCCGCGATCGCGGGCCCTCGTACTTGCCATCATCTTCGTCGTCGTCGCCGGCGGCCTCGGCGCCCTGGGCGCCTACCTGCTGACCGGCCCCGGCAAGGCCACCGCGCCGCCGCCCCCGCCGCCGCCCGCCCCCCGGAACGGGTGCACGCCGAGCGCGATCCTGGTCAACCCCTGCCGGCCCTGGCTCGGGGCCGCCGCCAACGGCAACCCGGGAGCCTCGGAGTCCAAGGTCGCCCAGTTCGACTACCTCGGGAAGCTGATCGGCCACCGGCTGGACGTCTTCCGCAGCTACCACAGCGCGCCGGGCAGCAACGCCCTCGGCGACCTGCCGCTCAACGCCGACGAGAGACACCTGGCCCGCCGGCCCGGCACCTATATCGACGTCAACTGGAAGCCGGCCGCCACCTTCGCCCAGGCCGATGGCGGCAACGCCGCCGTCAACAGGGAGATCGACCACGTCGCGGCCAGCATCAAGTCGATCGCCCCGCACAAGATCTTCATGACCATTTGGTGGGAGCCGCAGAACGACGTCACCAGCGATCCCGGCGGCAACTGCTACCTGAACCCGGCCGCCACCGGCGGCACCCCGGCCCAGTACATCGCCATGTGGCGGAACGTGGAGAGCCGCTTCCGCGCCGCCGGGGTGACCAACGTGGTCTGGGCGATGGACTACCAGGCACCGGCGAACGGCAGGTACGACTGCCTGGTGCCGCGGCTGTGGCCCGGCAACGACCTGGTCGACTGGGTCATCTACGACACCTACAGCCGGAACGGGTACGCGACCTGGGACAACACCGTCGGCCGGTTCTACCACGTGCTGGCCGGCGACAGCAGCCCGAGCGTCAACTTCGACTCCAAGCCCTGGGGCCTCGGCGAGTTCGGCACCTGCTCCAACACCAACACCGCCGCGGCCAACGACTTCTACCTGCAGGCGAAGAGCGCCTTGGAGGCCAACACCTACCCGCGGCTGAAGATGTACCTGGCCTATGCGGACACCGGCGGCCCCAGGGCGGGGCCTGGCTGCCTGAGCAATTACAACAGCTACGGCCAGCCCGACAGCACCAAGCAGGCCAACTTCAAACAGTTCGCCCAGGCCGTGCTGGCCCACCGCTGAGAGCCGCCAGGCCAGCCGGGGGGTCGCTCCCACGGCTGGCGGGGCGCAATGCCGCGGCCAGTGGGAACGAGGCCGCAGGCCACCGGGGGGTTCCGGGGGGTCGCCCCCCGGGCTAGCAGGGCCAAAGGCCACGCGACGAAGTCGCCGGGCCAGCAGGCCACCGGGGGGTT